>ERZ777003.303-NODE-303-length-100936-cov-7.179122_pt1 | contig 100936 bp, 95 predicted proteins | sample MGYA00374956_ERZ777003 | MGnify/ENA primary metagenome ERZ777003 (study PRJEB29302, sample SAMN06268252) | bioreactor metagenome | isolation source: Joint BioEnergy Institute, California, USA | place: USA:Joint BioEnergy Institute, California, USA | collected...
TTGGAAATGAGCGAGGACGAGTGGGATCGGGTTATGGCGGTCAACCTGCGGGGTCCGTTCAACACCTCGCGGCTGGCCGCGCCGCACATGATCCGCAACCGCTGGGGCCGCATCGTCAATATCACGTCCATCATGGCCAAGATCGGGGCGTCCGGCCCCTGGGGCGCCCGCTACGGGTTGACCACCCCCTCCGGCGCTCACTACTGCGCGGCCAAAGCCGGCCTCATGAACCTGACGTTTTCCCTCGCCCGCGAGTTGGCCCCGTACGGGATTACCGTCAACGCGGTCGCGCCCGGCCGCATTGAAACCCCGATGGCCAAGGAAACGTCGGCGGAGATGAATGAGGCGATGCGGGCCGAGATCCCCCTCGGCGAGTTCGGGCAACCCGAAGACATCGCCGCGGCTGTGCTCTTCCTTGTGCGCAGGAGCGGCCGCCACATCACCGGAGAAGTCATCGACGTCAACGGCGGCTGGTGGATGGACTGACGCCGTCATGCCGCGGGGCCCCATGGGGCCGGGGCGGTCGTAAGAAAACCACGGCAGCCAGACCTTCTCTAAGGAGGCGCAGCGCATGCAGGTATTGGCAAAGCTCGACAACGCACTGCTCGCCGTGCTCCGGGCCGGGGTGGCGCTGACGATGGCGGTGACCACCGTCTGCGTCATCCTGCAGGTGTACTTTCGTTACGTCCTCAACGCCCCGCTGGCGTGGTCCGAAGAACTGGCCCGCTACTCCATGATCTGGGGGGCCTTTCTCGGCGGTCCGCTGGCGATCCGCAACGGGATGAACGTGGGCATCACCCTGGTCACGGACCGGCTCCCGGCGGGCATGCAGCGTGCGGCGCTCATCCTGAACAGCATCCTTGTCATCGTGTTCCTCGCCGGCCTGGCCAGGTACGGGCACGAGTTTGCCACCATGTTCTCCTTCCAGCGCTCGCCCGTGATGAGAGCGCCGATGAACTTGATTTACATCGCCATACCCATCTCGGCGGCTTTAGGCATCCTGCAGACCATCATCGTGACGGTCCAACAGCTCCGCTCCTGGCCCGCAGGAGCCGACGCCGGGGAAACCCGACCCAACTAGGACCCGCCGGGGGGATTCATCGTGGAAATCTTGCTGCTCATGGCCTTGTTTTTCGCCGCAATGTTTCTGGGGGTGCCGATGGCGTTTGCCATGGGCGCCGCAGCCCTCATTTTCGTCTGGCTCGTCGGCTCCCTGCCGCCGGTGTTGCTCGCCCAGCGCATGTTTTATGGCCTCGACAGCTTCCCACTGATGGCCGTGCCCCTTTTCATCCTGGCGGGCGAGCTGATGAATCGCGGCGGAATCAGCGAGAGCATCCTGGCCCTCGCGAGCCGCATCTTAAACCGCGTCCGGGCCGGCCTCGCCCAAGCCAACGTCCTGGCCAGCATGCTCTTTGCCGGCATCGCCGGTTCGGCGGCTGCGGACGCTTCGGGACTCGGCGCAATTGAAATCGACATGATGAAGCGGGACGGCTACCCGGTGGATTATGCCGCCGCCGTCACCGCCGCGTCCGCGATTCTTGGCCCCATCATCCCCCCGAGCATCGTCGCGGTCGTGTACGCGACGTCGACTACCAACACGTCGGTCGGAGCTCTCTTCGCGGGGGGCGTGGTTCCCGGTGCCCTCCTCGGCCTCGCGATGATGATCGTCGTCTATTACACCTCCAAGCGGATGGACATCAAGAGTCCTTACGAGAGCGGCATAAAGTTGACCCGCGATCAGCTCCTGCGATCCGTCGCGGCGCTGCTCATGCCGGGCATCATCCTGGGAGGCATCTACGGCGGTGCCTTCACGCCGACGGAAGCGGCCGCCATCGCGGTGCTCTACTCCCTCATTATCTGTTTCGTATTTTTCCGGACGTTGAACCTGCGGCAGTTGTACGACATCCTCGTAAAGGCGGGCATTACGACGGCGTCGGTGTTTTGGATCGTCGGAGCCGCGGCCTCCTTTGCCGCCATCGCGACAACCCACGGCGCCGCGGCGTACCTGGCGTCCGTCATGTCGGGACTCACGACGTCGCCCTGGGTGTTCCTGCTGGTTGTCAACGTTTTTCTCTTGATCATCGGCCTTTTCATGGACACCATCGCCGCGGTCACGGTGTTCGCGCCGATCCTCGCCCCGATCGCAATGCGCTACGGCATCGACCCGACGCACTTTGGGATCATCTTCATCATCAACCTGTGCATCGGCATGGTCACGCCGCCCATGGGCATCGTCTTGTTCATCGTCACCGCCATCACCCGGGGATTGACGGTGGAACGGCTCGTCAAGGCCATCTGGCCCTTCCTCATCGCTCTGCTGATCGCGATGGCGCTGATCACGTATGTTCCGTCCCTTTCCCTATGGCTGCCGAAGCTGCTCGGTTACTGACCCCGGAGCAGCCGGGCCTGCGCCTACTGGAAGGAGTGCACGCGGGTGAGCGGTCCTGACAACCTTAAGCTAAGCCTCAATGGTGTCACCTTGCGCAGGGCGCCCCTGGAGACGCAGATCCGGGCTGCCGCGGCCGCAGGGTTCCGGGGATTCGGCCTATGGATGGACGTGGTCGACGAGCACTTGGCGCAAGGAGGCACGCTGGCCGCGGCCCGGGATCTTTTGACCCATCTCGACCTCCCCGTGACGGAGGCGTGCTTCCTGCCCGATTGGCAAAACTTGCGCGGCGCGGATATGGCCGCGTATCTGCGCCGTGCCGAGTTGCTCATGAACCGGGCGGCGTCCCTCGGTTCGCCGCTTGTGGTCGCGAGCGCCCCGGAAGAAACCGTGGATTGGGACGTCGCCCCCGGCAATCTCCGGCGCCTGGCCGAGCTGGCGGCCGGCATGGGGCTGCGGGTGGCCTACGAGTTCCTGCCTTGGGGCGAAGTGCGGGATGTGGCGCGCGCCCGGAAAATGCTCGAGCTCGCCGATCATTCCGCGGCCGGGCTCCTTGTCGACAGCTTCCACTTCTATTTGGGCGGATCCAAAGAAGAGGATCTGCTCGCGTTTCCCAAAGAGCGCCTCTTCCTCGTCCACTTAGACGACGTGCCCGCCCTGGATGCGGACCTCATCAGCCTATGCCGGAAGTACCGGGTCTACCCCGGCGAGGGGACGCTGCCGCTGCGCCGCTTCGGGGCTGTGTTGCACGAGATCAGGTACGACGGCTTCATTACCGTGGAGCTATTGAGCGAGGCGTACTGGCAGCAGGACCCGTTCGCCGTCGCCCGGCGCGCATACGAAGCGGCCGTGGACGTGCTGCGCCCGGGGCCGTGGACTCGGGATGGGGGTTGAAAGGATGCACGCCCTTGTCAAGAAGCAGCCCGGCACCGGCCACGTGGCGGTCAAGCAGGTCGATCCGCCCGTGCCGCGCCGGGGCGAGGCCCTGGTCCGGGTAGTGAGCTCCGGTATATGCGGCACGGATGTCCTCGTGTACGAGGACCGCTACCGAGGCCGCAACCGCCCCCTCCCCTACCCGCTCGTGCTCGGGCATGAGTGCGCGGGTAAGGTCGTGGCGTTGGGACCGGACACGGCAGGGCCGGCGCCTGGGACGCGGGTCGGCCTGGAAAGCATCTCCGGCTGCGGCACGTGCCGCCACTGCCAGCGCGGGAACTACAACCTCTGCCCCGACTGGCACCATGTCGGCCTGACCCGCCACGGCGGCCTAGCGGACTACGTCGCGGTACCGGTCGAGTCGCTGGTGGTGCTGCCTGAGGGCGTTTCTTACGAGAGCGCCGCGTTTCTTGAGCCGCTGTCCGTCGCGGTGCACACGCTGGAGCGGGTGCGGCCCATGCCCGGACAGCCCTTCGCGATCGTCGGGCCCGGCCCCCTTGGTCTCTTGCACTTGCAGGTGCTTCTCGCGGCGGGCCTCGGCCCCGCCCTCGTGCTCGGCACGCCCGGCGACGAGCGGCGGCTGGCCGTTGCGGAAGCTCTCGGCGCCCACCACGTAGCCGCGGCGGTGGGCGAGGAGGCAAGACGCGCCGCGGCCGCTGTCACCGGCGGCGATGGTTTCCCGGTGGTCATCGAGGCGGCCGGGACGCCCTCCGCGGTGCAGACGGCCCTCGACATCGCCGGATCCAAAGGCACGCTGGTGTGCACGGGCCTCGCCCGGCACACGGAGATTGACGTCCTGCAAATCGTGCGCAAGGACTTGGTCTGGACCGGGGTCATCGCCAGCGTCCGCCGGCACTTCCTGGACGCGCTGGACCTCATCAAGGGGGGGCGTGTGCATCCGGAGCGGCTCATCACCCACCGGCTGCCGCTGGAAGAAGCCGCTGCCGGGCTTGAACTCGCTCGCCGGCGGGAAGCCGTCAAGGTCATGATCGCCCCGGGCGTCGAGCGTACGCCCTGAGCGCGGCGCTAGCAGCGCCGGTTCCGAAACCGACAAGGCCACTTAAGGGAAGGGATCGTATGTCGACCGAAGCACGCATGCTCATCGATGGCGAGTGGCAGACGTCAGCCAACAAGGCGCCCGTGCGCAACCCTTATACGGGTGCCGTTGTGTCGGAAATGCCGATGGCCGACAGTGCGCAGGTGGAGCGCGCCCTGCAGGCCGCGTACGAGGTGGCGGCCGAGATGCGGTCGATGCCGGCCTACCGGCGGGCCGCCATCCTCCGCCGGGCGGCCGACCTTGTGGAGCAGCGGGGCGAAGAGCTCGCGCGCCTCATCACCGAGGAGACCGGCAAGACGTTGCGGGGAAGCCGCGTCGAAGTGGACCGGTCGCTGCTCACCCTGCGGATGTGCGCCGAGGAGGCGGTGCGCATCGCCGGCGAGCAGATCCCGTTGGACCTGGTCCCGGGCTCGGAGAAGCGGCTCGGCTTCACGATCCGGGAGCCCATCGGCGTCGTGGCGGCCATCACCCCCTTCAACGCCCCCTTCAACCTGATCTGCCACAAGGTCGGGCCGGCCATCGCCGCCGGCAACGCCACCATCGTCAAGCCTGCCCCGCAAGCGCCCCGGACGGGTCAGTTCCTCGGGGAGGTCCTGCTGGAGGCCGGGCTGCCGCCCGCGGCCATTAACATCGTCTACGGCGGCGTGGACGTAGGACTGCAGATCGTGAAGGACGACCGGGTGGCCTTGATCGCGTTCACGGGCAGCGCCCGGGCGGGGCTTGCCATTCGGGACGCGTGCGGCTTCAAGAAGCTCATCCTGGAGCTCGGGTCCAACGCCGGCGTCTATGTCCACGCCGACGCCCGCTTGGATAAGGCCGTGCCGGAGCTCGTCAAGGGCGCGTTCTTTACAACGGGCCAAGCGTGCATCTCCACGCAGCGCATCTACGTGCATGAGAGCATTTTCGCGCCCTTCACGGAGGCGTTCGTGCAGGAGACGGCTCGCCTGCGGGTCGGCGACCCCACCGACCCGTCCACCGACGTCGGCCCGGTCATCGACGAGGCCGCGGCGCGCCGGATCGAACAGTGGATCCAGGAGGCCGTCCAGCAGGGCGCCCGGGTCTTGTGCGGCGGTACGCGGCAGGGAGCCCTCGTACAGCCGACCGTCCTGACCGATGTAGCGCCCGCGATGAAGGTCGTCTGCGAGGAAGTGTTCGGCCCTCTCGTTTCCCTCCTGCCGGTTTCGTCGCCGGAGGAAGCGCTCCGGCAGATCAACGATACGCCCTACGGGCTGCAGGCGGGCGTCTTTACCCAAGACATCGACCTCGCCTTCCGCGCGGCGCGGCAGCTGCGGGTCGGCGGCGTCATGGTCAACGACAGCTCCCGCTACCGCATCGACACCATGCCCTTCGGCGGCGTCAAGCTGAGCGGCATCGGCCGGGAAGGCCCGCGGTTCAGCGTCGAGCAGATGACCGAAACGAAGCTCATCATCCTCAACTTGGACTAGGCCACGCACGGCTCCTTCAAGCCGCCGTACGCCCTAGACACGGAGGATGTGATTGGAGGTTTCAGCGGTGAACGCTACGGAAGTCCGGGGCCAAGCGGGCGGGCCGCTCTCGGGCATCACGGTCTTGGACCTGTCCCGCTTAGTGGCCGGGAACATGTTGACGCTGCTTTTGGCCGACTTTGGCGCCTCGGTCATCAAGGTGGAGCAGCCCGGGCGGGGCGACGCCCTGCGGGACTGGCGGGTCAACGGCGTGCCGTTTTACTGGAAGGTATACGCCCGCAACAAGAAGAGCATCACCCTCAACCTGCAGCATGAAAAGGGCCGGGACATGCTGCTCGGGCTTGCCGCGAAGGCGAACGTGCTGATCGAAAACTTCCGGCCCGGCACGATGCAAAGGCTCGGTGTCGGCTACGACGTGCTGCACGAGCGCAATCCGCAGCTGGTCGTGATCAGCATCTCCGGCTGGGGCCAGGACGGGCCGTACGCCCACCGTCCGGGCTACGGCACCTTGGTTGAGGCCATGAGCGGTTTCGCCTCCATGAACGGGTTTGAGGATCGGCCCCCGGTGCTGCCACCCGTTCCCCTCGCGGATATGGTCGCGGGGCTGTACGGAGCGGCGGCATGCCTGATGGCGCTGCGCCACGTAGAGGTGGCGGGCGGCCGCGGGCAGGTGATCGACTTGCCGCTGCTTGACCCGCTGCTGTCCATCCTGGGCCCCGAAGCAGCCATCTACGAGTATACCGGGCGCGTCAAGAAGCGCACCGGCAACCGGTCGAGCAACAGCGCGCCCCGCAACGCCTACAAGACCAAGGACGGCAAGTGGCTCGCCATCTCAGCCTCCATGCAGGTCATGGCGGAGCGGCTGTTCCGGTGCCTGGACCTAGGCCACCTGTTGGACGACCCGCGCTTTCGGACCAACGCCGACCGGGTGCAAAACGCCGAAGAGCTCGACCGGATCCTGCAGGAGAAGATCGGCCAGCGAACGCTGGAAGAAAACATCCAGTTCTTCACGGAGGCCGAGGTCACGGCGGCGCCCATCTACGACGTCTCCCAGTTGCTGCAGGATCCCCACGTGCAGGCCCGGGAGGTGATCATCCGCTTCCCCGATGAGGACATCGGCAAGGTGGCCATGCACAACGTGGTGCCCAGGCTCTCGGAAACCCCGGGCGAGGTCCGCACGCCGGCGCCGCGCCTTGGGGAGCACAATGAAGAGATTTACGGCGGGCTGCTCGGCCTGTCGGTGACCGATCTGCAACACCTCGAGCAAGAAGGAGTGATTTGATGATGCGCGCGCAGGATGCCGCGCCCAGCGCTGCCCCGGCCCACGGGGAGCGCGTCAGCGTCGCCGCCAAGATCGTCCGGTTCCTGGAGGCGCAAGGGGTCAAGTACGTCTATGGGTTGTGCGGGCACACCAACATCGCCATGCTGGATGCGTTGCGCCAAAGCAGCATCCGGTTCGTCTCGGTGCGCCATGAGCAGGTGGCGGCGCACGCGGCCGACGGGTACGCCCGCGCCACGGGCGAGATCGGCGTCGTCCTGACCCATGGCGGGCCCGGCATGACCAACGCCACGACGGGCGTGGCGAACGCCGCGCTCGACAGCATCCCGTTGCTCATGATCGCCGGCGACATCCCGAGCTACACCTTTGGCCGCCATGCGCACCAGGAGATCCTCTACCACGCGGACGCGTCGCAGTATGAAATTTACCGTCCCTTTGTGAAGCGGGCGTTCCGGATCGAGCGGCCGGAAGGCATCTCCGACATCTTGCGCCGGGCTTACATCACCGCCATGTCGGGCCGCCGCGGTCCCGTCCTGCTGGACGTCGCCATGGACGTCTTTTCCCGTTACGTCCCGGCCGAAACCTTCGCGCCCATCCGCATCCCCGCCGCGGCGGGGCTGTCCGCCGGTGTGGCCCAGGAGATCGCGGACGCTTTGGTCAAGGCGGAGCGGCCCCTTCTCTGGCTCGGCGGCGGCGTCGTTACATCGGGCGCGGGGGACCTCGCACGGCAGCTCGCGGAGCGGCTCGGCATGCCCATCGTATACAGTCTGATGGGCAAGGGCGCCGTTCCCGACAGCCACCCGCAAGTCATGGGCATGTGCGGCTTTTGGGGGACGCCGGCCGGAAACCGGGCGCTCAAGGAAGCCGACGTCATGCTGGCCATCGGCACGCGATTCGCGGAAACCGACTCAAGCTCCTGGGATCCGCGGGTCGGCTTGGACGTGACCCGGACGCGCCTCATCCACATCGACATCGACCCGGCGGAAATCGGCCGCTCGTACCCGGCCACCCTCGGCGCGGTCGCGGACGCAGCCCAAGCTTTGGCTGACCTGCTCGCGAGCTTGCCCGACGAGCCGGTGCCCACGGCCCGGCAGGAGTGGCTGCGATCGCTCCAAGCCGACAGGGCGGCCTGGGAGGACAAGGTCTCCCCGCCCCGCCGGGCGGACTCGGTGCCGCTGCGGCCCGAGCGCATCCTTCACGACCTGCGCACCGCCCTGCCGGAGGACGGCATTCTCGTCACCGACGTCGGGTGGAACAAGAACGGCGTCGGTCAGCAGTTCCCCATCTACCAGCCCCGCACCCACATCGCCTGCGGCGGCTTCAGCACCATGGGGTTTGGCCCGTCGGCGGCCCTGGGCGTCAAGATGGCGCGGCCGGACCGACCGGTGGTCGCGCTCGTGGGAGACGGCGCCTTTACGTCGCAACCTTCGGTCCTGGCAACGGCTGTGGAAAATAACGTGCCCGTCGTCTGGCTCGTCATGAACAATTACGCTTTCGGCACCATCAACGGGCTGCAGACGAGCCATTATCCCGAGGAGTACGGCACCACGTTCCGCAAGGACGGAAAGCCCTACAACCCCGACCTGGTCGGCCTGGCCCGAAGCTACGGCGCGGACGGCTACCGCATCGAGCGAGCCGACGACTTGCTGCCCGCGCTCAAGAAGGCGTTCCAGTCCGACGTCCCCGTCGTCCTGGACGTGCCGATGACGCTCGACCCGGTACCAACGCCGGGCCACTGGGACATCAACGACATCTACAAGGGCCTCGAACCGGGCCAGGTGCCCGCCTGGGCCTACGGCACGACCCCTCGCTAAAGCGACGCGGGCGGCCGGCCGCCCCGCCCGGGCGCCGCCTGCCCGCCGGGTTCCCTAAGGGGGTGAGCGTTTATGAGCGACAATCAACCCACAAGCACCGTGGACGCCCGGATCGCGGAGACGGAAGCGTGGTGGTCCACCGCTATCTCCCGGGTGCGGCCGGGTGAAATCCTCCTGCGCGGCTACGCGGTAGAGGAGCTGATCGGCCGCGTGTCCGTGGGCGAACTGCTCTATTGCCTCGTGCGGGGCGAACTGCCCGGTCCGGGCCTCGGGCAGCTGCTGGACGCGCTCCTGGTGGCCGGGTGCGACCACGGCCCCCACGCCCCGTCCATCGCGGCAGCGCGCATGGCGGCGACGACGGGCGTACCCGTCAATGCGGCCATCGCGACGGGCATCAACCTCCTTGGCAACGTCCACGGCGGCGCCGGCGAACAGGCCATGGAGATGTTGTACGACATGGAGGCCAAGGTGCGGGCCGGTCTCGACCTCGGGGATGAGCAGGCCGTGCGGGCCGAAGTGGAGCGATTGCTGGAGCGCTGGCGATTCCTGCCGGGTTTCGGACACCGGTTTCACCCGGTGGATCCGCGCACGGACCGCCTCCTCGGCCTGTGCGAAGCGTGGGAGCAGCAGCACGGTGGCGAGCCCGCGCCGACAGGCGTCAGCTTCATCGCCATCGCGCGGGCGATTGAGGCGGCGGTGAGGGTGATCAAAGGGCGGGCGATTCCCCTCAACATCGACGGTGCCCAGGCGGTCATTTTGTGCACCCTTGGGTTTGAGCCACCGACCGCGAAGGCGTTCTTCTGCGTCTCCCGCAGCTTGGGCATCGTGGCGCACGTCCTTGAACAGATGAAAAGCGGCGAGCGCATCAAGGGACCTGTTCCGAAGACCGTTTCGTACCGTTACACCGGCCCCCCCAAGCGCCCGTTCCCGGTTCCCCAACCTTAGGAGCAGCCGTCGCGGAGCCGTCAACAGACGAGGGGCGCCTTCGGCAGGCGCCCCTTGTTTCCATCTCTTTCGCCGGCACCGCTCTCAACCGTCAGGAAGCGGCAGCGGCCTCGATGCGGTTGCGCAGCGACCGGACGAAATCGTCGACGACGCGGTTGATGTGCATCTGCAGCAGCGGTTTCCCGACCCGCGCCAGCGCACCGCCGCCCACATTGACCTCGCTGTCGATCACTATCTCGGTCTTTCCTTCCGCCGGGGCGTCCAGCGCGACCCGCAAGTCCTGGTCGACCTTGACCTGGAGCTTCGGGTCTTGACCCGCGATGGCCAGAGCGACCCGGCGCAGCGGCTCCACCTCGGCCACCCGGATCTGCATATCGAACGCCAGCTTAAACGGCCCCACCTGCTGCTCCATGAGCGCGGCGTACAGCTGCTGGTCCGCGAGCATCTCCACCTTGCGGCAGCCGGGTATGCACCCCGAAAGCCGCGGGATGTCCCAGAGAAACTCCCAGACGGAATCAACGCCGACGTCCAGGGATACTTTGCGCGATACCGTGATCACGGGTCATGCCTCCTTGCCGGTCCAGCGAGTCCTTGTCCCCCTGCAGGCGGCCGCGCCGGGCGGGGCGCCGGAAGCGGGGCGGCCGGTGCCGCTACAGCCGGTACGCGAAGTCGGCCGCCTCGTGCATCGCTTGAAACAGGCCCCGTGGCCCGTTCACGTCGCCGATGCAGTAGATCTCCATGCCGGGCAGCTCGCGCCGGAGCGCGTCGTAAAGGCCGGTACGGCTCACGCGCCCACCAAGAACGACAAGCCCCACGTCGTCCATGCGCTCAAACTCGCCCCGCTTTTGCAGCACGACGTGCCGGGCCCCGATGAACTCCACCGTCGTCTCGGTGCGCACCTCGACGCCGAGGGCGTCCAGCTCCTCGGCCAGAATCGAGCGCGCCCGGCCGTACGTGTCATAGCCGATCATGCCGCCGCCGTCGGTGACGGAAACCGGCACCCCTCGCCCCACGAGGAACAGAGCGGCGGCACACGATACCGAGTCGCCTCCGATGACGACGGCCCTCCCGTCGACCTGCCGGTCGTCGTCGCCAAGCAGCTCAAATAGGTCCACAATCATGGCCCCGGCTTCCGACGGGGGAAGGAACAGTCGCCTGCCTTGCGCCCCGGTAGCCACCAGCACGACATCGGGGTCCTCAGCCCGAACCACCTCGGGCGTAACCTCGACGCCCACGTGGACGGCCACCGGCAACTGCGCGAGCTGGCCCGTCAGGTAGTCCACCAAGCGCTGGTAGTCGGGCACCACTTTCCGCGAAAACCGGACTTGCCCGCCAAGCTCCGGCTCCTTCTCATACAGCCTCACGTCATGGCCCCGCTGCGCCAGGATCCGGGCTGCTTCCATCCCAGCCGGACCGCCGCCGACGATGAGCACCCGCTTAGCGTGCTCGGCTTTCCGCGGGCGCCGCATTCCTTCAAAGCTTGTCCGCGTGTTGGCCGTACAGCGGACGGGCTCGTGGGCTTCCAGTTGGTTGGAGCACATTAGGCACGTGATGCAGGGCACGATGTCTTGCACGTTGCCCTCTATGGCCTTGCGCGGAAGGTGCGGATCCGCGTGCATCGCCCGCGACATGGTGACGAAATCGAGGCCGTCGCTGACAACGCTCTCCGCGAGCTCCACCGTGTTGATGCGGCCCGCGACGCTGACGGGGATGCCGACAGCCTCCTTGATGGCCTTGGCGTAGTGCACAAGGCCCCCGGGCGGGAACTCCGGCCCCTGGGTAATCATCGTGCGGGTCTCGTGAATCCCGGCTGACACGTCCAGCAGGTGGATGCCCAGGCTTTCGAGGTACTTGGCCACCTCGATGGTGTCCGCGAGCACCATACCGCCCTCGACGAACTCTTCGGCCGAAATGCGGTATCCCAGCGGGAAATCGTCGCCGATGGCCTCCTTGATTGCCCGGATCACCATGGTGGGAAATCGCAGGCGGTTTTCCAGGGAACCGCCGAACTCGTCCCGGCGGCGGTTGGTGTAGGGCGAGACGAACTGGCCGATGATGTACCCGTGCGCGCCATGGAGCTCGATGTAGTCCATGCCGGCGTCCACCGCCCGGCGGGCGGCCGCCGCGAACATCAGCACGATCTCCTCGATCTCCTCGACCGTCAGCTCCCGGGGCATGGGCAGCGGATTCTGCACCAGGGAAGGCCGGGGTGAGGGCGCGACGGGCTGGCGTCCCGTGATAAACTGGTTCGCCTGCCGACCGGCGGCGTAAAGCTCCACGCCGATCCTCCCCCCGGCGGCGTGGACGGCCTCGGCCGCGCGCCTGAGGCCCGGTAGCATGGCGTCGTCGTGGGCGCCCAGCTGGTACCTGTGGCCCCGACCCCGGGGGTCGACAAAGGTGGACTCTAGGAGGATGAGGCCAACGCCGCCTCTGGCCCGCTCCACCAAGTAGTCCACGTACCGTTCGGTCATGCTGCCGTCCTCGTTGACCAAGTTGCGTTCCATCGGGCCGGCGATGATGCGGTTCTTGAGCTCAAGCTTCCCGATTTTGCCCGGACGGAACAAGTTGGGGTAATGCACGCGAAAACTCTCCTTCCCTGAGGAAACCCAGCGCATAGAGCCACTATAGGAAACACAGTACCTCAATCTGTCCTTTGGTAGGATTCACCGGCTTCCCCGGTCCTTCCTCCAGCGGAACGGGCCAAAGCGCGCCGGCTGGATGGTACGGATCGGGTCCCAGGGTGGGATCAGCCCGGCGGATGGGCTATGGCTTGGGAGCCGGTGGACGATCCGGAGCCGCTTAAGCGCCCGGCGAGTGCTCGAAAAAGCACCGAAGGCCGCGAAAGAGGCCCACCGCCGCCCGCAAGCCCCAGATGGGCTCGGCGGCCATGGCCGCCTCCTCGGGATTGCTCAAGAAGGCCAGCTTGCAAAGGGCGGCGGGTACGCCGCAATGGCGCAGCTCGTCAAAGGCCGCTTCCCGGACGCCTCGGTCGGGTAGGCAGAGGGATGCGACGACTTCCGCCTGCAGGCTGTGGGCGAGGCGCTGGCCGGCGTCGCTGTGGTAAAAGTACGTTTCGCAGCCGCGCACCTCGGGATCCAGGTGGCTGTTATGGTGGATGGCCACCATGGCCACGGCCCGGTGATCGGCGACACGGCGCAGGCGGGCCGCCGCGTTGCAGCGCCGGTCCTGGGTGCGGGTCAAAAGGGGCCGGGCCCCGGCCAGGCGCAACAAGCCGTGGAGCCAGCGGGCGACCGCGAGGTTGCAGTCTTTTTCCGCCACCGCCGCCCCGGCGTAGCCGGTATCGGACCCGCCGTGGCCCGGGTCCACGACGATGCGCCGGCCGGCCAAGGCCGCCTCGGGCCGCTGCAGAATCACGATCCCTAGGGCCGGATCCCAAAGCAGGTGTGCCCCGCCCGCGGCGGCAACCCGCTCGGCGGGAGCCAGCAGCGGCGCGCCAGGCTCGGGCCGCGCCCCGCCGATGATGGTGGTGCGGCCGGAGCGGGGATCATAGATAAGGCAGGCGGCGGCGGTCTCCATGCGCACCTGGGCGCCAAGCCGCTGCACGACCTGGCGCACGGGAATGCGCACCTCGCCGCCCTCCACCTGCGGCGGCGGTTCCGGGTCGATCTCGATGCCGTTGACGATGACCCGGATCATCCGTTCCAAAGGCGAGCCCCTCCCGGAGGCAGGCGACCCCGGCTCAAAGAGCCCGGGCGCGGCGGTCGGTGTATTGTATGGCGGGAGCAGGCGGGGGGTGTGCGAAGGACGCGAAGGGGACGTGCGGGGCCGGCGGCGCCTATTTCGTGTACTTGTCCGCGACGGTCATGGCGCCAAAGGATTCGGGCTTGATGCGAGCGTCAAATCCGGAGCCGACCACCATGCCCACCACTTCGCGGATGAGGTCGCGCGTTTGGCCGTTCTCGCCCACGTCGAGGTGGATCTCCACGTTCATGTCCGCGTGGCCGTTTTCGGCCATGCGCTCGGCGATGCGGCTGGCCAGCCCTAAGCTGCGGGCGGTTTCGTAGTAGATGCGCTGGCGCAGCGAGCGGTCGACGCGCTCCCGCTCGCGGGTGTAGTAGTAGCGGGCGCCCTTGCCCTGGCGGTGGATGATGATGGCCGTCACGAAGCACGTCTCCTCGCCGAACTGGGAGTCGGAGCCGACGATCACCTTGTAGCGGGCGTCGGGCGCCTCGTCCACGTAGGCCATCATGTCTTGGAAGACCTCGTCAAAGGACATGCGCCCTTTGGACGGACTGATAAAGACCATGGGCGGTGCCATCCTTTCGCACTCCAGTATATCATTCGCGCAAGAATGGCACAACAAAGCCCAGCTAGGCGCCGTGGCGGCCCGAGGGCGGGTCAGCCGGAGCGAAAGCGCTCGAGCGCCCCGGCCAGCCGCACGAACTCTTGCACGCTCAGCGTCTCGCCCCGGCGGCTGCCGTCGATGCCCGCCTCGGCCAGCGCGGCGGGCACGGCCTCTTTAGGCCATAAGCTTGCGCCGGTCTGGAGGGCGTTGCGCAGCGTCTTGCGCCGCTGGGCAAAGGCGGCCCGCACGACGGCCGAGATAAATGTCCCGGAGGGGGCCCCGGCCGGCAGCGGGCGCACGGTGAGCCGCACCACCGCCGACTCCACCTCCGGCGGCGGGAAAAAGACACCGGGTGGCACCGGCGCCACGATCTCCACGTCCGCCCGCAGCTGAACCGCCACCGAGAGCGCGCCGTAGTCTTTGGTCCCGGGCGGCGCGGTCAGCCGCCGCGCGACCTCCTTTTGGACCATGACGACGGCGAGGGAAATGGGCAGGTTCTCTTCGAGCAAACGCATGAGCAGAGGGCTCGTGATGTAATAGGGGAGGTTGGCCAGCACCTTGGCGCTGCCGCCGGGCCCGGGGGGATGGGCGGACAGCAAGCCCCCAAGGTCCGCCTCCAGCGCGTCGGCGTGCACGAGACGCACGTGGGGCTTATCCGCGAAAAGCTCCGTGAGCCAACGGACGAGGCCTGCGTCCAGCTCGACCGCGATGACCGAGCGGGCGCGCTCGGCCAGCTCCCACGTGAGCACGCCAAGGCCGGGGCCGATCTCAAGCACCGTGTCGGCGGGTGCCAGCCGGGCCGCGCCCAGGATCTTGGCGACGATGTGGCGATCGACGAGGAAGTTTTGCCCAAGGCCCTTGCGGGGCGCAAGGCCGCGGCGCGCCAGGACGGCGGCGACGCCCGACGGGGTGGCCAGCTGGCGCGGATCGACCCCGGCCCGCTCAGTCAAGGAGGATGTACACCTGCACTTTGCGCCGGCCGTAGTGGAGGGCTTCGCGATACGTGTCAAACGCCAGGTCGATGCGGTGGCCGCGGATGGCCGCGCCCACGTCGCCGGCGACGGCAATGCCGTAGCCGGGGATGTACAAGCGGCTGCCCAGCGGGATGACCGCGGGATCAACGGCGACGACGCCGTGGCCGGCCAGGAGGCCCGTGGCCGTGCGGCCGTCGGCCCACCGCCCCGTGCTTTCGGGTCCGGGATAGTACGCCGTGGCCTCCATCTCCAGCACGTCCGTGTAGCGGATGGGGCCCGCGGGCGTTTGCATGGTGCGGATGAGCACCCGGGTCCCGACGCCGATGATCTCGGCCCGGGGCCGCTCGACGATGTTGGTCTCGAGGATCTCCTCCCGCACGAGCCGCCCGTCTTCGTAAGTCATGCGCACCCGCTGCTCCTCAAGGCCCGGCGTGCCCTCGCGGAGCAAGCCGACGCGCCCCTTTTCCCAGCTGGGCTCCGCCCAGCGCCACGTCTCGTACGGGATGGTCCTTTGGCGAACGACTTCGTCGACCCGCACCCGGGTGACACGGATCACCATGCCCGGCCGGGTAGGGGTTTCCAGGGACGGTGCCACTCGGTCAAGCGGCCCGAGCTCCACCCCGGCGCCCCGCAGCACGTCGGCCACGGTCCGGGCGGGCATGCGCACCGCCCGCTGCTCGCCGTCCACCGCGACCACCGCCGAAACCGCCCGCTCGATGGCTACGGTCATGCCGGGCTCCAGCGGGGCGCTCAAGCCCGGCGCGATCACGTCGCCGTCGGCGACGGGCACCTGCAGCTGCTGCAAAGCGCCGGCCACCGTGCCGCGAAACGCTTCCGCGTGGACAACGCGCCCCTCGTCGATGACGGTCACGCCGCGAATGGCCCACGAGGGCGAAACGGCTACCAGCACCGCGATGGCGACGAGCATCACCAGGGCCTTGATCCGTTCGTCACGCAAGACCGGCATCGTCATCCCCCGGGATGTAGCGGCCCAAGAGCGTCCGGATCTCCTCTTCGGACAGCTCGTCGAGCCTGTCCACCAGATCAAAAATTTCCGCGAGCTGCGCCTCGCTGATGACACCCCGCCGCGCGAGCCCTTCGAAGGCCGTCAGAAAGCGCAGCTTGAGGCGCTCCATGTCTTCGAACAAATCCAACCGTCCTTCGCTCCCGCCGATCCAGGTACGCCGGGCGGACGGGCGACCCCTGCCGCCCGCGCTACACCTCGTGCACGTCGACGAAGCGGGTGAATTCCTTGAAGAAGCGCAGTTGCACCTTCCCGGTTTCGCCTTTGCGCTGCTTGGCGAAGATGACCTCCACGAGGCCCTCGGTGCCCTGCTCCCGGGCGCGGTCGGGGTAGTAGTAGTCGTCGCGGTACAAGAAGATCACGACGTCGGCGAACTCCTCGATGTTGCCGCTGTCCCGCAGGTCGCTCATGACCGGCCGCTTGTCCTCCCGGGATTCGACGCCCCGGTTGAGCTGGGACAAGAGAATGATGGGCACGTTGAGCTCTCCGGCGAGGTCGCGAACTTCCCGCACGATGTCGCCGACCACGAGCGCCCAGTTCTTGTTGCTGTTGGCCGGCGGCTTGATCAGCTGCAGGTAGTCAATGATGATCAGGCCGAGACTAGGATCTTCGGCCTTGACCTTGCGGGCTTTGGCCCGGATCTCACTCACGGTCAGGCCGCGCCGGTCCACGATCTTGATCGGCAACTGGTACAGTTCATTGAAGATCGGCGTAATCCGGCCCAGCTGCTCATCGGAAAGGCGCGTCATGTAGTCTCGCGCGGTGATCTCGCTGCCGGGCTCCGCCTTGTACCGGAGCAACTCGCTGATGACGAGGCGGTCACCGATCTGAACATCATCCATCTCAAGGCTGAAAATCAGGACGGACGTGCGCTGGCGAGCCTTGGCCACGTTGACCGCCCAGTTGAGCACCAGGGACGTCTTGCCCATGGACGGCCTTGCGGCCAAGATGATCAGGTCCCCGGGCTTGAAGCCCGTCGTCATCATGTCGACGGACGGGAATTTCACGAAAAGGCCCGCCGGCTTGCGGCCTTCACGGCGCTCCAGAAGCTCCACGTAGCACTTGCGCAGCACTTCGATGAGATCCTTGACGTCGTCGCCGCCGCCGGTCTTGGCGGTCGCCTTGAAGATAAGCTCTTGAGCCTTGGCCAGCAGCCGCTCGAGGGGCTCTTCGTGTTCGCCGAGGACCATCTGCTGGATTTCCTCGGCCGCCGCCAGCAGGCGCCGGCGGGCGAGCCGCTCGTCCAGGGAGTCGAGGCTGGGTCCAAGCTCGGCCTGGCTGACGAAGGACTCCGTAATGGCGATGAGGATGTCGTTCCACGGGTAGCCGGCGACTTTGCGCAGCTTGGCGTAAACTTGCGTGTACGACACCCGGCCGCCGTGGTTGTAGAGATCGAGGACGGCCTCGTACACTTGCCGGTGCGCCGGATCCGAAAAGTGCTCGACGCGCAGCCGGTCGACGATGGTGTCGATCGTCTCCGGGTGCTTGAGCAGGATGCCGATGACGCGGCGCTCGGCGTCCACGTCGGCCAGCATGCCGCTGCGGCGCGCCTCAGCCGTCATACTCATCGGCGAACATCTCCTTCCACCGCTTCACCGCTTCGGCGTCCACCGCGCGGTAGGCGCCCGAGTTGGGAGCACCCTCCACCGGGGCCGCCTGGCGCAACGTCTTGGCCCGCTGGCTGCGCTGCAGGTCGTCCAGCGTGCGGATTCCCTCGTTGTACCAATTGCGCAAGATCCCTTCCAGGTAGTTCAGCCGGGGGGTGCGAGCCGACTGCACGGTCTCCTCGATGGCCATGGCGACCACCTCGGGCGACATTCCCTGCTCTTCCACCCAGAAACGCAGCCGCTCGAACTGGGACGGCCCGAGCAGGCCGATGCGCTGGTGGTAGAACGCGACCACCGCGCTCATGGCAGCTTCCATGGAATCCCAGTCGTCCGCGCCACGACCGCCCGCCGCCTGGTTCGGCGGCGCCTGGCGGGCGGCTTGACCACCGGCCCCGCGGCCGGCACCCCGCCCCGCGGCGGGCACAGCTTCGGCTGCGGGTGCGCCCTCGGCTGCGGATGCGCCCTCGGCCGCGGCAGCGGCGCCTTGCGCCGCAAGCCCCGCGCCCGGAAGCACGACCGCCGGTGCGGCCACCGGCCAGAGCACGACCCAGCCGTCCGCCGTCCGCCGCAACAGCCCCACGCTCTCCAAAGCCCCCGCGGCGCCCTCCACGGCTGCGGGCTCAACGCCCATGCGCCGGGCCAGCTTGTCCACAAGGCCGGCGCCGGGCGCATCCCTGCCGGCGGGGCCTTCACCCGGCGCTTCGGCCAGGCTGTATAGGTTGAGCCACAGCAGCGTAGCGGTCGGGCCCAATAGGGGCTGGTACGCTTCCAGGAGGGCGCGCGGCACCGCAAGCGGCCAGCTTGCCCGCAAGCCGCCGTCGTCCAAGCGGATGCCTTCCGTGGCCATGGACGGATTCACCTCCTGGAGGCGTGGACGCGCGATTTCGGCCCATCGGCGCTCGAATCCTCCCGAACGGGCGGTCGCCGCGGGCCGGGTCATGGGGCCGGGTCATGGGGCCGGCTCCGGGGGACTAGTCTTAAGCCGCGCCCTCTGAGCGTGGCGTTCCAAGGCCAGCTCGATGAGGCGATCGATCAGCTGCGGGTAGGGCAGGCCGGACGCCTCCCACAGCTTGGGGTACATGCTGATCCGGGTGAACCCGGGCATGGTGTTGATTTCGTTGACCCAGATCTCCTCCGTCTCCTTGTGGACGAAGAAATCGACCCGGGCCAAGCCCGCTCCGTCGATGGCCCGGAAAGCGTCCAGGGCCATGCTCTGCACTCGGCCGGCGGCCGCCGCGCTGATCCGCGCGGGGATGATCAGCTCGGACCGCTCGTCCAAGTACTTGGAGCGGTAGTCGTAAAAGTCCGCCGCCGGCACGATCTCGCCGGGGATGGACGCTTCCGGGAAGTCGTTGCCCAGGACGCTCACTTCCACTTCCCGGCACCCTTGCGCAGCGCGCTCCACCAGCACCTTCAGATCGTAGCCAAAAGCTTCGGCCAGGGCATCGTCCAAATCGGCCGAACCGCTCACCCGGCTGACGCCGACGCTGGAGCCGAGGTTGGCCGGCTTGACGAAGCACGGAAATCCGATCTGCCCACCGACGCGGTCCCGGACGGCGGCCGGGTCCAACCGCCACTGGGCGGCGGTCACCACCGTGTAGTCGACGACAGGCAGGCCGGCCTGGCGAAAGAGAGCTTTCATGAGCGCTTTGTCCATCCCGACCGCCGACGCCGCCACGCCGGCCCCGACGTACGGGACGCCGGCGAGCTCGAGGAGCCCCTGGACGGTGCCGTCCTCGCCGTATGGACCATGAAGCACCGGGAAAAAGACGTCGATCTCGCCGAGGGCGCTCGTCTTGGCGGGTCCCATGGGCACCAGCGAGCGCGTCCCCGGCTGCGGCAGGAGGGCTGCCGGCGCCGCGAGCTGCGGGTTTCCCTCGATGAGCGCCCGGAGCGGGTCGCCCGACGCGATCCAGTGGCCGTCCCGGGTGATGCCGATGGGCACGACCTCGTACTTGTCCCGGTCCATGGCCTGCATGACGCTCTGGGCCGACATGAGCGACACTTCGTGCTCGCCGGAGCGCCCGCCGAAGATAACTCCCACCCGCAGCTTCCGCAATATCGTCCCTCCTGCCGCGCCGCCGTCTACTGCCTTATATGCCGCTCTCGCCCGCCTCCGCGCCTCAATTGGCGGCCAGCGCCGCCGAGGCCGCCGCGATGGCTTCGTCGGCGGACGCCCGGTAGCCCCGGGCCCGCAGGGCGGCCGACAGCGCCGTCAGGCACAGGACGACGTTCTTCCACCGGCACGAGTTGCCCATGAGCCCGATGCGCCACGCGCGGCCCTTAAACTCGCCCAAGCCCCCGGCGATCTCCAGGCCGTAGGTGGCCAAAAGCTCCCGGCGAACTTCCGCCTCGTCGATCCCGTCGGGCACCCGCACCGCGGTCACCACCGGCGCCCTCAGCTCCGGCGGCGCGATGATGGACAATCCCATCGCCTCAAGGCCGGCCTGCAGCGCCCGGCCGAGCCGCAGGTGCCGCTGCCACCGAGCTTCCCATCCTTCTTCGGCGGCGATGCGCAGCGCCTCCCGCAGGCCGTACACCATGGAAATCGGGGCCGTGTGATGGTACGCCCGCGCCTCGCCCCAGTAGTTCTCGATCATGGTCAGGTCCAGGTACCAGCTTTGCACCTTGGTCCGCCGCCGGCCGATGGCGGCCCGGGCCCGTTCGTTCATGGTGACGGGCGCAAGACCAGGCGGGGCGCTCAGGCACTTTTGCGAACCGCTGTAGACGGCGTCCACCTGCCAGGCATCCACCGGCACCGGGACGCCGCCCAGGGACGACACCGCATCCAACACGACCAGCGCGTCGTGGGCCCGGGCCAGGGCCGCGATCTCCTCCACGGGCTGCCAGACGCCGGTGGAGGTTTCGATGTGCACGAGGGCGACGACTTTCACGCCGCCCCGCTTCAAGGCCGCTTCCACGTCGGCGGGGTCAATGGCGCTCCCCCAGGGCGCCTCCACCACCGTGACCTCCGCCCCGGTGCGCCCGGCGATGTCCACCATGCGTTGCCCAAACGCGCCGATGACGCAGACGACGGCGCGGTCCCCGGGCTCGAGCAGGTTGACCAGGCACGTCTCCATACCGGCGCTGCCCGTGCCCGACATGGCCACCGTGAGCGGGTTGCTTGTGGCAAAGGCGGAGCGGATCAAGTCGCGTGTGTCGTTCATGACGTTGAGAAAGTCCGGGTCCAGGTGGCCGACCACGGGCGTAGCCAGGGCCCGCAAGACGCGGGGGTCCAGCTCGCTGGGACCGGGGCCCATGAGGACCCGTTGCCCGGGCCGCAGCTCGCCGTACTGCTTGTCCGACATGCCGGATGTGCCTCCTTAAGCTTCAGCGTCCCTTTTCCAGCGCTTCCAGCAAAGCCGCCCGCATGACGGCCACCGGGGGCGGCCTGCCGGTCCAGCGTTCAAAGGCAGCGGTGCCCTGGTACAAGAGCATCCCCCACCCGGGCACGACCCGCAGGCCCCGGCGCCGGGCCGCGGCCAAAAGGGGCGTCTCCGGCGGTGTGTACACGATATCGCATACAATCAACGGCGGACGAAGCCAGTCCTCCTGCACGGGCAGCTCCCCGGCCGCCCCGCCGTGCATCCCCGCAGGCGTTGTCTGCACCAGGAGGTCGGCGCCGGCCAGCTCCTCCGGAAGCTCGGGCCCCTCAAGCCCGATGGCGGCGGCGATCCCGCCCACGGCCCTGACCGCCGCCGCGAGTTCCTCGGCCCGGGCGACGGTGCGGTTCGCGATGACGAGCCGGGCCGCGCCGGCTTGCGCGAGGGAAACGGCAACCGCCCGCGCCGCCCCGCCGGCCCCCAGGATGACGACGCGGCTGCCTGCGGGGTCAAACTCCGCTTCTTCCCGCAGGCTCTGCAAAAACCCGAACCCATCGGTGTTATCGCCGACGAGCCAGCCGTCCTCGTTGATGATGGTGTTGACCGCGCCGATGGCCGCCGCGGCCGGCGTCAGCCGGTCGAGAAAAGAGATGACCGCGGTCTTGTGGGGAATCGTGACGTTGACGCCCCGCACCCCCAGCGCCCGCAGACCCGCCACGGCCGCCTCCACCGCGTCGGGGCGCACCGGCAGCGGGACGTAGACCCAGTTCATGCCCAGGTGGGCAAAGGCCCGGTTGTGCATCACCGGCGACAGGGAGTGCGCCACCGGCCACCCGATGATGCCGACGACGGCCGCTTCGCCCGTCAGCTCACGCACCCTTGCGCACCCTCCCCCGGACCTGGCGCAAAGACGTGGGGCAAGATCTCCTCGACGGTGGCCACCGCCACCACGTCCACGCCGGTGACGCCGCCGGGCAAGTCCGCGGCGTTGTCGGCGGAGATGAGCACCCGCCGGACGCCGGCGCGCCTTGCCCCGTGTAGCTTTTCATACACCCCGCCCACCGGTCGTATGAACCCCTGGATGGAAACCTCGCCCGTAAGCGCCGTGTCTTGCCGCACCGGCCGCTCCTGGATCGCGCTCATGACGGCCACGAAAATCGCCGCTCCCGCCGACGGGCCGTCGATGCGCCCGCCGCCCACGACGTTGACGTGCACGTCCCAGTCGGACAAGTCGATGCCGGCCACCTTGCGCAGCACCGACGCGACGTTAAACACCGAGTCGCGGTACATCGTCCCCGCGGTTTCGTTGAACCGCACCTTGCCCTTGCCCGGCTCCCGGGCGGGAAACGCGACCGCCTCGATCTCCACGACGGAGCCGATGTAGCGGCTGACGCCCAAGCCGAGCGCCCGCCCAACCTCGGCCCTGGCGCCGCCCTGGGCCATGGGCAGCGACGACAATCGGCTGTGCTGCGCCACTTCGGCCACGTCTTCGCCGCGGATGCGCACCGGCGTTCGCCCGCCTGAGCGGTGCAGAGCGAGGCTGTACGCGTCGGCCAAGAGGCGGGTGGCCATGCGGCCTTCGGCCGTGTAGCGGCTGATCCGGGCGGGGACGTCCTCGTCGAGTTCCACGCCGAGCCGGGCCGCGGCCTGGACGACGATGTCCCGCACCTGATCTTCCGACAGCGGGTCAAAGAACACCTCCGCGCAGCGGGATCGGAGCGCCGGGTTGATCTCTTCCGGCGAGCGGGTCGTCGCCCCGATCAGGAGAAAATCCGCCGGGGCGCCTTCCTCAAAGAGCTTTTTGATGTACCGGGGCACCTTGGGATCATCGGGATCGTAGTAGGCCGAGTCAAATTGCACCCGCTTGTCCTCCAGCACCTTTAACAGCTTGCTCTGGAGCAGCGGGTCCATCTCCCCGATCTCGTCGATGAACAGCACCCCGCCGTGGGCTTCCGTCACCAGGCCCGGTTTCGGCTCGGGCACCGCGCTGTCGGCGAGCTCCCGCCGAGCCCCCTGGTAGATCGGATCGTGCACCGAACCTAACAGCGGATTCGTCACTTCCCGGGGATCCCAGCGCAAAGTGGCGCCGTTGACCTCCACAAAGGGCGCTTCCTCGGAAAACGGCGTGTAGGCGCGGCGCTTGGCTTCCTCCAGGACGAGACGGGCCGCGGTCGTCTTGCCGACGCCCGGCGGCCCGTAGAGCAGCACGTGGGACGGAAACGGCGAACATACTTTGCTCATCAAGGCCTCGAGCGCCCGCTCCTGACCGACGATCTCCTGCAGCGACCGGGGCCGGAGCGCCTCCGTCACCGAACGGGACAGGCGCCGCTGCTCGAGTTTCTCCAGCGCGGCGAGCTTCTTCAGCGTGTGGGCGTTGTCGGGCCCGGTTTCCTCCTTGAGCACCTGGAGCTTGAGCTCTTGCAAGTACTCCTCCTGGCGGGCCTGCATGCGCTCGGCGACCCGCTGCTCGATCTGGGCCTCAAGATGGCGCCGGGCAAGCATGTCGGCCACCGCGTCCTCAATCTCGTCGAGGGCTTCGTCGAGCCGATCCGGCGGCGGCGCTTCATCGATCGTCGGATCCTCGTGGACGAGCCGCTGTAGGGCCAAAAGCTGGCGACCGGGATCGTCCGCGCGCATGTCCTTCAACGCGCTGAGCTTGCCGGCCTTAAGCACCAGGCGGTCGGAGCCGTGGATGCGCGCCATAAGCTCCCAAAGGGCCTGCAGGCGGCGGCGCACCGCCTCGTCGCCCGTCCGGCGCAAAGATTCCGGCGCCGCGGCCCGCCCATCCGGGCGCGGCCGCTTAAACAAGGTCATCAGCCTTCTCCCACCACGGACACGGCCACGGTCGCCTGCACGCCGGGGTGCAGCTTCACCGGCACCTGGTATGTCCCGACGCTCTTGATGGGCTCCTCAAGCTCGATGCGGCGCTTGTCGACGGTGACGCCGGCCTGGCGCTCAAGCTCCCGGGCGATGTCCGCGCTGGTCACCGAGCCAAAGAGGCGGCCGCCCTCGCCGGCTTTGACCTTGATCTGCAGGCGCAGGGAGGCAATCTTTTGCGCGATGGCCTGGGCCTGCTCCTCTTCCCGCTGCCGCTTGCGGGTCTGGCTCTGGATCGTCTGTTCCCGCTGCTTGAGGTTGGCGGTGCTGGCTTCCGCGGCCAAACCCCGCGGGATGAGATAATTCCGGGCGTAGCCTTCCGCCACCTCGACGACATCGTTCTTCTTGCCCATGCCCTTGACGTCTTGCAGCAGGATGACCTTCATCGGACACGTCTCCCTCCGTGCGCCGCCGGAGAAACCCGGCCGCGCCCCATCTACCGCGCACCGCCCGGCTCGCCCTCATCCTCCGGGTGGGGCAGCCGGCGGAAGTTGAACCACGTGTCGAGCACGCCGGCCCACGCCAGCAGGGCCGGAGCCCAGAGAAAAAGGACGGCGAGGATGAGCACGCGCCACGCCGGCGCGAGGCGCCGCTCCAGCCAGTACCAGCCGATGGCCAGGCCCTGCACCGTAAAGAGCCAGTGAAACATGACCCGCAAGTTTTCCCCGGCGATGGCCAGACCGTCCATCCCGGCGGCCGCCCCCGCCAGCAGCAGCCCGTGCCCGGCTACAAAGCCAAGGGCCAGGGGCCATGGAAACCGCCAGGCGCCAAAGGGCGGAAACCACGCGGGCCGCTCCCCCGCCCGCACGAGCAGCAGTCGGGCCAGCGTCATATTGACCGCGGCCAAAACGCCGGCGGTCACCACCGCCGATCCGGGCAGAAACGGCCGGATGAGAGGAAAGCCCCGCTCGGCGTCCTGGATCATCGCCCGCCACTCGCCGACGGCATCAGGCCCTAGGCCTGTTTCGCCCGCCTGCTCGACCACCGCTTTCGCCAGGAGCAGCGAGTTGTCCATAAAGACTTGGAGCAGATCGACGCCGTGGACGAGCCGGACGCCCACCCAAAAAACCGCACCGGGCAAGAGGGCGGCCAGCACCGTGAGGGCAAACGTCTGGCCGGCGCTGGCACCTTCGCGCCAAGCCCCACCGATCACAAGGCCGATCAGCCCCAGCGTCACGGGGACGACCATGATGCCCAGCAGGGAAAAGCGCAGCTGCGCCGCGGGCGCCACCTGGCTCAAGCCGGCGAACACCTGCTGCTCCACGTAACCGACGAGCACGACAGCCAGCACGGCCGTGATGATGCTCAAGCGATAGCCATGGCGGTAGGCCAGGACAGCCAGGGGCACCGGGGCCACGAGCCACATGGGCACCGGGAAAAGCGCCCCGGTCAACGCCATCAGGACGGCGATGACGGCCAGTACGGCGCCGTCCGCGGCCCGGCCCTGCTCCTGGGGCGACCGCTCCGGGTCCATGCCTTCACCCCGCCCCATCGTGCAGGTACTGCATGCCTAAAGGCGCGCGGCGGCCTAAAGGCTGCGGGCGATGGCGGCCCGCGACCTGTAAGCGCCTCGCCGCCACCTCCACCGGTCTCCGGCGGAACTTCGTCGCGGGCGCGGTGCTATCCTTCAGCCGCCGCTTAAGCGTGAAAGGTGGGCCGCAGGGCCCACCTTTCGTCTCCAGTCGCCGTTGGTCAAGTCTTCCTGCCGGCACAGCGGGTTGCTTCCCGGGCAGGGGCTTGCCCGTTTCCGTCAGTCGACGGTGTAGGGCAGCAGCGCAACTTGCCGTGCCCGCTTGATGGCCACGGTCAGCTGCCGCTGATGCCGGGCGCAGTTGCCGGTAATGCGCCGGGGCAAAATCTTGGCCCGCTCGGTCAAATACCGGCGCAGGCGGCCGGTTTCCTTATAATCGACGTGGTCGATCTTATCGACGCAGAAGGCACAAACCTTCTTCTTGCGCTTCCGATCGCGCCGCATGCAAGTCCCTCCTGTCTAAAAGGGAACCTCGTCCTCTTCGATGCCGTCAAAGGTCGCCGCCCCGGCGGGTTCCGGCCTGCCGTCCTTGGGCCAGTCCAGGAAGCGGACGTTGTCCGCCACCACTTCGGTGACCCAGCGGGTGGAGCCGTCCTGCGCTTGGAAAGAGCGGCTCTGCAGGCGCCCTTCCACGGCCACGAGACGCCCCTTGCTCAAGTTGTGCGCGCAAGTTTCCGCCAGCTTCCGCCAGGTGACGATGGGAAAGAAGTCGGTTTCCCGCTCGCCCTGCTGGTTGCTGAAGGGCCTGTCCACGGCGATGCGAAAGTTGGTCACCGCCACCCCCTGCTGGGTGTAGCGCAGCTCCGGATCGGACGCCAAGCGGCCGATCAGAATCACGCGGTTGAGCACGCAGCTTCCCTCCTCCGCATCCGGGACCGCCGGCCGGGTGGTCTCCCGGGCCGCCGGCCCGCCGTGGGCTCCCGCCGCCGGTGTTACTCGGAAGCGGCAGCTCCGGCCTCGCCCGCCTCACCGGCAGCGTCCGCCGCCGGCTGGGCCACGGCCGCCTGGGCAGCGGCCTTGCGGCGCCCGACGTCTTCGCGCACGATCAGGTGGCGCATGACCGGGTCGGTAATGCGCAAGACGCGGTCCAATTCGATGGCCGCCTCCGGGGTTCCCCGGAACTTGATCAACGCGTAGAAGCCTTCCATATGCCCGCCGATTTCGTAGGCGAGCCGGCGCTTGCCCCAGCGGTCGAGATGGGTCACTTCCCCGCCCTTGCCCGTGATGGCGCCGGTGACGCGGTTGAACACCGCCTCCATGGCGTCGTCGGCCAAGCCGGGCTCCAGCACGACCATTGCCTCGTAGGGTCGCACCGCGGCTTCACCTCCTCCCTTTGGACTGTGGCCCCAGGCGCCGGCGCCTGGAGCAGGGATACCGCTTGTGTATTATAGCACCGGGGGAGGACAGGGGCAATCCGCGTTTCCGCGGACTGCCAGCGGCGTCAGGAAACGCCTTGCTCGTCGATGACCCGCTTGACGACCGCCTTGACCTGCCGCTCGAAGCGGCGCCGCGGGAGCATGACGACCCGCCCGCAGCCCAAGCAGCGGATGCGGAAGTCCATCCCCGTACGCAGCACCTCCCACTGGTCGCTGCCGCACGGGTGCGCCTTGCGCATTTGGACCACGTCGCCTAGGTAGAACTTCTGCGGCACGGCGTCTCCTCCGACCTCCACCGCAATCTTCGCGCCCATTCCCGCCGCGCCGGCGCGTCTTTGCCGCCGGCGGGAGACGGATATGGGACTGTCTTCTTCTCGACGACCGGCCCGCTTCCTGCCCCCGCGCCGGCCCTTGGACGAGCCGTGCTGCAAAAAGCTCTTGATGCCAAGCGGCTGAAAGTATACCTTATTAAGAGTGGATCCCCGTATGTTCCCGTGGCTGCTGGCGAACATAATTGGTGGATATTGGAGGATCGAAGGATGGCAAGACTGACCGGACCGAAGCACCGCATCTGCAGGCGGCTCGGCGAACCCATTTGCGGCTCGCCCAAGTGTCCCGCCCTCAAGCGTCCGTATCCGCCGGGCCAGCATGGACGGGCGCCCCGGCGCAAGATTTCGGAATACGGGCGCCAGCTGTTGGAGAAGCAAAAGCTGAAGGCGATCTACGGCGTGTCCGAGACGTACCTGCACAACCTGTTCCGCAAGGCCGCCCGCTACCGCGGCCGCACCGGCGAACTGGTGCTGCAGCTCTTGGAGACGCGCCTGGACAACGTCGTCTACCGCATGGGGCTCGCGCCGACGCTGCCGGCCGCCCGCCAGCTGGTTACCCACGGGCACGTCACCGTGGACGGCCGCAAGGTGGACATCCCGTCCTTCCAGGTGAAGCCGGGCCAGGTCGTCGGCATGCGCGAGAAGTCCCGCAACCTGGACCTGGTGGTCGCCAGCCTGGAGGCGGGTCCGTCCAGTGTGCCGTACGTGGAGGTCGACAAGGAGAACCGCTCCGGCAAGCTCCTGCGGATGCCCGGCCGGGAGGAGATCCCCATCAAGGTCAACGAGACCTTGGTCGTCGAGTTCTACGCCCGCTAACGCCCCGTCGTGCCCGGCAGCCCGCCGGGCACCGGTCTTGTTGGGAATGCTGCTTGGGCTCGCATCGCTGCTGGCCCAGGCAGCATTTTCCTTTTCCAGCGCACGCGCCGCGGCTGCTGCGCCGCCCGGCGACCCCGGCCCGGCCCGCCAAGTGGTCATACTGGTCATCGACGCCCTTTCGGTCGAGGACTTTACCGGCCCGGACTGGGCAACCTTGCGGACCGTGCTGGCGCGGGGCGGCATGATCGGCCTTATGAACGCCCGCACCGGCGGCACGGCCACGGCGGCGGCCCACGCGACGATCGGCGCGGGAGTACGGGCCCGGGCCGGCAGCATGAGCGGGCTCGCCTTTGACGCGGGCGCGGAGTACCGGGATCAGCCGGCGGTCGATCTTTACCGCTCGTTGACCGGCTTCGAACCCGACGGCCGCGTCCTGTTCCTCGGCCTCGCCGAGCTTTTGGCCCGCAACGCCGGCCTGCCCGGTCCTATCGTGCCCGGAGCCCTCGGCCAGGCTGTCCGGGACGCCGGCGGGGAAACGGCCGTTCTCGGAAACGGGGACTTGCACGACGCGTTCCGCCGCCACGCCGTCCTCATCGCCATGGACGCCCGCGGCTCGGTCCCGTTGGGATCGGTCGGCCGGGAAACGCTGGCGATCGATCCCGAGTGGCCCTTTGGCTGGCGAACCGACTACGATCGGCTGTGGGACGCATTTCTGGCCGTCGCGCCGCGGGCGAGCCTCATCGTCGTGGAGCTGGCCGACTTGGCGCGCCTTGACGCCTACGGCGACGCCGTCGCGCCCGGACGGCTGGAAACCCTGCGGAGGGCCGCCGTCCGGCGCATGGATGACTTCGTGGGACGCGTGGCCGCCTGGGGGGAGGGACGGGACGCGCACCTGCTCGTCATAAGCCCCACCCCGCCGGCCGCCGCGCTGCGAAAGAACTTCCTTCTCGCGCCCGTCGCCTGGGCGCCCCTCGGGGCGACCGGCGGCGAGCCTGCAAACGGCGTCCGGCTGGCGACCTCGCCGGCCACCCGCCGGGCCGGGATCATCGCCAACACCGACGTGGCACCGACCGTGCTGGCGGCTCTCGGAATCCCCGCGCCGGCCCATATGACAGGACGGCCCATGGCACCCGTGCACCTATCGGCAATGCGACGGGACTTGCCCGCCACGGCGGCTGTCCCGGAGGACCCTTGGCAGGCGCTCGCGCTCGTATACCGCAGGGCGACGGCCGTGCACGAGCTGCGCCCGCCCGTGGTGCGGTTTTTCATCGGCCTGGCCATCGCCGTATTCGTGGTGTGGGCGGCATGGGCGGCCCTGGCCGCTTGGACCGGCCGCCCCGGCCCCGAGGCGCGCCGCGGCCCGTGGCGCTGGATGCTGCTGCTCCTTGTGGCCGCGCCCCTGAGCCTACTTCTTGTCCCGCTCCTGCCCATCCAAACGGCACCCGGCGTCATGGCGGCCGCCGCGGCGCTGGCCGGTGGCCTGGCGTCCCTGGCCCATTTGTTGAGCCGCCGGGACGGAGCGGCGCCGTTTGCCGCCTTGTCCGTCGCCACGGCGGCAGCTCTCGTCGTGGACGTCCTTTTGGGCGCTCCGCTCATCAAGTCGTCCATCCTGGGTTATGACCCCATCATCGGCGCCCGCTACTACGGCATCGGCAATGAATACATGGGCGTGCTCATCGGCACGGCCATCTTGGGCACTACGGGCCTGCTCGATCGGTTTCCGGGCTGCACCGCCCTGCGCTGGGCCGTACCGGCCGCGTATCTCCTGGTGGTGGCCGTGTTGGCGTCGCCGTCGCTTGGGGTTAACGTGGGCGGCACCATTGCCGCGGTCAGCGGGTTTGCGGTCACCGGGCTGCTCCTTTGGCGCGGGCGGCTGCCGTGGCGGGCGGTTTTGGCCGCCGGCGCAGCGGGGGCGTTGGTGCTGGCCGCGGCCGCTTGGGTCGACGTCGCGGCCCGGGGTTCCGGGGCATCCCACCTGGGCCAGGCGGCCATGCTGCTTGTGGACGGTGACTGGCATGCCCTTGGCGCCATCGCCGCCCGCAAGCTCCAGATGAACCTGCGGCTCCTCAACTGGACCATCTGGTCGCAAGTGCTCGTCGTGAGCCTGGCCATCTCGGCGGTGGCGCTGCAGCGGCCCGGCCCTCTCATCCGGCGCCTGGAGAGCCGCCACCCGCACCTGTTGCGCGGGGTGCGGGGCGCGGTCGTCGCGAGCCTGACGGCCCTGGCGGCCAACGATTCCGGCGTCGTCGCCGCCGCGACGGCCATCATCCCTGCCACGGCGACCTTGCTATACCTGGTAACTCTGGACCGCGGGTTTCAAGGTTAATGCGTTTCTGTTATAGTGAAACTATCCTGCAAGGGGCAGGGGGCTAGGGGATTGACCTCGGCTGCGAATGCGCCGGCGGCGGCGCCCGGTCTTAGGCCGGGCGACATCGTGTCCCGCTGCGGGCTGTTGTGCAATACATGCAGTGCGTACATCACCGGGGCGTGCCCCGGATGCCCAAATCTGGAAACCGGCGAATGCGTCCTGCGGGACTGCGCCGACCTCAAGGGCACGAGCTGCCTCGACTGCCAGGCCCCTTCGTGCCACCACTTTGAGGCCTATACGTGGCGGCGGCGGATCATGAACGCCAAGGCGAAGCAGTTCTTGCGTCTCGTACGCCCGCAGGGCGCCGCGACCGGAGGCGGGTGCGGCTGCGGCAGCGGCGGCGGATGCGCCGCGGCCGGCGGCGGTGGCGGCGGCTGCAGCGGCTGCTCCGTCAAGGGCGGATGCCCCGGCTCGCGCCTTGCCGTCGCGCTGGCCGCGGTGGAGTAGCCCGCTTGGGCCGCTACGGGCGCGGCTTTGCTGGCCCGGTGCCCGCGGGCGGGCCCCCCGCGCGCGGGTACTCGGCCCGCGGGTAAGAGCCGAGGACGCGGACGTACGCGCACCGGCGCGCCAGGCCTGCGAGCGCTTCGGCCACGAGGGCGTCCTCCTTGTGCCCTTCCAAGTCGGCAAAGAAGATGTAGTCGCCCAGCATCTGCTTGGCCGGCCTTGACTCGAGCTTTGTCATGTTGATGCCCCGCTCCGCCAGCTCTCCCAGGGCGCGGTACAAGTTCCCGGGCCGGTCGGCGGCAAACGCGAACACGACCGACGTCTTGTCGCGCCCGGTGGGAGCGGGCTCGTCCCGGCCAGCGACGAAAAAGCGCGTCGCGTTTTCCGCCACGTCCTGGATGTCGGAGTCGAGCACCGCTAGCCCATACAGCTGCGCGCACAGCGCGTTGCCGATGGCGGCCATGCCCGGGGCTCCGCTCTCGCCTACGAGGCGGGCCGCTTCCGCGGTGCTGAACGCGGCCTGCACCGCGGCGCCCGGCCACCGGGACTGCAGGTAGCGGCGGCACTGGGCCAGCGCCTGCGGGTGCGACACCACCGTCGTGACGGGCGCGGATTCGCTCCCCCGGCGCACCAGCAAGTGATGGCGCACGGGGATGACGACCTCGCCGACGATGGGCAAATCGACGTCGTGCACCAGCGTGTCGAGGGTGACGGCCACCGTGCCTTCGATGGAGTTTTCCGCGGGCACGACGGCCGCGTGCAGCGCGCCTTGCGCGGCCGCGGTCAAAAGCTCGGGGATTCCCCGGTACGGAACGAACTCAACCCGCGTGGAAGCCGGAAGGCGGCCGGCGTAAGCCCTGGCCGCCTCCTCGCTGAACGTGCCGCGCGGCCCCAAAAATCCGAGGCGCCGCATTGTATCCATCCTTGAAACGCTCCTTGAGCCGCGCGCTTAAGTGTCGCTTGAGGACGGAGAATCCACGGGCACCGGCGCGCACCAGCACAAGTTGGGCTGCCGGGCCGCCCGGGCTTCGTCGAGCCGACGCACGGGCATGTTGTGGGGAGCCGTGCGCACAAGCTCCGGATCCTCTTCGATCTCGCGCACGATGGTTTCCATGATGCGCACGAATTCGTCCAGGGTCTCCTTGGACTCGGTTTCCGTCGGCTCGATCATGATGGCTTCGTCCACGATGAGCGGGAAGTAGATGGTCGGGGCGTGAATGCCGTAGTCCAGGAGCCGCTTGGCGATGTCGAGGGTGCGCACGCCTTGCTTTTTGTAGCGGCGGCCCGACAGCACGAACTCGTGCTTGCAATGCCGGTCGTAGGGCACGTCAAACAGGTGCGCTAGGCGCCGCAAGAGGTAGTTCGCGTTGATGACCGCCTGCTCGCTTACGGCCTTAAGGCCCTCGGGCCCGTGCATGCGGATGTAGGTGTAGGCCCGGACCAGGACGCCGAAGTTGCCGTAGAAACCCTTGATGCGCCCGACCGCGTCGGGGCGGTCGTAATCGAGATAGTACCGGTCGCCCCGGCGCTCCACGGTGGGGACGGGGAGAAACCGCGCCAAATCCTCCCGTACGGCGATGGGGCCCGCGCCCGGCCCGCCGCCGCCGTGGGGCGTCGAAAACGTCTTGTGCAGGTTGAAGTGCACGATGTCAAAGCCCATGTCGCCGGGCCGGCAGATCCCTAGGATGGCGTTGGCGTTGGCGCCGTCGTAGTACACAAGGCCGCCGGCGTCGTGAATGATGCGGGCGATCTCGACGATCCGCTCTTCAAAGAGTCCGAGCGTGCTCGGGTTGGTCAGCATGAGGCCCGCGGTGCGCTCGCTGACTACCGCTTTGAGCGCTTCCACGTCCACGCCGCCCCGGGCGTCGGATTTGACCTCCACCACCCGGTATCCGCACATGGCCGCGCTCGCGGGGTTGGTACCGTGGGCCGAGTCGGGCACGATGATCTCGGTGCGCTGCTGCCCCTGGCCGTTCTTTTCGTGGTACGCCTTGATGATCATGAGGCCGAGGAGCTCGCCGTGGGCACCCGCGGCCGGCTGCAGCGTGGCCCGGCTCAACCCCGCGATCTCGCACAGGTACCGCTCGAGCCGGTACATGAGCTCCAGCGCCCCCTGCACCGTCTCCTCCGGCTGGTACGGGTGCACCCGGGCGAAACCGGGGAGGCTCGCCGCCCATTCGTTGACCTTGGGGTTGTACTTCATGGTGCACGACCCCAGAGGATAAAAGCCGACGTCGACGCCGTAGTTGCGCCGGGAAAGCCCGACGTAGTGGCGGACGACTTCGGGCTCGCTCACCTCGGGCAAAGCCGGTTCGTCCGCGCGCTGCTGGTCCTCGGGGAGCAGCTCCGAGAGGGGCGCCTCGGGGACGTCAAGGTCGGGCAGGCGGTAGCCGCGCCGGCCGGGAGCGCCCTGTTCAAAGATGAGCGGGAAGCTGCCTCGCAGCAAATAGCCCGTCATGACAACCCCTCCAGGACCGTCACGAGCCGATCCATCTCCTCCCGGGTGCGGCTTTCGGTCACGCACCAGAGCATGCAGTCGGCAAGCTCGGGGTAAAACCGTCCCAGGGGCAGCCCGCCGATGATCTGGTGGTCCAGCAGCCGCTGGGTCAGTTCCTCCGGGTCCGCGGTGGTGCGCACCACAAATTCATGGAAGAAAGGCCCGTCCCACGCGGGCGCAAAGCCCGGCAGCGCCACCATCGCCCGTTGCAGGTAGTGGGCCTTTTGCAGGCACTGGTGCGCCACGTCCCTCACGCCCTGCTTGCCCAAAAGGCTCAGGTACACGGCGGCCGCAATGGCGTTGAGCGCCTGGTTGGTGCAGATGTTGGACGTGGCCTTTTCCCGGCGGATGTGCTGCTCCCGCGTCTGAAGCGTCAGCACGAAGCCCCGCGTCCCGTCCCGGTCCACCGTGGCGCCGGCGATGCGGCCCGGGATTCGCCGCACAAGCTGCTGCCGCACCGCGAGAAACCCAAGGTGCGGGCCTCCGAAGCTCAAGTTGTTGCCCAGCGCCTGCCCGTCCCCCGCCGCGATGTCGGCCCCGGCGGCGCCCGGCGGCTTGAGCAGGCCGAGCGTCAGCGGATCCGCCACGGCCACGATGAACAGCGCTCCGGCCTCGTGGGCCAGCTGTGCGACGGCGGCCGCGTCTTCGATGCCGCCGAAGAAGTTGGGCTGCTGCACGACGACCGCCGCGGTGCGGGAACCGATGCGGGCCTTAAGTTCATCCAGGGGCGTGACGCCGTCCCGGTACGGCACCTCCACGACTTCCAAGCCTTGGTGGCGCAAATACGTGCTCGTCACCTGCCGGTACTCGGGGTGCACCGTCGCCGGGATGACGACCTGGTCGCGGCCCGTGTGGGCGCACGCCACCAGCGCCCCCTCGGCGAGGGCCGTCGCGCCGTCGTACACCGACGCGTTGGCCAGATCCATGCCCGTAAGGGCCGCGATCATCGTCTGGTACTCGTAGGTCGCCTGCAGGACGCCCTGGGTGATCTCGGGCTGGTAGGGCGTGTAGGACGTGTAGAACTCCGACCGGGAAACGAGCTGCCCGACCGCGGCCGGGATCAGGTGATCGTAGGCGCCCGCGCCCAGGAAGCACGTGTACCGGTCCACGTCCGCATTGCGGGCGGCGAGCTGGATCAAATGCCGGCGCACCTCGGCCTCCGCCATGGCCGGCGGCAAGTCCAGCGGGCGGTCTAAGCGGATGGCGGCCGGGATGTCGGCAAACAGCTCGTCGACGCTGGCAACGCCGATGGCCGCGAGCATCGCCTCCCGGTCCGCAGGGGTCATGGGAGTAAAACTCATGGAGCCGGACCCCCTCAAGACTCGACCAGCGCCCGGTAACCGTCGGCGTCCAGCAAGTCCTCCAGCTCCGCCGGGTTCTCCATTTCCAGCACCGCAATCCAGCCGGCGCCGTACGGATCCTGGTTGATCAGCTCAGGCCGGTCGGCCAGTTCCTGGTTGACCTCCACGACGCGCCCACTCACCGGCGCGTAGATATCCGACACCGCCTTGACCGACTCGACGACGGCAAAGGCTTCCCCGGCCTGCAGGATGCTCCCCTCCTGGGGCAGGTCGACGAACACCACATCTCCCAGCTCGTTTTGGGCGAAATGGGTGATGCCCACCCGCACGCGGCTGCCCTCCTGCCTCACCCACTCATGCTGTTTGCTGTAGCGCAGATCCTCAGGATACATGGGAGCGCCCCTTTCTATGCGATGCTCCTCCGGCGCGGCGCGGCCGATTCACTTTGCCGGCCGGACAAAGCGCCCTTTGATGACCTGGCACGCCACGGGTTTGCCGCGGATCCCGACCGCGAGCTCTTGGCCGGGCGACGCGTACTCCGCCTTTACGTATCCCATCCCGATGGGCTCGCCCAGGCTCGGCGAGGGGGAGCCGGACGTCACATGGCCGATCTCCCGCTCCCCCGCGAACAAGGGGTACCCGTGGCGCGGGATTCCCCGCCCGACCATGCGGAAACCGACCAGACGCCGGGCCACGCCTTCGGCCTGCTGCTTGAGCAAGGCGTCCTTGCCTACAAAAGATTCCTTGTCCAGCTTGACGGCGAAGCCGAGACCGGCTTCCAGCGGCGTCGTCGTCTCATCGATGTCGTTGCCGTACAGGGGAAACCGCATTTCAAGCCGAAGCGTGTCCCGGGCGCCGAGTCCCACCGGCACAAGCCCCATGTCCTTGCCGGCCTGGAGCAGCGCCCGCCAGAGCGGCACCGCCGCCTCCGGTTTCACGTACAGCTCAAAGCCGTCCTCCCCGGTGTACCCCGTGCGGGAGATAATGGCCGCATGCCCGTCGACCGAATCCTCGATGAACCGGAACGACCCGACGCTCCCCAGGGGCGCCCCGGTTAAGCGAGCGAGAATCTCCTGGGATCGGGGCCCTTGAATAGCGATCAGCGCGGTTTCGTCGGAAAGGTCCTCAAGCTCCACGTCGCCTGGGGCAAGCTGCGGGCCGCCTTCCGCCGGAAGGCCCCGGCGCAGCTGCTCCAGCCATTGGAAGTCCTTCGCGATGTTCGCCGCGTTCACGACGACCAGGAAGTCGCCCGCCCGGCGATAGATGACGACGTCGTCGACGATGCCGCCATCGGGCCGGCACAGGAGGGCGTAGCGGGCTTGGCCGGGCTCCATGTCCGCAACGCGGTTTGTCACCGCCCAGTCCAAAAACGCCGCAGCGCCCGGACCGCCGACCCTGATCTCGCCCATGTGCGACAGGTCAAACAAGCCCGCGGCGCTGCGCACCGCCTTGTGCTCCTCCAGGATGCCGGTATACTCGACGGGCATCCGGAAACCGGCGAAGTCGATCATGCGCGCCCCGCCGGCCACGTGCTCCTCATACAGCGGGGTGCGCTTCCCCGCCGGCCCGGTGTCGCTCATTGCCGCAACCCTCCCTCCTTCTATTTGGCCGAACCCCCGGGGATTCCTTCGTCGGCCCCGCAGCGGCAAGGAACGGTCCCGTCTTGTGCGAAGTGTATCCAGCGGGGGCACCGGGCACCGGCGCCGCAGAACAATCCGGCAGGAGGCGATATGAGCAGTGACGACGGAGCGAGGCTCGGGCGACGCGCCCATCCTCAAGAGCTACATCGGCGGGCAATGGGTCGAAGGCTCCACCGGCCAACTGTACCCGGACATCAACCCGGCCACGGGGGAACTGCTAGGTCAGATCTCGGTCGCCGGCGCGAAGGAAGTGGACATGGCGGTCCAGGCTGCCCAGCGGGCCTTTGAGAGCTGGCGGGCGATGCCGGCGCCGCGGCGGGGCGAGATCCTGTACCGCATCGCGCAGCTAATCGCCGAGCGCAAGGAGCAGCTGGCCCGCCTCATGTCGCAGGAGATGGGCAAAGTGCTCTTTGAGGCCCGGGGCGACGTTCAGGAAGCCATCGACGAGTTTTACTTCATGGCCGGCGAAGGGCGGCGCCTGCACGGCTTCACCACGCCCTCGGAGATGCCCAACAAGTTTGCCTGCTGCGTGCGGGACCCGGTGGGCGTCGTCGGCCTAATCACCCCGTGGAACTTCCCCGTGGCGGTGCCTTCATGGAAGCTGGCGCCGGCGCTCATCGCGGGCAACACCATCGTCTGGAAGCCCGCCGAGGACACGCCCCGAGTGTCCCTGGAGTTCGCCCTCCTCATGGAGGAGGCGGGACTGCCGCCCGGCGTCGTCAACGTCGTGCTTGGTCCCGGCCCGGAAACCGGCGCGCCTCTCGTGGAGCACCCCGGAGTGCGGGTGATCGCCTTCACCGGCTCCACGGCCACGGGCACCCTGATTGCCACCGAAGGCGCCCGGCGCGGAAAGCGCGTGCTGCTGGAGATGGGCGGCAAGAACGCGATCACGGTGATGGACGACGCCGACCTGGACCTCGCGGTAGAAGGCATCCTCTGGAGCGCCTTTGGCACCACCGGCCAGCGCTGCACCGCCACGAGCCGCCTCCTCGTCCACCGGCGGGTCATGGACGAGTTGGTCCCGCGGCTGGTGGAGCGCGCGGAAAAGCTGCGCCTGGGCAACCCCCTGCACGACGACACCCAGGTGGGCCCCATCGTCAACCGGAAGCAGCTTGAGCGGGTGCACCGCTACACCGGCGTCGGCTTGGAGGAAGGGGCGCGCCTATTGTGCGGCGGCGAGATCTACGCCGAGGGCGACTGCGCGAAGGGCTTCTTTTACCGGCCGACCATCTTCGCCGACGTAAACCCGGGGATGCGCATCGCGCAGGAGGAAATCTTCGGCCCCACGGCGGTCATCATTCCCATCGACAGCCTCGAGGAGGCCGTCCGCATCAACAACGACACGGCCTACGGGCTTTCCAGCAGCATCTACACCCGGGACATTAACAAGGCCATGCGCGCGGCTCGCGATTTGACGACCGGCATCGTCTACATCAACCACGGCACCACCGGCGCCGAGGTGCACCTGCCCTTCGGCGGCACGCGGGGCACGGGCAACGGGCACCGGGAAGCGTCCGTGCAAGCCCTCGAAGCTTTTACGGAGTGGAAGGCGATCTACATCGACTACTCGGGGAAGCTGCAGCGGGCGCAGATCGACACGTAAGCCGGCGGGCGGAAAAGCCCGGGGTACGCGGGCGCCTGCCGGCACACCTTCGCATGGCCGGGGATATACTGGGTAGGCACGGCGGGGGTGGAAACGGTGGGCGTGTTGTTCCGGATGCTGCAGCTTGTGCTCGACCCGGTGCTCAAGCACCGGGGAAAGACCATGATCCTAATATGGCGGCGCGGCCGGTACCCCCCGGCCGCGCCGCTGTCATTGCCTCGACCTTGCGGGACCTTGCTACTTTCCGAGCCGCTCGGCGACCTTGTCCACGATGTCGATGATCGTCTCCGCGACCGGGACGCCGGCGGCCTCCAGGGCCGCCACCTTGGACTGGGCGGTGCCCCGGTTTCCGGAGATAATCGCGCCCGCGTGGCCCATGCGCTTGCCGGGCGGTGCGGTACGGCCGGAGATGAAGCTGACGACGGGCGTCTTCATCGTTTTGATGTACTCGGCCGCCTCTTCCTCGTCGGAGCCGCCGATCTCGCCGATCATGATGACGATCTCGGTCTTGGGGTCTTCCTCAAACATCTTGAGCACGTCGATGAACCGGGTGCCGATGATGGGGTCGCCGCCGATGCCGACGCACGTCGACTGGCCGATGCCGCGGCTGGTCAGCTCGTTGACCACTTCGTACGTCAGCGTGCCGCTGCGGGAGACGAGGCCCACCGGGCCCGGGGTGAAAATGCGGCCGGGCAAGATGCCGACCAGCGCCTCGCCGGCGGTGATGAGGCCCGGGCAGTTGGGGCCGATGAGACGGACGCCCTTTTTGCGGACGTACTGGACGGCCTCGATCATGTCCTGCACCGGGATGCCCTCGGTGATGCAGACGATGAGCTCGACGCCGTTGTCAGCCGCCTCGAGCACCGCTTCCGCGGCGTAAGCCGCCGGGACGAAAATGATGGAGCAATTCGCGCCGGTAGCGTCGACGGCCTGCTTGACGGTGTCAAACACGGGCACGCCCAGCACTTCCTGGCCGCCCTTGCCGGGAGTGACGCCGCCCACGACGTTGGTGCCGTAGGCGATCATCTGGCTCGCGTGAAACTGACCCTCCCGGCCGGTGATGCCCTGGACGATCACGCGGGTGTTGCGATCGATGAGAATGCTCATCTGCGGTTGCGTCCTCCTCGTTAGCCCTGCGCCGCAAGGACTGCCTTGCGGGCGGCCTCCTGGAACGTGGCGGCCGGGGTGAGCTCGGTGCCTTCCAGCAGCCGGCGGCCTTCCTCTTCATTGGTGCCGACGAGCCGCACGACGACGGGAACCTTCACGCCCATAGAGCGCATGACGTCCAAGAGGCCCTTGGCCACCTCGTCGCAGCGCGTGATGCCGCCGAACACGTTGATGAGCACGGACTTCACATCCGGATCGGACAGGACGACCTCCAGGGCATTGCGCACGACCTCCGCCTTGGCGCCGCCCCCGATGTCCAGGAAGTTGGCCGCCTTGCCGCCGCTGCGCTGGATCATGTCGAGGGTCGTCATGACCAGGCCGGCGCCGTTGCCGATGACGCCGACGTGGCCGTCGAGCTTGACGTAGGCAAGTCCGCGCTTGCGGGCCTCGATCTCGAGCGGGTGGTCGCCCTCGGCCTCTTTGAGCGACGCGAGCGCCTGCTGGCGGAAGAGGGCGTTGTCGTCGATCTCCATCTTGCCGTCCAACGCGACGAGGCGCCCGTCGCCGAGAAGCGCCAGCGGGTTGATCTCCACGAGCATCGCGTCGTGGGAGCGCAAAATCTCGTACAGCTTGCGCATGATGGGCGCGAGCTGCTTTAGAAGTTCGGCCGGTACGCCGGCCTGCACCGCGATCTGGCGGATCTGGAAATCCCGCAGGCCCAAGCCGGCGTCGAGCCACAGCTTGGCCACCTTTTCAGGATGCTTCTCGGCGATCTCCTCGATGTCCATGCCGCCGGCCGCGGACAGGATGACGACGTTGGCCTGCTTATCGCGGTCGACAGTGATGCTCAGGTAAAACTCCTGCTTGATCTCGGCCGCCTGCTCCACCAGCACCCGCTCGACCTTGTAGCCGCGCACGTCCATAGCCAGGATGCGGCTGGCCTGCTGGAAGGCGGCCTCCGGGTCGTCGGCCAGCTGGATGGCGCCGGCCTTTCCCCGTCCCCCGATGGGTACCTGGGCCTTGACCACCACGCGGCCGCCGATTTCCTCCGCGATGGCCCGCGCTTCCTCGGGCGTGTGCGCGATGCGGCCCGTGGGCACAGGGATGCCGGCCTGGGCGAAGATGGCCTTCGCCTGGCTCTCAATCAGCTTCACCTTGTCGTTTACCTCCTCGCCGTCGCTTGTGCGACCCGGCGGAAATTATACCCGAACTGGTGCCGGAAGGAAACTGAGGCATGTCCTCCATTGCCTCGGGAGGTCATCAGTAAACCGGCGTGCACCAGTGCTTGTACTTGGGCACCTTGCCGCGGACGACGTCAAAGTACAGCTCCTGCAGCTTCCGGGTGACGGGCCCGATCCGGCCGTCGCCGACCGGTCGGCGGTCGATCTCGGCGATGGGGCTGACTTGCGCGCCGGTCCCCACGAAGAACGCCTCGTCGGCCACGTACAGCTCCGTCCGGTCGATGGCCCGCTCCACCACCGGGATGCCGAGCTCGCCGGCAAGCTCCAGGATGGTCGCCCGCGTAATGCCTTCGAGGATGTCCGCGGTGACGGGCGACGTGATCAGCCGGCCGCCCCGCACGATGAACAGGTTTTCGGCCGTGCCCTCGGACACCTTGCCGTCGCGGGTCAGGAATATAGCCTCGTCGCACCCGTTGTCGTGCGCTTCGGTGCGAGCCAGCGCCGCGTTGACGTAGGCCCCGTTGACCTTGGCCCGCATGGGGATCATGTTGTCGCTGATGTGGGTCCAGGAGGTCACGCACACCTTGAGGCCCTTGCTCACGTCCAAATACTGGCCCATGGGGATGGCGAACAGCAGGAAGTCGTCGGGCACGCCCACGAGGATGGGCCCGATCTGGTGGCCGCTCTTGTAGGCGATGGGCCGCAGGTAGACGTCCTGCCTCTCCTCGTTCTTGCGCAGCAGCTCAAGGCTGATCCGGTTTAGGTCCTCGACGCTGTGGGGAAGTTGGATGCGCAGGATCTTGCAGGAGTTCTTCAGCCGCTCGTAGTGCTCCGTGAGGCGAAACACGTACAGCTGCTCGTCGTCGGCGTTCCAGTACGCCCGGATGCCCTCAAAGCAGGCGGTTCCGTACATAAAGGCGTGGGTCTGGATGCTGATCTTCGCTTCTTCCTGAAGCACGAACTGTCCCTGCAGGTACGCGTACCTGCCCATTGCCAATGCCGCCTCCTCTGCCTGTCCCCTTGTATGTGCTCCGGCCGCCGTCCGCGAGGGCGGCGGCGGTTTGCAGCCTCAAGGCTCGTCTGCCATAATGAAGGCGCGTCCGTGCCCAAGTCGGCCGCCCCGGGGAGGTGCACCATGACGGAGCAACCGCTGCTCGCGGCCTACGGCCGCCTCCTGGACCACTACGGCCCGCAGCACTGGTGGCCGGCGGAGACCACCTTTGAGATCATCGTCGGCGCAGTCCTGACTCAGTCGACGGCGTGGCGCAACGTGGAGCTCGCCCTCGCTCGCTTGGCCCAGAGAGGGCTGCTCGATCCGGCGGCCATGCACCGAGCGAGCCCCGACACCCTCGAGGAGGCCATCCGCCCTGCCGGCTATTTCCGGGCCAAAGCCCGCACGCTGCGGGGCTTCCTGTCCCTATTGACGGACGAGTACGGCGGGTCGCTGGAGCGGATGCTCAAGACCCCCGGACCGGTTTTGCGGCGGCAGCTCCTCGGCGTCCGCGGCATCGGGCCGGAGACGGCCGACTCCATCCTCGTGTATGCCGCGGGCTATCCCGTTTTCGTGGTCGACGCGTACGCGCGCCGCATGGTGGCCCGCGCCGGGTGGCTTCCCGCCGGCAAGCTCGGGTACGATGAGCTTCAATCGGCTTTCCACCGGGAGCTGCCGGCCGATCCGGCGGTCCTCGGGGAATACCATGCTCTCATCGTCGCCCTCGGCAAGGATTGCTGCCGCAAACAGCGCCCTCGCTGCGCGGCCTGCCCCTTACGCGACTTGTGCGCCGCAGGCCTAGCCGCCACGGGCGCGCCGGCAACGCCGGCGTGAATTAGCATCCGCTTCCACGCGCACCGGCGCGGTTCCTCCTGCCCGTCAGCGCCCGAGCAACAGGTAGCCGATCAGCACCAGCAAGGCGATCCAGACGAGGCCTCCCCACCGCGCCCGTGGTTTGGCGCCGGCCTCGCGGCCGAACCGGGCGTGTTCGAGGCGCGCGGCCTTCTTCAGATGTTCTACGGACTCGCTGATCCGTCCCATCCTGCGGTAGACGACTCCGAGGTTGTGGTGGGCTATATGGTAGTCGGGGTCGATCTGCAGGGCCTTGAGGTAGGCGGCGACGGCCTCCTCGAGGCGGCCGGCCTCCTGGTGCAGGTTGCCCATGTTCGAGTACGCCGGGGCAAACTGGGGATCGAGTTCGACGGCAGCCGTGAACTCCCGCTGGGCCAGGTCCTGCTGCCCGCGGCGGATGTAGCAGACACCGAGCTTATTCCGGGCCGGCGCGTACGCCGGGTCGAGGCGCACGGCCTCTTGCAGCAAGGCAAGGGCCTCATCGAGGCGGCCCCGTTCGAGCAGCGCCTCGCCTTGGACCAGGCATTCCCGGGCGCGCGCCACCTGGGGCGCTGGTTCGGACACGGGTTCGTGCTGCGGCGATTCCATCAACGCATGGCCACCTCGGAGACACTCCTATAGCCCCAACGTATCCGCCCGGGGCTTCGTTGTCAACTTCGCCGCCGGCCGGCCTTTTCCCGCCACGGGGCCTGCCTTTTCCGGCGGCCTGGCGGGCGGCCCCTGCGCCACACGGTTATTTCCCGGGAAATACGCCGCGGTTCCTCCCGAGGACGGCCCGCCCGCCGGGGCTGCGGAGTGGCCCCTACGCGAGCGAACGCGCCGGCTGTGCCGTTCCGGGGCCGGCAAATCCGGCCGCGCTGGGCTGCTCAGCCGTATAGCCCCTTCCTTTCCTTCATATACTGTCACCAGTCCATTGGCCCGGACAGGGGCCGGCGGCGGGAGGGGCGGCGGGCATGTGGCAAAGGCTATCCCAGGCGTTGGAGCGCACATGGCGGCCGCCCCCGTCGCCCCAGCGCGTGCACATGGACGACGGGTCGGCGCCGCACGCCATCGCGCGCGCCGTCCTTGCGCATCTTTCGTCTCGGGACCCCGCGGCGGCCGTCAGCGTCGTTTGCGTAGGCACGGACCGTTCGACGGGCGACGCCCTCGGACCGCTCGTGGGCACACAGCTTTCCCGTCATCATTTCCCGGGCGTTCGCGTGCTCGGCACGCTGGACGAACCCGTTCACGCCGCCAACCTGCATCAAGTGCTCGACAGCCTCTACACGCCGGCCGATGTCCCGCAAGCGATTATCGCGGTCGATGCATGCCTCGGGCGCACCGAGAGCGTCGGCTGGATTTCCGTCAAGCCGGGACCGCTGCGGCCCGGCACGGGCGTCAACAAGGACCTCCCGCCCGTGGGCGACCTTCACATCATGGGTGTTGTCAACGTCGGCGGGTTCATGGAGTACTTCGTCCTGCAAAACACCCGCCTTAGCGTCGTCATGCGGATGGCGGGCGTCATCGCGGAGGGCCTGCGCATCGCCCTGGAGGAGCGGCCCCTGGCCGGAGCGCAAGCGCCCGTCAACGCCTCAGGATGGACCGGATCCGCTGCACCAGCGACGGGCGGCGCGGTGCAGGCGCAGGCGAGCCCCCTTCGCCGCCCGCGACAAGGGTAGCCGCGAGTCTCCGGATGTCCTCCGCGGCCCGGCTGCGGGGCACACACGTGAGCAGGTCCTGCTGCCTTCGGATGGCGTGGCTCATAGCGGGGTCCTCCGAGACGTGTCCAAGGTAACCCATTTCGACGCCCAGAAAGTGCTCGCTGGCGAAAAGCATCTTCCGCGCGATATCCCGGGCTTCAAGCTCGTCGCGAACCCGGTTGACCACCAGCCGCAGCGGCAGTTTCGGATCGTACCCGGCCAGCACCTTCAGCAGCGCGTAGGCGTCCGTAATGGCGTGGGGCTCCGGCGTCGTCAACAGCAGCGTTTCGTCGGCGGCGAGAATGAAGTTGGTCACCGATCGGGACAGGCCGCTTCCGGTATCGAGGAGCAGGACGTCGGCGAACCGCTCGAGACGCTGAAACTGGCTGCGCAGTTTCGCGAACTGGCGATCGTCCAAGGCCGTGAGCTCCTGGAGGCCCGATCCTCCCGGAAGAACGACGACGCCGGCGGGGCCTTCCACCAAGACGTCGTAAATGTCCTTTTCGCCTGCGACCACATGAGCCAAGTTGTGCGGCGGTGAAAGGTTTAGGATGACGTCGACGTTGGCGGTCCCCAAGTCGCCGTCGATGATGCAGACGCGCTTTCCGAGGCCCGCCAGGGCTACGGCCAAGTTGACGACGAGCGCCGTCTTGCCGACCCCGCCCTTGCCGCTGGTGATGGCGACGGTGCGGGCGGATGCACCGTCCTCTCGGGGGGCCAGGTAGCGCGGCGGCTGGGGCAAGGGGCCCAGCAGCAAGCTGCGGCCGGCTCCTCCTTGGCGGTCGATGACGCGAGCGTCGATGGACACCGCACCGGCCGGCGTCGAGGCCTCCACGCGCACGGGGGTGCCTACAGGCACGAGCACGATCCGGCCCTGGTCCATGGGCATGGTGATGCGGAGGCGATCGGCGGTCGATTCAAGCACAGAGCACTCATAAAGGCCTTTGTGGACCGACGACTCCGCACGCAAGGTGACCATTTGCCCCGGTTCCAGCTGCGCCCACCCGTTTGCGGCCGCGGGCGGCGCCCCGTCCTGCTGCGCCATGGGCGGCCCTCCCCCTGGCATTCGTGGCGATGTTCCACGTGGAACAATGCGCCACCGCGCCGGCTGTCATGTTCCACGTGGAACAATGAGCTCCAAGAGCCTGTCCGCGTCCTCCTGAGAGTAGAACTCGATCACAATGCGCCCGCCTTCCCCCTGCGCCTCCACCCTCACTTTGGTGCCCAGGGCCTCCGACAGCCGCATCTCCAGGTCCGCCCAGACGGCTTCCCGGCGCCGCTCCGGCCGGCCGGGACGCTTCCTCCGTGCGGGCGTCTTCCGCTGTGCCTTCGCCAGCTCCTCGGTCTCCCTGACGGTGAGGCCGCGACCGATGATGGCTTCCGCGAGCCGCCGGCGCGCGGCCGCGTCTTCGACGCCCAGCAACACCTTCGCGTGGCCTACGCTCACCTGCCCCCGGGCCACAGCCTGCTGAATCTCGGGGGCCAGCGTCAGCAGGCGCAGGCTGTTGGCCACGGCAGGCCGGCTGCGGCCCACCTGCGCGGCCACTTCCTCCTGCGTCAGCCCAAGTTCCGTAAGCCGCTGGTACGCCCGGGCCTCCTCGATGGGGTTCAGATCCTCGCGCTGGAGGTTTTCCACCAGGGCCAGCACCGCCGCCTGCCGGTCGTCCAGGTCCCGCACGACCGCCGGGACGGCCGCCAGGCCGGCCCGCTGGGCAGCCCGCCACCGCCGCTCTCCCGCCACAAGCTCGTAGCCGGACGCGGCCGGGCGCACAACGATCGGCTCGAGCACCCCGTGAGTCCGGATCGACTCCGTGAGTTCCTCCAGCGCCGCCTCATCCAGCTCTACCCGGGGCTGGTACGGGTTCGGCCGGATGGAGTCCACAGGCACCATCTGCGCGACCAGCGCCTCCGGAGCCTCGGCCGGGATGAGCGCCCGCAGGCCCCTCCCCAATGCCCGCCGGCTCACGCCCCCATCACCTCCCGGGCCAGCTGCTCGTATGCCCTCGCGCCCCGCGAGCGAGCGTCGTAGACGACGATGGGCTGGCCGAAGCTGGGCGCCTCGCTCAAGCGGACGTTGCGCGGGATGACCGTCTCAAACACGCGCACGCCTTCGGGGATGTAGCGGCGGGCCTCGGCGCTGGCGAAAAATGCCCGCACGTCGTCGATGACTTGCTGCGCCAGGTTTGTACGGGCATCGTACATGGTCATGACGACTCCCTCCACCCGCAGCGCCGGGTTGAGGTGGTCCCGCACCAGCTTCAGCGTCTTCACCAGCTGGCTCAATCCTTCGAGAGCGTAGTACTCGCACTGGATCGGCACTAGCGCCGAGTCGGCAGCCGTCAGGCCGTTGAGCGTCAACAGCCCCAGGGACGGCGGAGAGTCGATGATGATGAAGTCAAAATCGGCCTTCACCGGCTCGAGCGCCCGGCGCAGGCGGAACTCCCGGGACATGGCCGCGACAAGCTCGATCTCCGCTCCCGCCAGCTCAATCGTGGCCGGGGCCACCGAGAGGCTCTCCACGGCTCCCGGCTGCACCACGTCCGCCAAAGGGACCTCCTGCACCAGGACATCGTACATACACCGCTCCAGGGCAGCCTTTTCCACGCCCGCGCCGCTGGTGGCGTTCCCCTGCGGGTCCAGATCGACCAGGAGAACCTTCGCGCCCGAGACGGCCAAGTACGCAGACAGGTTGACCGCGGTCGTGCTCTTGCCGACGCCGCCCTTTTGGTTCACGATCGCGATCACCTTGCCCACGGTCTCACCTCGGCTCCTTCGTCCGGCGCACTTTGACGCGGATTTCCCAGCACTCGCCGTTCTCCTCGCTGGCGACCTGCTCCTCGACGTCCACCTGCAGCCCGCCCCGCTGCATTTCCCGCACCACCTGCAGGATGCCGTTCCGGAATACGCGCATGTCCTTGTACACCCGCACGACCCGCTGCGACCGTCCGCTCTGCTTGCCCGCGCGGCCGGCTCGCGCGTCCTGCGCGCCCTCCGCGGCGGCCGCCGCCTTCTCCGTTTCTCCCAGCAAATCTTTGACCCGCCGCTCGGTTTCCTCCACCGTCCACCCGTGCTGCTCGATGGCCGCGGCCAGCTCCGCCTGGACGGCCGGGTCCTCCAGCCGGAGAAGCGCACGGGCATGCCGCTCCGTGAGGGCCTGCGCGGCGATTTTGGCCTGCACGGCTTCGGGCAGGCGCAACAGGCGCAGCTTGTTGGCAATAGCGCTCTGGCTGCGCCCGATCCGGCGGGCGAGTTCCTCCTGGGTCCAGCCAAACCGCTCCAGCAGGCGCCGGTACCCGGCCGCCTCCTCCAGCGGCGACAGGTCCTGCCGCTGCAGGTTCTCGATCATGGTCAGCGCCGCGGCGGCCTCGTCCGTCAGATCCCGGATTACCGCCGGGATCGACCGCCAGCCCAGCCGCTGGCAGGCCCGCCAGCGCCGCTCCCCCACCACGAGTTCATAGCCGCCCGGGCGGGGCCGCACGACGATCGGCTGCAGGAGGCCGCTCGCGGAGATGGACGCGGCCAGCTCCGACAAAGCATCCTCATCCACCGCGACGCGCGGTTGAAAGGGCGAGGGCGCAATGGAATCCAGCGGGATCGTCTCCACACGCCCGCCGGCTTGGGCCTCCGCCGCCGGAGCCTTCTTGGCGCCGGTGTCCTCACTTCTCCCCTTCAGCAGTTCGCTCAGGCGCACGCCGGGCTCAAGCCTCCTGTCGCCGTTGCTGCCCCAACACTTCGTGACCTGCCGGAACGCCTCCTGCCTTCAGCGCTCCCTGCGGATGACCACGAGGGTGCGACGGCCCGCTCCCCGGGGGAGCTCCAGCCGCCGGACATCCTCCACCGCCGCCCCGCGCCGCGCCAGCGCCCTGCCGGCCTCGGCCAGCTCATCCTCCACCTCGGGGCCTTTCATGGCCACAAGATGCCCGCCCGGCCTCAGCAGCGGCACGCACCAGAGCACGAGCTTATCCAGGCTTGCCACCGCCCGGGCGGTGGCGACGTCAAACGCTCCGGCCATCGCGGGGTCCCGGGCGAGATCCTCCGCGCGCCCGTGCACGGCCTTTACGTCCGACCAGCCGAACCGGCGGATGACCGTTTCCAGGAAACGGACCCGCTTTAAGGTCGCATCCACCAGCAGCACAGGCACGTCCGGGCGCGCGAGCTTAAGGGGTACGCCCGGGAAGCCGGCCCCGGTCCCCACGTCCGCCACCCGGCACCCCGGTGCCAGCAAACCGGTAAGCAACACCGTGAGGGAGTCGGTAAAGTGCTTAAGGACCGCCTCCTCGTCGGCGGTGATCCGGGTCAGGTTCATGTAGGCGTTGGCTTCGAGCACCATGCGCCAGAAGGCCCGCATGCCCGCGGCCGCGCCTTCCCCCAGCTCGATGCCTAGCTCCCCGCAGCAGCTTTCGAGATCAAGTAGAACGTTTGTTTGGTCACCGGCCACCGCGGCGCCCCTCCCCTAGCAAAAAGCGCGAAACCGGTGGTTTCGCGCTCCAAAGAGCTTTCGCTAAAAAAGCCGGCGAGAGCGGCCGACGCTACACGTCCCGCGGGGCGATGATCACCCGGCGATGCGGCTCCTCGCCTTCGCTGTACGTCTCCACGTGGGCGTCGTCGGCGAGCGCGAGGTGCACGATCCGTCGCTCCAGGGCGTTCATGGGCTCAAGCGCCACCTTGCGGCGAAGCCGCCGCGCCTTCGCCGCCATGCGCCGGGCCAAAGCGGTCAGCGCTTCCGCCCGCCGCGCCCGGTATCCTTCGGCGTCCAGCACGACCCGGATGCGCCGGCCTTCGCCCCGGTTTGCAACCTGGTTTACGAGAAACTGCAACGCATCCAGCGTCTGGCCGCGCCGGCCGATGATAAGCCCCAGGTCCTGGCCGACGATGTTGACGTGCACGGTGCCGTCGTCGTCGATGCGGGTTTCCAGCGCGGCGTCAAGCTCCATCCGCTCCAGCACCCCGGCCAGGAACTCCCGCGCCCGGGCGATTCGCGCCTCGTCGGGCGGGCCCGCCGGGGCTGCCTCCTCCTGCAGCTCCTCCCCGTCGCCGAACGCCTCTCCGCCCTCGAAGTCGTCCTCTTCTACCGCTTCCTCCTCATCGAGGACGGAAGCGTCTTTCGCGGCCTCCCGCAAACCGGTCCACGCCGCGGCCTGCCCCGCGGACTGTCCGGCTTCGGACTCCGCCTGCGCCTTAAGACTCACCCGCACCCGGGCCTGCTTGGCGCCCAGGAGGCCAAAGAGGCCTTTGTTGCCCTCCTCGAGGATCTCGATGTCGACCTCGTCGCGGCGCGCGCCCAGCTCCGCCAAGGCGTCCGCAATCGCTTCGTCCACCGTGCGCGCCGTCTTTTCGATCACCCGCATCAGCCCGCTTTGTCCTCCTTCTTCGCGGCCGCCAGCTGCTTGTTGATCACGTACTGCTGGACGATGGAGAACACGTTGCTGACCGTCCAGTACAGCACGAGCCCCGCCGGGAATTGCGTGCTGATCCATGTCAAGAAGATGGGCATGATCAGCATCATCGCCTTTTGGCTCGAGTCGCCGGTGGCGGTCAGCATCATCTGTCCGTACGTGGTAAGGCCCGACAGGATCGGCAAGATGTACAGCGGGTCAGGTGCCGCCAAGTCCCACATGAGGAACTCCCGCTGCGCCAGCGGAAACTCCTGCAGCACCCGGAACAGCGCCCAGAGGAAGGGCAGTTGGATCAGCATCGGCAGGCAGCCGCCCAGCGGATTGATCCTGTGCTCCTGGTAGAGCTCCATGACCTTCTTCTGGTATTCCTGCGGCTTGTCCTTATACTTCTTTTGCAGCTCCTGCATCTTGGGCTGCAGCTCGCGCATGGCCGCCATGGACTTGCTCTGGCTCAAGGTCAAAGGATAGAGCGCCAGGCGAATCGTGACGGTTAGAAGGATAATGGCGACGCCCGAACTCTTGGTGAGGTCCGCGAAAAAGACGAGCAGCTGCAAGAGAAGTCCTTGGAAAAACTCGATCAAGCCCAACCCGCCCCCGTATCTATCAGCATTCAGCGCACAGGGTCATATCCGCCCGGGTGCAGGGGATGGCACTTCAGGAGCCGCTTGACGGCCATCCACCCGCCGCGCACGACGCCGTAGCGGCGCAGCGCGGTTTCCGCGTATTCGGAGCACGTCGGGTAAAAGCGGCAACGGGGCGGGAACAAAGGGGAGATCCCCCGGCGATAAATCCGGATCAGGCCGAGCAATAGCCACTGGACGATGTTGCCGCCGCTTTCGGGGCGCGCCCCGGTGTCCGCCGTCATGGGCCGTCACCCGCTTCCCTTGCCTTGAGCGCGCCCGCGCCCGCGAGCAGTTGCCCGACGGCCGCCTTAAGTTCCGAAAACCCCGCGTCACGCGCCGCAACCCGGGCCGACACCACCAGGTGCAGGCCCGGGCGCAGATCCGCAGCATGGGCGCGCACCACTTCCCGCAGCCGCCGTTTCACGCGGTTGCGAACGACCGCCTTGCCCAGCTTCTTGCTGACTGCGAAACCAACCCGCGTGACGCCGTCCGGCGAATCCGCCACATGCAGCACCGCCAGGCGGTTTTTCCGCAGCCTTCCGGACTGGTAGCACCGGGCGAAGTCCTGCGGGCGCCGCATGCGCTCCAACGGCGACACCTACACCGTCAGGCGATGGCGCCCCTTGGCGCGCCGGCGCTTGAGCACGCGCCGCCCGCCCGGTGTAGCCATTTTGGACAGGAACCCGTGGGTCCGCTTGCGGCGGTAGTTGTTGGGCTGAAACGTGCGCTTCACCGCGCTCACCTCTCCTGAAGACTGACTCGATTATAGACTAGGCCCGGACGGAGCGTCAAGCTAAAGCCCTTCACGCCCCTGCTCGGGACGGCCGCGCGCCGCCGCTCGAAAAAATCTTCTCCCAACCCCCTGTGGAGAATTCTGTGGATAACTTTTCCCACGGTACGCGCCGAACAGGCTCGATCCCGCTTTGTTTGCGCATCGCGCCGGCGCGCGCCCCAAACGCCCAGCTAAACGGGGGTTCTCCCGGGCCGGCCGCGCGCCGCGATCCGCACAATTCCCATCGTGACGCGCCGCGGACTCCTGTGGACAACCTGTGGAATTCCGAAAGCGCAGTTCCAGGCGTTCTCATCGCACAAGGCCTTTTGTGAAGCGGCCGGGGCCTGTGGATAACTTGTGGATTGCCCTGTGAAGGCGCCCGGCCCGCCCACAGGAGGAGATGCCAGAAAGGGGCAAGAATATGTGCCCTGCACGCGCCGGGGCATCCGGCGCCCCACGCGGGACTCCCGGCCACCGGGACGTCCCGCGGACTGTCTCTGCGAACCACCCCCTCAAAGAAGGAGGCAGCCGCAGGCCCCGCGCACCTTGAGCCTGCCCCTGGACATGAACGACCAACTGGCACCTCTCTGGTCCGAGGCAGTCAACCGGCTGGTGGCGGACCTGGACGACAACACGTTTGCCGCATGGCTGCGGGAGTCCCGGCCCTTGTCGCTGGATGGGGGCCGGCTCGTCATCCAGATGCCCAACGCCTTCGCGCGGGACTGGGTGTACTTGCGCTACCGCGGGCCGCTTCAATCCGTGCTCCGCGAGCTCGCGGGCGCCGAATGGGACTTGCATTTTGTCACCCCGGGCGGCGCACCGGTGGCGCCGGCGCTGTCCACGCCGCGCCCGGCCGACCTCACGGGCCAGGCCGCAGGGCAGCAGGCGGCAGGAATCCCGCCCGGCGCCGGAGGAGTGCCGGGATCTTCCGGGCTGGCCTCGGGCGCAGGGCTTCCCGCAGCCGGGGCGCGCGGCTCGTCCGCTCCGATGGCCGTCCCCCCGCGCAACGGTCATGCCGCGGGCGTCCGGCGGGCTCCCGGTTCTCCGGCCGCGCCCGTGCACGTTGTTGCCACGCCGCGGCAAGAGGCTGCGGACGATTACCAGATCCCGCTCAACCCCCGCTACACCTTTGACAGCTTCGTCGTGGGGCCGAGCAACCGGTTTGCCCACGCGGCGTGCCTTGCGGTGGCCGAAGCGCCGGCGGAGGCGTACAACCCTCTTTTTATCTATGGCGGCGTCGGGCTGGGCAAAACCCACTTGATGCAGGCCATCGCCCAGCACAGCCGCATGTACCACAGCCACCGGCGGGTCGTGTACGTGTCGTCCGAGACGTTTACCAACGAGCTTATCAACGCGCTCCAGCACAAGGCGATGCCCGCCTTCCGGGCCAAGTACCGGTCGGTGGACATCCTGCTCATCGACGACATCCAATTTATCGCCGGCAAGGAGAGCACCCAGGAGGAGTTCTTCCATACCTTCAACGCTCTCTTTGAGGTAAACAAACAGATCGTGATCTCCAGCGACCGGCCGCCCCGGGAGATCCCGCACCTGGAGGAGCGCCTGCGCTCCCGCTTTGAGTGGGGCCTGGCGGCGGACGTGCAGCCCCCTGACTTTGAGACGCGCACCGCGATCATCCGCAAGAAGGCCGAGGACGAAGGGCTCGACGTCCCGCAGGACGTCCTGCTGTACATCGCCCAGCAGGCCCAGTCCAACATCCGAGAGCTTGAGGGCGCGTTGACCCGCGTCGTGGCCTACGCGCGCGCCATCGGGCGGCCGGTCACCGTGGAGCTGGCCGCGGAAGCGCTCAAGGACCTCCTTGCCGCGCAGCACCCGCAGCCGGTTTCCATCGCGCAGATCCAGCAGTGCGTGGCGCGCTACTTCGGGGTACGCCACACGGATCTTGTGTCCAAGTCCCGCTCGCGCAACGTCGCCTTCCCGCGCCAGGTGGCCATGTACCTCGCCCGTATCTTGACGGACATGTCCCTGCCGGCCATCGGCGAGGAGTTTGGCGGCCGGGACCACACGACGGTTTTGCATGCTTGCGAAAAGATCAAGGCCCAGCTGGCAACTGATCCCAGCCTCGCGGCCACGCTGAAGGAGCTGCACGCGCAGATCTCGAACGGTGGATAGTCTGGGCTGTCGCCGCGATAGGGGCCGCGCGCCCTGCGCGCGCTGGGGATAGCCTGTGGACGGCCCGTGGAACGACCGTGGAGCCGACGTGGACAGCCCGGGGATGAACCGGGCCGCAACCGGACCGCCGGTGGGAATGTGGACAGCGGGCGCGCCCCGCTCCACAGGGAGTCCCCAGCCGGAAACGCCGCCACGGCGGGCCGCCGGGAGGTTTTCCCCACAACCCACAGCCCCTGCTAATGCTGCTGCGACCTACACAATCCGATGGATAGTTAAGCAGTCCGAAGGAGTGGCGGAACGATGCAATTCACCTGCGACCGGGAGAGCCTCGTCCAAGCCGTTGCCATCGTCGAGCGGGCGGTGGCCACCCGCGACGCGATGTACCTGTTGACGGGCATCCTCATCGACGCCCAGGAGAACCAGCTCAAGCTGGTGGCCACCGATCTCGAGCTGGGCATCGAGTGCTCCGTGCCGGCGGAAACCGGGCGGACGGGCGCGGTGGTCGTCGACGGCCGCCTCTTTGGACAGCTTATCCGCAAGCTGCCCGGCCAGCAGGTGCAAGTGCAGCTCGGGGAAGGGGAGGGGCTCGCGGTCGTCCGCTCGGGTTCCGCCGAGTTCTCTTTGCACACTCGGCCTGCCAACGACTTCCCGCCGCTGCCCGACAAGCCGGCCCAGGACCGCTGGCGCGTTTCCCAGGGCCAGCTGCGGGACATGATCCGACAGACCGCCTTTGCCGCGGCGGCCGACGAAAACCGTCCGTATCTGACCGGCGTTCTCTTTGAGGTCTCCGGCCCTGAGCTGCGCCTGGTGGCCACCGACTCCAACCGGCTCGCCTTCCGCCGGGGGCTCTTGGCCGAACCGGCCGCCGCGCCCCGGCAGGCCATCGTGCCCGCCCGCACCGCGCAGGAGGTGGCGCGGGTGCTCGCCGACGACGAAGAGCTCTTTGTGGACATCACGGTGGCCGACAGCCACATTTCCTTTGAAACCGGCACGGCCCGCATCGTCTCGCGGCTTTTGGAAGGCACGTACCCCAACTACCGGCAGGTGCTCCCCAACGAGCAGCCCATACGGACCCGGCTTGGGCGGGACGTGTTCCAGGCCGCGGTGGAGCGGGCTGCGCTTTTGTCCCGCAAAGGCCCGGCGGTCGTCATCGTCGCCGTGCGGGACCAGGTGCTCACCCTCACCGCCCGGGAGGCGGACGTGGGCCGGTCGCACGAGGAGATCCCGGTGGCGCAGGAGGGCGCGGACGGGCAAAACGCGTACCAGGCCCGGTTTCTCCTGGACGTCCTGCGGGTTCTCGACAGCGACGAGGTGCAGTTTGACTTCTCCGAGGGCGACAAGCCGGCGACCTTGAGGCCGGCGGGCGGGGAAGATTACTTGTGCCTGATCATGCCCATCCGGCTCGGCTGAAGCCCGGCTGGGCGCAAAGGACCGGGCGCCGTTGAACATCCGCCGGCTGATACTTAAGGACTTCCGCAACTACGCCCACTTGGACCTGGAGCCGGCCGCGGGCCTCAACCTGCTGGCCGGCGCCAACGCGCAAGGGAAGACCAACCTGCTTGAGAGCATGCTCGTCCTCGCGGTGTTTCGCTCGCCGCGCGCAGGGCGAGAGGCGGAGCTCATCCGCTGGGGCGAGGAGGAGGCGCAGGCGGCCGCGGTCCTCGAGCGGGGCGACGCGACGGGACGGCTCGAAGTGCGGCTGCGGCGGGACGGGCCGAAAACGATCTTGTGGAACGGCGGGGCGCAAAGGCCCCAGGAGGCCTTGGGCATCCTGACGGCCGTCAGCTTTTTTCCCGACGACCTGGATCTCGTAAAGGGCGCGCCGGCCGGCAGGAGGCGTCTCCTGGACGTCCTTCTCTGCCAGGCCGACGGCCTGTACCGGCGGCACTTGGTGCGCCTGCAGCGGGTGTTGCGCCACCGCAACGTGCAGCTCAAGCAACTGGCCGGGCAGCAGGGAGCGGCCGCCATCTTGGAAGTGTGGGACGAGCAGCTGGTGGCGGAAGCCGTGCCCATCATTACCCGCCGCGCCCGCGCCGTGCGGCGCCTGGGGGAATGGGCGGGGGTCGTCCACGGCCGCATCACCGGCGGACGCGAGCGGCTCGAGCTTGTTTATCAGCCCTTTTTTGCCTCGGGCGGCGAGGCGGAGGAGGCTTGGGAGGACCAAGCCGCGGTGCGGGAGCGGTTTGTGCTGGAGCTGCGCAAGCGGCGGAGGGAGGAGATTGCCCGGGGGGTTTCCCTCGTCGGCCCCCAGCGGGACGACGTCGCCTTTTTGATCGACGGCGCCGACGCCCGCAGCTTTGCCTCCCAGGGACAGCAGCGCACCGCCGTGCTTGCCGTAAAGCTCGCCGAGCTTGAGCTGCTGCGCCACGAGACGGCGCACTACCCGGTGCTGCTCCTCGACGACGTACTGTCGGAGCTGGACGCAAGCCGCCGGTCGTACCTCTTGGAGGTGGTGGCGGACACGGTGCAGACGTTCGTCACCGCCGCGCACGTCGATCCTTTGCCCGAAACCCTCCTGCGCAGGGCGCGCGTTTTTCGCGTGCAAGCCGGCACCGTCGCGCCCGCCTGACGCGGCCGAAGCAAGACGAGCAGGCAGCGCCCGGGTCCGCCAGGGACGGAGGCGCCGGCAGGCGTCTGCGCCCGCTCCGGCGAGAGAGCCCCGTGCCGCTGGGCCGCGGCCCCGGTTTTTCCGGCGGTTGTGCTATAATAACACAGGATTTGACTGGAAACGGAGGTTCCCGCCTTTGGAGAAGGAGCAGCTCCACCAGGCCTACGAGGCCGAACAGATCCAGGTACTCGAAGGCCTGGAAGCGGTGCGCCGGCGCCCGGGCATGTACATCGGCAGCACCGACGCGCGCGGGCTGCACCACCTGTTCGTCGAGGTGGTGGACAACAGCATCGACGAGGCCATGGCCGGCTTTTGCGACCAGATCGACGTCATCGTGCACGCCGACGGGTCGCTGTCGTGCATCGACAACGGCCGCGGCATTCCGGTGAGCATCCATCCCAAGACGGGACGCCCCGCGGTGGAAACCGTCCTCACGGTGCTGCACGCCGGCGGCAAGTTCGGCGAGGACGGCGGGTACAAGGTGTCCGGCGGCTTGCACGGCGTCGGCGTGTCGGTGGTCAACGCCTTGTCCGAGTGGCTCGAGGTGGAGGTAAAACGCGGCGGCAAGGTGTACCGGCAGCGGTTTGCCCGGGGGACGCCGACGACGGACCTAGAAGTGATCGGGGAGTGCGACAGCACGGGCACCCGCGTCACGTTCAAGCCGGACGGGCAAATCTTTGAGACCCTTGACTTTGACGCCGACGTGCTGGCCCACCGCCTGCAGGAGCTGGCCTTTCTCAACAAGGGCGTCCGCCTGGCCCTGCGCGACGAGCGCACCGGGAAAGCGGCGGAGTTTCAGTACGACGGCGGGCTCAAGTCCTTTGTGCAGCACCTCAACCGCAACAAGGAAGCGCTGCACCAGGACATCATCTACGTGGAAAAGATGGCCGGCGACACGGGCGTCGAAGTCGCCCTGCAGTACAATACCGGCTACAACGAAACCGTCCTTTCCTTCTGCAACAACATCAACACCCACGAAGGCGGCACGCACCTGACCGGTTTCCGGGGAGCGCTGACCCGCACCCTCAACGACTACGCCCGCAAGCTCAATCTCCTCAAGGAAAGCGAGGACAACTTGACGGGCGAGGACGTGCGGGAGGGTCTGACCGCGGTCATCAGCGTCAAGGTGCGGGAGCCGCAGTTTGAGGGGCAAACCAAAACCAAGCTCGGCAACAGCGACGTGCGGGGCGCGGTGGAGTCGGTGGTCGCGGAGGGGCTCGCCGTCTACCTGGAGGAGCACCCCCGGGAGGCCCGGCGCATCGTCGAAAAGGCAATCCAGGCGGCGCGGGCCCGGGAGGCGGCCCGCAAAGCCCGGGAGCTCACCCGGCGCAAGAATGCCCTGGAGGACACGTCGCTCCCCGGCAAGCTGGCCGACTGCACGCTGACGGACCCCGACCGGTGCGAGCTGTACCTGGTGGAGGGCGATTCGGCCGGCGGCACGGCCAAGCAGGGCCGGGACCGGAGCTTCCAGGCCATCATGCCGCTTAGGGGCAAGATCCTCAACGTCGAAAAGGCGCGCCTTGACAAGATCCTGAGCAACCAGGAGATCCGCGCCATGATTACGGCCCTCGGCACCGGCATCGGCGACGACTTTGACCTGGAAAAGGCCCGCTACGGCAAGGTCATCATCATGTCCGTGGACGGCGACGAGCTCGCGTTCGTGCGGGACGAGCGGGGCGTCGTGCGCAGCGTCAAGGTGGGCGATTTTATCGACGCCTGCCTTGACGGACGGCTGGACTACCGCCGCTTTGAGGTGCTTTGCTTTGGCCTGGGCGACCATGCGTGCGCCTTTCGCCCCATCAAAAACGTCATCCGCCATCCGCTGTCGGAGGCGCTGTACGAGATTACGACGGTGTGCGGCCGCTCGGTGCGGGTAACTTCGTCCCACAGCGTGTTCGTGTGGGAAAACGGCCAGCGGCGCCTGAAGCGGGGCGACGAGATCCGCCCGGGCGACTACGTGCTGGCTCCGGCGCGTCTTCCCTTTGGGCCTGTGCAAAGCGGCCCCGGGCAAGCCGGCTCCGGAGAGGGGACGGCGCCCGCGCAGGCGGGAGTTCCCGTTAAGCCCGCGTTTCGCTTTACCACTGCTCCGATGGGCAGGGCGGCCATCCCGCGGGTGCTCAGGCCCGCGACGCTTCCGCTGGGCGCCGGCATCGCGACGGCCCAGCGCCTTTCCATGGCGGCCACAGGGAGCGGCCTCTCGGCAGGGGAGTCTAAGGACGCCCGCGGGCGCATCCCCGATCGCATCTTCAACCTCGGCCTCGCCGAGCAGCGGGCGTTCCTGGAGCGGTTCCGGCCGCGCCGGCGCCGCCAGCTTGGCCCGCGGCTCATCCTGCGCACGGTTTCCCGGGATGTGGCGGGCCAGCTCGCCTACCTCGTGCTCGCGCAAGGGATGGCGGTGGAAATCCTTCGCGGGCACCGCAAGCCCGACGACGCGCCCGTGTACTGGGTCATCGGCACGCCCCGCCGTGCGGCCAAGCCCGGGGAGCGGGGAGCCGCCGGGCCCGGGGGGGATCTGGAGGCGCTGCGGGTGGCCAAGGTGGAGCCCGTAAGCCCGAGCCGGGGACAAGTGTACGACTTCTCCGTGGAGGGCGATGAAAACTTCATCGCCGGCATGGGCGGAATCTGCTGCCACAACACCGATGCCGACGTGGACGGCGCCCACATCCGGACGCTTCTGCTCACGTTCTTTTACCGGTTTATGAAGCCGCTCGTGGAGGCCGGCCGGCTCTACATCGCCATGCCGCCCTTGTACGGCGTGCGCAAGGGAAACCAGATGTACTACGCCCACACCGACAAGGAGCTCGACGAGATCGTCGAGCGCGTCGGCCGCCAGGGGATTACGATCCAGCGCTACAAGGGCTTGGGCGAGATGGACGCGGAGCAGCTATGGGAGACGACGATGAATCCCGAAACCCGCACCATCCGCCAGCTGCGGCTTGAGGACGCGGAGCTGGCCAACGAGATCTTCACCATCCTGATGGGTGAGGACGTCGAGCCGCGGCGGGAGTTTATCCAGGCCCACGCCCGGGAAGTCCAGAACCTGGACGTGTAAGCAGCCGGCGACGAGGCGCGTGAGGAGACACGGACATGGCCATTGAGTTTAGCGACGAGCGCATACTCCCCGTCCGCGTGGACGAGGAGATGAAGCGATCCTACATCGACTACGCGATGAGCGTCATCGTGGACCGCGCCCTGCCGGACGTGCGCGACGGGCTCAAACCGGTGCAGCGCCGTATCCTGTACGGCATGTCCGAGCTGGGCCTGCGGCCCGATCGCCAGCACCGCAAGTCGGCCCGTATCGTCGGCGACGTGATGGGGAAATACCACCCCCACGGCGACGCGGCCATCTACGACGCCATGGTGCGCATGGCGCAGGACTTCAGCTTCCGCTACCCGCTGGTGGACGGCCACGGCAACTTCGGCTCCGTGGACGGCGACCCGCCGGCGGCCATGCGCTACACCGAGGCGCGGCTCTCGCAGCTGGCCATGGAGATGCTGCGGGACATCGACAAGGACACCGTCGACTTTGTCCCCAACTTTGACGATACGCTGGAGCAGCCTGCAGTGCTGCCGGCCCGCATTCCCAACCTGCTCGTCAACGGGGCGAGCGGCATCGCGGTCGGCATGGCTACCAACATCCCGCCCCACAACCTGCGGGAGATCGTCGACGGCCTCGTGCTCTTGATCGACAACCCCGACGCGGACATCAAGGACCTCATGAAGGTCGTCAAGGGACCCGACTTTCCGACGGGCGCGATGATCCTGGGCCGGGAAGGGATCAAGGAGGCGTACACGACCGGCCGCGGGCGGATCAAGGTGCGGGCCAAGGCCCGCATTGAGCCTCTGGCCAACGGCCGGCAGCGCATCGTCGTCACCGAGATCCCCTACATGGTCAACAAGGCGAGCCTGATCGCCAAAATCGCCGAGCTCCACCGCAACAAGCAGGTGGACGGGATCACCGACTTGCGGGACGAGTCCGACCGGACGGGCATGCGCATCGTCATCGAGCTGCGCCGGGACGCGAACGCCCGGGTCGTGCTCAACCGCTTGTACCGGCACACGCAGCTTGAGGACACCTTCGGCGTCATCATGCTCGCCCTGGTGGACGGCGAGCCTAAGGTGCTCAACCTCAAGGACGCCCTGCAGCACTACCTTAAGCACCAGGAAGAGGTCGTCGTCCGCCGCACCCGCTTTGAGCTGCAGCGCGCGGAGGAGCGGGCGCACATCCTCGAAGGCCTGCGCATCGCCCTCGACCACATCGACGAGATCATCGCCCTCATCCGGCGTTCCAAGACGGACGCCGAAGCCAAGCAAGGGCTCATGGAGCGCTTTGGCCTGACGGAGAAGCAGGCCGTGGCCATCCTGGACATGCAGCTGCGCCGTCTGACGGGTCTTGAGCGGGAAAAGATCGAGGCCGAGTACCAGGAACTGCTCAAGACCATCGCCCGGCTGCGGGAGATCCTGGGCGACATCCGCAAGGTGTACGAGGTCATCAAGGGCGAGCTGCTCGAGATCAAGGAGAAGTACGGCGACGAGCGGCGCACCCAGATTACCGCGGCGGCCGCGGAGCTGGACGAAGAGGACCTGATCGCCGACGAGGACGTTGTGGTGACGGTGACCCACTTCGGCTACATCAAGCGGCTGCCGCTCAACGCGTACCGCTCCCAGCGCCGGGGCGGGAGGGGCATAACCGCCATCAGCACCCGCGAGGAAGACTTCGTGGAGCAGCTGTTCGTCACTACCACGCACAGCTACATCTTGTTCTTCAGCGACAAGGGCAAGGTGTACCGCATCAAGGCCCACGAGGTCCCCGAGGTGGGGCGGACGGCCCGGGGCACGGCCATCGTCAACCTCATCCAGCTGCCGCGGGATGAGCGCATCAAGACGGCCATCCCGATCCGGGAGTACGACGACGACCACTACCTCTTTATGGCCACCAAACGCGGGATCGTCAAGAAGACGGTGCTCACCGAGTTCGACAGCCCCCGCCACGGCCTCATCGGCATCTTGCTCGATGACGACGACGAGCTGGTGGGCGTGCAGCTGACCGACGGGAGCGAGCACGTGCTGCTGGTGACCGCCCAGGGGCAGGCCATCCGGTTTCCGGAAGAAGACGTACGGCCCATGGGCCGGGCCGCGCGGGGCGTGCGCGGGATTACGCTGGAGGACGGCGACGCGGTCGTCGGGCTCGACGTCGTGCGGCCTGGCGCGGACCTCCTGGTCGTCAGCCAAAAGGGCTTCGGCAAGCGGACGCCGCTGGACGAGTATCGCGTCACGGGCCGCGGCGGCAAAGGCATCCGCACCTTGCAGATCACGGCGAAAAACGGGCCCATCGTGGCCGTTCACGTGGTGCGGGAGGGCGATGAGGTCATGCTCATCAGCGCTTCCGGCATCATGATCCGTACGCCCGTCAAGGACATCTCCCAGCAGGGACGGTCGACCCAGGGGGTCAAGGTCATGCGCCTCGACGAAGGCGACCAGGCGGTGGCGGCGGCCCTCATCGCCGAAAAGGAAGACGACGGCGGGGAGCAGGGACAGCTGCTGTAATTGACGTTTCCGCCGGGCCTGTGCTATCATCTACAGGCATAGCGGGCTTATAGCTCAGTAGGTTAGAGCGCACCCCTGATAAGGGTGAGGTCGGTGGTTCGAATCCACCTAAGCCCACCACGCCGGAGAGGGGCCGTAGCTCAGCTGGGAGAGCGCCTGCTTTGCACGCAGGAGGTCGGCGGTTCGATCCCGCTCGGCTCCACCAATGACGCCTGACGGAAAGCTGTTTCCGGAAGGCGTTTTTTTCTACCCGCGCCCCGTGGCGTCCGGGCGTCCCGCCAGGCCGCCGCGGCCAGCGGGATCGTCGCCGCCGGGGGTGATGAGATGGGCCGGGTGAGCCGCCTGCTCCTGCGGGTGCTGGCCTGGGGCGCCATGCTTTCCGCCGGCACGGGGATACTTCTGTCGGTGCCCCCGGTTTCCATCCTGATCTACCCCGTGTACCGGCAAGTGCACATCCTCCACGGATGGCTGAGCATCGCCGTGGCTCTACCGTTTACGGGAGCCGTCATCGTGCACGGGATCGGCGCGTGGACCGCTCGCGGCCTCGTTCCCGCGGCCCGCTGGGGGATTGCCCTTTCGCTGGCGTTCCCCCTCGCCCTTATCACGGGCCTGCACAATGCGTTACAGCCCCAGCCCGCTCCGGGGCTGCTGGTGCTGCACTTTGCCGGCGGCATCGCGGCCCTCCTCGCCGCGTACGTCCACGGGCGGGGTCTGGGCGCGCCTTTGGCCGGCGGGGAAACGAGGAGCACGCGCGGCGCCGGACCGGAGGCTGAACGGGCCGAAGCGGCGAAATCAAGCGGGGGACCCGCCTCCTATTTGGGGGAGCCTCATCTTGGCCGCAGGGAGGGAAGACCATGAGCAAGCCTTCCACCGTCCCGCCTGTCATCGTGGATTGCCGATGGCTCGCCGATCGGCTCGGACGCCCGGACGTCGCCGTCGCCGACTGCCGCTTTGAGCTGTCCGACCCCGGCGCCGGCCGGCGCGCCTACGAGCAGGGCCACATCCCGGGGGCGGTCTTTTTCGACCTGGAAACCGACTTGTCCGGACCTATCCGGCGGCCCGGTCCCCGCCACCCGCTGCCCGACCCGGATGCTTTCGTGGCGAAGCTGGAGCAGGCCGGCATCGGCAGCGGCGTAACCGTCGTCTGCTACGACGACCAGCAGGGGATGAACGCCGCGCGCCTTTGGTGGATGCTCCGCTGGCTCGGCCACGACGGGGTCTGCGTTCTCGACGGGGGATTCACCGCCTGGAGGGAAGCCGGCTTGCCGGTGACCGTGGAGGCCCCCGCACCGGCCCGGCGCCGGTTTGTGCCCCGGCTCCGGCATGACATGGCCGTGTCCATGGACGACGTGCGGCGCATGGTGGCCGAAGGGCGCGGGGTGCTGGTGGACGCCCGCGCCCCGGAGCGGTACCGGGGCGATGTGGAGCCCATCGACCCGGTGGCCGGCCACATTCCCGGCGCCCGCAACGTGCCGTGGGGCGGCAATTTCGACCCGAGCGGCCGCTGGCGCAGCCCGGAGGAGCTTGCCCGGCGGTTCGCAGAGCTCGCCGGCCGCGACGACGTGGTCATGTATTGCGGCTCGGGCGTCTCCGCCTGCGTCAACGTCCTGGCCATGGCCCACGCGGGATTCTCCAAGCTGCCCCGGCTCTATCCCGGCAGCTGGAGCGAATGGTGCGCCGACCCGGCCAACCCCGTGGCCCGGGGTGTTGACGCCCGGGAGGCCGGGTGAAACGGGCACTCAAGACCGGAGTAAGTTGACGCCCCCGGTGGGCCATGCTATATTCATCGACGATCGCCGATTTACATGTCCGCTCCGTCCTGGCAGGAAATGCATGCGCCGGCTCGGGCGGGGAGCGGGGGAGGGAAGACGGCCATGGCGCGCCGTGAATCCGGAACGACCATAAGCCCCGGCACCGTCCAGCCGATGCTCGAGCCCGCGGCGCCGGCCGCGACCGACGCGGACTTGGCCGCGGCCGCCCGGGCTCTCGCGCACCCGGTGCGCATCCGCATCCTCCGGCGGCTCGGCCGCGAAGGTTCGTACTGCGGAGACCTGGTGGAGCTGTTGGGCTTGGCCCAGTCCACCGTGTCGCATCACCTGCGTATCCTGCGGGAGGCAGGGCTTATCGTCGGCGAGGAGCAGGGGCCGGCCACCTGCTACCGGGTGAACCGGGAGCGCTGCGCCGCCGTCTGCCAGCTGGTGCGGGATATTTTAGGCGAGCCGATCCTCGCCTAGCGCCGGCTGGCGGCCGCCGGCCCCAGGCGGCACCCGGCGCGGCCGGCGCGGCCGGTGACGCCGAGAGACGCTGAGGGACGGTCAGGGGCGGCGCGGCACGCGCGCCCCGCGCAGGCCCCATCCTGCACGCATTAAATCGCAATTCGGCGATGAACGATGGAAGCAGACGAGGGGGGAAACCGATGCCGACGTACGCGTTCCGGTGCTCGGCCTGCGGGCACGAATTTGAAGTCCAGGTGTCCTGGTCCGAGAAGGCGGGCGTCACGTGCCCTGCGTGCGGCCAGCGAGAACTCAAGGAGCTTTTCGGCCGCTACCGATTGATGCAGGCGGGCAGCTCCGGCTCGGGCCAGGCCGCCGGCGGCGGGCGCTTCTCCGGCTTTACCTGAGCGGGTTGCTGAGGGGGGCCGGCGGCCCCCCGTCACCCCGGTGCGGTCAGGGGATGCTTCAAAAAATGTTATCAAGCAGCGGCCGCTGCCGCTCGGGCAACTCCCGCAGGCGGTCCCGGGCCAGCGCGAGGGAAGAGCGGGCCTGGGTCGACTGCGCCGCGAGCAGTGTCTCGGCCTCGAGCAGCGCCTCGGAGATGGCCTGGAGCTGAGCGTGGCCCGTGTAGAGGGCGAGCCGCGGGCGGGCCCTTTCCCACTGGTCCCGGGCTTGTACGACATGTTCCCGGGCCAGCGCCCAATCGCCCGCATCGAGCGCCCGGACCGCGCCCTCCAGTTGCCCGCCCAAGCCTTGGGCGAGGGCCGTCTGGCCGCCGATGAGCCAGTACTCCCCCAAGGCGCCGAGCGCCGCCAGCAGCCATAAAACAATGAAGATCAAATCGCTCACCCTCGACCGCTTCACGCCGGCGCCCGCCCCTCGGGCTGCGCCGCGCCGGGCGCGTGCCGGTTGCGCCTGGCCCGTTCCCGGCCAACGCCGCCCTTAGGGCTGCCCGCGGGCGCACCGTGCCCCTTGGGCTGGCAAAAGAACCGCCCTTGCGTGTCGAGGGTGGCATACAACACCCCGCGCGGGTCGTCCACGCCGTGGGCCCTTATCTGCTGCCGCAGCCAGGCCGCGTCGAGCCCGATGCGGGCCAAGTTCCCATAGTCGATTTCACCGTCGACGACGAGCGGCGTCGGAAGCCCCTCGTAGCTCGTGGCGACTCCCAGATCGGCGGGGGTCACCGGCCGGTGCTGCGACTTGGGCACGATGCTCAGTTGGCCGTTCGTTTCCAGGACGGCGAACTCCACGTCCTGGACGTTGGGGTACCCGCCGATGCGCAATTGTTCGAGCAGGTCGTTGACGTTGTAGCGCAGCTCGAGCATGGCGTCTTCGACGATGCGGCCGTTGGCGACCACCACCGTCGGGCGGCCGCTGATGATCGCCCGGGCCCGGGAGCTTTTCAGCGTAATGTAGGAAACCGTAAAGGAAGCGACCAGCAGCGCAAAGACGCCCGCGAGGCCGTTTACCAGCGGCGTGCCGGTATCGGCCATCGGGATGGCGGCGATGTCGGCAAAGAGGATGAGGGTCACCAGCTCGTAAGGCTGCAGCGTGGTGACCTGCCGCTTGCCCAGGATTCTCAGGAACACGAGAAGGGTGACGTAGAGGATGATCACCCGCACAAAGACGATCAGCACGCCGCGCCCACCCCCAGGCAGTGACAGTATGGGGGCGGCTTGGCGCGGTTTATGCGCCCGCGGTAACGCTGCGGATCAGCTGCGGCTTAGTAGTAGGGCGAAATGAGCACGTAAACGAGGACGCCCGTCACGCTGACGTACAGCCACAGCGGCATGGCCCAGCGGGCAATGCGCCGGTGGCGCAGCACCTCGAGATTTAGGCCCGTGAAGAGCGCGAACAGGGCCAGCGGCACGATGCCCGCGGCCAGCACCACGTGGGTGATAAGGACGAAGTAGTAGAAGTAGCGCAGGAAACCTTCGCCGCCGTAGGGCGTGGACGGCGCCAGCGAGTGGTAGAGGAGATAAGTGACCAGGAACAGCGCCGTCGTCCCGAACGCCGCGAGGATGAACCGCTTGTGGATCTCCCGCTGCTTTCGCCGGATGGCGATGTACGCCGCGGCGAGAAACACGGTCGTGAAGCTGTTGAAGATCGCGTTGGCGAGGGGGAGGACCTTTAGGTCAAACCCGAGATCCACCCCGGCGCCGGCTTGGCCCCCCAGGAAATACAGCACGGCCACGACGGCCACGATGATGATCGAGATGGCAGCGACTACCGGCGTGTAGCTGCGGTTTTGCTTGGAACGGGCTGGCAAGCGGGATGACCTCCTTGGCCGCAAGGCCGTGCAGGGCCGCCGGCGCCCGGGCAGTACCCTAGATGGAGGAAGCGAGCGCCGGCGGCCAGCACCGTTCGCGACTTACGGCCAGATGCCCCGCTGGATGTACGCGCGGGCGATCTTTTCGATGGCCAGCGCAAAGGCCGCGGTGCGCATATCCTCCACGCCGGGCAGGCGCTCCATCACCGAGAAGATCTCCTGGTACGCGGCGCGCATGGTGTCGTCCAGGCCCGATCGCACCAGGTCCAGCTCGCCCGCGGCCGCCGTCAGCGTCTGGCGGACCGGATCGGGCACGGGCCGGCCGGTCAGGGTGGCCAGGGCGTCGGTCACCTGCAGGCCCCGCATCTCTTCAAACCGGCGCTCCAGCCGGCCGAAGCGGATGTGGGACAGGTTCTTGATCCATTCGAAATACGACACCGTAACGCCTCCTGCGTTGGCGTAGATGTCGGGGATCAAGAACTTGCCCCGGGCCCTCAGGATCTCGTCGGCCGCGGCGGTGACGGGGCCGTTGGCGGCTTCGACGATCAGCTTCGCCTCGATGCGCGGGGCGTTCTCCGCGGTGATCTGGTTTTCCAGGGCCGCAGGGATAAGGATGTCGCACTCGTGCTCGAGCACGCTCCGGCCGTTCTCGACGAAGGTGACGCCCGGGAACCCCTTCACGCCGCCGGTCGCCCGCAGGTGGCGCGCCACGGCCTCCACGTCAAGGCCCTTTTCGTCGATGAGCGCGCCGTCCCGCTCGATGATCGCGATGACCTTGGCGCCGTCCTCCTCCACGAGGATCTTGGCGGCGTGGTAGCCCACGTTGCCCAGCCCCTGGATGATGACCCGCTTGCCGTCGAGCCCGCCGCTCAAGCCCGCCTTGCGCACATGCTCGGGATGGCGGAAAAACTCCCGCATGGCGTACACAACCCCGCGCCCGGTCGCCTCGTGGCGGCCGGCGATGCCGCTCATGCTCGGGTGCTTGCCCGTCACGACGGCGCTGGCGTTCAAGTCGTCAGGCCTGAGCGTCTGGTAGACGTCAAAGATCCACGCCATCTCCCGGGGGCCGGTGCCCATGTCCGGGCCCGGCACGTCGGTGCTGGGACCGATGCCGGCCTTGTGCACCAGCTCGGCGGCGAACCGCCGCGTGATGGCTTCCAGCTCCTCCTCGGTGTATTGCCGCGGGTCGATGTCCAGCGCGCCTTTGGCACCGCCGTAGGGCACGTCCACGATCGCGCACTTGTACGACATCAAGGCGGCGAGCGCCTCGACTTCCTCCTGGTTCACGTGGGGAGAGTAGCGGATGCCGCCCTTGGACGGCAGCCGGTGCTCGCTGTGGACCGCCCGCCAGCCGCGAAAGACCCGGATCTCACCGCGGATCTTCACCGGAAACCGCAGCTGGTACACGACGTTGCAGCCGCGAATCTCATCCAAAAGCCCCGGCGGCAAGTCCAGGTACGACGCCGCCCGGGTGAAGCTCGCGTCCACCGATTCCAAAAAGGTCATCTCGCGCTGGAGAACCATGTCCTCCGCCTCCAATGCCCGTGAAGTAGGATTCCGCTGCATCGATTAGCTTTTTCAAGGAGGCTTCCTTCTCCAGTCGCGTATACAGTGTGCACGACCGGACAAATGCCCCAATCCTCTTGGCAAGTGCCCCATTCCGCCCCTCGGGACAGGGCAAAGACCCCCTTATGGCGTATCGATATAGCGCCCGCCGCGCGTCCCCTTGGCGCGGGCAACGCCTCCCGCCCGGCCGATGGACGGGGACGGGCCGGGGGCCGTGCCGGCGGGGAGGAGGAATTCGGATGAGCCGCAGGGTCAACTGGGAACAGGTGCCGGCGCACGCGTTGCCGCTGGAGGAGCGCCTGGAAGGTTTCAGCGAAGTCAACCTCGGGTACACGCTCGAAGAGGCCATGGCCGAGGCGGAGCGTTGCCTGCAGTGCGCGCGCCCGGCCTGCGAGGAAGGCTGTCCCAACCACAACCCGATCCGGGAGTTCCTGTACCGGGTCGCCGAAGGCGATCTTTTGGGCGCGGCCGAGCTGGACTGGTCCAAGAACGCCCTGCCCGCGTGCACCGGCCGCGTGTGCGCGTGGGAAAAGCAGTGCGAGGGCTTCTGCGTCATGAACCACCGGGGCGACCCGATCAAGATCGGGGCCATCGAGCGCTTCTTCGCCGACTACGCCCTGAGGCGCCTGGAGGAGGATCCGGACGCCATCGCTTGGCGTGACCCCGACTACGAGCCGCGCGAACAGCAGGTGGCTATTATCGGCGCGGGGCCGGCGGGCTTGGCGGCCGCCCACTTCTTGGCCCGCAAGGGTTACCGGGTCACGGTCTTTGAGCGCTGGGCGGTGGCCGGCGGCGTCATGGCCTACGGCATCCCCGAGTTCGTCCTGCCCCAAAAGGTCATCGACGCCGAGGTGCGCCGCATCCAGGCCATGGGCGTCGAGATCCGCACCGGCGTCCACGTCGGACAGGACGTGACCATCGACGATCTGTTCAAGCAGGGCTACAGCGCGGTCTTCATCGGCATCGGCGCCAACGAGCCGTCGCGGCTTGGCATCGAGGGCGAGGATTTGCCCGGCGTCTGGACCGCCAAGGAATTTCTCATGCGCACGCAAGGCGCCAACCTGCGGCCTCGGCTGGAGGGCCAGATGCCCATCGAGTGGCTGACGCCGCCCGCGGTCGGCAAGCGGGTGGCTGTCATCGGCGCAGGCAACACCGCCATGGACGCGGCCCGCACCGCGCGGCGGCTCGGCGCCGAGGAGGTCATGATCCTCTACCGGCGCGACGCGGCCTCAAGCCCTTCGCGGCCCATCGAGGTGGAGCACGCCCAGCACGAGGGCGTCACCTTTACGTACCTGGTCAACCCCAAGCGCTTCATCGCCGGCGACGACGGCCGCGTCGCGGCGATTGAGCTGGTGCGCATGCAGCTCAGCTCGCCCGACGACTCCGGCCGGCGGCGGCCGGTCGCGATTCCGGGCAGCGAGTACATCTTGCCCGTGGACACCGTTATTACGGCCATCGGGTACCAGCAGGAAACCGAGATCGCCGAGGCGGCGCGGCTGGCCACGACGCCGTGGGGCGGCCTGATTATCGACGAAAAGACCGGCGCCACGAGCCGGCCGGGCGTGTTTGCCGGCGGCGACTGCGTCACCGGCCCAAACACCGTGATCCATGCCATCGCCGCGGGCCGCAAGGCGGCCGCGGGCATCGACCGCTACCTGCGGGAGCAGGCGGCCGCTGACCGCTCAGGCCGGGATGCGGGGCGCGGCGTGCTGGTCGGGCACGGCTAACGACCGCCGCCATGTGACCATCGCGGCCACGATCTCGGGGTCAAACTGGGCGCCGGCGCCGGCCTTGAGCTGCGCCAGCGCCTCTTCTTCACTCATGGGGGCCCGGTACGCCCGCTGGGACGTCATGGCGTCAAAGGCGTCCGCCACGGCGAGGATGCGGGCCTCCAGGCACAATTCCTCCCCTGTCAGTCCATCGGGATAACCCCGCCCGTCCACCCGCTCGTGGTGGTGGCGAATTGCCTTGAGGAGCGGGCGGAACTGGGCGACGCCCGCGAAGATGCGCTCGGATTCGACGGGATGCCGCTTGATGATCTCCCACTCGTGGGGATCGAGCTTGCCCGGCTTGTTGAGGATGTGGGTCGGCACGCCGAGCTTGCCGACGTCGTGCAGCAGCGCCGCCCAGCGCAGACGCTCCTGAACCTCCCGGGGCAGATTCATCTGGCGGGCGATGCCCTCGGCGTACTCGGCCACCTTTTCCGAATGGCGCGACGTGTAGTGGTCCTTCGCGTCCAGCGCCCTCACGAAAGCCCGCACCACTTCCTCATTCAGCTGGTGCAGCTCCGCGATGCGCCTGTGCAAGGAGCGGTTGAGCGTCCCGGCGCACAAGCCGACGCCGCTGAAAAACAGCAGGCGGACGAGCCACCCGGACACGGGCTGCGGGATGTCCCGCTCCGTGTCCAGGGGCATGGCGGGTCCGCACACGATGCCCGCCACGACGCCGACCACGACGCCGCCTAGCGGTCCAAAGAAAAAGCTGCCGATAAGGACGGGGATGTAGAAGAGATGGGGAAACGCGCTCTGGGTGCCGCCGGCTAGGTACGTTGCCGCCGCCGCGCCCAGCAGCGTGGCGCCGGCGAGGAGCATGCCGGCCGCGTGGTGTCTTTCCCACTCCGCCAAGCGCTGGCTAAAGGAGAAGGACATCCGTGCCACCTCCCCGGTTCGGCCCGCCCGCCGGTCAAGCCTCAGCGCACGGCGACGACGCGGCCTTTCCCCGAAGCATCCAGGTCGAGCCTCATGCAGACGCCGCCGCCGCCGCGGCCGAGCAGCTCGCGAATGTGGCCGGCCAGCGGTTCGTCGAGATTGAGCCGGACTTCGTGCACCTTGCCGTCGAGAAAACAGAGACCGTACCCCGCGCTCAGCACGAGCACTTCGACCAATGGGACCCCATCCTTTCGAAGCCTGCTGGGCCCCTGATTCTTGCTCGCAGGCGCCGTCTCCTTTGGTAGGTGTCCCCTTGCGCAATGGGGATGGCTGCCTATCCCGCCGCCGCGGGCACGCCCCCGGTGCCCCCCTGGCGCCCGAGCGGGTGGTGCATGCTGCTTCCCTACGATTCTCGAATGATTACTCCTCGCGCCGAAACCGTCAAATAGCACCGCCGCCAGACAGCAAGAGCGTCGATTGCAAAAAGGACACGGATCTGCAAAAACCCGGGAATAAGCCTCTAGTCAGCACCTTGACATGAAACCCAAGCCATTGCTAGAATTTCCGTATGGCCGTCTGTCGACAGACGACAATTGCGGCGGCTGAAGAGAAGATGCGCGAGGAGGTACGGGGATGCAGTCTTGGAAGACGTGGCAGACATTGTTGTTGGCGCTCGTTCTGGTCGCGGCAACGGCCTTCGGCGTCTCCGCGCAGGACTTGCGGATGGCCTCAGGCCAGCAGGGCTCTCAGAACTATGGGGTCAACGCCGCGCTGGCCCAGGCCTTGCAGACTTACGGGGGCTTGAACGTGTCCGTCCAGGCTTACGGCGGACCGGCCGCCTTCCTGCCCCTCCTGCACCGGGCGCAACTGGACTTGGCGGCTCTTGTGATGCCTGACGCCGGTGACGCCATTCGTGGGACAGGGCCTTTCCAAGGCTTCCCCATGGTGAACGTGCAGCTGGTGGCGTCGCTTTTCCCCAGCCCCGTCGGCTTGATGGTCGCCGCGAACTCGGGGATCGAGTCCATTTCGGACTTGCGGGGCAAGCGGGTGGCCTACGGTCTGCCGTCGCAGCCCAGCCTCGTCCCCTACGTCGAAGGCGCCCTGGCCAACGGTGGACTCACCACCAGGGATGTGACCTTGGTGCCGGTTACGTCGGTGGCCAACGGAGTCGATGAGCTTATGGCCGGTCGTGTGGACGCCACGCTCTTCGCCCTCCGGGGCGGCAAGGTCGTGGAGGCCGACTCGGCTTTGGGCGGCATCCGTTTCCTGCCCTTCGACCCGTCGCCGCAGGCGGTGGCCGCGATGCAGGCGGTAGCCCCGGACGCGTACCTCGTCGAGGTGAAGGCGGAGGACGGCGTTCTGGGGATCAACCGGACCATGTACACCATGGCCTACGACTACGTGCTCGTGGCCGGCGTGCACGTGCCCGACGCGCTGATTCAACGGGTGGTGCAGGTGCTCAAGGAGCACGGTCCTGAGTTTAGTGCCAACTCTTCGTTCCTCGATTACATCAACCCTGAAACCTTGTACCGGCCGTACCAGGGGCTCATGTACCACCGGGCGGCCGAGGCTGCGCTCAAGTCTCAGTGATTCGACCGTCGCCTAGGGCGACCGGCGTTGGCCAAATGCGACCGAACGGGGGATTACGCACAATGTCCGACCGCCGAGACTGGGCCCAAAGCCTGGTGCACGTCCTGGGCGTGGTCATCGTCTTCGTTTCGCTGGCCTGGGTGATGGAACTTCACCGCTACGTGGGGCTGCTCGTCTTTACCGAGCAGCCCCTGGCGGTGACGCTGGGCATCGTGGCGGTGGCCGGCTTCCTGATGGCGGCCAAGGGCCCCGCCGGGCGGGTGGCCGGTCTTCTGGCGGGCCTTTTCTTCCTCGGTTTCTTCGTTTGGATGGCGGCGCGCTATCAGTGGCTGAGCATGGCGGCCATGTTTATGCCCGAACAGCTCGGGCCATGGATGGCCGCGGCTTCTCTCGCACTCTTGTTTCTCACGTGGCGCCTGGTGGGAGCGGCCATCACCGTCATCCTGCTGGTGTTCATCGCCCTCGCCCTTTGGGGCCGGGCGGTCGGTTTTCCCTCGACGCCCATTGATCAATTGGCTGTCTATTTGATGCTCGACCCCAACGGCGTGCTGGGCTTGCCGCTGCGGGTGGCGGTCGAGATCGTCGTTCCCTTTGTCCTGTTTGGCGGCGTGCTGCAGGCCTGCGGCGCCGGAGACTGGTTCACGGCCGTCGCCCAGGCCTTGTTCGGCAGGTTTCGGGGCGGCGCGGCCAAAGTGGCCGTCGTTGCGTCAGGACTGCTGGGCTCGGTGTCGGGCAACGCGGTGTCCAACGTGGTGGGTACCGGTGTCGTCACCATCCCTCTGATGAAGAAAACGGGCTTTCGCCCGGCCACGGCCGGCGCGGTGGAAGCGGTCGCCTCCACCGGCGGGCAGCTGCTGCCGCCCATTATGGGTTCGGCCGCTTTCGTCATGGCCGACTACCTGCGGGTCCCATACTCCGCGGTGGCTGCCGCTGCCCTCATCCCCGCGCTGCTGTATTACCTTGCCGTTTTCCTGATCGTCGACCGGATAGCCGCCCGGGACGGCTTAGCCGGGGTGCGGTCCCAGGAGGGCATCGTCGGCAAGCTGCTCCTTGAGGGCGCGCACTTCGTGGTGCCCTTCATCGTGGTCTTGCTCGCCTTCATGCGTTTCCAGAACCAGCCGGAGTGGGCCGCCATCGCCGCCATCGCCAGCCTGATCGTGGTGTCCCTTATCCGGCCGTACAAGGGCGAGCGGCTCACCTTCAAGCGACTCATGAACGCAGTGGTTGACTCCGGCGTTTCGTCCTTTGCCGTGCTGGTCACATGCGTGGCCGCGGGCATGCTTATCGGTCTCATCAACGTGACGGGCGTCGGCTTTTTCCTGGCGTCCAACGCCATCGCCGCCAGCGGCGGCAACTTGACGATCTTGCTGCTGATCGTGGCAGGCGCGGCGATCATTCTGGGAATGGGCATGCCGACGGTGGCCGTCTATGTCCTCTTGGCGACGCTGCTGGCGCCGGCGCTGGCGGACATGGGCCTTGGGGCCATGCAGGCGCACCTGTTCATTTTCTACTTTGGGATGTTGTCGATGGTGACGCCGCCCATCGCCCTGGCCGCGGTGGCCGCGGCCAACTTGGCCGGGGCCAACATGTGGGCCACGGGCTGGGAAGCGGTGCGGATGGCATGGGTCGCCTACGTCATCCCGTTCCTGTTTGTGTGGTCGCCGAGCCTCGTGATGCAGGGGCCCGTCGGGGCCATTCTGGCCACCTTCGTCTCGGCCGTGCTAGGGCTGTATGCGGTTGCCAACGCGGCCATCGGGTATTCCAACCGGCGCATCGGGGCGGCGGCGCGGCTGGTATGGCTCGTCGTCGGGTTCTTGTTCTTCGTACCGGTTGACCTTGCCGATTGGGCGCTGGCCGCCAACGTGGCGGGCGCCGTCGGCTTGGCCGTTCTTGTGCTGTGGGACAGGCTCAAGGCGCCGGTCGGCAGCGCGGTTCGCGGCACCGGCACGCCGGAGTTTTGAGACGTAGGCGGGTTTGCCGCGCGAGCGACGGAGGGAATTTTGAGGTGGATCAGGTCCAGGAGATCTTAGCGGGCATCCGGGCGTGGGTGGAGGTGGAAACCCCGTCCGACGACGCCGCGGCCGTGAACAGGCTGATGGACGTCGTAGAGGCCGCCCTGGCCGAGCTTGGGCTTGCCACGGAGCGCATTTCCGGCCGCGCGGGCTATGGCGACCACGTCAAAGCCCGGCTTGGACCGGACGAACCGGGCGGCATCCTTGTCCTGGCCCACCTGGACACGGTGTGGCCCAAAGGCACCCTGGAGGCGATGCCCTTTCGCGTCGAGGGAGACCGGGCGTACGGCCCCGGCGTCTGCGACATGAAGGGCGGTGCCTACCTGGGCGTGTACGCCCTGCGGGAGCTTTTGCGATCGGGGCGGAGGCCGCGCCTTCCGGTGACGCTGCTGTATACCTCCGACGAAGAGGCCGGCAGTCCAACCTCCCGCCGGCTGATTCAAGAGGAAGCGCTGCGCCACCGCTACGTGCTCGTCCTCGAACCCGGGGTCGCCCCGGCGGGGGCGGTCAAGACCGCCCGCAAGGGGTGGGGCCGGTTTCATGTGTGGGTCGAAGGCCGCGCGGCCCATGCGGGGGCCGACCACGCCAGCGGCCGCAGCGCCGTCGTGGAGCTGGCCCGCCAGATCCTGGCTCTCGAGGCGATGACCGACTACGGGCGGGGCACCACCGTCAACGTGGGCGTCGTCATGGGAGGAACCCGGCCCAACGTGGTGCCGGCCCACGCCCACGCCGAGGTGGACTTGCGGGTGGCCACCGCCGAGGAAGCTGAGCGCATGACCGCCGCCATCCTCGGTCTCCGTCCCATGGGCGAGGGAGTGCGGGTGAGGGTGACCGGAGGCATGGACCGGCCTCCCTTCGAACGCACCGAGGGGGTGGCGCGCCTTTACTCCTTGGCTCGGGAGCTCGCCGCGGCGTTTGGGTATGACCTGCCGGAGACGTCGGCGGGCGGCGTCAGCGACGGAAACCTGACCGCGGCCCTGGGGGTGCCGACCCTGGACGGGCTCGGCGTCGTGGGAGCGGGCATGCACGCCGAAGATGAGCATCTTCTCATCTCGCACCTTGTGCCGCGAGCCCGGTTGCTCATGGCGCTGCTGGAGAGCCTGGCATAGACCCGGGCCGGGGGGAGCTGAAAAGGCACGCCGGCCGGCCGCAAACGGTCGGACTATAAGAAATGCGGAGGTAGGAGCAGTGTCTGTGTCGTTGCCGCAGCGGTGTGCGGTGGTGGGTGCCGGGACGATGGGCCCGGGCATGGCCCTGATGCTGGCCCGGACGGGCAGCCAGGTCAAGGTGATGGACCTCACGGAGGAGTTGTTGGAGCGGGCCCGCCGCGCCGTGCGGGCCGCGGGCGAGGCGCTCGTGGGCGTCGCGGAAATGACCCAGGAAGGGCTCGAGGAGGCCCTGGGGCGTATCAGCTACACCACCTCCGTCGAGGAGGCGGTGCGGGACGCGGAGTTTGTCATCGAGGCCGTGCCTGAGCGGCTAGAGATCAAGAACAACGTTTACGCGCAACTGGAAACCTACGCGCCCGACAGCGCCATCCTGGCCAGCAACACGTCGGGGATCCCCATCACCAAGCTGCAGGAAGGGAGCCGCCTGCCCGGGCGGATCGTGGGCATGCACTGGTCCAACCCGCCCCACATCATCCCGGTCATTGAGGTCATCAAGGGGGCGCAGACGGACGACCACGCCGTGGCCGTCACTCGCGCCCTGACGGAGGCCATGGGCCATATCCCGGTGACGGTGAAGCGGGACGTGCCGGGATTTGTCGAGAACCGGGTGTTGTATGCCATCATGCGGGAAGCGCTGCATTTGCTGGAAGAGGACGTGGCGTCCGCCGAGGACATCGACCGGACCGTTCAATGGGGTATCGGCTTCAAGCTTGCAGTCATCCCGCCGTTGGCTCTCCTGGACGTGGCTGGGCTCGATATCTACAACAGCGTAGCCTCCTACCTGAACGCGGACTTGAGCGCCAGCGCCGAGGTGAGTCCGGTCGTCAAGGAGCGGGTGCAGGCGGGTCATCTCGGCGTCAAGACCGGCCGGGGTCTGTTTGAGTACGGCGAGGGCGAGCTGCCAAAGCTGATGCAGCGCCGCATGGCCTTGCTGCTCAAGCTCAAGCAGGCGATTTACAACACGGCGACGGAGTAGGGCGACGGCCGTCCGGTCGGACGGTTGCGGTGCAAACAGGCGCTCGACCGGTCCCCCCAGATGCTCCGGCGGACGCTATTGTTGCACGGCCTCCCGGCAGCGCGCCCGTTGGCGAGCGACAGCGACACGACAAGGGATCGTTGCTCATGTTGCGGAATGTCAACTCAATTATTGACGCCGGGCGAACAAGAATGATACCCTGATGTCGTAAATCGATTGTCGACAAAACGCCGTCGGTTGCACGCACAGTCCGCTCGAGGGGTCGGGCCCGGCCAGATGGCCGGCCGGAACAGAAGGGGGAGGGAGCGAGGTGGTGCCGACCAACAACAACGAGACGCCTGCTGGGTTTGACACCCAGACGTTGACCCAGAGGGTTGTGGCTCACCTGCGGGAAGAGATCGCGGCAAATCGCATCTCGCCGGGGGAGCGGCTGCGCGAGGCGGAGTTGGCCGCCCGCTTGGGGATAAGCCGGGCCCCCATCCGCGAGGCGTTGCGGGAACTGGCCGCGGAAGGATGGGTCCGCATCGTCCCGCGCCACGGGGCCGTGGTGACCACCCTGTCCCGCCAGGAGTTCCTGGAGGCTTATCAGGTACGGGAGGCCCTGGAGGCCTTGGCTGTGCGCCTGGCAGTGCCGAGGCTCGGACCTGCGGACTTTGAGCTGCTGTGGCAGCTGCACGGGCAGATGGTGGAAGCGAGCCGGAAAAACGACGTCGACACGTACTTCACGCTCAACCGGCAGTTCCACCGGATGTTCGTGGAGCGGTCCGGCAACCAGAGGTTGCGGGATACGTACGTGCAACTGATGGAGCAGATGCAGCGGACCCGGATTCCGTCCCTGGCGCTGCGGGGCGGGATGGACAGCTCCAGCCGGGAGCACGAGGCGATCCTTCGCGCCGCCGCGGAGGGCAAGGTCGAGGAGGCCGCCCAGCTCATGGCCGAACACATCCGGGTTCCCCAGCGGAGGATCGAGGAGCTGCCGGACCACAGCGAGTGGTTTCAACCGAAACATGTCGACAGGGAGGAGCGCACGTACTGACATGGCGCTGTTTGGCGTGAACCTGAACAACCGGGAACCCCTTATCGCTCCGGGGTATTCGGTCTTTGACCTGCTCCGGCTGGCGGAAGTGGTCGAGGAGGCCGGGTTCGATTCGGTCTGGCTGGGAGACAGCCTTTTCTCCAAGCCCCGCTACGAGCCTTTGGCCCTGATGGCGGCCATTTCGCAGCGGACCAAGCGGGTGCGCATGGGCACGGCGTGTTTGGTGTCTTCCACGCGCAACCCTCTTTATTTGGCCCTTGAATGGGCGACAGTCGACAAAATATCCAACGGCCGCACCATCCTCGGGGCGTGCATGGGCAACCCGGAGCAAGGCGTGCGGCGGGAATTCGAGGCGCTCGGCCTTGACTTCGGCAAGCGGGCCGACATCTTCGAGGAAGGCCTGCACGTCTTGCGGGAGCTGTGGACGACCGGCGGCGTGAACTTCCAGGGCAACTGGTTCAAGTACGACAACGTGCAGTTCTACTCCGGCACCGAGATGGAACCGCTCAAGCCGGTGCAGCAGCCGCCGCCGATGTGGATCGTGAGCAACCCGCGCCTTATCCCGAGCCTCAACACCGAGCAGTCCATCCAGCGGGTGATGGACCGGGCCGCCCAGCGCATCGTGCGCTACGGCGACGGCTGGATGACGTGCTGCCGCGCCAAGCATCCCGACGAGTTCAAGGCCCAGTGGGATATCATCTCCGGGGCCCTCGCGGCGGCAGGCCGGGATCCCAACAGCTTCGCCACCGCGTACCAGGTTACGATGCACATCGCCGACACCCGCGAGGCGGCCCGGGAAGGCATGGGCCAGTACATCCGCACGTACTATCCCGAGCTGAGCAAGTCGGTGGACCTGGACGAGTGGGGGCCCATGGGTACGCCGGACGACGTGGCCGAGTGGATCGAGACTTTCATGAAAGCCGGAGTCAACTACTTTATCTGCCGCTTCGGCGCCCTGGACCAGTTCTCCCAGGTGGAGCGGTTCGCCCGGGACGTGCTGCCGCGGTTTCAGAGCAAGTAGCGCCTGGCCCGATCCTGACGCAGAGGGGGCAACAACATGTCGATCAATGAAGCCATTCGCAAGGACGCGCAGCTCATCATCGACGTCTGCATGACGGTGGAGAAGGACGACGTCGTCACGATCATCTGCGACAACGATCACCTGGAGCAGGCGCAGGCCTTGGCCGAGGTCGCCCTGGAGCGGGGGGCATTCCCCGTCATCGCCAACAACGAGGCCCAGGTGCGCCGGGGCAAGGCGGATACCCGCTTTCCCATGGCACCGCCCCGCAACCTGCACCAGGCCATGGTCCACTCCGACGAGATCATCATCGTCACCGACCTGGAGTGGGCCAACCGGTTCGCCCACGTGTCGGCGGTCAAAGAGTCCTGCAACAACAACGCCAAGATCGCGTCCGTCGAGGAAGGCATGGGCCGTTGGGACTTGTCGGAAGCCGACATTCGAGAGGCGACAGACCGGGCCCGCAAGGCCATCGAAGCGCTCAAGGGCGTCAGCAAGGTGCGCATCACGACGCCCGCCGGCACCGACGTCATCTGCACCATCGAAGGGCGCGAGGCGCTGGAGGTTACGCCCATCAAGAAGCGCGGGCAGATGATGGGTCCCATCCCGCTGTGGGCGGAGGTCGCCTTTGCCGCGGTGGAGGACGGCACCGACGGGATCGTCGTGGTGGACGGCGTGATGCTAGGCATCGGCGTCCAGGGCGCGGTCAAGGAACCCATCGTCTGGAAAGTGGAGAAGGGCCGGGTCGTTTCCATCGAAGGCGGCGAAGAGGCGGCGCGGCTGCGCAAGGTCATCGAGGGTGTGCCCGGCGCCGACGTCATCGGCGAGTTCGCCTTCGGCACCAGCTACAAGTCGCCCTACGGCTCGCCGTCGGAGAAGGGCCGCATCGGCACGGTGCACTTTGCCATCGGCGACAACCACAACGCCTATCCGGGCGGCAAGAACGTCAGCGCCCTGCACCTGGACGGCGTGATGTACAACGCCACCATGCAGATCGTGGACACCGGCCGCTACATCCTCAAGGACGGGCAGTGGGTGCTATGAGCACCGACGCCGACGTCCGGGCCATCGATCTCGGCGAGGTTCCCGTCATCAGCCTGCCCGGCGGCAGCTGGAGCCGGATGCTGGTGCAGGAGCGCAGCGTCTCCGGCAACAGGAGCTCGCTCGGGTATTCCCGGTTTGAGCCGGGAACCGTGCTCGCCCCCGTGCGGCACACGACGGAGGAAGTCGCGTACGTGGTGTGCGGGCGGGGCGAACTCCGGCTCGACGGCAAAACCGTGCCCTTCCGCGCGGGCCAGGCGCTTTTCATCCCCGCCGGCGTGTGGCACAGCGTGGCGGTTACGGGCGAGGAGCCGGTGGAAATGGTGTTCGGTTTCCCGCACCCCGACTACCCGCCCACCGAGCGGCGGGACTCTTAGGGTCCCGCCGCCGGCGGGCCGCCGGAGCAATCCCGGACCACCGGGAAAAGGGAGTTGACGGAACGATTGAATCGTGAACTACAGGTCCAGGTGGCTCAGGCATGCCGCATCCTGGCCCTGGACGGGCACCAGGATTTGACGTTGGGCCACGTCAGCGTGCGGCTGCCGGGCACCGAGATCATCTACATGAAGCGTAAGGGACGCGGCCTGGACGAGATAACGCCCGACGACATCATCGCCATCGACCTGGACGGCAATCTGGTGGAAGGCGAAGGGGAAGTGCACTTGGAGTACCCGGTGCACACGGAGGTGTACCGCCGCCGCCCGGACGTGGGCGCCGTCATCCATACCCACTCGCCGTACGCCACCGCGCTGGGCGCGACCGACGGAAAGCTGGAGCTGCTCACCCACGACGCGGTGCTCTTTTACCGGGGGCTGCCCCGCTTTGAAGATACTCCCGAGCTCATCGTCAACAGCGATCAGGGACGCAGCCTCGCGCAGGCCCTGGGCGACGCCCGGGCCGTGCTGATGCGCAACCACGGGGTGCTGGTCGTGGGCGAGTCGGTGCCGTGGGCCGTGCTGGCCGCGCTGACGCTGGATCGGGCCATCGCGTTTCAGATCATGGCTGCGCGGCTCGGCCAGCTGCGGCCGATGACCCCGGCGGAAGCCGAAAAGCTGTTCCCGCAGAAGTTTCCCCAAGCGTTTGTGGAGGAGTACTGGAACTACCTCGTCCGCAAACTCGAGCGGGCAGCCGTGTAGCACCGCGGGCGCCCGGGCACGGGTTGCCCCGGTGCCCGGGACGCCCCAGGCGAAGCCGAGGGGGGAGCACTATGACATCTTGGATTGGCAAGAGCGTTCCCAGGGTGGACGGGCTGGCCAAGGTCACCGGTCAGGCCAAATACGTGGCTGACCTGCGGGTGCCGGACATGCTGTTCGGCAAGGTGCTGCGCAGCCCGCTGCCCCATGCGCGCATCGTGCGGATGGACACGAGCCTCGCCGAGCGGGTGCCGGGCGTGGTGGCGATTCTCACCGCCGAGGATCTCAAGGACATCGACCCGTACTGGGGCCACGCGGTGCGGGACCGTCCCGTCGTCGCCATCGACCGGGTGCGTTTCGCCGGCGAGCCGGTGGCGGCCGTCGCGGCCGAGACCGAGTCCGCGGCCGAAGAGGCGCTGGACCTGATCGACGTCGAGTACGAGCCGCTCCCCGTCGTCGCCACCGTCGACGACGCCCTGAAACCGGACGCGCCTATCCTTCACGCGCCCGAAAACAAGCGGCCGGGTCTGTTTCACGGCCTCGGCAACGTGGGCGGCGAGGAAGGCAACGTCTGCTACCGCTACGACCTGAAGCAGGGAGACGTGGAGGCGGCGTTCGCGAAGGCGGCCGTCGTGGTGGAAGGCGAGTACGAGTTCCCCGCCATTTACCAGTACGCCATGGAAACTCACGCCGCGCTGGCCCAGTGGGGGCCTGACGGCGTCACCCTCTGGGCGACTTGCCAGCACCCGTTCCTGGTGCGGGCGGAGATCGCGGCGCTGTTTAACCTGCCCCTCGCTTCGGTGCGCATCGTCGTGCCGTACTTGGGCGGCGGGTTCGGCAGCAAGTCCTACACCAAGATGGAGCCGGTGACGGCGGCCCTGGCCCGCAAGGCCGGCCGGCCGGTGCTCATCCAAAACCGGGTCGAGGAGTCCATGGTGACGACCCGCCGGCACGGCATGAAGTGCTGGATGAGGACGGCCGCCGACGCCGAGGGGCGCCTTTTGGCCAGGGAGTGCAAGCTCTGGCTGGACACCGGCGCCTATGCGGACAACGGCCCGCGGGTAGCCGCCACGGCCGGCGACGCCGCGCCGGGAGCCTACAAGTGGGAAGCCGTTTCCGTGGAAGCGTACTGCATGTACACCAACACGCCGCCGGCCGGTTCTTACCGGGCCTTTGGGTCCACTCACCTGCAGTGGATCGGCGAGACGCAGGTGGACGACATCGCCCGCAAGCTGGGCATCGACCCGCTGGAGATGCGCCGGCGCAATCTGTTGAAGCCCGGTGAGCACGTCCGGAAGGGCGGCAAGCCCCTGGACGCGGACCTCATCGGCGACGTGGTCAAGGTAGCCGAGAAGATCGGCTGGCACAAGGAAAAGGAACCCAATACCGGCCGGGCCGTCAGCGTCGGGGTACTGGCCGCGGGCGCCCACCCGGTGTCGGTTTCCGTGGCCCGCATGCACGCGGACGGCACGGTGGCCGTGTTGGTGAGCACGACGGAAATGGGCCAGGGCGCGCAAACGGTGTTCACCCAGATCGCGGCCAGCGAGCTCCAGCTCCCCATCGAAAAAGTGCGGGTTATCCATTCGGATACCAACTTCACCCCCTACGACCGTTCCACGGGAGCGAGCCGTTCCACCACCTTGTCCGGCAAAGCCGTGCAACTGGCGGCCCAGGACCTTAGGCGCAAGCTGGTGGAGATCGCTGCCCGCCGGCTGCAAAGGCCCGAGTCCGAATTGGAGGTTCGCGACGGGGCCGTGGTGTGCGGCGATCAGCGGCTCACGTACCCCGAACTCATCAAGTTCCACTTCGGTTTCGCCGGAGGCGAGCTCATCGGCATCGGCGAGGTGCGGCCCGAAAAGGGCACCGGATCCTTTGCCGAAGGGCCCGTGTTCTGGGAAGTCTGCGTCGCCGCCGCGGAGGTCAAGGTGGATCCCGAAACCGGCCAGGTGCGGGTCACCCAGCTTTCCACCGCCTCCGACGTGGGGAGAGCCATCAACCCTAGCCTCATCGAAGGCCAGGAGTACGGCGGGAGCCTGCAAGGCCTGGGCAACGCCCTGCTGGAGGAAATCGTCTTTGAGAACGCCCAGATCATCAACCCGACCCTCCTGGACTACCGGATCCCGGGCTGGGAGGACTTGCCGGAGCGGTTTGCCCCCGTGCTGGTGGAGAACGAGGACGGGCCCGGACCCTACGGCTCCAAGGGCGTAGGCGAAGGAGCGCTCGCCGGCGCGTTGTCCGCCATCGCGGGTGCCCTGCGGGACGCCGGCTGCGACGTGCGGCAGCTGCCCATGACGCCCGAACGGGTGTGGCGCAGCCTGCACGGCCGGTCCGCTTGACGGCGCAGGGCTTGGGTGTCCCGAGAGGTGGTGGTGGCCGGGGCGGCCGCTCTCCGATGCCGCCGGGGGAATAACGGGGAAAATCTTTGTCCGATTCGTCGCAGCAGGCGAAATCCGTCCGGGAGGTGCAGCGAAATGAAGAAGACCGGCTGGAAGGCAGTGCTCGCGTGGTCTTGGGCGGCGGCGCTGCTGCTTGTGATGGCACTCGGGGCCGCGGCGCAGTCGGCGCAGGAGCTGCGGGTCGGGCTCCTTGCTCCGCTCACCGGATCGTACGCCCCGGTAGGATCGGAAATGGTACTTGGCTTTCAGATGTATCTTGAAGAGGTGGGCCACCGCTTCGGCCCGGTGGCCGTCACCGTCGTTAGCGAGGACACGATGCTCAATCCGGGCGTGGCCCTCACCAAGGCCCGCAAGCTGGTGGACTCCGACGGCGTGCACGTGCTGACGGGCATCGTCTCGGCGCCGGCTACGTACGCCATCAGGGACTACGTCGAAGACCGGCGGGTGCCGACGGTGGTGTCGGTGGCGGCAGGCGACGACGTGACCCAGCGCCTGCGGGCGGAGTACATCGTCCGGCTCGGATGGGGCGCCTCGAGCCAGACCGGACACCCCTTCGGGGCGTACGTGGCCGGGGAACTCAACTATAGGCGCGTCGTCATCATCGCCGACGACTTCGCCTTTGGCCACGAATGGGTCGGCGGCTTTGAGCGCACCTTCACGGAGGCCGGCGGCACCGTCGTGCGCAAGCTGTGGGTGCCCTTGGGCAGCAACGACTTCTCGCCCTACTTGGCCCAGATCCCGTCCGATGTGGACGCGGTCGTGGCGGCCGTCGTCGGCCCGCCGGCTATCCGCTTCATTAAGCAGTACGAGGACTTCGGCTTTAAGGCCTTCATCCCGCTGGTGACCGTCGGGCACATGACCGACGAGAGCATCTTGACCCAGATGTCCGACGAGGCCTCCGGGATCGTGTCGGTGCTGCACTACAGCTCGCAGCTGGACAACCCTGAAAACGCGGCGTTCGTGCAGGCGTTCCGGGCGCGCTTCGGCAAGAACCCCTCGGCCTACGCCGAGGCTGGCTACACCACGGCGCTCTGGCTGGACCGGGCGATTTCGTCCCTCGGCCGGGTTCCTTCGGATCCCGCGGAGCTTCTGGCCGCCATCAAGGCCGTCGGGCAGGTGGACGCGCCCCGCGGGCCGCTCTCCCTGGACGCGTACGGCAACGCCGTGCAAAACGTCTACGTACGCCGCGTCGAGCGGGTAGGCGGGCAGCTCGTCAACCGGGTGATCCAGACCTTCCCCGCCGTGTCGCAGTTCTGGACCTGGGACCCTGAGGAGTACCTGCAGAACCCGGTCTACGCACGCTAGCGATTACGCTACTGAGGACAGGCGAGGGTCGTCGGCATGTGGATGACGCTTTTGGCCAACGGATTGGCGTTCGGTTTGCTGCTGTTCTTGATCGCCAGCGGGCTTACCCTCATCTTTGGGGTGCTCCGCATCGTCAATCTCGCGCACGGATCGCTCTACATGCTGGCGGCCTACGTCGGAGTCGCCGTCGCGGCGGCCACGGGCAGTTTCACCGCGGCCGCCGCGGCGGGGGCCCTCCTCACCGGGCTCGTCGGGTTCGTCGTGCACCGCTTCCTGCTCCGGGGAATGCGGGGTGAGCTGCTTCCCCAAGTTTTGGTCAGCATGGGCGTCCTGCTCATTATCAGCGACGTGACGCTCATGTTTTGGGGCGGCATGCCCCAGCGGCTGGTGGAACCTTCTTTCTTGCGGGGGCCGCTGTTTTTGGGCGGGCTCGTGTTTCCCAAGTACCGGGTATTCGTCGCTTTGTTCAGCCTGGCGGTGGCTCTCATCCTCTGGTTCCTTATGGAGCGCACCCGGCTGGGCGCCATGGTGCGGGCGGTGGTGGACGACGCGGAAACCGCGGCCGCCCTGGGGACGCCGGTGCCCGTCGTGACGGGGGCCATGTTTACGGTCGGCGCCGCGCTGGCGGGGCTCGGCGGGGTGCTGGGATCTCCGTTTCTTGGGGTCTACCCCGGCATCGACCTGGAGCTTTTGACGTTGGCTTTGGCCGTGGTCATCATCGGCGGCTTGGGCAACTTGGGCGGCACGCTGGCCGCCAGCGTCCTGGTGGGCGTCGCCGACAACTTCGGCAAAGTGTACTTGCCGGAACTGGCTTACATCACCTTTTTCGGCCCGATGGTCCTACTGCTGATCTTCCGGCCGCAGGGCCTGTTTGGCCGGCGGTAACGGGGCCGCCTCGGCCGCAGCAGGAGTGACGGCGCAGTGTCCGTGTTGTATCTGGCGCAAATCGGCACCTTGGCTCTGATTCAGACGCTGCTGGCGACAGGTCTCAACCTCGTTATGGGGTACGCGGGCCGGGTCAGCTTTGGCCAGGCGGCCATCTTCGGCGGCGCGGCCTACGGGGTTGCCATCGCCACGGTGCGTTTTGGGATGACGCCCCTGGCGGCGGCTGCCGTAGGGATGGCGGTTGCCCTGGGGCTCGGCCTTCTCTTCGCGGTGGCGACGCTGCGGGCCCGGGGCGTGTACTTTCTCCTGACAACTTTGGCCTTGGGGCAGGTCGTGTGGGGCCTGGCTTACCGGTGGGTGTCGCTGACCGGCGGGGACAACGGGCTGCCGGGGGTGCCCCGTCCCGGCGGCGGGATCGTCTGGAGTTTCGCGGACGATCGCGGCTTCTTCCTCCTGGCGCTCATCGTCTGCGCGGCAGGCGTGGGGCTCATGTACCTGTTGACCGAGTCGCCGGCCGGGTACGCCCTGCGGGGAGTCCGCGACAGCGAGTCGCGTATGCGGACGCTGGGGTACAACGTCGAGCTGTACCACGCGAGCGCCGTGGTCATCGCGGCCCTTTACGCCGGCGCCGCCGGCGTGCTGTACGCCTTCTACAACGGCTTCGTCAGCCCGCAGGACCTGCATGTGTCGGTATCCGCCGACGCCGTGCTCACCGTCATCCTGGGCGGCAGCGGCACGGTCCTCGGGCCTGCCTTGGGCGCGGTGGCCATGGTGCTTTTGGAGAACTGGCTGAGCAGCGTGACCAGCCGCTGGTCCTTAATTCTTGGGGTCTTGTACATCCTCGTCGTCCTGTACGCGCCCCGGGGGCTGGCCGGCCTGCGCCTAAAGGGCGCGGCCCGACGCGTTTCCCCGGCCGGGCGCTGACCGTTGGATGGAATCGAAGCCGGCAAGGGAGCGGGTAAGGTGGAGATTCAGCAAAGCATCGTCGTTGGACAGGGTCCCCAAGCGGTGTGGGAGTTCCTCTGGGACGTGCCGAGGCTTGCGGCTTGCATCCCCGGGTGCAAGAGCGTCGAGCCCTTGGATCCGCCGCGGCAGTACCGGGCCGTCATGGAGGAGCGGCTGGGTCCTTTTCAAGTTCGTTTCGACCTCGACCTCAAGGTGCTCGAGGTGCAAGAAGGCCAGCGGATCTCGGTCACGGCCGAGGGCAAGGACGCCCGGCTCGGCAGCCCGATGAAGGTGGATTTAAAGCTTGAGCTGCGCCCGGCCGGCGAAGGCACCGAGCTCGCCATCGACAGCGACGTGCAGGTGTTCGGAAAGCTGGCTTCGTTGGGCCACGGCATGATCCGGCGCAAGGGCGAGCAGATCATCGGCGAGTTCGCCAAGGCGCTTACGGCGCAGCTCGGCGGGCAGGAGGTGCAGGCGTGAAACGGTTTCAGATCCTGGAGCCCCGCACCGTGGCGGAAGCTTCGCGCATGCTGCAGGAGCACGGCGACGCGGCCCGCATCTACGCGGGAGGAACCGAGCTTTTGCTGGTGCTCAAGGAACGGCTGCTCCACTACGACTACCTGGTCAACATCAAGACGATCCCCGGCTTGGGCGGCATTGACTGGGACCAAGAGGCGGGCGAGGTGCGCATCGGGGCTTTGGCGACCCACCGGGAAATTGAGCGCTCGCCGGTCATCGCCGAGTACGTGCCGCTGCTGGCGGAGGTCGAGAAAAAAGTCGCCAACGTGCGGGTCCGCAACGTGGGCACCCTGGCCGGCAACTTGTGCTTCGCCGAGCCCCACGCCGACCCGGGAACCGTCTTGTTGCTGCACGACGCCCGGGTGGTGCTGGAAACCGCGACCGAGCGCCGGGAGCTGCCGTTGGCGGAGTTTTTCATCGACGCCCTCACGGTCGCCCTGGAGCCCGGCGAAATCCTGACTGAAATCCGGGTGCCCAGGACGCCGCCGGGCGCCGGCGCGGCCTACACCAAGTTCGGGCACTTGGAGCGGCCCATGGTCGGCGTCGGCGTCCTCTTGCAGGCCCGGGAAGGCACCATCATCGATGCCCGGGTGGCGGTGGGCTGCGCCGGCCCGACGCCCCGGCGGATGCCGGAGGCGGAGGAGATCTTGCGGGGGGCGGCCCTCGCGCGGGTAGAGGAGCAGCTGGCTGCGGCGGGCGAGGCGGCGGCCGCGCACTGCGACGCGGTCGACGACCTGCACGGCACCGCCGAGTACAAGCGGCACCTGGTGCAGGTGCTGGTGGGCCGGGTAGCCCGCCAGGCGCTGCAGCGGATCAAGCCCATCGCCTGAGGGCGGAACGCGACGAGCACGACGGAGGGGGCCTGGAAGACAGTGGCGACCACGCAGGCGGCGCCGGCCACCGGCGCCAAGACGGCGCTGGACATCCGGATCACCGTCAACGGCAAGGAGTACAACATGCAGATCGAGCCCCAGGAAACGCTCCTGGAGGTGCTCCGCAACCGGCTGCACCTTATGGGCGCGAAGCGGTCTTGCGACTCCCAGGTGTGCGGCACGTGCACGGTACTGGTGGACGGCATGCCCGTCAGCGCGTGCACCTACCTGGCGTACGAGGCCCGGGGCAAGGAAGTGACCACCATCGAAGGGCTCATGCAGGACGGGCGGCTCCATCCGGTGCAGCAGGCGTTCCTGGAGAACAATGGCTTCCAGTGCGGTTTCTGCACGCCCGGCATGATCTTGGCCGCTGTGTCCTTGCTGCGGGAGAATCCCAACCCGACCGACGAGGAGATCAAGCGCTACATGCGCGGCAACTTGTGCCGCTGCACCGGCTACGTCAAGATCATCGAGTCCATCAAGGACGCCGCGCGGCGCATGAACAGCGGGGCCGCGTAAGGGGAGCGGGGGCGCGGTGCCGATCTTGCAGCTCCAGGGCGTCAGCCGCCGCTTTGGCGGACTGACGGCCGTGAACAGGGTCGACCTAGAGGTCGAGCGCGGCGAGCGGATGACGATTCTCGGTCCCAACGGCGCGGGCAAGACGACGCTGTTTCACCTCATTTCGGGAGAAGTGCCGGTGAGCAGCGGCCGCATCGTGTTCCGCGGGCGCGACGTGACCCGGTTGGGCGCCCACCGCCGGGCAGCGCTGGGACTGCGGCGGACGTACCAGATCACGAATCTTTTCCCGAGCCTGACGGTGCTGCAGCACCTGCAGCTCGCCTGGCAGTCGCTGAGCGGCGCCAAATACCAGTGGCTGCGGCCTCTGAGGAAATACGGCGACATCACCGCGCGGGCCATGGCCGTTTTGGAGCAGTTCGGCATGGACGACCGGCGCGACGTGCCCGTGGCGGACCTTTCCTATGGCGAACAGCGGGAACTCGAGATCGCCATGGCGGTTGTCGGCCAGCCGGAACTGCTTTTGCTGGACGAGCCGCTGGCCGGGTTGTCGCCGGCGGAAAGCGGCCGCGTCATGGAGATCGTGAACGGGATCGCGGACGGGATTACGGTCATCCTCATCGAGCACGACGTGGAGGCGGCGCTGCGCTTCGCCCGGCGCGTCACCGTCATGCACCAAGGAGCGGTCGTCATGCAGGGGACGCCCGACGAAGTGCGCTCCGACCCGCGGGTCCAGGAGATCTACTTGGGCCAAGACGCGGCGGGCGCGCGCCCGGTTTGACGGAAACCGGCCCGCGTAGGCGGGAGGAAGGGAGCGAGGCCATGTGCTGGAGGTTCGCGGCGTTCACACGTACTACGGCGAAAGCCATGTCCTCCACGGCGTCGACCTCACCTTGAGCGCCGGAACCGTGGGCGTCTTGCTCGGACGCAACGGCGTCGGCAAAACGACCCTCATCCGAACCATCGCGGGCCAGACGCCGCCCCGCGCCGGGGAGGTGCTCTACCGGGGCGAGGCGTTGCACAAGCTCGCGGCCCACGAGATCGCCCGCCGGGGCATCGGCCTGGTCCCGCAGGGCCGCCGGGTGTACCCGTCGCTCACGGTGGAGGAAAATCTCACCGTGCACGCGCGCCCCGGCGGCGACTGGAACCTGCAGGCGGTGTACGATGTTTTTCCAAGGCTTTTCGAGCGGCGGCGCAACCGCGGCAACCAGCTGTCCGGCGGCGAGCAGCAGATGCTGGCCATCGGGCGGGCGCTCATGACCAACCCGACGCTGATGCTGCTCGATGAGCCTACGGAGGGCTTGGCGCCGCTGCTGGTGCAAGAAGTCGGGCGGGTACTGAAGCAGCTCAAGGACAAGGGTCTTACGCTGCTCGTGGTCGAGCAAAATCTATCCCTTGCATTGTCGATTGCCGACATCGTGTACGTCATGGGCAAAGGGACGCTGGTGTTCACCGGCACGGTCGATGAGTTCCGGCAGGCCGAAGACATTAAGCGGCGCTACTTAAGCGTTTGAGCCGCTGCGGGCGGCTGGCCGCGGCGAAAGCTCTACCCTGCACCGGACGTGCCGCCGCCGCACGGTTGTTTCCCGCATCGCGGGCACTACACGCAGGAGGCAAGCCAAGCATGATCGTCGGAACACCGAAGGAAATCAAGGCGCACGAAAACCGGGTCGGCCTGACGCCGTCCACCGTCCGGGCGCTGGTCGCCGCCGGCCACAAGGTGCTCATCCAGCGGGGAGCAGGGCTAGGCAGCTCCATCACCGACAAAGCGTTCGCCCAAGCCGGCGCGGAGCTGGTGGACTCGCCCGAAGAGGTGTACGGCCGGGCGGACATGATCGTCAAGGTAAAGGAGCCGCAAGAGCCGGAGTATCGCCTGCTGCGAAAGGGGCAGGTGCTGTTTTGCTACTTGCACCTCGCCGCCGACGAGGCGCTCACCAAGGCGCTCGTGGAGTCCGGCGCGACGGCCATCGCGTTTGAGACCGTGGAGGGGCCGGACCGGTCGCTGCCGCTGCTTACGCCCATGAGCGAGGTGGCCGGCCGCCTCGCGGTCCAGATGGGAGCCAACTACCTGCAGCGGCCCAACGGCGGCCGGGGCGTCCTCATGGCCGGCGCTCCCGGCGTGCCGCCGGCCCGGGTTCTCGTCCTGGGCGCCGGCGTGGTCGGTTGGAACGCCGCCGCGACCGCCCTTGGCCTGGGCGCCGAGGTTACCCTGGTGGACATCGACCCGGCCAAGCTGCGCCGGGCCCGTGAGGCCTCGGGCGAGCGGGTCAAGACCCTCATCTCCGAAGAGGGGCTCATCGCCGAAGAGCTCGAGCGCACGGACCTTTTGGTCGGCGCCGTGCTCGTGCCCGGCCGGGAAGCGCCCAAGATCGTCCGCCGCGAGATGCTCAAGCGCATGGCGCCCGGGTCCGTGCTGGTGGACGTGGCCATCGACCAGGGCGGCTGCATGGAGACGTCCCGGCCCATGACCTTTAACGACAAGCCCTACGTCGAGGAAGGCGTCCTGCACGTCTGCATCACCAACATGCCCAGCGCCGTGCCGGCGACGTCCACCGCGGCCTTGCAGGCGGCCATCGCCCAGTACGTTCTCCGCCTGGCCCATGGGCCCATGCAGGCGCTGGCCGCCAGCCCCGGCTTCCTGAAAGGCCTCAATGTGTTTGACGGCCAGGTGACGTGCGAGGGCGTCGCAGCCGCCCACGGCTACCCGTACACGCCGCCCGAGAGCGTCGTGCCCCTCATGGTCGCGTGAGGCTCGGCGGCGCCAACAGCGGCGTCTCGGGCGAGCGGGGGCAGCAAGCCGTTACCCTGGCCCAGGGGGTGTGCACATGCCAGAGCGGGCACCGGGCGCGCCGCGCCCGAAGCTCTTCAACCTCATCCATGATGTGGTCGAGGCCGGCACCTGCAGCGCGTGCGGGGCGTGCGTTGTGGCCTGCCCGTACGGGATACTCCAGTACGTGGACGGGCGCCCGGAGGCGATGGACCCCAAGCTGCGCGGGCGGTTCGAGGGGCAGCTGGGCGGCCTCATCATCGGAGGGCGCCCGCAAGACTTCTGCATGATCAGCGAAAACGTCGGCTGCGACATGTGCGCCCGGGCTTGCCCCAAGCTGGAACTGCCCAAGGAGCGGTTCGAGACATTTATGTTCGGCCGCGTCGCGAGCGACGAAGAGCGGGAGGACCTCGGGATCTACCAGTTCATCGAGTTCACCCGCACGACCGACGAGCGCATCCGCCCGCGGGCGCAGGACGGCGGGTTCGTTACGACGCTCCTGGTGTGGGCCCTGGAGCAGGGCATCATCGACGGCGCGGTGGTCACCCGCGTCGACCCCGACGAGCCGTGCAAGCCGAAGCCGTTCGTGGCCACGACGCCTGAGGAGATCCTCATGAGCGCCGGCTCCTGGTACACCTACTCGCCCAACACGCTGGGGCTCATGGAGGCGGCCGAGCGGGGGCTCAAGCGGGTCGCCTTCGTGGGCACGCCGTGCCAGGTCACGCCGCTGCGCCGCATCCAGACGGTGGACCTGGGCGATTTCGTCTTGGTGGATCCCGGCGAGAAGAACTTCCTGCGCCAGCACGGCCACGTCACCAAGGTGCGGGACATGATCGCGTTCACGGTCGGCCTCTTGTGCTCGGAAACCTTCGTCTACGAGGGTCTCATGAAAAAGTACATCGAGGGGGAGCTGGGCATCCCCCTGACCGACGTGGCCAAGTTCAACATCAAGGGCAAGGTGCTGGTGTACCGCAAGTCGGGGGAGGTCGTCTCCATCCCCCTCAAGGACGCGGTTCCCTACGCCCGGCCCGAGTGCTCCTTCTGCGGCGACTTCTCGTCGGAGGAGGCCGACATTTCGGTGGGCGGCGTCGGGACAAACGGCTGGTCGCTGACGATGCCCCGGACCAAGCTGGGCTTGAGCCTGTACGAGCAGCTCAAGGCCAGCGGCCTCATCGAGGCCAAGCCGGCCGACGAGTTTCCCAAGTCGGTGGAGGTCGCGAAGAAACTCGCGCAAAAGCAGCGGGAACGGCGCCGCAAGGCGTATGAAGCCCGCGCTCGCGGCGAGAAGCCGGGCGCTCACTGAGAGGGTCGCATGCTAAGCTTGCGGCGGCCGCGGGGATGCCGCGGCGCCGGTCTCCCCGGGGCGGCGGCCAGGGGTGCACCGCCCCTGCCCCGCTGCATAGGGGCCGTGCGCGCGTTCAGATATCGAAAAGATTGAACGCCAACCCTGATCCTATCGTGAGGACCGGGTTGCAGTCGGTGGTAGAATGGGAGCAACAGCCGCACGTTTGGTAGGGAGTGGAAGGTCGATTGTCGGCAAACGATACTCGAGCGGATCGGGCGCCGGTCCTGCTGCATCCCGCATCCGTACGGTTCCTATGGATTCTGTCGTGGGCGACGGCCGGCATCGTGGTGGCCTTCCGGCTGCTGCCGCTGGCCTACAGCCTCGTGCTCAGCTTCTTCGACGCGTCCGCTTTTCTTTCGAATCCAGCGTTCGCCGGTTTCGATAACTATGCCGGACTGTTGCGGGATCAGCGATTTTGGCGGTCCGTGGGGACGACGGCCGTCTACATGGCGGGTTCCCTGGCCTTGCTCATCCCGGCGTCGCTCCTCGTCGCGGCGGGGCTCAGACGGTCAAGCCCGTGGACCCGGGCGCTGCGGGTCGTCTTCCTGCTGCCCGCGGTTCTTCCCGGGACCGTCACGGCGGTGGTGTGGAGCTGGCTTTACGAGCCCTACTTCGGCCCTGTCAACCAACTGCTGCGGATTGCCGGCATCGACGGCCCGGCGTGGCTCAAGGACCCCGAGTGGGCGCTGCCGGCCCTGATGGTGATGGGCGCCTGGCGGGAACTGGGCCTGGCTATGCTGATCTACCTGGCCGCCTTGGGCGGCATCCACCCGGAGATCGAGCAGGCGGCGGCGGTGGACGGCGCCGGGGCGTGGGAGCGCTGGCGATGGATCGTGTTGCCTTTGCTGCGGCCGGCGACGCTGGTGGTCGCCCTTACCAGCGGCCTGCGCCTGTTTGACATGTTCACGCCCGTCTTCGTCATGACGGGCGGCGGTCCCGCCGGCGCCACCACCACGTGGACGTACTACCTCTATATCACCGCCTTTGAACGGTACCGGACGGGCTACGGATCCGCCATGGCGATCCTGGTCAGCGCGGTGGTGGCGCTGCTTCTCTGGCTGGCTCACCGGTACGGGCAGCGGGGCCGGGTGGTGCCTTCAGCATGAGCCGCAGCCTCCTCCGGCGGATCGCCGGCGGCGCGCCCGCCGTCCTGCTCGCCGCGGCGGCGACCCTGTACGTCTTGCCCCTGGTATGGATGGTGCTCACCTCCTTCAGGGGGCCTGAGGAAATCTTTGGATGGACCGCATCCCCCTGGCCGGCCCAGTGGCGCTGGGCCAACTATGCCGAGGTTTGGCACAGGTCGCGGCTTTTTCCCATGATGGTCAACAGCGTGGCGGTGGCCGGGGCGGTGGTGGCCGGCCAAGTAGTCACCAGCGCCATCGCCGGCTACAGCCTGGCCCGCCTGCCGGGCCGCAGCGGGCGCATCCTCATGGCCGTCTTCGTCGCGAGCCTGCTCGTGCCCGACCAGCTGACGTGGATTCCCTCGTTTTGGCTGCTGGAGAAAGCCGGGCTCATCGACACCCGCGGCGCCCTGATCGTGCCGTTTCTCGCCGGGGCCATGGCGGTGCTCATCATGCGCCAGCAGTTCCTGTCGGTCCCCCGGGAACTGGAGGAGGCGGCCATGCTGGATGGGTGCGGGCCGTGGGCTCTGCTGCGCCACGTGCTGCTGCCTGCCGTGACGCCCGGCCTGCGGGCGGTGGCGGTCATCACCTTTCTTTTCAGCTGGGGCGACTTGCTTTGGCCCCTTTTGATGACCCACCGGGCCGAAGTGCGGACGTTGCCGGTGGGGCTGGCCTTCCTCCAAGACGAGCTGAGCGGCCAATGGCATTTGCTGCTGGCCGGCAGCGTCATCGCGGCCGTCCCCGCGCTGTGGGCCGTCGGTGCCTTGACGGCGCGGTTTGCCCATGTGGACGAAAACACTTCGACGCAAGGACAGGAGGCGACATCGTGAAGCAGACGGCGGTATGGCAGAGCTTCGAAAGGACGCACCGGCGCGCCCCGGGGGTGGGCGCGACACGGTGCGGCAGGTGGCGGCTGCTCGCGCTCGCGGCGCTGGCGGGGCTGCTCCTGGCTCAGGCGGTTGCGCCCGCGCAGGCGCAAGTCGTGGAACTTGAGTACTGGCACTTTTACTCGGGCTTAATCGGGGAAGTGCACGCGTCCTTGGTGGAGGAGTTCAACCGGGAGCACCCCCACATCCGCGTGAACGAAGTGTACAGCGGCAGCGAGTGGACGATGCGGGACAAGCTGCTGGCGGCGCTTTCGGCCGGGTCGGGCCCCGACGTGGCGGGGATCGACCAGTTCTGGATCTCGCAGCTCGCGGCCGGGGGCCATGTGGTGCCGGTGGACGAGTTCATCGCCGCGACGCCCGGCTTTGACGTAACGGACGTGTTTCCCGTTTACTGGGAAACCGGGCGGTACAACGGGCGCATCTGGTCGATGCCCTTTGCGATCAGCAACGCGGTGATGTACTACAACAAAGATCTCTTGGCGGCCGTCGGGTTGACCGAAGAAGACGTGCCCCGCACCTGGGATGAGCTTTTGCGCCTGGCCGAGACCAACGCGGACGAATGGCGGCGCCGGGGCATCTGGGTCTTGGACGCTCCGACTACCGCCCAAACGGGCGTGGTGTACTACTTTCTGATTACCGTCTGGCAGCACGGGGGCGACATGTACACGCCCGAGCTCGACCGGGTGGCCTTTGACTCGGAGGCCGGCCGGCGCGCCCTGGCCCTCTGGCAGCGCCTGGTGGAGACGGGCATCCTGGACCTCAAGCGGCCGGACCGCACCTTCGAGTCGGGACGGGCCTTGTTCCAGCTGTCCTCGTCGGCCCGGATCCTCTCGAGCTACGCCCAGTTGCCCTTTGAGTGGGGCGTCGCGCCGATTCCCTACGCCGACCGGCGGGCCACCGGGATCGGCGGGCGCAACCTGGCCATCCTCACCCGGGACCCGGCCAAGCAGGCCGCGGCGTGGACTTTCATCCAGTGGATGACCGGCGCCGAGACGAACTTGCGCTTCAGTGCCGCCACCGGGTACAGCCCGCTGCGGCAGAGCGGCTACAGCTCCGCGGCGTTCCAGGAACTGCTCTCGGCCAACCCCGACGTGGAGCGGGCGCTCCACGAGATGATCTACGCCCGGCCGCGCCCCAACGTCCCGTCCTACTCGGACGCATCCCGGGTGCTGGGAGAGGCCGTGGAGCGGGTGCTCTACACGGGCGGCGACGCGCGGGCGCTCGACGAAGCGGCCCGGGAAGCCAACGAGATCATCGAACGGTATGCGCGGCTCGGGCAGTGACGAGGGCCGGCAAGGACCGGCGATGTCCGGCGGGCGGCGCGGGACGGACCGGCACGCGCCTGCGGCGGCGGGAGCAACCCGTCGCCGCAGGCATGCGGCTCATCGCCAGGCCATCGGCAGGCCTTCGCCGGCCGCCGGAAGCCTTTGCCCGCCTCGGCCCCGCCGGCCGGGAGGTCGGTGAACGAGCGTGGAAGATCGACGGCTACAGACGTTTCTCACCGTCGCCCAAGCGGGCAGCGTCAGCCGGGCGGCTCGGGTGCTGTACGTGAGCCAATCCACGGTGACGGCCCGGATCCAGGAGCTTGAGCGGGAGCTGGGCTGCGCCCTGTTTGTGCGGGAAGCCCGGGGCGTGAAGCTGACCGAAGCGGGCCGGGTGTTTCTTCGCCATGCGCAGCGCATCTTGCAGAACATGGCCGAGGGAAGGGCGGCCCTCCAGGTGGCCCAGTCGGGCGTCACCGGCCAGCTGCGGGTGATGGCGTGCCACGTGCCCGCGGCCTACGACTTGCCGCGGCTCTTGCGCCGTTGGATCTCGGAGAAACCCGGCCGGACGGTTCGAGTGCAGACGGGACCGTCCAAGAAGATTTTCCGGGCCATGCTCAACGGCGAAATCCACGCCGGTTTCGTCAACGTACGCTTCCGCCATCCCGACCTGGAAACCGAGGTCCTGGCCGAGCGACCGCTGGCGATCGTGGCCGGCGGCTCGCGGCGGATCGAGGACGCGGCGGCCGAGGGGGTGCCGGTGCTCTATCTTGAGGAGGAGCTTGAGGACGCGCTGCTGGCCCGCTCCATTTGCCACCAGCTGGGCTTAAGCGAAGCCAACACGGCTGGCGTTTCCGACATGCTGGCGCTGAAGGGCTTGCTGCTGCAGGACATCGGGATCGGCATCGTCCCCCGGGCGGCGGTCGAGGCCGAACTGGCGGCGGGCGCGCTGCACGAGCTCGACCTGGGCGAAGGGTTCGCCCTCCCTACGCAGATCACGTGCCTGCTCCTGCGCAAGGACCAGGCGGATTCGGGCATGGGGCCGCTCATCAACGCCTTTGTCCGGGCGGCCAAGCGACACTACCGGCAAGACGCGTGAGCCCACCGCCCAGCGGCGCTCACGCGCGGCCGCAGGCGTCCGCGGCGGACGCCCTACGTTCGAGGAGGCAGCCGAGTGAAGCTGGAAGTGCTGGCGATTCCCGGGTTTCCCTTAGTGGAGGCAGGGATGGATCTCGCCAAAACAATCGAAGAGGCCATGCGCCGAGCGGGGATGGCGCTGGCCGATGGCGACATCGTGGTCGTCGCGCAGAAAGTCGTTTCGAAAGCCGAGGGCCGGTTGGTGGATCTGGCTGCGGCGAAACCGGGCCCGCAGGCCGAAGCTTTGGCCGCGGCCACCGGAAAAGACCCCCGGATGGTGCAGGTCATCCTGGACGAGTCCCGGGAGGTGCTCCGGGCCGAGGGCGGCCACTTGATCACCCGCCACCGGGTGGGCTATATTTCTGCCAACGCTTGCGTCGATCGATCCAACGTGTCGCCCGCAGGCGAGTGGGCGTGCCTGTTGCCGGAAGATCCTTTGGCCAGCGCCGAGCGGCTCATGGGGCGCCTGCGCGAGGCGTTCGGCGCCCGGGTCGGTGTCATCATCAGCGACTCGTTCGGCCGGCCGTTCCGGCTGGGCGCGGTCGGGGTAAGCCTGGCGGCGGCGGGGTTTAAGCCCGTTCGGGATTACCGCGGCCAGCAGGACCTGTTCGGCTACACGCTGCGGACGTCGGTGCAGGCCGTTGCCGACGAACTCGCGTCCGCCGCGTCGCTGCTCATGGGCCAGGGCGATGAAGGGCGCCCCGTGGTGGTGATCCGGGGCGTGGACGTGGAGCTGGTCGACGAAAGGCCTGAGGACGCCACCCTGGTGCGGCCCCCGGAGGAGGACCTGTTCCTGCGCCCGGCCGAGCCCGTGACGAAAGCGGTCTAGGCCGCGGGACGGGTTTGCGCTTCGCGGCCGTGCCCGCACCGCTGCGGAGGAGGAATCCGGGTGACTCGACCTGAGGAAGCTTTGGAGGCCAAAATCCGGGAGCTGGCCGCGGTCATCCAGCAGACCGACCTGTACCGGGAATGGCAGGAGGCCCGCGCCGCTTTGGCCGAGCATCACGCGGCCCAGGTCATGCTGCGGGACTTGCAGTCGCTGCAGAGCCAGCTCCTGCGCAAGGCCCAGGCGGGAGAAACGATCACCGCCGATGAGGAAGAGCGGCTGAAGCGCACGTTCGAAACCGTGTCCTACAACCCGTACGTCCGGGCGGTGCTGGAGACGGATATGGCGATGTTCCAGCTCCTGGCCGCGGTGAACCAGGCGCTCGCGGTGCAGCTTGGCTTGGAGCCCGATGCCGCGGCGCCGGCAGCCGCTGCCGGGTCAGCCGGCATCCCGCCGTCCGGCGAGGCGCCGGCGGCTCCGCCGCCCGAGCCGCCGCGCAGGAGCCGCCTCTGGGTGCCGGGCCAGCCGTAGAGCGGGCCCGCACCAGTTGCCCGGCCTGCCCGGGCAGCGGGAGAGCTGCCCGAGGCAGGCTCTATCAATTGCCCGGCGAGGTGCGGCGGGCGTGTGGCCGCCAGGCAAGCGCCGTCAGCGCCGGGCTCCCAGGATGACCAGCGTCACCCCGGCACCGATCAGCATGAGGCGGGCGAGGGGAATCTTGCCCGCGAGGCCAATGATGCCGAGCAGGGTGACGGTTACCAAAATCAGCGGTCCTACCATGCCCAGGGCGGCGTTGATCTGCACCGCCGCGTCGAGCCGGCCGAGGCGCAGCATGAGCAGCGCCGCTCCCAGCTCGATGGCCGAGGAGATTATGCGCACCACGGCCATCACCCGCACCAGGCCCGCCTCATCGCCCATCAGGTGCCCCTCCCACCGGCATGCCGATCGCGCCAAGAGTCGGTGAATTGTATGAAGAGCAACCGCCGCCCATGGCTCGGCGGTTGGTGCGGCAAGCCGCAGGCCTTGCCGGCGGGCGGCCCGGGCGGGCGGCTTGCCGAGCGAGCCTCCCGGGCGGGCGCGCTCGCCGGACGAGAGCGCTTCCTGCGCGGGTGCACCGGTCCGGCGGGGCCCCGCGGGCGCAAGGGCGCGCCGGGGCAGGAGAGGCGGGTGGGCTGGCGAATGACTTCCGCATGCGGACGCACAGCGGCCGCGACAGGAGAGAGGAGCGGAGTCGAGTTGAGTGACGTCAAGATCCTGCTGCCCGAGAGCGAGATTCCCCGGCAGTGGTACAACCTGGTAGCGGACCTGCCCAAGCCGCCCAAGCCGCCGCTGCACCCCGGCACCAAGCAGCCTCTCCGGCCCGAGGATCTCGCACCGTTGTTTCCCATGGCCCTCGTCGAGCAGGAGGCCACCGGGCAGCGGTGGGTCGACATCCCCGAGGAAATCCTGAATATCTATCGGCTGTGGCGGCCGACCCCCCTCTACCGGGCGCGCCGCCTGGAAGAAGCCTTGGGGACGCCGGCCAAGATCTATTTCAAGTACGAGGGCGTGAGCCCCGCGGGCAGCCACAAGCCCAACACCGCCGTCGTGCAGGCGTACTACAACAAGCGCGAAGGCGTCCGCCGCCTGTCCACGGAAACCGGCGCCGGCCAGTGGGGGAGCGCCCTGAGCCTCGCCTGCCGGCTGTTTGGGCTTGAGTGCACCGTCTACATGGTCAAGATCAGCTACGAGCAAAAGCCGTACCGCCGCTCGCTCATGCAGGTGTGGGGCGCGGAGGTTATCGCGAGCCCCAGCGACCGTACCGAGGCGGGCCGGCGCATCCTGGCGGAAAACCCGGAGTCCCTCGGGAGCCTGGGCATCGCCATCAGCGAAGCCGTCGAGGACGCCGCCACCCACGATGATACCAAGTACTCCCTGGGTAGCGTGCTCAACCACGTGCTGCTGCACCAGACGGTCATCGGCCTTGAGGCCAAGAAGCAGCTGGCCCTGGCCGGCGACTATCCGGACGTCGTCATCGGCTGCCACGGCGGCGGCAGCAACTTCGGCGGCCTGGCGTTCCCGTTTGTGGCCGACCGCATCGCCGGCCGGGACGTGCGGGCGGTGGCGGTGGAGCCGAGCGCCTGCCCGACGCTGACCCGGGGCCCGGCGGCGTACGACTTCGGCGACACGGCCCAGATGACGCCGCTGCTTTATATGAACACCTTGGGCCACCGCTTCATGCCCGCCGGCATTCACGCGGGCGGCTTGCGCTACCACGGGGCGGCGCCGCTGGTCAGCCACGCCTACGAGCTCGGCCTTATCGAAGCCAAGGCGTACCCGCAGCGGGCCGTGTTTGAAGCCGCGGTGCAGTTCGCCCGCACGGAAGGGCTGCTGCCCGCCCCCGAGTCGGCCCACGCGGTGCGGGCCGCCATCGACGAAGCCCTCCAAGCCAAAGAGGAGGGCAAGGCCCGGACGATCTTGTTTGGCCTGAGCGGCCACGGCCATTTCGACCTGGCCGCCTACGATTCGTACATGGCCGGCAAGCTGGAGGACTTCGAGCTGCCGGAGGAGGAAATCTCCCGGGCTTTGGCCGCCTTGCCGCAGGTGTAGGTTGCGCCGGTCGGCAACAGCGAGACGGGGGGTCCGGGCGGACCCCCTTTGTCGTGGCGCCGGTCCCGACGGGAGGGTGCGCATGGCCTCTGGGGTATGGAGGGACCCGGCGGCCCTGGGAAACCCGGCGGGGGCCGGCGCCGACACGGAAAGGAGCCGTAGCAATGTTGGACGTCCTGAGGTCGGTGGACCCGGAGATCGCCGACGCCATCGAGGCGGAGCGCCGGCGGCTCAACACGCACATCGAACTGATCGCCTCGGAAAACTTCGTCAGCCAGGCGGTGCTGGCCGCCCAAGGGTCGGTGCTGACGAACAAGTACGCGGAAGGCTACCCCGGCAAGCGCTATTACGGCGGCTGCGAGTTCGTGGACGTCGCCGAGCAGCTGGCCATCGACCGGGCCAAGGAACTGTTCGGCGCCGAGCACGTCAACGTCCAGCCCCACTCGGGTTCCCAGGCCAACCAGGCCGTCTACTTCACCGCCCTCGAGCCGGGCGACACGGTCATGGGCATGGCGCTGCCCCACGGGGGCCATCTGACCCACGGGCACCCCATCAACCTATCCGGCCGGCTGTACCGCTTCGTCGAGTACGGCGTCGATCGGGAAACCGAGCGGATCGACTACGATGCCCTGGAGCGGCAGGCGCTGGAGGTCAAGCCCAAGATGATCGTAGCCGGCGCGAGCGCCTACCCGCGCATCATCGACTTTGAGCGGCTCCGGGCTATCTGCGACAAGGCAGGCGCCCTGCTGTTCGTCGACATGGCCCACATCGCCGGCCTGGTGGCCGCCGGCCTGCACCCAAGCCCCATCCCGTACGCCGACTTCGTCACCACCACCACCCACAAGACGCTGCGGGGGCCGCGGGGCGGCATGATCTTCTGCAAGGCGCAGTACGCGAAGGATCTGGACCGCGCCGTGTTTCCGGGCGTCCAGGGCGGGCCGCTCATGCACGTCATCGCCGCCAAGGCCGTCGCCCTCAAGGAGGCCCTCGCCCCCGAGTTCCGCGCGTACCAGCAGCAGATTCTCGCCAACGCCCAGGCTTTGGCGGGGGCGCTTGCGCGCCGGGGATTCCGCCTCATCTCGGGCGGCACCGACAACCACCTGATGCTGGTGGACGTCAAGTCGTCCCGGGGCCTGACGGGCAAGCGGGCCGAAGCGTTGCTGGATGAGGTCATGATCACCGTCAACAAAAACACGATTCCCTTTGACACCGAGAAACCGGCGGTGGGCAGCGGCTTGCGGCTGGGCACGCCCGCGGTCACGACCCGCGGCATGAAGGAGCCAGAGATGGAGGAGATCGCGGCGATCATCGATCTGGTGCTCTCTAAGCCCGACGATGAGGCCGTGCGGCAGCAGGCCCGGGAGCGGGTGGGGCGCCTGTGCGCGGCGTACCCGCTCTATGGAGGCGTGTAGGGCGGCGGGCAGGCGCCGCGGACGACCGCCCCGCCGCCGTGCCGAGGCGTGACCGCGGATCGGCGACACTGTTTCCCGAACAAGGTCGGTGAACGGTTTGGCGGCCAAGCTGTCCCCGGAAGCGGCCCGCGCCGCGATGCGGGCCACCACGCTGGAAGGCGCCTTCGCCAGCGCCAGCGACAATGCGGGGGCGTCGTACGTCACCCTGTACGGGCTAGCCCTGGGCGCGACGCCCGCGCAGATCGGCGTCCTGGCCGCCTTGGCCAACCTCCTCAGCAACGTCCTGCAGGTGCCGTGGGCTTTGCTCACGGAGCGGCTCGGGCGCCGGCGGCGGATCATGATGGTCGGCTCCATCGGCGGCCGGCTCCTGTGGCTGCCCCTCGTCGTCTTGCCCTGGGTCTTCCCGGATCCGGCCACCGCGGTGCCGGTGCTCGTCGCGGCCGTCGCCCTGCGGGCGGCCGTTGCGGGGATGGCGAGCCCCGCGTGGACGTCGCTGGTGGCCGACCTCGTGCCGCGGCAGGTGCGAGGCGTCTACTTCGCGAACCGCAACGCCCTCGCCAACATCGCGGCGTTCCTGGCGACGCTCATCGCCGGGGCGCTGGTGCAGGTCGGAGGCGAGCCCGGAGGCTACCAGCTGGTCTACGCTTTCACCGTTTTGATGGGCGTCGTGGCCGGCTTTTACATGGTGCAGATGCCGGACTTGCCGTGGCAGCCAAAGGCAAC
>ERZ777003.305-NODE-305-length-100234-cov-14.765200_pt1 | contig 100234 bp, 83 predicted proteins | sample MGYA00374956_ERZ777003 | MGnify/ENA primary metagenome ERZ777003 (study PRJEB29302, sample SAMN06268252) | bioreactor metagenome | isolation source: Joint BioEnergy Institute, California, USA | place: USA:Joint BioEnergy Institute, California, USA | collected...
AGGCTCCAGGGAAGGAACGCCTCGAGGCCCATCAGGCCCAGCCCTCAGCCCTCAGTCCTCAGCATCTGAGGACGCGCGCGGAGCGCGCCCACCTGGAGCCTGGAGCCTCACAACGAGCTGAACACGAGCTTGATCGCGTCCTCGATCACGGCGCGCGAGACGTGCATCGTGCTCGTGGCCGTGCCTCCCTTCGCGGCCGCGGACGGCGCCGACGCTTGGCTCGTGAACGTGATCGGCGTGGCTCCCTTGTTGGGGAGGGAGGAGAGGAGGTTGAACGGAGAGCGAGGGCTCGATCCGTCTTCGAGCGCGCTGAAGACGGCGAAGCCGCGCAGCGTCATCATGCCGCCGGCGGTGAGCTTCCCTTCACGAAGCGCTTCGTGACCCGACGCCTTGCCGAGCGTGTTCGTGTCCGGCGCGCTCGCGAGCGCCGCGGCGGCCTTCTGCGCCACGAGCTTCCCGTCGAGCCCGAACGCGAGCCACGTGGCGCCTCCGTCCGGGACCGCGAAGAGGTGCACCACGATCGGGCTGCGCTTCACCTTCTTCGGCTGCCCGGCCTTCGACTTCGTCGCGGAGGGCCGCATGTCCACGACGTCGTCGCGGGGGATCGAGATCTCGAGGTGCACGGTCTCCTTCGGCAGGGTGATCCCGGCCGGAGCCGGCGCGATGCGCATCTTCGGGAGCGAGCTCCCCGCGGGCGTCCCCTTGGCCCACTTCGCGAACGACGGGCGGTTCCACAGCGCCGACCAATCCTTGAGGACGGGCCCGACCTTCGCGATCGGCTCGCTCACTTGGTAGAGGTGCCAGCCGACGACCTGCTCGACGATGGCCTTCTTCGCCTCCGACTGAGCGGGGGTGTCGTTCTCGTCGAGGGCCGCCTGCGTCTTGAGCGCCTTGTCGAGGGCCGCGTGATCGAAGCCCTTGGCGTAGATCGCAGGCCCGCCGTTCATGAAGAGCGAGAGGATCCGGTCGGCGACGAGATCGCGCACGCTCCGCCGCTCCGCCTCCGGCATCCCCGCCGCCTCGGCCGCGTCCGACAGCACGGCGGCGACGAGCTCGCGCGGGCGGTCGAAGAGCTTCGCGTCCGAGCCGCGCGTGAAGAAAGCGCTGTCCGTGTCGGCCGGAAGATGCCAGTAGGACGGCGGCACGACGTCGGCGCGATCGGCGCCCGTCATCGCACGAGCGAACAAGCTCGTGTTCGACTGGAACTCGAAGCGCGTCGTCAGATCGATGCCGCCGTCTCCGACCTGCGCGTCGAACGAGAGCCGCTCGGTGTCGTTCACGATGTCCACGACCTCGCCGAGCCACGCCTCCACGAGGTCCACGAGCGATCGGACGGACTGGCCCGCCTGCCCCAACAGGGCGCGGACCGGGATGAAGCCACGGACATCGGCGATCGCCGAGCGCACCACCGCGGGCCGAAACTCGATGTGCACGTCGCTCGGCCACGTCTGACGCGGCATCGTCCGCGTCAGGTACGGAACCAGCAGCTCGAGCCCGTCGCCGTGACCGCACACGAGGCGGGCCGCCGTCGTACCGCCACCCGGCGGAGGGACCGCGTGCGCGAGCACGCAGCTCTTCTCCTCCTCGACGTCGGCCTCCTCCAGGTCCCACGACGGCACCTCGTCCGCCGACGAGGCGCGGCTCCCCGGCCGCCGGAAGATCCCTTCGACCTTCAGCTCGCCGTTGTCGCCGGGGACGAGGCGGTGCCGCTCGCCCAGCTTCGCCTTCGCGCTCTCGAAGCTCTTCACGCCGACGGCGAAGGCCGCCACGGGGTTCTGAGCGCTGCCGCGACGAGACGGCATCCGCACGGCAGCGTCGATCGGCTGCGACAAGTCGACGACCTCGGCCACGTCGTCGTCCACGATCGAGCGGACGAGCTCGCTCCCGTTGGGCAAGGGCAGCCGCGCCCAGTTCCCGACGACCGAGACGATGGACTCGACCTTCTTCACACGCCCGAGGGCGACGAGATCCGTCGGCTCCGCCACGGGCGACAGGTCGACGGGCCTCTCCTTCTCGGCCGCGGCGACCGGCTGCGACGGAGCGGTCGGCGCGCTGGGAGGAGACGATCCGCACGCGAGCACGGACCCGAAGAGGACGAGAACGGAGGCAGGGCGGATGCCTTTGCGGAGCGGCATGGCGGGCCAGGATACGCCCTGTTCGCATCGAGCCCAACCGCTCCGATCGCCGCGACTCGATGCGACGGATGGGCCCCTCCCCGGCGGGAAGCTCGCGGTGGAGCGGCTGTCAATATTCCATCCGCGACGAGTTCGTGCCTTCCATCGACCGTGGGCGTCGCCCAACGTCGAGAGGCACCAGCGTGGCACTCCCTCAGATGAACCCGGCCCAGCAAGAGGCCGTCGAGCATCAGAATGGTCCCCTCCTCGTCCTCGCAGGCGCCGGCTCGGGCAAGACGCGCGTGATCACCCACCGCATCGCGCGCCTGCTCGAGCGAGGCGTGCCGGCGCACATGATTTGCGCGCTCACCTTCACGAACAAAGCCGCCGGCGAGATGGCCGAGCGCGTCCAGCACATCGTCAAGGAGCGCGGCTTCGGAGGGCGCGAGGGCGCGAAGGGAATCGTCATCTCGACGTTCCACTCCTTCGGACTGATGGTGCTCGGGCGCGAGCGCAAAGCGCTCGGCGGCACGTTCACGATCTTCGATCAGGGCGACTGCCTCGGGACGGTGAAGGAGATCCTCAGCCGGATCCGGGCCAACAAGGCGCTCGACGCGATGGCGATCCTGACGCGCATCTCGAACGCGAAGAACGCGTTCGTCTCGCCCGAGGAGTACGTCGCCCACGAAGGCGACGAGTACGACGAGATGACGAAGATCGTCTATCCGCGCTACCAGAGCGCGCTGCGCGCTTACCGCGCGTTCGACTTCGACGATCTCGTCTGCGAGGTCGCTCGCCTCTGGAAGGAGCGGCCGGACATCCTCGATCGCTGGCAGAAGGAGTACCTGTACGTCCTCGTCGACGAGTACCAGGACACGAACCGCGCGCAGCTCGAGGTGCTGCGTCTGCTCTGCGCGCGGCACCAGAACATCTGCGTCGTCGGCGACGACGATCAGTCGATCTACGCGTGGCGAGGCGCGGACGTCCGCAACATCCTCGACTTCGAGGAGCAGTTCCCGAACGCCAAGGTCGTGAAGCTCGAGCAGAACTACCGCTCGACCGCGCCCATCCTCGCCGTCGCGAACGCCGTCATCGAGAAGCGCACCGACGCGAAGTACCGCAAGCGCCTCTTCACGGACAAGCCGGGCGGCGCGAAGGTGAAGCTCGGCGTCGCGCCGTCACCGGAGGCCGAGGCCGCGTACGTCGCGCGCGAGATCCGGCGCATCTGCTCGGAGGAGCGGCGCAACCCGCGGGACTTCGCCGTCCTCTATCGCTCGAACGGCCAGGCGAAGGTCGTCGAGGAGCAGCTCCGCGAGCAGGGCGTGCCCTACCGGATGATCGGCGGCACGCAGTTCTTCGAGCGCAAGGAGATCAAGGACGTCCTCGCGTACCTGAAGCTCGCCCTCAATCGCGCGGACGAGATCAGCCTCCGCCGCATCATCAACTACCCGGCGCGCGGCATCGGCGAGACGAGCCTCGAGAAGCTCTCGCAGCACGCGACGGCGAAGGGTTGGACGCTCTGGCAGGCGATCGAGCGCGTCGACGCCCTCGACGGAATCTCGAACCCCGCCCGCGACGGCTGCAAGATCCTCGAGCGTGTCATCGCCGACGTCCGGAGGCGCCTGCTCGTCGAGCGCGCGCCGGCAAGCGTCGTCGCGCGCGAGGTCTGCGAGGCCGTCGGCCTCAAGAAGGAGATCGAGGGCACGTCGACGTCGACGAACGCAGCCGCACGCCGCTGGGGCAACGTCGAAGGCCTCTTCGCGATGCTCGCCCGTCGCGAGGCGCGCGTCGAAGCCAAGGGCGGCGACGCGACCGACGAGCGCGACCTCATGGCGTTCCTCCACTCGCTGACCCTCCAGATGTCCGAGGAGGACGACGACCCGGGCAACGTCGTCACGCTCTCGACGTTGCACGGAAGCAAGGGCCTCGAGTTCGACATCGTCTACATCATCGGCTGCGAAGAAGGCCTCATCCCCCACACGCGCACGCTCGAGTCGCGCGTGACGGACGTGACCGGCGTGCCGGGCACGCAGGACATCGAGGAAGAACGGCGCCTCTTCTACGTCGGCATCACGCGCGCACGACAGCGCCTCGAGCTCCTCCGCTGCAAGCACCGCGTCACGCGCGGCAAGCCCGTCCCGCGCACGCCGTGCCGCTTCCTCTCGGACATCCCCGAGCACCTCCTCGAGCCGTTCGAGGTCAAGGACGCGTCGCCCCTCACCCTCGCCGAGATGGCCGCGAGCGCGAGCAACCTGCTCGCGGCGCTCGATGCGATTGGAAAGTGAGGACGGGCTCCGGGCTCCGGGCTCCAGGCTCCAGGGAGATCCGTCCTCTGTCCTCAGCGGGAGCTCGATGCGCGCGAGCTTTCGCCTCCCGAGGTGCATCGACACGCCCGCGCCCGCTTCGTCCGCTCGCCCAGGCGAGGCTCGTTACGAGAGAGACACCGCGCCACCCCACACCCCCTCTGGAGCCTGGAGCCCGGAGCCTCGAATGCAAAGGACCGGCCTTCGCTGAGGGCTGAGGACTCGGCGTCGCGAAGCGACGCCGATCAGGGTCGCCGAACGCGGACGATCGAGCCCGAGTTGGCGCCACCAACGCCCTTGTTCGCCCAGTAGACGAAGTCCGCGTCGAGCGCGAGGGCGTACGGGTTCGCTTGTCCTTCCGCGAGGGTCTTCGGGCCGCCGGGGCAATTCGGCAACGCACACCCGCGGATCTTTCCGTCGGCCGCGCCGGGGCTCGCCGCCACTGCCCAGTATACCGCCGTCGCGTCGGCGACGATGTCGTTGATCTTCCCTTCCGCCCCCGAGAACAGCGGCGCGCCGCTGCCGCCACAACCCGTCACGGCACAAGCGACCACCGTGCTCTCCGTATCGCTGAGGTTCACGGAGGCGAGGACGACTTGGCCTGCGGAAATCGCGACGTGGAGCCCCTTGTCCATCAGCCTCGTCGGGACCTTGTTCTCGATCTTGCCAATCCAGACACCGCGCGCCCCGACCGCTCCGGTATCCGTGGCGGAGAAGACGAGCCACTGTTCGTCGACGGCGAAGCCGAACGACTCGGACTTGCGAACGAGGTTCAGATCCGTGTGCGCACCTCCCGACAGAGGAACGACTTTGAGGGAGCCCGTCGCGTCGTACCAGATCAGCGACTTCGAATTGCCGACGAGCTGTCCCGCACCGGTGTAGTCGCCAATCAACCTCGGCGTCATTCCGCAACCAGCGACCGCACACTCGTAGATGTAGACGTCCGTTTGTGGCGCCGGCGAGTCTCCGAGCCAATAGACGTTCGCTTCGTTCACGAACAAGTGCCGGCGAGCGAGCACGTCCAACTGGGTGGACGAGGACGCGAGCACCGTGGGGCTGCCGAGGCAGCCGGTCTTCGGACACTTCTCTGCAGTGCCGGGCGTGATCCAGAAGACCCCGGACGAGTTGACGGCGACGCTCAATGGAGTGTCGACGCTCGCGGCGATGGTCTGTGGCTGACATCGACCCTCGACACACTCGCCGCCGCCGCGTCGTGACCGCACGCACCACAGTGCGCCGACTCCGTCGCGATCGACGTCTCGCAAGTACCGTCGCCATCGCAGTCCGCCATCGGGAAGGTGCACGACGTCGCCGCGTCTCGATCGCCGTTCCCTCCCGCGTCGCCGGGGCCCTCCCCCGGCCGCTCTCCGGGCGAGCCATCCGCCGGACCGGCGTCCGGTCCCGCGGCAGGAAGGACATCGGGGTCCTCGCCGACACATCCAGCCGCTCCGACGACGAGCAAGCAAACCGCCGAGATCCCAAGGACGAGCGCGCGCACGGAGAGCATTCTGTCACGCTGCTCCTTCGAGCGCACGCGCGGCGACGTCGTGCTGTCGTGCGCGAGCGCGGATCTCCTTGCTGAGGTCTGAGGACTGAGGACCGAGGACCGAGGACTGAGGACTCGGCTCCCTGGAGCCTGGAGCCCGGAGCCTCCTCTGGTTGTCCCCGCGGGCCGGACGCGACACCATGCCGACATCATGGCCGGCACGAACGAGCCCATCGCCGCATCGATCGTCGTCGCGCCATTCCGGCAGAGGCCGAACCATCCCGAGATGGCGCGCCTCGCGGACGGGTTCCTCGAGGACGTGATCGCCGAGCTCGCGCGCTTCCCCGAGTTCGAGGTGCTCTCCGCGCGCACGTCGCTGGCGCTGACCGCCGAGGAGCTCGAGCCGTCGCGGCTCGCCGAGCGGTTCGGCACGACGCACCTGCTCGACAGCACCGTCGTGCCGTCGAAAGACGCGCTGCTCGTCAAGGCCAACCTGATCGAGGTTCCTTCCGGCGTCCAGATCTGGAGCCAGCGCTACGAGGTGCCACTGCGCGATCTCTTCGCCGTCCAACAGGACGTCGCCGCGCACGTCGCCAACCACCTGAAGGGCCACCTGCATCTGTCGCGCCTCGCGCGTGCGAAGACGCGACCGCTCACGAGCCTCGAGGCGTACGACTGCTGGCTGCGCGGGCGTGACTGCCTCGCGAAGGGCACGGTGGCCGCGGACGCCGAGGCGCGCGAGATCTTCGAGCACGCGCTGACGCTCGATCCGACCTACGCGCGGGCCTACGTCGGGCTCTCGCTGAGCCACTTCAACGAGTGGAGCTGCCAGCTCTGGAAGGACTTCGAGAAGAACGAGCGCCTCGCCTACGAGTACGCGTGCAAGGCCGTCGAGCTCGACGAGACCGATCACCTCGGGCACTCGATCGTCGGACGCATCCTCGTCTACCGGCGCGAGTTCGCGCAGGCGAGGCGGCACCTCGAGCGGGCGGTCGCGCTCTGCCCGAACGACGCCGACAACCTTGCGCAGATGGCGCTCTGGTACGCCTACCTCGGCGAGCCCGAGGCCGCGATCCGCATGGCCGAGAAGGCCTTCCGCCTCAATCCGCTCCACGACGCGGCGTACTACGTCTACGCGTCGTTCGCGTACTTCGTCGCGCGCCGTCCGGACGAAGCGCTCCGACACGCCGAGCGCGCGCCCGCGGACGTGATGGTCGACAGCCCGGCGTTCCTCGGCGCGATGCACGCCCACGTCGGCGACCTCGCCGCGGCGGCGAAGGACGTCGCGCGGTTCCTCGAGCTGTTCCGAGAGAAGATCACGTTCGGACGCGAGCCCGAGCCCGACGAGCCGTTCGCGTACCTCCTCCACGTGAACCCGTTCGCCCGTCAGGAGGACATCGACTACTTCGTCGACGGTCTCCGCAGAGCGGGCCTCACGACGGGCGACGGGCGATCTCGCGGGCCCTACCTTCCACCCGGTCCGGGCGCCGAGGCGACCTTCGCCTTCGATCCGAGCACGCGCGTCTGGACGCTCTGTTTCGCCGATCGCACCGCCCAGGTGAAGGACATGAAGGGCTGCCGCGATCTCGCGCTGCTCCTCTCGTCCGCAGGCATGCGGCTCCACGTGATGGACATCGCCGGTCGCGCGCTCGAAGGCGACGGCGGGGCGGTCATGGATGCGCGCGCACGTGCGGAGTGCCAACGCCGCCGCCGCGAGCTCGAGGAGGAGATCGCCGAGGCGGAGCGGGACCACGACATCGGGCGACGCGAGGCCGCCCAAAGGGAGCTCGACCGCCTCACGGAGACCCTGGTGGTCGCCCTCGGGCTCGGGGGCCGCGAGCGAAAGCTGGGCGACCCCGTCGAGAAGGCGCGCACGGCGGTGACCTGGAGAATCCGGAGTGCGATCAAGAAGATCGGTGAGGTACACCCGGAGCTCGGGCGTCACCTCGAACGCTCCGTCCGCACCGGCACGTTCTGTGAGTACAGCCCCGAGCAGCCGGTCTCGTGGCGCCTCACGATGTGAGGCGCGACCTCACGCCCCTTGGTCGAGCGACAGGCTCAGACCGAGGGGAACATGACCAAGAGGCTCGTAAAGACGGTCACGCTCCGGACCGGGCTCGAGATCTCCTACGTCGAGCAAGGCGACCGGATCGGCGTACCGCTCGTCCTACTTCACGGCTACGGGTGCTCCTTTCACTCCTTCGACCAGCTCCTCGCCAAGCTGCCGACGTGGGTGCGCGTCTTCGCGCTCTCGCTGCGCGGACACGGTGACTCCTCGAAGCTCGAGTCCGGCTACGGCCTGCGCGATCTCGCCGCGGACGTCGTCGACTTCCTCGACGCGCTGGCGCTCGACTGCGCCGTCGTGGCCGGGCACTCGATGGGCGGCTTGGTCGCCCAACGCGTGGCGATCGACCATCCCGCGCGGACGGCCGGCCTCGTCCTCCTCGGCACCTTCCCGACCTGCGCGGGCAATCCGACCCTCGAAGCGGTCTGGAACGAGCACGTCTCCCGCTGGACCGATCCGATCGCTCCGGCATCCGTGCGCGACTTCCACGAAAGCACGATCGCGTGGCGGGCGGCGGTGCCCGACGCCTTCGTCGACCTCGTCGTCCGCGAGAGCCTGAAGGTACCGGCGCGCGTGTGGCACGAGCTGCTCGGCGCGCACCTGCGCGACGACCACACGCGCGAGCTCGACAGGATCGAGGCGCCGACGCTGATCCTCTGCGGCGACGCCGACCGGATCGCTCTCGCGCCGCATCAAGAGGCGCTCGCACGCGGCATCGCGGGCGCCGAGCTCATCGTGTTCCGCGGCGCGGGGCACGCGCTGCACTGGGAACGACCCGAGGACGTCGCGCGGGTCGTCACCGAGCACGGCGTGCTCTCGAAAATCTTTCGAACCCCCATCACGTCCAAGCGACTCGAAAGGAAACCAGCATGAACCGCTCTTCTTCTCTGCGCCACGGCTTCTTCCTTACCGACGGTGGTCTCGAGACCACGCTCGTCTTCCACGAAGGCATCGAGCTGCCGTTCTTCGCCGCGTTCGTCCTCCTTCGGACGCACGAGGGACGCGAGCGCATCCGTCGCTACTACGAGCGCTACCTCGCGATCGCGCGCGACGCCCGCGCCGGGTTCGTCCTCGAGAGCCCCACGTGGCGCGCGAGCGCCGACTGGAGCGAGAGGCTCGGCATGTCCGGCAAGGAGCTCCGCGCGCTGAACTTCGACAGCATCTCCCTCATGCACGAGCTGCGTGAGGCCTACGCGGGCGACGGACTGCCGATCGTCGTCAGCGGCTGCGTCGGTCCTCGCGGCGACGGCTACAAGGCCGACGACCGGATGACGGAGGACGAGGCGCAGGCGTACCACGGCGAGCAGATCACCATCTTCCGAGACGCGGGCGTCGACCTCGTCACGGCGATGACGATGACGAACGTCAGCGAGGCCATCGGGTTCGCGCGCGCGGCGAGCGAGGCGAAGCTCGACTCCGTGGTCTCCTTCACGGTGGAGACGGACGGGCGCCTGCCGAGCGGCGAGTCGCTGCGCGAGGCCATCGAGGCGGTCGACGCCGCGACCGGCGGCAGCCCGATCCACTACATGATCAACTGCGCGCACCCCACGCACTTCGCGCACGTGCTGGAGCCCGGCGCGGCGTGGACGCGCAGGATCGGCGGCCTGCGCGCCAACGCGTCGAAGCGGAGCCACAAGGAGCTCGACGAGTCGCCGGACCTCGACGCCGGCAACCCGGTCGAGCTGGGCGGCGAGTACCGGGATCTGCTCGACACGCACCCGCACCTGCGCGTGCTCGGCGGATGTTGCGGGACGGACGACCGCCACGTGCGTGCCATCGGTGAGGCCTGCCTCCTGCGGCGCGCCGCCTGATGGAGCCAAGAGGCCGTCGAACGCCTCCGGGCCGACGAGCATCCGCACGCGCTCGTCGGCCCCGGGGCCGGCGCGCCATTGCGCGATACCGACCGGCAATCCCATGTTGGTGCAACACGCAAACTTCCAGACGCCTCATCCTCCTCGTCGTCGCGCGGCCGTGTCCGGGCTCCGGCTCGCCTCTTCGCCGGCCCGGCGGGCGAACGTCGGTCGATCGCGAGCTCGAGGCCGAGGCAGGTCGTCGCGAGCGCCGCGCGCAGCGCCTCCGCGGGCCGCATCTTCCTCTGCCGATACGAGCAGCCGGCCACGAGGACGTTCGCCAGATAGGTCAGCTCCTCGCTGCGCGGCGTGAAACGTGCGGCGTCCTCCTCGGCGAGAGGCTCGCCCGTGCTCGCTCCGCGGCGACGTCAAACGCGAGCATCTCCTCGCTCGTCAAGACGGAGTAGAGGCCTCCCTCGTCCTCGATCTCCTCCGCGCTCAGGGCAGAGCAACGCTCGAGGAGGCCCATCGAGAAGTCGTGGTGGTCGCGGTCGAGAGCGAGCAGAGCGGTGAGGACGACATCCCAGCCCTCGGGCCGGCGCGCGATGACTTGGTACTCGTCGATCTCCTCGTAGAGGCAGTCCGCCACGCCTTCTCGACGAGATCGGCGTCCTCGCCGGCGTCCTCGATCTCGCTCATGAGTGAGGAGAGCGGGACGACGAGCACGTGCTCGTGGAAGGCGAGCGTCACGAGGTCGGGCGGCAGCTCGACGAGCCTCTGCGCGACGAAGGCTTCGCTCTTCCGTCTCGACGAGCGACGCGGCTCGGACCAAGATGAAGCATGCGTCGCGTCGCCGCCGCGCTCCTCACGCTCGCCGCCGTCATCGGCTTCGGTCACGACACTCGAGCCGAGCCTCGGCCGCCCTCCGACGCGGGCGCGGCCCGCAAAGCGCCGCGCAAATCGAAGGCCGTGGCGGATCTCGCGAACGTGTGCACGCAACGCAAGCGCACGGAGAAACGGCCGCCCCCGCCGCAGGGCGCGAACGGCTTCAAGGTCGTCGCCGACGGCGGCACGCCCGCCGAGCGGAGCCAGATCGCCGGCGCGATCGCCGCTGCCGTCCGCAGACCGCTCGAACGCGTCCAGCTCCGTACGATCATCGGCAAGGACGTCGCGGAGACGCAGAAGAACCTCGACGCCCTCCTCGAACGGGCGGAGCGGCAAGACTTCGTCTTGTACCTCGACGAGGCGGACGCGCTCTTCGGCAAGCGGACGGAAGTGAAGGACAGCCACGATCGCTACGCGAACGTGGAGACCTCGTTCGTGCTCCAGCGCCTCCGCGCGCACGAAGGGATCGTCGTCTTCGGAGCGAAGCTCTCCAAGGACGAGCGCGCCGGAGCCGCGCGGCAGGTCCACCGGGTCCTCGAGGCGACCGCGCGTGGACAGGCGATGTGGACGGCGCTCTGCTAGCGCCTGGATCGGCCCCGCACCACGCGCGCGTAGAGACGACGGCCTCTTCCTCTCCATGCCGGCGCAATCGCTCGCGCCGTGCCACAATGGCCACGATGGTTTGCTCGTCATCCCACAGCCGCGGGCGGCGGCTCGGACGCTCGCTGCTCTTGGTCTCCGCGTGCGCGCTCGCCGCGTGCTCCGACGGAGGAACGGCGCGCCCGCGCGTCTCTTCGTCCTCGCAGGCCATCATCAACGGCACGGACTCGACCGAGGCGCAGGACTTCGTCGTCCAGATCGCGATCGAGAAGAACGGCGAGATGATCCCGCACTGCACCGGGACGCTCGTGGCCAAGGACCTCGTCGTCACCGCACGCCACTGCGTCGGCGAGCTCTCGGACGACGAGCTGTCCGTCACCGACTACGAGCCGTCGAAGCTCAAGTTCTACTTCGGCACCAACGCGGGACCGAAGACCGTCGACCAGGAGCCCGAGGCGCAGGGCAAGAAGCTCTTCACCAACGGAACGAAGGCGGTCGACCCGGACGTCGCCGTCGTCCAGCTCGACGCGCCGGTCGATCTCCCGATCGCGCCGATGCGCCTCGCGAGCGGCGTCACGAAGGGCGAGACCGTCGACGTGGTCGGCTACGGATTGACCGAGGAGAACAGGTATCCGTGGGTCCGCAAGCAGCGGAAGGGCCTCGAGGTCGTGAGCGTCGGCCCCGAGAGCACGCAGCACTTCGATCTCGTCGAAGGTGAGTTCCAGATCGGCGAGGCGGCGTGCGCCGGCGACAGCGGCGGCCCCGCGCTCTCGTCCGCGACCGGAGCCCTCGTCGGGATCGCCTCGCGGGTCAGCAACGGAGAGCGGCCCGACGAGAGCGCGCTCGCGTCGTTCTGCATGGGCGACGCCGCCGAGGACGTCTACGTCTCGCTCGCCTCGGTGCGCGAGGTGATCGAGGCCGCGTTCGAGGCCACGGGCAGGACGCCCTGGCTCGAAGGAGAGCCTGCTCCCGAGGAGAAGGCCGCCGAGGAGAACGGCGACGACGAAGCCACCGCCGGCGGCCGCACGCCGCCGCCGCCCGCCGACGAGGGATGCAGCGCCGCGCGAGCACCGTCACCGCGTGCGCCGACGACGCTCGTCGCGATGGCGATCGCGCTCGCCGCCCTCCGAGCACGGAGGCGCGCGGACGCCGCGCCGCGTACGAGCACGGCGCCGCGCGATCCCGCAGGGCGTTGACGGACGTCAGAGCGCCGCGCGGACCCGCTCGACGAGCACGCGAGCGATGTCCGCGACGGGCACGAGCTCCGCCTTCTTCGGATCGGGCTCCGTGCGCGGCTTCAGCTCCACGTTCCCGTTCGCGAGCGCCTTCGCGCCGATCGTCACACGGAACGGCATGCCGAGCAGGTCGGCGTCCTTGAACTTCACGCCCGGCCGCTCGTCGCGATCGTCCCAGAGCACGTCGATGTTCGACGCGCGGAGGTCGTCGTAGAGCTTCTTGGCCGTGGCGAGGACGGGCTCGTCCTTGCCGACCGTCACGATGTGGACGTGGTACGGCGCGATGCTCACCGGCCAGCGGATCCCGTCGGCGTCGTGGTGCTGCTCGATCGCCGTGGCGACGAGACGCGAGATGCCGATGCCGTAGCAGCCCATGACGATGGGGTGCTTCTCCTGCTTGTCGTCCGTGAAGGTCGCGCCCATCGCCGCGGAGTACTTCGTCCCGAGGATGAAGATGTGGCCGCCCTCGATGCCGCGGTACGTCTTGAGCTTCCCCGTGCAGTTCGGGCACGGGTCGCCGTCGGTCGCGAGCCGGATGTCGGCGATCTCGCCGTCCCAGTCGCGCCCGCGGTTGACGCCGGTGAAGTGGTAGTCGGTCTCGTTCGCGCCGGTGACCGCGTTCTTCACGGCGGCCGCCGCGCGGTCGACGACGATCTTGCCCTCGAAGCCCACCGGGCCCGCGAACCCCACGGCCGCGCCGGTGGCCTTCTGCACGTCGGTGTCGTTGGCGAGGAAGACCTCGCTGACGCCGAGCGCACGCGCGAGGCGGATCTCGTTCACGTCGTGGTCGCCGCGGACGACGGCGAGCACGATCCCGCGCTTGTCCTCGGGATCGTTCGCCGTACCGGCGACGTAGACGAGCGACTTGAGGAACTTCTCCTTCGGCTTCTTCAAGAACGCCGAGACGTCCTCGATCGAGCCGACCTTCGGCGTGTGGACCTTGCCGCGGTCCTCGGGCGCCTCGCCGTCGTCGACGAGCGGAGGCTCCTTCACCGTCGCGATCTCGATGTTCGCGGCGTAGTCGCACGTGTCGCACGCGACGATGGCGTCCTCGCCCGAGTCGGCGAGGATCTGGAACTCGGCGCTCTTCGAGCCGCCGATCGCGCCCGGATCGGCGTCGACGATGCGATACGTGAGCCCGAGTCGATCGAAGATGCGGCAGTAGGTCTGGCGCATCTTCTCGAAGCTCTCCTTCGCCGCCTCCTCGCTCGTGTCGAACGAGTACGCGTCCTTCATGAGGAACTCGCGGCAGCGGAGCAGGCCCCCGCGCGGCCGCGGCTCGTCACGGAACTTCGTCTGGATCTGGTAGAGGTTCATCGGCATGTCGCGGAAGCTGCGGATTTCGCGACGCGCGATGTCCGTGACGATCTCCTCGTGGGTCGGCCCGAGGTGGAACTCGCCTCCCTTCCGGTCCTTCAGGCGGAACAGCGTCTCGCCGTACAGGTCCCAGCGGCCGGTCTCCTTGAAGAACTCGGCCGGCAGGAGCGCGGGCATCAGAATCTCCTGCGCGCCCGACCGATCCATCTCCTCGCGGACGATGTTCTCGATCTTGCGGAGCACCCGCAGGCCGAGCGGCAGAAAGTCGTACATGCCGGCGCCGACCTTGCGGATGTAACCGCCTCGAACGAGGAGCGTGTGGCTCACGTTCGCGGCGTCCGCAGGCGCCTCTTTGACCGTGGGAATGAGAGCGCGGGAGTAGAGCATGGGGGCCGCATGGATTAGCACGCCCGGCCCCGGAAGAGCGCGCGATCAGAAGCGCTTGAATGCCTCGGGGTGCTGCGGCGGGAGCCCGACCATCTCACGGAGGAAGTCGAGCGAGCTGACCATCCCGACCGCGACCCCGTCGTCGTCCACGACCACGAGGTGGTGGTAGCCGCTCTCGGCCAGCTTCCTCGCGGCTGCCTCGACCGGCTCGCTGGCCTTCACGGTCTCCACCTTGCCCGTGGGCTCGAACCGCTCGCCCTCGTCGCCGGCGAGGTCCCGGAGGGAGACGATCCCGACCGGGCGATGGGTCTCGTCGAGCACCGGCACGGCCGTGACCCCGAAGTCGATGATGTGGCGACGCGCGAGCGACACGCGGTCCCCGTACTTTATGTAGAGGAGCTTCGGGTTCATGATGTCGGCGACGGTCTTCGACATGGCTGTCCTCGTCGGTGAGGAGAACGGGGGCGTCAAACGAAGCTCGGCTGTCCCGTAGACTCGAGCACGGCGAGCCAGAGCTCTCCGCTCGGGTCGATCCGCTTCTTCCCCGAGAGCACGAGCGGAAGCGGGACGTGCGTGAAGGCGCGGTGCAAGCGGCCGACCATCATGTCGGTCTTGCCGGCCATCGCGGCGTGCACGGCGTAGCGGGCGAGCTGCGCGCAGAAGATCGCGTCGATCGCGTTCGCCGGGACGCTACGGATCATGTAGCTCGGGTCGATGTACTTGAGCGAAAACGGGATCTTCCGCTCCTCGAAGTGGGAGCTGATGACCTTCGCGAGGTGCTTGCCGATGTCGAGCTCGGAGCTCGCGAAGCGGATGTTCCCGGACGCGTCGCGCGGCGCGTTCGCCTCGTCGACGAGCTGCTTGCCGCACCCTTCGGCGACGACCACGACCGCATGACCGCGCTCGGCCAGCCGGCGCTCGAGGTGCGCGAGCACGCCGTTCGGGCCGTCGAGGCGGAAGCGCACCTCGGGCACGAGGCACACGTTCACCTCGTGGCTCGCGATCGAGGCGTGCGCGGCGATGAACCCCGCGTCGCGTCCCATGAGCTTGACCAAGCCGATGCCGCCCGGCGCCGACAGCGCCTCGGTGTGGGCGGCGTCGATCGCGTTCCGCGCGACCGACACGGCCGTCTCGAAGCCGAACGTCTTGTCGACGAACGGAATGTCGTTGTCGATCGTCTTCGGGATGCCGACGACCGCGATCTCGAGACCGCGCCGCGCGACCTCCTCCGCGATCGCGTGCGCACCGCGCATCGTCCCGTCGCCGCCGATCGCGAAGAGGACGTCGATCCCGAGCGAGACGAGCGTGTCCACCATCACCTTGGGGTCCTGCGCGCCTCGCGTGCTGCCCAGCATGGTCCCCCCGAAGTGGTGCACGTGGCGGACCTCCTGCGGGCCGAGCGGCATGGGCTCCGGCGCGCCCGAGGTCGGGACGAGCCCCGCGAAGCCGTGCCGGAAGCCGACGACGGACTCGACGCCGTACTTGTGGACGAGCTCGAAGACGAGCGACCGGATGACGTTGTTGATGCCGGGACAGAGACCGCCCGCGGTCACCACGCCCACGCGCGTCTTCTTCGGGTCGAAGAAGATGCGCTCGCGCGGTCCCGCCTTCTCGAGCGCGCTCGTGACGTCGATCGGCTGGCCGGGAACGATCTCGACCTGGTCGATCACCCGCGTCGCGTCGGAGACGTACGCCGGCCCTCCCTCGTCGCGGCTCCTGCACAAGCCGAGCGGCGAAGGGACCGTGCATGGGCCGAGAGAAGCGACTCGATAACGGTCATTCCCTCCGTTTTGCGCTACATCCCCTTTCGTCGGCTCGCTCACGGGAACATTCCTATCACGTACACCGCGACCGTGGTCATCGCGGTGGGGGCGAGCCGGCCGCAGAGCCACGAGGAGGCTCGATGCCGCGGACCTGGGAGCTCATCGTCGGGATCGTCTCCATGGTCATGATGGTCGGCACGCTCGCCGCGGTTCCGTCGATCGTACGGCGCATGCCGACGGACTTCTTCGTGAGGCCGCCGCCGCAGCGTCCCCTCCTCTGGCGGATCGGCCGGAACGTCCTCGGGCTCGCGCTCCTCGCCGCGGGCGCGGCAATGCTCGTCCTGCCCGGCCAAGGAGTGATCACGTTGATGGTCGGGCTCGCGATCGTGGACCTCCCCGTCCGGCGGCGCGTGATGCTCTGGCTCCTGAAGCGCCGCGCGGTCCGAGAGGGCCTGCAGCGCCTCCGGGCGAAGCTCGGCGCACCGCCGCTCGTGTTCCCGCCCGAAGTCGAGCAGTGACGTCGAGCCCGCTCACTGCCCGAACATCTCTTTCGCGAGCAGGCTCGGTGGGACGGTCCCGCGCGAGAGCAGGTCGGCGTGGAACGCCTTCAGCGAGAACCGCGCTCCGTCGCGCGCCTTCGCGCGCTCGCGCAGCTCGAAGATCTTCTCGCGCCCGATCATGTACGCGCTCGGCTGCGTGGGCGTCTCCGTGTACCGCCGCACCTCGGAGATCGCGAGGGGTCGCTCGAGGTGCACTTCGTCCGTGAGCATCTTCACCGCCTGCTCGAACGTCATGCCGCCGACGTGCAGCCCCACGTCGATGATGATCCGCGCCGCGCGGACGAGCGCCCACTCGAGCTGGATCAAACGCTGCGCGTCGTCGTAGTAGCCGAGCTCAGCCATGAGCTCTTCGGAGTAGAGCGCCCACCCCTCCGAGAAGATCGCGGGATCGAGCGCGCGGCGCACGAGCGACGGATTCTGCCGCGCGAAGGAGAGCTGGAGGTGATGCCCCGGGTAGGCCTCGTGGACGGACGTGTCGACGATGTCGGCCCAGTCGTTCTCCCGCAGCATCTCCTCTTGCTTCTTCTTCGGGAGCGTCGGGTCGACGGGTGTGACGAAGAAGAACCCCTTCGTCGTGCTCGGGTCGAAGGGCGGCGGCTGGTCGTAGGCCGCGGTGAGGATGCTGCGGAGGAACGGAGGCGTCTCGACGACCTCGAGATCGTCGCCGGGCGGGAACGGGACGACGTCTTTCTCGACGAGGAACGCCCGGGCGCGCGCGACCTCCTTCCGGTACGCGTCGAGCAGCTCCTCGGCGCTCGGGTGCTTCGCCTTCAGCCTGGCCGTGACCTCGGGCCAGCCCTTCGCTTTCGGATCGATCCGCCGAGCGACTTCGTCCATGCGGGCGCTCGTCTCGGCGAAGACCTTCTTGCCGATCGCGAGGAGCTGGTCGGCGTCCTCGTCGAGGAAGTAGCCGTTCGCGAGGAGGTATTCGAACAGCTCGCGCCCGGCGGCGAAGCGCCCGTTCGATCGCGGCAGGACGGTCTTCTTCAGGTAGGTCTTGTAATCCTCGTACGCCCCGATCGCGGCCTTCAGCGCGGCGTCGACCCGCGCGACCTCGTCGGGAAGGGCGCTCACGAGGAACGGTCGCTGCTGCTCGAGGAACGACCTCGCAGCGGCCGCACGCTCGATCGCGATCTCGGTCCAGACCTGCGGCGGGTTCAGCAGGTTCTGCTTCGCGGCCTCGACGACCTGAGGGATCTTCTCGAGCCGGGCGACGACGTTGCGGGCGCGCTCGGGCGCCGGCGCATGGTCGCGCGCGGTCATCTGGAAGATCGCCTCGAGCGGCTCGAGGTAGACGTCGGGCTGGCGCTGGAGCGGACGCTGCACGCGCTCGATGCGGACGTGGCAGCGGAGATGACCGATCAGCATCGCGAGATCGGTCTTCGCCGCGGCGCTCGCGCGCGGAGACGCGAAGCGCTCCTCGAGCGACTTCAAGAACGCCGCCTCGCGCTCCGTCGCGTGGTCGCTCCCCACGATCGTCCGATCGTCGAGCTCGTGATCACGGGCGTGGAGGCCGAGCGCCGTGGCCTTCTCGGGATGCACCTCGACGAGCAGATCGAGGAATCGTCGCCCTGCCTTCGCGATCTCCTCGTCGTCCGGATACTCCTCCTTCGGCTCGCCCCGCGCCGCCGCCTCGCGCGCAGCCGACGCGTCCGCCGCCGGTCGAGCGGCCACCGCGACCGGCGCAGGAGAGGCAGGCCCGCACGCAGCCATCGACGACGCGATGAAGAAGACGACGAGCCGGCAAATCTTGCGGGTCCCGGACACGGGCCCGCATCGTAACCGAGCTGCTCGTCCCCCCGATCGATCCGAGCGACACCGCGAAGCGTAGAACGCTCGATCGACGCCATGCACGCGCCAGAGCTCGCGGCATTCTTCCTTGATCTACGGAGACGCGTCCTCGATCCTTGGCCACGGGGGCTCGTCGAGCCTGCTTTCTCGTTCGCGAGTCAGCTAGGACGAAAGTGAGAACTCTCGATGAGAGAACCGGTCAAGCAGCATGACGCCACGGAGCTCGCGGCGGGCTACGCAGCCTGGCATCGCACCGTGGAAAAGTGCGGGATCCTCATCGCCGTCGTTTGCGCCGCGTGGCTCTGCGTGCGCATCGGGGCCTGCCCCCCGCTCTCGGGATGGTGGCTACCGCTCGCCGCCCTCATCGGCCTGCTCATCAGCGACTTCATGTCGGGCCTCGTCCACTGGCTCTTCGACACCTGGGGCAGCCTCGACACTCCGATCTTCGGGAAGCTCGCGATCCGGACGTTCCGGCACCATCACGTCGACGAGAAGGCGATCACGACGCACGACTTCATCGAGACGAACGGGCACAACTTCACGCTGAGCTCGTTCTACAGCGTCGGCGGTATGGTCGTCGTCCAGCCCGAGAGCTCGACCTTGCTCGACGTGTTCATCGGGCAGACGCTCCTCTGCGCCTCGTTCTTCACGGCGTTCACGAGCCAGATCCACAAGTGGGCGCACATGGACCGGCCGCCGCGCATCGTCGCGCTCCTGCAGCGCGCGCGACTGATCCTCTCGCCCGAGCACCACGCGCTGCACCACGCGCCGCCGTACAACAAGAACTACTGCATCACGGTCGGCTGGCTGAACGGTCCGCTGCGCGCGATCCGGTTCTTCGAGACCCTCGAGCGGACGATCACGGCGCTCACCGGCGCCGTCCCGCGCGAGGACGACCTCGGCAAGGACGCCGCGCTCGCCCTCGCCGAGGAGATGCAGGTCACGCCCCCCGCCCTCGAGCGCGAGGAGACGAAGAAGGCGTCCTGATCCGCGGTCACATCACCGGGACCGCGAGCTCGATCTTCTCCTCTTCGATGAGGCACTGCTCGTCGGAGCAGACGCTGAGCTTGTACCTGCCCGCGATCTTCGCCTCGCCGGCGGACGCGGGGCGGAAGCGGACCGTCATCGTTCCCCGCTTCTCGCCCTGCTCGACGAAGTCGCCCGCCGCCCGCGTGAACGTGTTCGCGTCGCTCCTTCCGAGGAACGTCACGCCCGGGGACGGCGTCGCGATGAACTTGTACGGGTACTCCTTGTTCACGTGGTAGTCGCCCGTCGCGGCGATCTCGATTTTCATGACGCACTCCTCGCCGGCCTTGCAACCCTCCGAGGACACGTCGAGCGTGTAGTTGTTGCCGTCGATGTGCTTGGTCACGGGCTTCGCCGCCGTCGCGCGACCGACGTCTTTGCTGCCCGCATCGGCCGCCGTGACGGCGCTCGTGGCCGGCGGAGCGCTCGCCGTCGCGGCCGCGGTCGGCTCGGCGCTCGTGGTCGCCGGCGGCGGAGGCTGAGCGGTCGGAGCCGAGGACGCCTCCGGCTCCGCACGCGGAGCGACGTTCCCGCTCGTCGATGCGCTTTTGTCGCAAGCGACGAGCGCCGAGAGGACGAAGGAGATGACGAGGGGCGAGCGCATGCGTGACCTCACGGAATCGGTCGCCCGAGGATGGCACCGATCGTCTCGCGGAGGTAGCGGACGGCGAGCGCCACGGTCCGCTCCGTCGAGTCGGGCTTGTCGCGCAGCGGGGGGGCGACCTCCATCACGTCCCCGCCGATGATTCCGACGCTCTTGCCGAGCCGGCGGATCAGCTTCACGACGAAGTCGGGCTCGAGACCGTTGGGCTCCGGCGTCCCGGTCGCATCCGCCCACGCGCTGTCGGTGCCGTCGATGTCGTTCGAGAAGTAGACGCCCCTGACGCCGCGCTGGACGAGATGGTCGACGATCGCGGTGAGCACGCCCTCCGGATCGCGCCGGCACTCGTCGGCCCAGAACTGCCGGACGCCGAGCGACGACTCCCAATGGCCGCGATCGTGCCCCGAGGCGCGCGTCCCGACCTGAACGAGACGACCGTCGCGCCCGAACAGCTCGTTGATGTGCCACGACCACGTGGCGAAGCAGATGCGGATCCCCAGCCGATGCTCGAGCAGGTCCGTGTGCGCGTCCGGCTGCACGACGCCCCAGCGATCCTTGCGCGCACGGTGGAGCGCCGAGACGACGGGCCACGCCGTCGAGTGATCGCCGCCGAGCACGACGGGTGCGACGCGCGGATTGAGCTGGAAGACGAGGTCGAGCGCGCGCTCCGCGATGGACAGCGGCGAGACGGGCAGCCGCGCCCGCACGTCCTCGGGCACCGAAGGATAGAGCGCCGCGCGCGTCGCGGACTTCTGCGCCTCGGACAACATGTCGTCCGAGAGGAGCTGCGGCACGACGAAGACGTCCCCGATGTCGACGATGCCGAGCTCCGCCGCGCGCTCCGGGAAGGACGGCACCTCGTCGAGCAGAGCGGCGCGGATGGCCTGCGGCCCGAGGTTCGCCCCGCGCCGGAATCCGGCGCCGACGTCGGACGGAATGCCGAGCACGATCGCCTTCGCCTCGGGGATGCGCGCCAGCGCGTCACGAAACTTCGCCTCGACCTCGGCCGCATCCTTCGCGCCGTACAGGTGCCGTTGCAGCCGTTCTTGCTCCGCGCGTCCGGTCGACACGAGGTAGAGACCTCCACCGGCGGGTCGGAGCAAGAGAGCGAGCTCTTCGAGCGGCGTCACGGGCCGAACCCTAGCACGGCGGGCCGAAGCGTGCGTCCGGCGACACGCACAGCGGCGCCCCTGCTCGTGCGCTCGCTCGGCCTCACGGCAGCGTCACGGACCGAACCTGCTGGGTAGCGATGTCGACGAGGATCACGTCCGATCGGTGATCGTGATCGCCGCGATGTTCGCCTGGATCGCGAGACCTGTATGGAGGGGAGGTTACCAGCGCCTTCCACGTATCCAGCGGAGGACGATATGCTGGCGCCGATCGCGGAAGGGGGCCCGATGCAGAACCCGTACGACCCTTACCAACCGCCCCGGCAGTATCCCGGCAATGCCTACTACGGCAACGCCGCCATGGGGCAGCACTACGGGCCGTACCAGCCGCTCGGCTGGAAGACGACGGTGGGCTCGCTCGGCATCATGGCCAACGTCGTGCTCGGGCTCTCGATGACCGCGATGCAGGTGGCCATCTCCGGGCCGCCTCAGGAGAACATCGGGCTCCTCGCCGCGGTGGGCCTCTTGGGCCTGCTCTCGAGCGGCGTCTCGCTCGTCACCGTCATCGTCTACCTCCTCTGGACGCACCAGGCCGCGAAGAACGTGCGAGCGTTCGGGCAGCAGATGCTCGAGTTCACGCCCGGATGGGCCGTCGGATGGTGGTTCATCCCCTTCGCGAGCCTGTGGCTTCCCTACAAGGCGCTGCGCGAGATCTGGCGCGCGAGCGATCCCGAGACCGTCGGCGTCAAAGACGGCTTGGCGTGGCCGTCGAGCCCGGTCCCGTCGCTCTTCCCGATCTGGTGGGGCACGTACCTCGCGAGCGGCGCCGTCTCGACCGTCGCCGCGCTGTCCCAGGTCCTGACGTCGCTGAACAACCCCGGTGATTCGCGCGTCGCTGCGAGCCCGCTCAGCCTCGTGGCTTACGTCTTCCAGATCGTCGCGGCCGTCGCGATCTTCTCGATCATGAAGCAGCTCGATCGGCGACAAGAAGCGTGCGCCGCGAAGCTGCAGGAAGCGCAGCGGACGTACTAGACGACGCGCACCCGGACCTCGCCGGACGAGACCTTCACCACCGAGCCGCCCTTGCGCTCGACGATGAGGCGCCCCTCCGTGTCGATGCCGTGGGCGACGCCGACGAGCCCGTCGTCGGCCTCGATCTCGCGCCCGAAGAGCGCGTCGTGCTTCGAGAGACGGCCGTGCACGAGGCCGAGGCCGTAAGCGGCGACGTGCTCGATGTCGTGGTCGATCGACCAGAGGACGTCGGCGAGGATGTCCGCCCGATTCGGGGCGCGATCCGTCTCGAGGGCGATGGACGTGGCCGTCGCGGCGATCTCCTTCGGGAAAGAGCGCGTGTGGACGTTGAGCCCCACGCCCACGACGACGTGATCGACCTTGGAGCCCGAGAGCGAAGACTCGACGAGGATGCCCGCGATCTTGCGGAAGCCACGAGCCTTGCCCTCGCGCGGCACGACCACGACGTCGTTCGGCCACTTCACGAGCACGCGTTCGTCGTCGCCGATGGCGCGCGCGGCGGCGTCGCGGACGGCGAGGCCGCAGACGAGCGAGAGCTGCGGGACGCGCGCGGGCGGGCAGTCGATCCGGAGCAGCACCGAGAAGAGCAGGTTCTCGCCGCGCGGCGAGATCCATTCACGGCCTTGGCGGCCGCGTCCTCGCCGCTGCGTCTCGGCCACCCACGTCGCGCCGTGCGGCGCGCCTTCGCGAGCGCCTACCTTCGCGTCGTCGTTCGTCGAATCCGTCTCGGAGACCAGTCGGAGCGGCTTTCCGAGACGCCCGCCGCGTGCAGCGATGCGGTCCGCGGCGTCTTCCAGATCCGGGCCGATGTCCCACTGCTTCTTCATGGCGAAACGAAATCGAGACCGATGTCGGCTGCGGGCACCGAGTGGGTGAGCGCGCCGACGCTGATCGCGTCGACGCCGGCGCGCGCGAGCTCGGCCACCCGCTCGAGCGTGATGCCACCCGACGCCTCGAGGATCGCACGTCCGCGGGTCCGGCGGACGGCCTCCTCGACGGTGGGCGTATCCATGTTGTCGAGCAGGACGATGTCCGCGCCCGCTTCGAGAGCCTCGTCGAGCTGCTCGAGGGTGTCGACCTCGCACTCGATCTTGCTCGTGTGCGGAGCCCGCTCGCGAGCACGCTCGATCGCGGCGCGGACGCCGCCCGCCGCCACGATGTGATTGTCCTTGATGAGGACGGCCGAGCCGAGGTCGTTGCGGTGGTTGTGCCCGCCGCCTCGCCGGACGGCGTAGCGCTCGAGCAGACGCAGGCCGGGCGTCGTCTTGCGCGTGTCGGTGATGCGGGTCTTCGACCCGCTCGGCAGCGCGTCGACGTAGCGCCGGGTCATCGTCGCCACCCCGCTCATGCGCTGGAGCAGGTTGAGCGCGACGCGCTCGGCGCTGAGCAGCGAGCGCGCCCTGCCCTCGACGGTGAAGAGCACGGTCCCGGGCCCGACCTTCGCGCCCTCCTCGACCTTGGGCGTGAAGCGAACCGACGGATCGACGGCCGAGAAGACCCGCGCCGCGACCGGCATTCCACACGCGACGATCTCCTTGCGCGCGACGCCGTTGGCCACGGCCATTCGGTCCTCGGGGACGCAAGCCTCGGTGGTCACGTCGCCCGTGCCGAGGTCTTCCTCGAGGGCGCGGATCACGATGGCGTCGACCATGGAGAGGGGGAGCTCGGACGTGTGCATCTTCTGTCTCGGGTGTCGTCCTGGACCGAAAGGAGGTCTCCGGTCCGGAGGGCCGGCAGTATGCGTCACCAGGTCTCGACGCGCCAGCCGCGCTTGGCGGCGACGCGCCGGAGGCGTGGATCCGGGTTCACCACGACGGGCTCCCCGACGAGCTCGAGCAGCGGCAGATCCGTGTACGAGTCGGTGTAGAACGTCGCTTCCGAGAGCGCGAAGCCGAGCTCGTCGGCGAGCCGCTTCGCGCGTTCGACCTTTCCGTGCCCGATGCAGAGCGGCTCGACGAAGCGTCCGGTGAAGCGCCCCGCGTCGTCGACCTCCAGCTCGCTCGCGACGACGTGCTCGATGCCGAGGCGGCGTCCGAGCGGCCGAGCCGCATAGGGCGAGGCGCCCGTCACGATCGCGAGCAGGTCCCCTCGCTCGCGATGTCTCTCGACGGCACGACGCCCGAGGTCGCAGATGTGCGGCTCCACCCGGCGCCGGAACCAGTCGTCGCAACGCGCGGCGAGCATCGCCTCCGACGTACCGGCGATGGAGCGCAGCGCCCGGCGAGCCACCTCGGGCGCGTCGATCACGCCCAGGGTGTACTGCATGACCCAGTACGTGACCCTGAGAAGGTCGCGGCGGCGCGCCTCGCCGAGCTCCCGCTGGTAGCGGACGTACAGGCTCGCCGTCTCTTTGCGGACGAGCGTGCGATCCATGTCGAACAGCGCAGCGCGCATCGCGGACGGGAACCTAACCTCGAAAGCCGCGTCTTTCGAGGGCCGAGGCAGGCCGAGGCCGGAACCGCTCCCCCTCGCCGCGCGGTCGGGTGTACCTTGCAAAAGATGGGGTTCTTCCGGCCGGTCCTCACCTGCGTCGGTTGTGGCGCGGTGTTCTTCGCGTTGCTCGACTGCTCGAGCTTCGGCACGAGCGCAGGTCCGGACGGCCTCTCCGACGCTGCGAACGACTCGCTCGATCGTCCGTCGGACGTGGTGGCGACGGACGCGGGCGCCGACCTCGACGGAGGATGCCCGGAGGGCGCGTTCTGCGACGACTTCGACGAGGGCGAGCTCGGCGATCGCTGGGACGACATCGTGCACGACAACGTCGAGCGCCTCGAGCTGGAGCCCACGGCGCCGCTTTCGCCACCGTTCGCCCTCCGTGTCGCGATCCCCGGCAACATGAAGGCGGGCCCCGTCGCCGCCATGCTCGAGCGCCGTCTCCGAGCACCGAAGTCGCTTCGCTGCTCGTTCTCCGTACGGAACGAGCGGGCGCTCGGCACGCTCGGCCGAAACCTCGATCTGTTCCAGGTCAAGGTCGAGACCGCGGAGCTCGATGCGTATTGGCTCCGGTTCGGCGGCAGATCCGACTTCGGGGTCCGCGAGGACGTGTACCTCCCGGACGACGGGGGTTGCCGCTGTCCCGGCTACGAGAGCAAGGAGCGCGTGCAGCTCGAGCCCGGCGTATGGAGGCGGATCGAGTTGAGCACGGACTTCAGGACGGTCTCCTTGCGCGTCGACGGCGCCCCCCTCGTGAGCGCCGCCATCACGAACGTCCAGCCGACCGGGATCACCGTCCGCCTCGGCCTCGCGAGCCAGAGCTTGGCGCAGGCCGAGATGAGCTTCGACGACTTCGTGTGCGAGCTCCTCGACTGACGCTCAGTAGACGCGGAACCCCTTGCCGAGCGCCTCGCTGAAGAGGTTGCACGCGGCGTGGAACGCGATGCCCGCGCCGACGCCGCCCGTCCTGCATCGAAGCCATCCGAAGAGGAGCGACGGGAAGAACACGGCGAGGCGCGCGGGCTGACGGATCGTCGCGAAGTGGCCGGCGGCGAAGATCAGGCTCGTGAGGAGGAGCGCCGGACCGATGCTCGCCCCGAGGACGCGCAAGCGGACGGGCACCGAGGCCCCGGACGCGTCCTTCCGCCAGCCGAAGCCGGGAAGCGCCGCGTCGAGGCGCGACTGCAGGTACCCGCGGTAGAAGGCCTCCTCCGGCAGCGCGATGATGACGAGCTGGCCGAACACCTCGTTGAGCGCCTCGATGGGATCGACCTGGAGCGAGAACGCGCCGCGCGGCTGCCAGACCCATCGCCACCCGAAGTAGAACGGGACGAACGTGATCGCAGCCAAGAGCAGCGTCCAGCCGAGCGCCTGACCCAAGCTCCGAGCGAGGCGCCGCAGGTCGACCTTGCCCGGCAGGACGATGCCGCCGAGGGCGAGCCCCGCCGCCTCGACGTGTTGGTCGTCGCGCCGCCACACGAGCGCCCACGTCGCGCCGAGGAAGACGAACCCGACCACGGTCGCGACGTATTTGTCCGGCACGAAGGCCGACGCCGCCGTGACGAGCCCCGTCACGAGCACGGAGACCCCGAGGGCCTCGATCAAGGCGCGCCTGCGGTCCGCCACCTCCACCTGGAGCCCGGAGCCTGGAGCCTGGAGCCTCTCTTCTCTCACCGGCACGTGATCCGCGCGGCGTAGATCTCCTGCTGCCCCTTGGGGGTATCGGAGTCCTGCCACGCCATGTACCACTCTTGCCTGTTCGCGCCGGCAGAGATCGACGGTCGTGGAGCGCTCGTGTCGTAGATGCGGAAGACGGACGAAGGCGGCAGCACGGGCCCGGCGTCGTTCAGGACCGTGAACTTGATGTGCGGCTTCTCGTACCAGGCGACGGAGACGACGCCGTTGTTGATGCCGAGCGAGGGACGGCCTCCCTTGTCCGAGAGCTTCTTCCTCCAGAGGACCTTGTTCTCGCGCGGCTCGATCTTCGCGATCATCGCCCCGCCCGAGGCGATGTGCCAGGCGATGTAGCAGCCGTCGTTGCCGCACGCGATCGACGGCGCGTCCGCCTGCATCTTCTCCTCGGAGACCATCGAGACGTCACCGGAGTGGCGGTCCTCGCGGTTCGGCGTCTTGCTCTCCTCGAGCCCCTTCGCCGCCTCGTCGAGCGGGATCCGCATGCGCATGATCGAGTTCGACTTCTCGCGCTCGTTCTCGAGCTTGTAGGCGATGAGCAGCGTGTTCGCCGCGACGGCCAAGCTCGGGTACTTCGCGCGCGGAGGCCCCCACTTCGACTTCGGAGGCGCGTAGTAGTCGGTGAGCCTCGTCTCCGGGCTCAGCGTGTCGAGGTCGTTCGAGAGGTGGCGGATGAACAGATCGTAGTCGTTGTCCTTGTCGCGATCGTCCTGCCACACGACCCAGAACCCCTCGGGGCCCTTCTCGATCGCGGGCCAGAACTGGCCGGGCTTCGTGCCGCCGACACGAACGACCTGCCCCTTGAGCTGATCGACGTTGCCGGTTCCGTCGAGGAGGCGCGCGCGGACGCCGGCCTCCTTCCCCTTCTCGTCCGTGTAGAGGAGGACGAGGCGATCGGTGCCGACCACCGCGAGCTGCGGGGTCCTCGCCTCGGTCGCCTCCGGCGTGAGATCGCGGATCGGGCTGATCGACTTGCCCGTCGGATCGATGACGACGCCGAACGCGTGGAAGCTGCCCGGGCGCTCGTGGTCGTCGACCCACGTGACGAGCGCGCCCTTCGAGATCGGCGCGATGCTCGGGCGCTCGGCCTTGCGCTCCGTGGCGATGCGGGGCCGAGAGAAGGCGGCGACCTTGCACGGGCCGCCCGCCTTGTCGCTGATCCTCGTCTGATCGATGAAGACCTTCGCGACCGGAGCCGCCGCGGAGCCGCCGATCTCGGCCGCCTCCTTGAACTTCTTGTGCGCCCCCGCGAGGTCGCCCAGGCTGAAGAGGCGCTGGCCCTCCGAGATCGAAGGCACCCACTTCGGCAGGTTGAGCGGCAGCGACTCGCGCTCACCGGCGGACGCGCTCGCGATCGCCGTCGCGGTCGACTTCACGATGGGCGTCGACACCTGCGGCCCCAAGAACCGCACGTAGACGAAGATCGCCATCGAGATGCCGGTCAGGAGGAAGCCGGCGGCGAGCGCCATGCGCAGCGGCGACGCCTTCGGCGGCTGCGAGACCTCGTGCTGCGACGTCGTCGTGGGGATGTCCGTCGACGCGCGATTGACGAGCGGCATCGGGACGGACGCGTCGCTGGCGACGCTCCCTCGCCCGCCGTTGACGAGCGGCTCGTTGCCGCGACGCCGGCTCGTCGACGGCATGACGGAGGGCACGAGCTGCCCGCTGTCCGGACCGAGCTCCTGGAGACCTCCGCCGAGGGCGGCGCGCTGCGAGGCCGTCGGCGGCGGGACGTTCGGGTAGCTCGCGCTCGACACCGGCCTCTGCCCCCACGCCTCGACGAACGCGTCGGCGAGCTCCTTCGCGCTCTGGAAGCGCTTGTTGGGATCACGCTCGAGGCACTTCTTGAACCATGCGTCGAATGCCGGGGGCAGGTCGGGGCGCTGCGCCGACGGGACCGGGATGGGACCGGTCGCGATCGCGGCGAACGTCATCGCGACGCCCTGGTCCATGTTCCACACCGGGCGGCCGACGAGGCACTCGTAGGCCATGCACCCGAGCGCCCAGAGGTCGGCGCGGTGGTCGACGTTGCCCTGGCCCTTGACCTGCTCGGGCGACATGTACGCCGGCGTTCCGAAGACGGCGCCCTCGCGCGTGAGGCGCTTCGCCGCCTTCTCCTCCGGGTTCACCGGCGCGTAGAACTTGGCGAGGCCGAAGTCGAGGATCTTGCAGACGTCGTCGCCGTCCTCGCCCTTCGTGAGGAAGATGTTCTCCGGCTTCAGGTCGCGGTGGACGATCCCCGCCGCGTGCGCCTTCATGAGGCCGCGCGCGGTGTGGACGATGACGCGCATCGTCGTCTCGAGGTCGATGATGCGCACCCGCGCCATGCGGTCGTAGAGCGACTCGCCCTCGAGCAGCTCCATCGCGATGAAGGGCCGCCCGTCGTCGAGCCGTCCCGAGTCGTAGACGTCGACGATGTAGGGGCTGCGGACGCTCGCAGCCGCACGCGCCTCGCGGAAGAAGCGCTCGATGACGATCGTCGACGCGGCGAGCTCCGAGGCGAGGACCTTGATGGCGACCTTCTTGCCGAGCGAGAGCTGCTCCGCTTCGTACACGGCGGCCATCCCGCCGCGACCGATCTCGCGGACGACCCGATACTTTCCGACCAGGATTGTCCCGACCGGGATCTTCGCCTCGTTAGCGGACACTTAGTCGCGGAAAATGGTACGCCGTTTCACTACGAAACGAAAAGGCTTACCGTACCTCGTGTGCGTTGCCGCGTGTTTGGCCGCGTGCAGGGACGGGCCGTGCCTGCTTTCCGCGAGGGATTGTCCGCGGACGAGTCGACACGACGCATCGTCGCAACCCGCCGGTCGTAGGCTCAGCCGGCCGGCGTAACTGGGCTCCTCGAGGCACGATCCCGATGGCTGGTGCAAATCTCGACAGAAAGGACCGGCTGGCTGCGATCGGTGAGATCGCGGCCGAGATAGCGCACGAGCTACGGAACGCGCTCCAGATCGTCTCGGCCAACGTCTATCTCGCCCGACAGAACCTGGCGGGCAGCGAGCCGCACCTCGCGAAGATCGAGCGAAGCGCCCGCCTCGCGCACGGGATCGTCGACGACCTGATGGCCCTCGCGCGAGGCGAGCCTGCCCACGCCGAGCCCGTTCCCCTGGTCGACGTCGTGCTCCTCGCCCGGGAGATGCTCCCCGAACCGGGCGCCGACTTCGAGGACGCGATCGACCCGCCGGCGCTCGAGGTCCGAGCGCACACCGGCCTGGCGTCTCGCCTGCTCCATGCGCTCTACGAGAACGCGATCCGCGCGTCCGCTCCGCGCCGCCCGAGGATCACGACGCGCGCCTCGCGGGACGGCTCCGGTGTCGTCATCGAGGTGAGCGACGACGGCCCCGGGGTGCCCCCCGACATCGCCGCGACCGTGTTCGAGCCGCTCGTCACCGCACGCGAGGGAGGCACCGGGCTCGGCCTCGCCCTCGCGCGGAGGATCGCCGACGCCCACGGCGGCTCGATCGTGCTCGCACCTGCGACCGCCGGCACCGGCGCGACCTTCCGAATCACGCTGCCCGGCTGACCTCGGAGGACCGATGCGAAAGTGGATGGTCGCCCTCGCCTGCGCCGTCGTGGCGGGCGTCGCGCTCTACCTGACGTTCTTCCGCTCCTCGGACGAGGAGCGCATCCGCAAGGTGCTCGGCGAGCTGGTCGAGGCCGTCGCGATCAAGGACGGCGACACGATCATCTCCCGAACTGCGCGCGTGCGCAGCGGCCTTCGGAAGATCGTGGACGAGGACGTCCGCGTGAACGTCGCGGAGCTGAGCATCGACGTCCGCGGACGAGACAAGCTGGAGGAGCAGGCGATCAAGGTCGGGCTTCTCTATCAGAGCGCCGCCTGCAGCCTCGCGAGCATGTCGATCAAGCTCGATCCTCAGGCGACCGTCGCGACGGTGGACGCCGTGGCGCTCGTCACCGCCACGCGCGGGGGCGAACGGCAGGTCGACAAGCGCGACGTGCACTTCCTCCTGCGGAAGGACGACGACTGGAAGATCAGCACGATCGACGTCGCGCCCCGGCGCGACGACTGAGCGCACGCCTCACGCGTACGCGCGACGGCGACCGACGTAGCCGAGGATGGCGAGGACGACGAGCGCGCCGATGATGCTGCCGATGATGCCCGCGCTGTGGAGCTGGAGGATCGACCTCCCGCTCACGAGGTTGCCGACGAGACCGCCGAGGAAAGATCCGATGATCCCGACGAGCGCCGTCATGACCAAGCCCATCGACTGCTTCCCCGGCATGATGGCGCGCGCGACGAAGCCGACGATGAGGCCGAACAGGATGAACAAGAGGATCGACATGGCCTTCTTCTCCTTCGAGCTCTCGAAGAGCAAGCGATACGCCAGAACCCGATCGCCCGGCCGAGCCGGCCACGAGCGCGGGCGCGACGCGGCCCAGTCGAGCTCTGCGCGCGTTGCCGCGGAAGAGCGCGCGATCTAGAAAGCGACGCTTCTTTCACGCGGGCTCGAGACAGCACGATGCTCCCCATCCGCCTTCGCGGAGCCACGACGCACAACCTGCGCTCGGTCGACCTCGATCTCGCGCCCGGCGAGCTCGTCGCCCTCACCGGCCCGAGCGGCGCAGGCAAGTCTTCGCTCGCGCTCGACACGCTCTACGCCGAGGGCCAGCGGCGCTTCGTCGAGAGCTTCAGCCCGTACGCGCGGCAGTTCCTCGAGCGGCTCGAGCGCCCGCCGGTGAAATCGCTCGACCCGGTCGCAGCCACGGTCGCCGTCGATCGACGCGCCCCCGTCAAGTCGAGCCGTTCCACCGTCGCGACGCTCACGGATCTCGAGCCCTACCTCGCCGCGCTGTTCGCATGCGAGGCCGTGCCGACCTGCCCCGACTGCGGCGAGGCTGCGGTCGCCACGAGCGCGAGCGACGCCGCCGAGCGGACGATCGCCGAGCTCTCGGGCCGGCGCGCGTCGGTCAGCTACGCCCTCCGCGTCGACTCGGCCGAGGAGTACCTCGAGATCCGCGAAAGCCTCGCGAAGGAGGGCTACCGCCGCCTCGTCGTCGGCGGCGTCGTCCGCGACATCGATGAGGTCCGCCCGAGCGAGGCCGGCCGGCCGGACGTGGGGGTCGAGGTCGTCGTCGATCGCCTGAAGCTGAGCGCGACCGAGAGCCGACGCCTCCAGCAGGCGCTCGAGATCGCCTGGGAGCGGGGCGGAGGTCGGGCGGAGCTGCGCGTCGAGGCGAGCTCCGAGGACGAGCCCGCGCGGCACGTCCCGATCGGTCGCGGCCTCGTGTGCCCCTCGTGCGCGCGGCTCTTCGATCCGCCGCGGCCCGGTCTCTTCTCGTACAACTCGCCGCTCGGCGCGTGCGCGGACTGCCGCGGCTTCGGACGCGTCATCGCGGTCGATTGGGACAAGGTCATCCCCGACAAGGACAAGTCGATCGCGGAAGGCGCCATCAAGGCGTGGACGGGTCGCTCGTCCGAGTGGGAGCGCAGCGTGCTCGAGCGCTTCGCGAAGAAGCGCAAGATCCCGCTCGACGTGCCGTGGTCGCAGCTCACCGAGGAGCAGCAGCGCCTGGTCATCGAGGGCGAGGGCACGTGGAAGGGCGGCCGGTATCCCGGCGTCGCGGCGTGGTTCAAGTGGCTCGAGTCGCGGACGTACAAGATGCACGTCCGCGTCTTCCTCTCGCGCTACCGCGACTACGTCACGTGCACGACCTGCGGAGGCGCGCGCCTGAACGCGACGGCGCGCACGTACCGCGTCGGCGGCCTCGACCTCGGCGCCTGGCACACGCTCACGATCGAGGAGGCACGCGCGCGGCTCGACGCCGTCGTGCCTGCGACCGCGCAAGGCAAGCGCGTGAAGAGCGAGCTCGTGTCGCGGCTCGCCTACCTCGACGCGGTCGGTCTCTCGTACCTCCGCCTCGATCGACAAGCGCGCACGCTCTCCGGCGGCGAGGCGCAGCGGGCGAGCCTCACGACGGCGCTCGGCGCGACGCTCACGGGAACGCTGTTCGTCCTCGACGAGCCGACCGTCGGCCTTCACGCCACCGACGTCCCGCGCCTCGCCGGGGCGATGGAGGAGCTCGCCCGCGCCGGCAACACCGTGCTCGTCATCGAGCACGACCGCGCCGTCGTCGAGCGCTGCGATCGCGTGGTCGAGCTCGGCCCCGGCGCCGGGCCGCGCGGGGGCCAAATCCTCTTCTCCGGCACCCCCTCGGAGCTCGCGAAGAGCGACACGCCGACGGGCCGCGCATGGCGGGCGCGTCGCGACGAGCGGCGCGAGCGCAGGACGCCGCCGGAGTGGCTCGTCCTTCGCGGCGCGCGCGAGAACAACCTCGCCATCGATCGCCTGCGGATCCCGCTCGGCGTCTTGTGTGCCGTCACCGGCCCGAGCGGATCGGGCAAGAGCACGCTCGCCGAAGACGTGCTCTACCGCGCGATCGCGCGGCGCACGGGCGAGCGCGACGTGCCGAAGCCGGGCGCGTTCGACTCCCTCGAGCGAGAAGGCGACGCGCGCGAGCTCGGCATCCAGCGCGCCGTGCTCGTCGATCAGTCGCCGCTCGGACGCACCGCCCGCGGGAACGCGGCGACGTACACGAAGGCGTGGGACCGCGTGCGCGCGCGCTTCGCGAGTCAGCCGGAGGCGAAGTCGCGCGGCCTCGGCCCCGCGTCCTTCTCGTTCAACGTCCCGGGCAAGGGCCGCTGCGAGGCGTGCTCCGGCGAGGGCTACGAGACGGTGGAGATGCAGTTCCTCGCGGACGTGATGCTTCTCTGCCCCGTCTGCCAGGGCAAGCGCTTCAACTCCGACGTCCTCGCCGTGAAGCTGAACGGCAAGACCGTGGCCGACGTCCTCGCGATGACGGTGGAGGAGGCGCGCGCCTTCCTCTCGCCGAAGGACGAACGCGACTACGTGCTCGAGCGACAGCTCGATCCGCTCATCGAGGTCGGCCTCGGCTATCTCCCGCTGGGGCAGCCGCTCTCGACGCTCTCGGGCGGCGAGGCGCAGCGGCTGAAGCTCGCGCGCGCGCTCGGCTTCGAGGACGTCGCCGGGACGCTCTTCGTCGTCGACGAGCCGAGCGCGGGGCTGCACGCCGAGGACGCGGCGCACGTCGTCCGGGCGCTGCACCGGCTCGTCGAGCACGGGGCGACCGTGATCATGGTCGAGCACGACCTGTCCGTGATCCGCGAGGCGGACTGGGTGATCGACCTCGGGCCGGGCGGCGGCCCGCACGGAGGCCGCGTCGTGGCCGAAGGCACGCCCGAGCAGATCGAGAAGGCGGACACGAAGACGGGCGAGGCGCTGCGCGCGGAGCGGCGCCCGCGCGCGACGGGCTCCGTCGCGCGCTCGAAGGCGCGCCCCGTCCCGCTCGCCGAGCGCGGCTCCGACGCCATCGTCGTGCACCACGCGCGCGAGCACAACCTGAAGGACGTGTCGTGCCGCGTACCGCACGGCAAGCTGTGCGTGGTGACGGGCCCGAGCGGATCGGGCAAGAGCTCTCTCGCGTTCGACGTCGTCTTCGCCGAGGGCCAGCGCCGCTTCATGGAGACGCTGACGCCGTACGCGCGGCAGTTCCTCCCGACGCTGCCGCGCCCCGACGTCGATCTCGTGACGGGCGTTCCGCCGTCGATCGCGCTCGAGCAGCGCACGTCGCGCGCGGGCGCGACGTCGACGGTCGCGACCGTCACGGAGATCGCGCACTACCTGCGGCTCCTCTACGCGAAGGTCGGCGATCTCTACTGCCCGAAGTGCGAAGCCCCGGTCGCGCCGAGCTCGCCCGACGAGCTCTTCGAGCGCCTCCGCGCGCGCAAGGGCAACTTCACGGTCTACGCGCCCGCGGTCCGCGCGCGCAAAGGCACGTACCTCGACCTCTTCACGAACGCGGGGCGCGCCGGCCTGAAGGCGGCCCGCGTCGACGGCGCGATCGTCGCGATCGATCCGCCGCCGAAGCTCGCGAAGTCGAAGGAGCACACGATCGATCTCATCGTCCACTACGGGCAGCTCTCCGCGCTCGACCGCGCCATGTTCGATCGCGCGCTCGCGTGGGGCGGAGGCGCGCTCCGCGTCGCCGCCGGTCCGCCCGCGGTGCCGGGCCGAGCCTCGTCCGGACGGCAAGCGCGCGATCCTCGCGAGCCTCGGGAAGAGATGCTCTCGACGGTGCGCGCGTGCACCGCGTGCGGCACCGGCATCCCGGAGCTCGATCCGCGCTGGTTCTCCTTCAACACGAAGCAGGGCCAGTGCGAGGCATGCGAAGGAACGGGCGTCCGCGGCGGATGGGACGTCGAGGACGACGGCGAGCCGCCCGAGCCGTGCCGCGTCTGCGGCGGCGATCGGCTCGGGCCCGTCCCGCGGCGCGTCCGGCTCGGCGGCGAGACGTATCCAGAGATGATGCGTCACAGCGTGGCCGCCGCGCTCGCGAAGATCGAGCGCCTCTCGCTCGACGGCGATCGCGCCGCCATCGCGAAAGCGCCGCTCGCGGAGCTGCTCCGGAGGCTCCGCTTCGTCGTCGAGGTCGGCCTCGGCTACCTCGCACTCGGTCGAGCCGCGAGCACGCTCTCGGGCGGGGAGATGCAGCGGCTGCGCTTGTCCGCGCAGCTCGGCAGCGGCCTCACCGGCGCGCTCTACGTCCTCGACGAACCGACGATCGGCCTCCACCCGCGCGACACGAAGCGCCTCATCGCGAACCTCCGCGCGCTCGTCGACACGGGCTCCACCGTGCTCGTCGTCGAGCACGACGCCGAGACGATCCTCGCGGCCGATCACCTGACCGACCTCGGCCCCGGCGGCGGCCGCAACGGCGGGCACGTCATCGCCGAGGGCCCGCCGGCGGCGGTGCTCGCGAACCCGGCGTCGCCGACGGGCAAGGCGCTCCGCGAGCCGATCGGCATCGTTCGGCCGCGGCGTCCGATGAGCGACGCGTGGATCGAGCTCCGAGGCGCCGCGGCGAACAACCTGAAGGACGTGACGTTCCGCGTGCCGGTCGGCCGCATGTGCGTCGTCGCCGGCGTGAGCGGGTCGGGCAAGAGCACGCTCGTGCAGCGCGTCTTCTTCCCTGCCCTGCGCCGCAAGCTCGGCCTCGTCGCCCCGACGCCCGGCCCGTTCCGGTCGATCGAGGTCCCGAAGATCGTCCGCCGAGCGCTCGCCGTGGATCAGTCGCCGATCGGACGCACGCCTCGCTCCGTGCCCGCGACGTTCCTCGGCGTATGGGACGAGATCCGCAAGCTCTTCGCGTCGCTCCCGGAGTCGAAGGTCCGTGGATGGACGGCGGCGCGCTTCTCGTTCAACACGGCGGGAGGCGGACGCTGCCCGGCGTGCGACGGCCAGGGCTCGATCGTGAACGAGATGTCCTTCTTGCCCGAGGTCGTGACGCCGTGCGAAGCGTGCCAGGGCTCGCGCTTCGAGCCGTCGACGCTCGACGTGCGCTGGGCGGGCCTGTCGATCGGAGACGTCCTTCGCCTCTCGGCGGAGGACGCCGCCACGGTCTTCGCGGCGCATCCGAAGATCGCGCGCCCGCTCCGGACGCTGACGGAGCTCGGCGTCGGGTACCTCGCGCTCGGCCAAGGATCGAACACGCTGTCCGGCGGCGAAGCTCAGCGGCTCAAGCTCGCGTGCGAGCTCACGGCGGGCGCGGCGCACGAGCCCACGGTCTACGTGCTCGACGAGCCCACGACAGGGCTCCACCTCTCCGATGTCGCGCGGCTCGTCCGTGTCCTCGACAGGCTCGTGGAGCGCGGCGACACGCTGGTCATCGTGGAGCACCACCCGGACGTGATCGCGAACGCGGATTGGGTGGTCGAGCTCGGCCCCGAGGCGGGCGAGTCCGGCGGACGCATCGTCTTCGAGGGCGAACCGAGGGCCCTGGTCAGACGAAAGACCGCGACCGGACGCGCCCTGGCCAGCATGGCGCGCGCGGACGCCTCCGCCGCGGAGTGATCCGCGGCGGCGACACGAAGACACGACGGAGCGCGAGCCACGGTCGAGCTGTCCGCGGACACGCCACACTGCACCGTGCGCGCGACATCTTGCGCGACGCCACGACGCCGCGTCTTCGCCGCGATGGCTCGTACGGGAGCGTGGGCCGGAGCCGGAGCGGTCGAGGCACGGCGGGTGCACTCGGGGCGCGCCGTGGATCGAGGTGTCTGCATCGTCTTGACGATCTCGGCGGGCGCGGCGCTCTTCGCCGCGGAGTCGTGCTTCCGCGTCGAGAGCAGCGAGGCGCCCGCAGCGACCCGCGCGGACGAGGACGATCGCCGACGCGCGCACGACCCGACCATGCCCACGCCCTGCGCGCCGACGTCCACCGTGATGAACGCGACGACGACGGCGACGGCAACGGCCAGCGCCGGAGCGGCACCCTCACGCGCGTCCCGGAAGAGGCCGCCGACATGGACGGCGGCCGCGCGGCCGGCCTCGGCAAAAGAGGCCTTCCGCATGCCGTGAGGCGACGGCGCCGGTCCGCCGGTCGGGAGCGCTGACGCGCACGGAGCACGCGGTCGATGCTGCCTCGGCACGTCGTCGCGTGCTCCGTGCGCGGTCGGCGCGTTCGCGTGCTGCGCGCGCCGTCGCGCCGTCGGGCGACGAAGCTCGAGCACCGACCGCTCGAGCGCCGCCCCGCCGGTCGCGCCCGCGGGGCCGACACAAGTAGCTGCGCACGCGCCGGATTGGCGGTATCTAAGGGGGGCATGGTCGCGCCGCGAATCGCCGTCGTCCATGAGTCCACGCTTCACGAGCGCACGTCGGTGTCCGACGCGACGGAGGCGAGGCTTCCGGAGGCGACGGCATGAGCGCACAGTCGTCGAAGGACGGAAAGCGGAGGAAGCAGTCCAAGGGCGGGAGCGAGCCCCCTCGGCGATCGAGCGCTCCGCCGCCGACCGGAGCCGACGTCGGCGAGAACGCGTCGAACGGCGCCGAAGCGGCGAGCCGAGAGGACGCGGAGCGGAGCGACTCTCCGCCGCCGAAGGGCCAGAGCGCCTATCGCGGGCCGCAGCCGGGCGGGAAGAGGAACGGCAAGCCGGTCAGCGTCTGGCATCGAGCCACGTACCGCTGGGTGGCGATCACCGTCGTCATGGCGGCGCTGCTCGTGCTGTACACGCAGCACCCGTACTACCGGAACAACCAGAACTTCCAGCCGTTCCGGAACATCTTCCCGACGGCGTTCTTCCTGTGGCTCACGCTCGGGCTCTTCTACGTCAAGGCGACGATCGAGAAGTTCAGCGAGCGACGCTACGTGGTGCGCGACAGCGGCCTGCACCTCCTCCTCCTCGCGAAGGTGGGGTTCAAGGACAGCCTCGCGCGCTGGCAGTGGTACGCGGTCGGCCTGTGCGTGCTCACGGCCGCCGCGCTGGGCGGTCTCCGCGGGTGGACGTCCTCCAACGGGACGCTGCTCCTCGAGATGATCCACGGCGAGCACGGTGCGGTCGCGATCGGCCTGTGCGTCTTCTTCGCCGTCGCCCTCTTCGTCCAGAACCTCCAGCCCAAACGGATGTGGCGCGTCATGCGGAACCCGCGTGTGCGCACGACGCTGTTGGGCATCATCGTCAAGGCGTTCTTCACGCCGCTGATGCTCGGCTTCTTCGTCGGGCACCTGAACGCGATCGCGCGCCAGTGGCTGAGCCACAAGCACCTCCCGCCCATCGATTTCAAGGTCCAGGCGGGCGCGAACATCATCCAGCACGCCCAGCTCTGGTGGAAACACGTGGGCGTCCGTCTCGGGGACTTCGTCCCCTCGCTGCACGACCTCTCCGTCCTCGTGCAGCCGTGGACGTGGACGCGCGCCGACTTCAGCTGGGGGCTCGGCCTCGCCTACGACATCATCTTCGCCATCGACTGCGGCTGGGCGCTGTTCGGCTACTCGACCGAGAGCCGCTGGCTCGGGAACAAGACGCGCAGCGTCGAGCCGACGGTGTTCGGCTGGGCGGTGTGCCTCGCCTGCTACCCGCCGTTCAACAACATCCTCGGCACGTACCTGCCGCTCCACAACGGCCCGTCGGTCGTCACGAACCCGAACTGGCTCCTCGCGCTGCGCGCGGCGACGGTCTTCCTCTTCGCCATCTACGCCTCGGCCACGGTCGCGTTCGGTTTCCGCTTCTCGAACCTCACGAACCGCGGCATCGTCACGCGCGGCCCGTACCGGTTCGTGCGCCACCCGGCGTACCTGTGCAAGTGCACGGCATGGTGGCTCGAGCACATCCCGACGATGACGCTCACGAAGGCGTTCTTCCTCTCCTGCCTCTGCGGCGTCTACGCGCTCCGCGCATGGACGGAGGAGCGCCACCTCAGCAAGGACCCCGAGTACGTCGCGTACAAGAAGAAGGTCCCCTGGGTCATCTTCCCGGGCATCTACTGACGGTGATGGGGCGCCGCGCATGACCCCGGCGCCTCGGCCCGCTTCTGCCGCCTCTCCTGCCGCGTGATCGCCGATCCGCCGTGCGACCAGGAGGCTCGCCCGGCGACGCGAAGCGCGCTACGACTAAGTACATGTCGAACACCGCCGAACGAGCCGATTCGGAGAGGATGCGTCCGTCGAGGGAAGCGGCGAACGAGCCGCGGAGCGTCGGCGACGCCCTCCGGGCGGTGATCGCCGGCAGCGGCGCCGCCAACGTCATCGCCTCGTCGATGGCCCTGTTCGAAGCAGGCGGAAAGCTCCTGCTCGACGAGGGCACGAGGAACATCGTCCGCAGCGCCGCCGAGCGAGGCGCGGAGAGCGCCCTCCAGCTCGCCGCCGGCCCTCTGCTCGGGCCCGCGCACGCGGCGCTGAAGAAGCCGATCGCGATGCTCGCGAGCGGCAGCAAGGCGGCCCGCACCCTCGGCCCCGCCGTCGCGCGCACGGCCGGCAAGGAGATCCTGAAGGGCGCGAGCAAGGCGGCCGGCATCGGCCTCCTCATCGACGGCGCGGTCGCGGGCGTCGAGGCGGTCGTCGCCGTGCGCAACGGCACGCTCGACAAGAAGTCCGCCGCCACCTACGTCGCGACGGAGGCGGCCACGGGCGCGCTCGCCACGGGCGCGGGCGTCCTTCTCGGCGCCAGCCTCGTCGCCCTCACGGGCGGCGTCGCTACGCCCGTCGTGTTCGCCGTCGGCGCGCTCGGGTCGATCGGCACGAAGCGGGCGCTTCGCCGGTTCACCGAGAAGCGCGGCGCCATCACGGTACGCGCGGCGTCGACCTGAGATTTCGCCGCCCGTTCGGTACGAGGAGGTAATACGGAGAGCCCGGCGCGGTCGCCGTAGGAACGCGAGCGCCGGAGCCGTCGTACAGCTCGAGACCGTCGGCTGGGTCGCGGAAGTGGAGTCGTATCCGGGTGCGAAGGGGAAGCCGGGAAGATTGCTCGGCGCGCCATTCCACCCATGACGGCGAGCGGCACACGGTAGCGGTGGCGCGAGCAAACCTGCGCGTCTTCTACGCGAGACAGGATCAGACACGCCTGCGCTGCGATGCACACACTCGCTCGGAGCGAGCATCGTGCGCGTCTCGAGTTTCTCCACACGCGACGAGAAGACCCCCTCGAGCCAAGTCGCCCCCTCCAGCCTCGTGAGCGTAACCCATTCACGCGCTTCGAGAGCCCAGGTCGTCCTCTGCTATCAGCTCGATCGTGACCTTGGACGACTGTCAGGACTGCGCAGCATGCTGCTTCTCCGAGACGGTGCGTCGCGTCTGCGTGACCGAGGAGGACCGACGACGTCTCGGCCCCGCCGGGGAGCAGCTCGTCGTCGTCGACGGTGAGGAAGCCTTCATGCGCATCGAGCCCACGCCGGTGGGGCACTGCGCGGCCCTGTCGGTCGCCGAAGACGGCCGGTTCGCCTGCACCGTCTACGAGCGCCGGCCGGAGGCGTGTCGCGCCTTCACGCGCGGATCCGTCTCGTGCCTCATGGAGCGCGCATTGAAACGGGATCGGGCTCGGCGCTTTCTCGACGTGATCGGAAGCAGGCGATGACGTACGGACGTCGTCTGCACGGACGTCGAGCGCACCGGTACACTCGCCGAGCGCCTCGCGCCGAAGCTCCCCCACGAGCGGCCCCTCGTGCCGTGGGCGTGGCACGTCGATGACGTGCTCGAGCTCGGGCTCGTCCCGCGCGATCCCATCGGGGACCTCGCTGCGATCCGCGACGTCGTCGCGCGGCGTGGTGCGCCCATGTTCGTCCGTCTCTTCGAGACGAGCGCGGCAGCGGCCGATCTGCTCGCCGGCATGCGGAAGAGGCGGAAGTAGCGCTCTTCGAGCTATCCTCCCCGCTCACCATGGCGACGGCCCCTCACACGATCGACGACCCCTACACCGGCGAGACGGCCTGCACGGTCGAGGTGACCTCCGAGGACGAGCTCTCCCGCGTCCTCGACGAAGCGCGGGGCGCGGCGAACGCGCTCGCGGCGATGTCCGTCGAGGAGCGCGTCGCGCTGACGGATCGCGCGCTCGGCAAGATGGAGGCGCGCGCCGAGGAGATCGCCGCCGACATCACGCGCCAGATGGGCAAGCCGCTGGCGCAGTCGCGGAACGAGATCCGGGGGATGGCCGAGCGTTGGCGCTACATGCAGAGCATCGCGAAGGAGGCGCTCGCCGACATCGTGCTGCCGCCGAAGGAGAAATTCGAGCGGCGCATCGTCAAGGAGCCGCTCGGCGTCGTGCTCGATCTACCGGCGTGGAACTACCCGCTCCTCACGGCGGTCAACGCGATCGTGCCTGCGGTGCTCGCCGGGAACGCCGTCGTCGTGAAGCACTCGCCGCGCACGCCGCTCTGCGGGTGGCACTTCGCGCGCGCGTTCGAGGAGGCCGCAGCGCCGAAGGGCACGGTCTCCGCGATCTTCCTCGACTACGCGGCGACGGAGCGGCTCGTCGGCGACGAGCGCATCGACCACGTCCTCTTCACCGGATCCGTCCACGGCGGGCACCGCATCCAGGCCGCCGCGAAGGACAGGTTCATGCACGTCGGGCTCGAGCTCGGTGGCAACGATCCCGCGTACGCGGCCGCCGACTGCGATCTCGAGAAGACCGTCGAGAACATCGTCGACGGCGCGATCTACAACGCCGGACAGAGCTGCTGCGCCGTCGAGCGCGTCTACGTCCACGAGTCGATCTACGAGCGCTTCGTCGCCGCGGCCGAGCCGCTCGTCCGCGCGTACGTCATGGGCGATCCCTTCGACGCCGCGACGACCCTCGGCCCCATCGCGCAGCCGTGGCATCCGAAGGAGCTCGAGGACTTCGTCCGCGACGCCGTCGGAAAGGGCGCGAAGCTCGTCGTCGGCGGCAAGGCCACGCAGGTCGGTGGCAAGGGGCGCTTCTTCGAGGCGACGATGCTCCGCGACGTTCCGCAGGAAGCCGACCTCATGCGCCGCGAGTCCTTCGGCCCCATCCTCGCGATCGCGAAGGTCGCCTCCGACGAGGAGGCGCTCGCGAAGATGAACCACTCCCGGCTCGGCCTCACCGCGAGCGTGTGGACGAGCGACCGGGAGCGCGCCGCCCGCATGGCGCGTTCGCTCCAGTTCGGCACCGTCTACATGAACCGCTGCGACGCGCTCGATCCCGCGCTCCCGTGGACCGGCGTGAAAGACTCCGGCCGAGGCGTCACTCTCAGCGCCCTAGGCTTCGACGCCCTCACACGACCGAAGGCGATCCATTTCCGGCTCGGCTTCTGAGCGCGACCAAGCGCGACGGTCCGTGCCGAGCCCTTCCTCGTGGAGGAACACTGATGGGTGCATTCAACATCCTTCGCATGGCTCTCACGTGTCCGTCGTGCAAACGCGAGACCTGGATGGCCATTCAGTTCGAGCTCGGCGACACCTTTCAGCACGAGTACGCGCTCGGAGACCAAGGGCGCACGTAGCCCGCGTTCCAAACCACTCGACCGCGATTGGGTCTCGGAAATGGAGCGAAGAGCCACGGGTCTTTCGACCTCGTGGCTCTTCTCCATCGTCCGATCGAAACGGTTCTTCAGTCCTGCCAGCCGAGAGCCGCGGCGAAGGCGTTCTTCAACTGCATCATGAGCGTGCCCGATCCCATCTCACGCGAGTTGACGATCGCGATGCCGTAGTAACCCCACAAGAGCTCGATGACGGCAGCGTGCGCGTGGTACTCGATTCCGTCGACCTCGCGCGGGTGGTCGCCGCCGTGGCCGAAGAAGCTCCCGACCTGGAAGTTGTCCTTTAGCCACGGCGACCGCGTCCCGTTGCCCGGGTTGTCGTAGCTCGCCCAGACGAGGCGGCCGTCGCCGGGCACGCCGTTCAGATCGGCGCGGTTGCTCATGATGCGCCGCGTGCGCTCGCTGATCAGCTTGTTGTTGCGGTACGCCGCGAAGAACCTCGCCAAGTCTTCGACGGACACCCAGATCCCGCCCTGCGTCGAGCATCCGCCCCAGTCCTTCGAGCTGTAGATGTGCGCGTTGCGGTCGACGGCGTTGTCGAACATGTACGCGGCGCCGGGCGTCTCGGCCGCGAAGCAGGTCGCGGTGAAGTTGTCACCGACGACGTCCTTCAGCGTCGTGTTGAGGAAGGCTGCGTAGTACAGGCGCGTCTTCTTGTCGACTTCGGCGCTGAGCTCGTCGATGGAGATGTTCGGGTTCTTCTCCAGCTCCACGCGCGCGTTCTCGTTGGCGAGGAACGTGATGAGATAGCGCGCGATGAGCAGGTTCATGTTGTTGTACTCGCGGACCTGATCCGCGGGGTTGATCTTCTGCTGGAGCAGGTTCTTGAGGTCCTGCGCGGGTTGCAAGCTCGTATCGAGGCGCAGACCGCTGCGGTGCTGAAGGAGGCTGCCGATCGTGATCGAGGCGAGCGACGGGTCCGCGAACTTCTTCGCGGGCATCGGCAGGAAGTACAGGAACGGCGTCGCGAGGAACCGCTCGAGGGAGATCCCCTGCGGGTTCTGCGCCGGCGTGAGGTGCTCGTACACGTAGAGGAGCGAGATGCCGCCGAGCATCTTCGCCACGCTGCCGACGTTCGCAGGCGTCGACGTCTTCATGCTCTCGCCCCGGGTCGCGCCCGCGGCACCCGGCCTCGCGATGCCGAACGCGCCCGAAGCCGCGAGCCGCGGGTAGCCCGGCCTCGTGTCGACGAGGGCCCACGCGTACCCGACGGTATCGCCGTCGCGGCGCCGCATGTACGCTTCGAACTTCACGAGGTCGAGCTCGGGCGGCTCGGCCGGCACCGGCGTCGGCTCCTGCGGGTTCAGACTCGGCGGCTCCGGCACGCCGCAGACCGGAACGCCCGAGAGCGTGAAGGACCAGTCCGGCGAGCACTCCCTGCAGTAGAGGATGCGCTCGTAGGGCGTCTGTTTGGAGATGTCTTCCCCATTGCATCCGTCCAGACCGGGCGCCGGCGGCGGCGGCGGTGGCTCGCTACCGTCGTAGCACGTCGCCTCCGCGGCGCAGGGCGCCACGTCCACGCTGTCGTCGTTGCAACCGACGGTGGCGAACAAGCACGATGCAAGAAGCAGAAGAGCACGACGCACCATCTTCGATCTTCTCCTCCAATGCCCGACGGAAGAGCAAGCCGCGGTCCAACCGCTGCGCACGCGCAACTCGTGGAAATCCGGCGGCGAGCGCCGATCACGGGCATACCTCTCGCGAGTTTCTGCGACGGCTCTCGAAGTTTCGTCACGAGAATCTGCGAGCGCGGAAGAAGTCGGTGAGGAACGCCGGCATGGGCTCGACGAACTGCACACGATCGAGCGCGCGTACGTCACGCGGCAGACCCACGAAGCAAACGCTCATGAGCACGCGCGCGTATGCAACACGCACGCGGCCGCGTGCGCGGGCAGCGCTCGGCGGGAGCACCCACGCTCGGTTCGTTCCTGAAGTTCCGATCGACGACGCCGAACAGAGCCGCTGCGCCGTCGAGCGCGTGGACGAGGAGCCCAGACCATCGACGTACTCGCGATCTGAGGTACCGCGAGGGAACGGCCGCCAAAGTCGTAGATGCACGGCCGCCTGGGCCTCGTGATCACGGCCCCCTCACGGCGGCAGCTCCCGCTCCAGGGCCGGCACGAACCCCGCGACGTCCACCTCCCGCACGGCGTACCCGCGCGAGGGCACGATCGGCGTGACGCGCGTGCATGCGTCGCCGTCGAGCCGATGGAGCGCCGTCGCCTCCCCCGTCACCTCGAAGACGCGAGCGCCGTCGGGCTCGTCGGCGCGCACGAATCGGCGCGACGGGACCTCGCCACACGGCGAGATCGGCTCCGCGAAGGCGGGGTCGATGCACGACGCGTCGGCGAACAGGTCGATCGTGGCGGACGCCGTCGGAAGGCAGCGTACGACGCCGTCGATCGCCGTCGCCGGTGCGCAAGGCTCGCGCGTCCGCGCGTCGATGACGTCGCCCCACGTCACGACGGAGCCGCCGACGCCGGCGAAGCCACGCCTGCGGACGACGTCGCCGCCGACCTCCGAGAAGGACACCGGCGCCAGCGACTCCGGAGCGATGGGCGCACCGAGCGTGAACGCGAAGACGCCCGGGCGCGCCCCGCGGCTGCAGAAGCCGAGATCGCTCGGTGCGAAGAGCGTCGACGCGTCCACGGGCGGTCCGAGCTCGAACCACGACGTGCCCCCGCACGGATCGGTGAAGACGAGCGCCGCCTCGAGAGGACAGAGCGCGTCGCGCGCGATCTTCGTCGGCACCGGTGACGTGCACGCGTCGTCCGCGAACAGGACCTCGCCCGCACCTTGGAAGGCGACGCGCGACGGCACCCAGCGCGCCGGCGCGCCGGAAGGGCTCTCGGCGCGCACCGCGAAGCCGCGCTGCCGATCGAAGCCGCCGACGGTCTGCCAGGCGCCGTCCGGGCTCCTCACGACGAGGGCTCCGATGCGCGAGCCGCGATCCTCGACGTGCTCTTCCGCGCGCACGAACGACTCGAGCGGGACGACGTCACCGAGCTCCTGCACGACGAGCTCGGTCGGCGAACGCACGCAGCGGTTCCCGGCGAGCACCCATGGGAACGTCGCCCTCGCGGCACCGGCACGACGGACCTCCGGCGCGGAGGCGCAGGCGTCGACGGGACGGACGAGGGCGTACGCCGATGGGCCCGCGAACGACGCGAGCGCCACGGGCACGGTGCATCGCCTGTCGGCGAAAGGACCGGAGCCGGCGTCGTGCACCGCCATCCCGAGCGGCAGGCAGTAGTACGCGCGCCCCGGGCCGATGCGAGCGAGGCCGTCCTCCAAGAAGGCGCACGGCTCGTCGCGCTCGACGTCGAAGAAGTCGCGAAGGAGGAGCGCGCCGTCGACGTCCCACGCGCGTGCTCGCAGGCGTGCGCCGCTGCCGAAGTCGCGCGTCTCGACGCGCGGCGAGACGCGCGCCGGCCGCGCGGGCTCGCCGGTGGAGCACGCCGCTACGAACGCCGTGCATGCGCCGGCGGCGGCGAGAGCCATGAGCGGCGCGCTCCTCCTCACGCCCGCAGAGTAGACCGCCGAGCCGCCCGCGTCAGTGACCGAGCTTCGTCGGCGCCTGGAACTGCTCGCAGCGTTCCATGCACGCCGGATCGTCGCTGCACTGGAGCGAGCAGTCGGCCGTGCGACCACGCTTCTTGTCGCACTCGGGATCGCGCTCGCACCTCATCGGGTCCTCCTGCGCCGCCTTCTGGGCGGCGGAGCATCCGACGAGCGCCGACGCGAGCGCGGCGCATACGACGACGACCGCCGCCATCCGCGACGGCCTCAGCACATCCGAGCTACGCATCATCACCGGATCGTACCAGGTCCCGGCGGCGGCCTCGTCTTCTCGAGCGGAGGCCGCTCGCGGAGGCACTTTTCGACCGGGCCCTCGAGCGCCTTCAGCGCCGGGTGCATGCCGGGGAACGGGCCCTTGCTCGGGGGACGCCCCATCACCGGCGCGAACATCCTCGACCAGTCGATGCTGTCCGAGACGCTGAGCCACACGAACAGGGCGCGGCCCTTGATGTTCGCGAACGGGACGCCGCCACCCGTGCCGCCGAACCACATGCGCGAGTCGTGGCTGTTGTTCCGGTTGTCGCCCATCACCCAGACCTCGCCCGGCTTCACGTAGTACGGGCCCTGGTACTCGGTCTGGAGGGCCTGGCGATCGTAGAGCGTCAGGTACGCCTCGTCCTCGAGGAACTCGACGAACACCTCGCCTTCGTGGCGGATGCCGTCCTGCTGCTCCGTGTACGAGTACGTGCCCGCGCGGCAGCTCGGGACCTCCCAGCCGTTGATGATGGGATGACCGCCACGCGCCTCGAGCTTGTCGCCCGGGACCGCGATCACCCGCTTGATGAAGTCCTGATCCGGGTGCTCGGGGTACGAGAACACGATCACGTCCCCGCGCTTCGGCGGCATGTTCGACCAGAGCCGCGCGCGGGTCCACGGAATCGCCGGGCCGTACGTGAACTTGTTCACGAAGATGTGATCGCCCACTTGGAGCGTGGGGATCATCGAGCCGCTCGGGATCTTGAACGCCTCGACGACGAAGGTACGGAGCGCCATCGCGACGGCGATGGCGACGACGATCGACTCGGCGTACTCGCGCACCTCGCTCTTGCGCCAACGACCGAGCTTCGCGTCGACCTCGCCGTCCGCCTTCACGAGCGCTTCGAGGAACGCGTCCTCGTCGAAGGGCTCGCGTTCCATCGTCGCCTCGAGCGCGTCGAGGTCGGCGCGGAGCGCGTCGCGCTCCTTCGCGGAGAGCTCGCGCGTGACCGCGTCCTTGTGCTTCTCGAGGATCCCCTCCGCCTCTTCGATGAGCGCGCGCGCCTTCTCGAACGGACCGCGCATCCCCCTCGGCAGTCCCTCGCGCAGCGGCGGGTGCGCGTGATAGGCGAGCGGCAGGTGGTGACGCACCGCCCAGAGCGCCATCTCGAAGAGGGTGAAGACGACGATTCCGAAGGGCACGGGCTGATCGCGGACCTTCTCCTCGATCCAGCCGAGCACCCCGCCGTGCTCGACGCCGCTCGCGGGCGTGAGCGCCCAGACGAGGACGCACGAGAGCACGAACGGCGTCAGGACGAACCAGACCGCCCAATAGATGGTGCGCAGGATGCGACGCGCCGGCGGCTGAGGCCTCCGCGCCGCCGGGCCCTCCGCCGCACCGCCGACCACGCGGCGCGCACGCGCGCCGCCGTCGTCGGGCTTGGCCGCCGCGGGCTCCGCCTCCTTCGCGGAGGCAGTCTCCTTCGCGGCCTCGGCCTCCTTCGCGGGCTTGGCCTCGTTCGCGGGCGGCTCGGCTCGCTCCGAGCCCTCCTCGTCCGTCTTGTCGCCGTCCTCCATCTCACCCGCTTCCGTCCGCCCGTGCTCGTCGTCCGCGTCGGTGTTGTGCTTGTCGAGCGGGTCGGCGATTGCCGCTCCAGCCTCAAGCGAGGATGTCTCTTCGTCCTTCTTCACGAGGCGTCGCCGATCTGGATGAGATAGTTGACCACCGCGGCGCGATCGTCGAGCGCGTTGTTCGTCGGCGCGACCTGACCGGCGGTCGGCGTGTTGTCGAAGACGACGTAATACGTCCCGGGGGGGACGACAATCGTCCGGTTCAGCGGATTCCCGGCCACCAGCGGCTGGGAGAACAGCGGCGCGCCGGCGAGCGGTCCCGCTTGCGGGTACTCGAAGTAATACCGCAGCGACTGCTCGGCCTCGGCCTTGCGCATCACGATGACGTCGATCGCGGGCGCCCCGTCGACCGCGGCCGTCAGGTAGAGAGCCTTGTCCTCCTCCTCGACCACGATCGGGCCGATGAAGTCGCGCTGGTTCTGGTGGATCTCGGTGCGGTCGTTCTCGTAGGTGACCTTCCCGTCCCCGGGATCGACCTGGTACGGGTGGAACGGGCGCTTCCCGAGCGGCACGATGCCCAGCGTGAAGGAGACGTTGGACTCGCTGCCGTCGGGCGCGATCACGGTGAAGCCCTCGTGGAGCTTCTGCGAGAGCATCGACTTGCCGAAGTCGTTCCCGAGCGAGCTCAGCCCGCTGAACACCGAGACGACGGGGTTCTCGATGCGGTGCTGCTGGAAGTTCGCCGCATCGATCCGTGCGGGCCGGAAGTACGCGTAGATGTCACACCGGTCGCCGTCCGTGACCTGGAAATCGTAGCGGTACGCCGCCGCGCCCGAGCCCGTGAACGTGACCTTCTTCGTCATGTTCGTCCACGCGTAGCCGTAGCCCGCGAAGGACACGCTCAAGAGGTCGCCCTCGTTCGCGTTGCACTGGTTCGGGTAGAACCTGCCGATCACCGGCGAGTCCGCCGAGAGCTTGAGCGGCGCGTTCCGCGACAGCATCTGCTTGCAGAAGTCGCCGATGGCCTTGCGGAGCATGGAGCGCCGCATCGACAGGTTCTCGGGCTTGTTGATCGTCCCTCGGAACTGGCAGGCGGGATTGCAGCTGCACCCCGAGGAGACGGCGGACACGAGAACCATCGCCGCGAGGCCGAGAATGGCTCGAGAGCACACTTGCAAGGCGACCGGAGGCTACCACGACGGCGCGGCGGTTCGGTATCGTGGACTCCATGACGAGCACGGAGAACAGCGGTCGAAAGGTCGCGGTCCTGGGAGCCGGAGCCTGGGGTACGGCGCTCGCGAAAGTGCTCGCGGACAAGGGCGACCCGGTACAGATGTACTGCCGCCGGCCGGACCTCGTGGCTCAGATCAACGAGGAGGGCGTCAACGGCCGCTACCTCCCGAGCGCGAGGCTGCCGCCGACGTTGAAGGCGACCGTGGACCCGGAGGAGGCGCTCCACCGGGCCACCATGGTCGTGTTCGTCGCCCCGAGCCACGCCACGCGCGAGGTCGCACGGCTCGTCGCGAGGAAGGTCCCGCGCGACGCCCCCATCGTCAGCGCCACGAAGGGAATCGAGAACGACTCGCTCAAGTTCATCGACGAGATCCTCGCCCACGAGCTGCCGGGCGAGACGCACCACCACTTCGCCTTCCTCAGCGGGCCGTCGTTCGCGAAGGAGCTCGCGGCGGAGCTCCCGACCGGCGTCGTCATCGCCTCGCAGAACGACGGCGTGCGCGAGGAGGTGATGCGGCGCTTCCACACGCATTACATGCGGACGTACGCGAGCAAGGACGTGCCGGGCGTCGAGTGCGGCGGCGCCATCAAGAACGTCATCGCCATCGCCGCCGGCGCCGCCGACGGCCTCGGGTTCGGGCACAACACCCGCGCGATGCTCATCACGCGCGGCCTCTCCGAGATGGTGAAGCTCTCGCTCGCGCGCGGTGGTCAGGCCATCACGCTCGCCGGGCTCGCGGGCATGGGAGATCTCGTGCTCACCTGCTGCGGAGAGCTCTCGCGCAACCGGACCGTCGGCCTCGAGCTCGGCAAGGGCCGCAAGCTCGCGGACATCCTCGCGGGGCTCGGCCACGTCGCCGAAGGCGTGAAGACCGCCAAGAGCGCCTACGACCTCGGCCAGAAGCTCGGCATCGAGCTGCCGATCATCAACGAGACGTACAAGGTCCTCTACGAGGACAAGCCGGTGCTCGAAGCGGTGAAGGACCTCATGAACCGCGAGCTCACGCCCGAGTTCGAGAGCATGAGCGCCATCAAGGCCGTCGCTCCTTGAGCGCGCCCGCGCTTCACTGCTCGAAGCAGTAGAGCCGCGCCTCCTCCCAGCAGTCGTCGTAGCTGCCGCTGCTCCACATCGTGCCGCGCGCGCCGATCAACGCGCCGACGCCGCGACCGAACGAGCTCGTCCAACCGCCGCAGTCCGGGGACGCGTGCTTTCCGTCGGCCTTCGTCCCCGTCCAGACGCGGCCAAACCTCAAGATGCGCTTTTCGTCGATGTCGATCGCGTTCTCGACAGCGCCCTTCGTGAGCGCCTCGAAGCTCGCGGCGACGCGCTTCCCATCGGGCCGGACGTACGGACCTCGGTGGGGCGTGAAGCGCTCGATGACCGGTCGGCTCCCGCTGCTCAGCCAAGCGACGAACGGGCGCTCGCTCAGGCCGCTGCGATGCGCGAGCTCGGTGCAGATCGCGTCGGCCGCCTCCACGCTCAGCTCGGCGCCCCGGAACTCACGGCTGGTGACGAAGACCAGACGCGGACACGTGTCGGTCTCCTCGCACGAAACCTCGGGCTCCGGCGGGCTCGGCCGCGTGTCCTCGACGGCGGCATCGGGTTCGCCCACATCGGGCCCGTCGTGGCCACCGTTGCCCTCCTCCAGCGCATCACTGCTCTCGAGGGAGTCCAGATCGGGAGTGGATCCGTTCACCTCCATCGTCGGGTCGACGTGAAGAGTGAGGAGCTCGCCGCATCCCGCCATGAACACGGCGCTCCCAGCGATTGCCGCGAAAAACCATGCAGCGTCCCTGTAGGTGGACATGGGATCTTCCCCGCGACCTCGCCAACCCCTACCTGACGACGAGCAAGCGACGTTCCGTCGGACAGATGCGCAAAGCTTTGAGCATGTTGGAAGCGGAAGACGCATCCACTACCTTGGTGCCGACATGCCGCCGTGTGCTTCCTCGTTCCCCTCGGAGCCTTCGTCCTCCGCTCGTCACCGCTCGCGCCTTCCGAAGCTCGCAGGCGCTGCGGTGCTCGCGACCGTGATGCTCGGAGCGCTCGACGCGGCGGCGCAGTATCCACCGCAGCAGCCGTATCCAGCGCCGGGCCCGTATCCGCAGCAGCCCTATCCGCAGCAGCCCTATCCGCCGGGCCCGTACCCGCAGCCCGCGCCCGGTCCTTACCCGCAACCGGGTCCCTATACGCAGCCGGCGCCCTATCCGCAGCCGTACCCGCCGTACCCCCAGCCGCAGCCTGCGCCTCCTCCCGTGCCGACGACGCGCAGCCAAGGGGAGATGACGGCGCTCTACGTCACGAGCGGCCTCTACGGTCTCGGGACGGGTATCTGGCTCGACGCGCTCTTCGGCATCACCGATCCCGGCCTCGCGATCATCATGCCGATCGCGTTCGGCGCCGGCGTCCCGATCGGCATGTACTTCTGGGACGACCGCGGCGGCCCGCTCCATCGCGGCGTGCCCGCGTCGATCTCGGCGGGCCTCGTCCTCGGCGGCGTCGAAGGCATCGCGATCGCGGGAACGCAGTGGCAGTACACGCGTGACGAGAACGAGGATTGGTCGTTCCGCACGCAGACCACGGTGACGTGGGTCATGGCCACCGTGGGCGGCGTCGGCGGCTGGGCCTTCGGCGAATGGCTCCGTCCCGATCCGCGCAGCCTCACGTTCATCGGGAGCGCCGCCGCGTGGGGCGCAGTGAGCGGCTCGCTCCTCGGCATCGCCGTGCAACCGCGGGACGCGCCGGACTGGAAGGACGGCGCGAGCGTCGTCGGCCTCATCGGCTACAACGTCGGCATCCTCGGCGGCGGCGCGCTCAGCATCGTCCACACGCCCTCGTACAACTCGCAAAAGTGGATGTGGGCGGGGTACGGCTTGGGCACGCTCGCCGGCTGCCTCGTGTTCCCGTTCTACCTCTTCGTCGATGATCCGGTCGTGAAGCGGGGCTTCATCGGACCTGCGCTCGGCGGCCTCGCAGGCGCGGGCATCGCGGGCGCGCTCACGTGGAACATGGTCGACGCAGACGGGACGCGCCCGCAGCCGACGGCCTACAAGCCGCCGTTCGATCTCGCGGTCATGCCCATCCCTGCGCTGACGCCGCCGGGATCGCGAGAGACGGCCTCGGGGCGCAGCATCGCTTCGATGGTCGGTCCCGACCCGAGCTTCACCACCGCGCCCCCGGGCGCGATGCTCACCGCTTTCGGCGAGCTCTGAGAGAGCACGCGGAGCGAAAAACGCGACGAAGGCTCACGAGGTCGTGGCACGCCACGACCTCGGAGCCTTCGTGTGCGCGGAGATCGGATCAGTTCGAGGGCGACGACTCGGACGACTCGGACGACGACTCCGACGGAGACGGCGACTCCGACGCAGGCTCACTGGGAGCGCCTGCCTCGGGTGCCTCGATCGACTGCTCCGAGTCGGGCGTGAGCGGCGGCTTGTCGTTCCCACCCCCGCATCCGATTGCGCCGAGGGCAGCGAGAGCGGCACCGAACGAAATGAAAACCAGGAGCCTACGCATGGGAGTGACCTCCATTTCGAGCAGACGAAGAAAGGCGGAAGAACCCGAAGCGAAGAAGCGAAGCCGTACCTCGAAACGAGGGAGGCCATAGTACACGGAGCCGTGCCCGTACGCCCAAAATGCCTCCGAGGGCACCGGCCGAGCTCCGGCATGGGCCCCGGCGAGGCGTCGCGGTGCCCCTCCTCCCGGCGTGGAAAGGCACGAAACGTCGCCCGAACGGCGACCGAGGCGTAGCCGCCGTCGATCTCGGCGACGCCCCTCCGGGTTTGGGATATCCTTCTGCCTTACCGACCTCCGGCCCGGCGATCGGCGCCGATGGGCCGCATTGGGTGTCACCCCAACCCGCCCCGCGGCGTCGCCCTTCGGGCGACTCTGCCCCTAGTCTCGGCCGACATGCCCATCCTCAAGTGGTTCCCGCCGCAGGGCTCCCCGCGGACCTTCGTGATCTACAAGCCCGTCTCGACGATCGGTCGAGGGCTGGGCAACGACGTGGCGATCGCGAGCCCCGGCATCAGCGAGACCCACGCGCAGATCCTTTTCGACGGCCGCGACTTCAACATCGAGGAGGTCGACAAGCACGGCGAGATCCTCATCAACGGGAAGAAGAAGCGCCGGGCACGCCTGGTCCACGGCGATCGCCTGACGCTCGGTGACGCGGAGCTCCAGTTCAGCATCTTCGACGAGCCGAGCTCATCGGCGCGACCCTCGCCTTCCTCGTCGTCGACGGCGGTCACGGACTCGAGCGTCCAGCTCGCTGCCGTGCGGAAGCTGCACGAGTTCAGCGAGAAGCTGATGACGCTGAAGAACCTCGACGAGCTGCTCGAGGCGATGCTCGACGCCGTCATCGACGTGACCGGCGCCGAGAAGGGACTCGTGCTGCTGCTCGAAGAGGCCTACGGCTCCGACGGCAACGCTTCGGGCCAGGGCGGCAAGCCCATCATCCGCGCGTCACGCCAGGTGAACCGCGAGGCGATCACGGACACGAGCGGCGCGATCTCGGACAGCATCGTGAGGCGTGTGCTCGAGACGGGCCGCCCCATCATCGTGTCCGACGCGCTCTCCGACGACGTCTTCCGCACGAGCGAGAGCGTCGTGGCGCTCCGCCTCTCGAGCGTCATGTGCGCGCCGCTCATCTCGCAGGGTCACGTGACCGGCGCGCTCTACGTCGGCAACGACCGCGTCAAAGGGCTCTTCCAGAAGTCGCAGCTCGACCTCTTGAGCATCTTCGCCGGCCAGGCGTCGCTCATCCTCCAGAACGCGATGCTCCTGAGCGCGCTACGCGCCGACAAGGAGAAGCTCGCCGCCGAGCTCAAGGACAAGCGCTTCGGCGAGATCATCGGCGTCTGCCCGTCGATGATGGAGGTGTTCCGGAAGCTCCAGAAGGTCGCGACGACGGACATCTCCGTGCTCATCACGGGAGAGACGGGCACGGGCAAGGAGCTCATCGCGCGCGAGCTGCATCGCCGATCCAACCGCGCCTCGGGTCCGTTCGTCGTCATCAACTGCGGCGCGATCCCGGAGAACCTCATCGAGAGCGAGCTGTTCGGTCACGTGAAAGGCGCGTTCACGGGCGCCGTCGCTTCGCGACCGGGCAAGTTCCAGGCAGCGGACAAGGGGACGCTGTTCCTCGACGAGATCGGCGAGCTCCCGCTGAACCTCCAGGTGAAGCTCTTGCGCGCGCTCCAGGAGCGCGTCGTCTTCCGCGTCGGCGACAGCAAGCCGGAGAAGGTCGACATCCGCGTCATCGCGGCGACGAACCGCGTCCTCGAAGAGGAGATCAAGGCCGGTCGCTTCCGCGAGGACCTCTACTACCGGCTCAACGTCGTCAACATCTGGCTCCCGCCGTTGCGCGAGCGCGGCGACGACGTCCTCATCATCGCGAAGGCGCTCCTCTCCAAGTACGCCGAGGAGCTGCACTCGCCGGTGCAGGGCTTCACCCCGCAGGCCCTCGCGGCGATCCGCAAGTACAACTGGCCGGGCAACATCCGCCAGCTCGAGAACCGCATCAAGAAAGCGCTCGTTCTCTGTGACAAGACGCTGCTCGGCGTCGAGGATCTGGAGCTCGACCAGGCGGGCGAGACCACGATCCTTCCGCTCGAGAAGGCGAAAGAAGAGTTCCAGCGCCGGTACGTCCTCGAGGTGCTCGAGCGGAACAACGGCAACCGCACGCAGACCGCGCGCGACCTCGGGGTCGATCCCCGCACCATCTTCCGCTACCTCGAACGCGAGCAGAACCCGATGCCGTCCGGCGCCGGCGGCGGACCGAAGCCCGACTGATCTGCGAGGCGATCAGGCGCGGAGGCGCTCGCGGACGGTGTCGAGCGCGTTGGCGGTGCGCTCGATCGCGCGGGCGCTGTTGGTCAGCGTCGTCTTCAGATGGCCGAGCCCCGCGTCGACCCAAGCGAGCACCGTGTCGAAGACGGTGTCGACGATCGAGCTGCGCGGCTGGCTCGGGTCGTTCGAGCTCGTGGTCGTGTCGTTGGTCGTGGCGCTCATGGGAAATCTCCTTCGATCGGTCTTCGGACGGACGCCGCCATCGCATGCGTCACGGGCATGCCTCGCGGTCGTTCGTGCTGGGGGATCCGACGCCGATGGGGCGTGGTCCGGAGTCAGTCAGTCGGTCGGGACGCAGGCGTCGCACACGAAGACGCGGGCGGCGCCCGGGCGAGGATCGTCGTGCAGCCCGAGGTTGGCGCTCTCGCCGCGCCTGAGGTCCGCCTTGCACTTGGCGCAGACGGCAGGCTGCGCGAGCTTCACGGGTTGGAACGCGAAGACGCCGTCGAGCGGATCGCGCATCACGCGACGGCGCAGCTTGTCGCGCTCCTGCTCGAGGCTCTGGGCGAAGGACTTGAGACGCGTCTCGACGTTGGAGCCGGCCTGGTCGGCGACGGCCACCGCGTCTTCGAGGACCGCGCGCACGAGGTTCGAGACCGGCACGCGGAGCGACTCGGCCAGGCGCTTCAGCTCTCGCTCGAGCACGGCGGGCACCCGCGTGTGGAGGACGCGTTCTTTCTTCGGAGGCTCGGGGACATCGCTGCTGGTCTCGGCTCCTTCATGGCCGAGGTCTTGCGACCTGTCGACGAGGCGCGACTCCGCATCGTCGGTGTCGCGCTTGCGGCTTCCCATGTCAGCGATCTGTGTCACGCCGTGATACTTAGCCACGCCCCCGAGCTGCGCAATCACTTTGTGATACAAAGATGAAATCGTCGTAATTTCATTATGTTGGAATGTGTCACACGATCGCGTCCCCGCGGCGTGGGCTTCTTCGCCATGATCGCCTCGACGATGGCCGATCGCCGTGCGCGCCCGGTGCGCGCTTTGAAAGAGTCCTGAACGAGATCTCGCCGTGACGGAAAAGCTCCGCGATCCGTGCCCCGACAAGACCCGAAGCGATCTCGAGTACGACCGCATCCTCGAGGCCCTCGCCGAACGTTGCGTCTCGGAGATGGGCAAGGCGCTCGCGCGCGAGCTGCCGTTCGCAGCGACGCGCTCCGAGACGCGCAGGCTGCTCGACGAGGCGCGCGAGGCGACCGAGCTGCTCGCGGCGGGTGAGCCCCTTCCCGTCGTCGCGCTCGCCGACGTGTCCAATGCGGTCGGCCGTGTCGGAGCGGCCGGGGTGCTCTCGCCGCCCGAGATCCGCGAGATCGGGCGCGCGCTCGAGGCCGCCCGTACCCTCCGCCGCTTCCTCGGCGTCCGGCGGTCGCGCGTGCCCGCGCTCTTCGCTGCCTGCACGACGGATCCCACGCTCGACGCCCTCGCCGACGAGCTCGCGCAGGCGTTCGATCCCGACGGCTCGCTCTCGGACAAGGCGAGCCCACGGCTCCGAGAGCTCCGCGCGGAGTTCAGCGCCGCGCGTCAGCGCATGCTCTCGCGCCTCGAGGAGCTGATGACGAGGTACGAAGCGATTCTCCAGGATCGCTTCATCACCGAACGCGAGGGCCGCTACGTCATCCCCGTCCGGTCCGACGCGCACGAGCGGTTCCCCGGGATCGTCCACGCGACGAGCGGGAGCGGAGCCACGCTCTTCGTCGAGCCGCGCGCCGTCATCCCGATGGGCAACCGGCTCAAGGTGCTCGAGGCCGAGGTACAGCGCGAAGAGCAGGCCATCTACGCGAAGCTCTCCGATCGCATCGGCGAGTCGCTCCCGAGCGTCGTCGCGGCCATCGAGGCGCTCGCGCGCGCGGACGTGCGCGCGGCGACGGCGCGCCTCGCCACGGAGCTGCGCCTGATCTTCCCGGAGGTCACCGACGAGCCTCGCCTCGAGCTGCGCCAGGCACGCCATCCCCTCCTCTTGCTCGAGAGCCGCAAGGACGGCGTCGTCCAGTGGGACTCCGTCGTGCCGAGCGATCTGTCGATCGCCGCGCGGCGCGCGCTCGTCGTCAGCGGACCGAACGCCGGCGGCAAGACCGTCGCGCTCAAGGCGATGGGCCTCGCCGCCCTCATGGTGCGCGCAGGGCTCCCCGTGGCGTGCGCCGAAGGCAGCGTGGTCGGCATCTTCGAGGTCGTCCTCACGGACGTGGGTGACGATCAGAGTTTGGCGAAGAGCCTCTCGACGTTCAGCGCTCACGTGCGCAACCTCGCGCGCATCCTCGACGACACGCAGCCGGGCGCGCTCGTCCTGCTCGACGAGCTCGCCGGCGGCACCGATCCGCGCGAGGGCGAGGCGCTCGCGGCCGGAATGCTCGACTCTCTGACGGCGCGCGGCGGCGCGGTCGTCGTCACGACGCACTACGAGGGACTGAAGGCGCTCGCCCTCGCCGATCCGCGCTTCGAGAACGCGAGCATGGGCTTCGACCTCACGACGATGAGCCCGACGTTCCGCCTCGCGCAGGGCGTCCCGGGCAGCTCGAGCGCCCTCGCCGTCGCGCGCAGGTTCGGCCTGCCGAGCACGGTCATCGAGCGCGCCGAGCGCTTCCTCTCGCGCGAGGACGTCCACTTCGAGACCGTCGTGAAGAAGCTGAACGACGAGCGCGCCGCCCTCGAGCTGGCGCGCGCGGACGCCGAGCGTCGCGCGAAGGAGGCAGAGGAGCTCAAGACGTCGCTCGCCGAGGAGCTCCGACGCCTGCGCGATCGCGAGCGGCAACACGTCTCGAAGGAAGCGGAGTCGCTGCTCGCCGCCGTCCGCCGAGCGCGCGAGGAGCTCCGCGAGGCGCAGGCGAAGCTCCGCGCGAAGAAGCTCGACGCCGCGCAGGTCAAGGCGGCGCAGGCGGCCGTGGACCGCGTCGCCGCCCAGGTCGCCGTCGGTGGTCCGCTCGATCCGTCGGCGCTCGGCGCCCCTCCGTCGCCGCCGTCCGCTCCCGAAGCCCCGCCGCCGCTCAAAAAGGGCGCGCGCGTCTGGGTCGCGCGCATCCGCGCCGAGGGCGAGGTCCTCGAGGTCCTTCCGGACGGAAGCGTCCGCGTGCAGGCGGGACCGATGAAGCTCGTCGTCGACGCGTCCGAGCTGCGCGCGGTCGCAGAGCCCGAGCCTCGACGCAAGGGCGCCTCCGCGCCCTCTCGCTCGCCCGGCGATCCCGCCGGCCTCGAGGTCGCCATCCAGACGAGCGAGAACACGTGCGACCTGCGCGGCCTCCGCACGGACGACGCGGTGTCGATGGCCGTCTCCTTCCTCGATCGCGCCATCAGCGACGAGCGCCGTGTCTGCTTCCTCATCCACGGCCACGGCACCGGTGCGCTCAAGGAGGCGATCCGCCGAGAGCTCAGCGCGAGCCCCTACGTCCGCTACTTCCGCGCCGGCAACCCCGGCGAGGGCGGCGACGGCGTCACCATCGCCTGGCTCTCCTGATCCGTCTCGGGCAGGAGCGTCATGATCTCGCAGCCGTCTCGCGTGACCACCACGGTGTGCTCGAACCGAGCGGAGAGGCTCCCGTCCGCCGTCACGACCGTCCAGCCGTCGTCGAGGAAGCGCACCTCCGGACGGCCGAGGTTGATCATCGGCTCGATGATCGCCATCCCGGCCTCGAGCCTCGGCCGCCGAGGAAGGAAACGTCGGTCGTGGAGCGCGACGCCTCCGCGTGGCGCAGCCGCCCGTGAGCCGACGGATCCGTGCCCTGGAGGACGAGATCGGCGCACCGCTCTTCGCGCGGACGCCGCGTGGAATGGAGCTCCTGCCCGCGGGCAAGGCCTTTCTGGATCACGCGCGCGAGATCCTCGCCGCCGTCGATCGCGCGACCGTCGCTGCGCGCCTCGCGGCGCGACTGGACAGCTCGTGACGGACTCTACGGGGACCCCAGCCGCGAGACGTCACGCCGGCGGGCTCATCGCGGTGCGCACGTCCTTCGCGATGGCCTCGGCGCGATCCCGATCGAGCTTCAACGACTCGAAGAGCACATCGATGAGCTCGTCCTCGTGAGGGCTCGCGTCACGGTCGATGAGCGCGAGCGCCAGCGCGACGCGGAACGCCGTCTCCCGCAGCTCGTCGGCGAGCTTCGGCGCGACGACGCGGACGCGATCGTTGCACGTGGTTCCCTGCAGCGCGGCCGTGAATCGCTCGTAGAGCGCGGCGACGTCCGCGTCCGCCACGTCCTGTCCGCGGACGCGGCCCATGAGCTCACGGAACGCGGCCGCCTCCTCGGCGGCGAGCCGTCCGTCGGCCGCGGTGACGAGAAAGGCGAGCTCGAGGAGCGTGTCGGCCTGCTCCCGATCCGCGATCGGCCCCACGGGAAGGAACGCTTTGATCGTCATCTACCTCACCTCTTTCGTCAGCGCCTCGTTCGGAATGTTCACAGGAAGAGCAGAAGGGGAACAGCGAGGACGAGAGAGTCGAGACGTCGTCACTCGTCGGCTCGTTCACGTCAAACGCTGATCGCGCCCTTTCGGAAGTCGCTCTTCGCGATCTTGACGTTGACGCACGCCGGCACCTTGCTCGCGAACGCCTCGTCGAGCGCCGGGCCGAGCTCCTCGATCTTCTCGACCCAGAACCCGCGCCCTCCGCACGCCTCGACGATCTTCTCGTAGCGCGTGTAGTCGAGGCCGGTCGCGACTGCGCGCTCGGCGCCGTACATCTCGATCTGCCCGCGGCGGATTTGCGTCCAGCCCGCGTCGTTGCCGATGACGGCGACGACGGGGATGTTCTGGCGAGCCATCGCCTCGAACTCGATGCCGTGGAGGCCGAAGCTCCCGTCCCCGTAGACGATGACGACGTTCGCGTCGGGGCGCGCGAGCTTCGCCGCCATGGCGTAGCCGGGGCCCACGCCGAGCGTGCCGAGCGGCCCCGGATCCATCCAGAGCTGTGGATGCTGGAGCTTCAGCACGTAGGCGGCCGTCGCGACGAAGTCGCCGCCGTCGCCGATGACGATGTCGTTCGGACGGAGACGCTTGCCGATCTCCGCGCAGACGCGGAGCGGGTTCGGCGGCGAGTCGTTCGACTCGATCTCCGCCTGCATCTTCGCGCGCCGCTTGTCCTCGTCCGCGCGCACGGCGCCCACCCAGTCGTCGAAGGCGAGCTTCGTGTCCGACAGCTCGCGGGCGAGCTGCTCGAGGAAGACACCGGAGTCACTGTGCACCGCCACGTCGACGCGTCGGTTGCGCCCGAGCTCCGCGCCGTCGAGATCGACCTGCACGATCTTCGCGTCCGCGTTCCACGTGGGCGAGCGGCCGTAGTCGACGCGGAAGTCGAACGGCGTGCCGAGCACGAAGACGACGTCCGCCTGCGCGAGCGCGAAGCGACGCGAACGGCTGAACAGCAGCGGATGCGCGTGCGGCAGCGTCCCGCGCGCCATGCCGTTGAGGAACACCGGCGCCCCGAGCCGCTCGAGCGTGGCCGCGACCCTCTCGCGCGCCGGCGACCACCGCACCTGCGAGCCGACGAGGAAGCACGGCCGCTTCGCCGAGCGGAGGAGCTCCGCCGCCTTCACGATGGCGCGCGGATCGGGCGCGGGCCGCGGCGGCTCCTCGAGCGGGCGCGTCGCCGGCAGGTCGGCGTCGTCGTGCATGTTCATGAGCAAGTCGAGCGGCATCTCGAGGAAGACCGGCCCCGGCACGTTCGACTGCGCGACGCGGAAGGCCGCATCGATGTACTCGACGATGCGCCGCGTCTCGGGAACCTGGACGCTCCACTTCGTGATCGGCCGCATCAGCGCGACGTGATCCATGTCCTGCAGCGAGCCCATGTCGCAGAGCGCCTTCGGGCCGGCGCCGCCGATGCAGACGAGCGGCACCTGAGCGCGCTGCGCATTCGCGATCGCCGTCACGACGTCCGTCACGCCCGGGCCCGCCGTGACCGCGCACACGCCCGGCCGCCCGGTGACGCGCGCATAGCCGTCGGCGGCGTGCCCAGCGGTCTGCTCGTGCCGCACGTCGACGACGCGGATCCCTTCGTCGATGCAGCCGTCGTAGATCGCCTGGATGTGACCTCCGCAGAGCGTGAACAGATGCGTCGTGCCGTGGCGCTTGAGCGCCTGGGCGACGAGCCGACCGCCATGAACGAACGCCATCCTCGAGACTCCTCTCGTTACGGGGGCCTGTTACGGTAGACGAGGCTCCGCCGCCGCGGAAGCTCGCTCCGCTCCGAGGTGCGATCGCGACGCGCTCCTCGCGATTCCGCACGAGCGCGATACGCTCGGCGACATGCCTCGCTCGTTCGATGTCGTCGGCCTCGGCTTGAACGCCGTCGATCGTCTCGTGGTCGTCGACCGTTATCCGGGGCGCGGAGGCAAGGAGCGCATCCTCGCGGAGCACACGCTCCCCGGCGGTCAGGTCTCCTCGGCCATGGTCGGCGCGCGCCGGCTCGGTCTGCGGGCGCGCTACGTCGGCGCGGTGGGCGACGATCCGGCGGGCGCGCTCCTCGTCGAGTCGCTCCGCGCCGAGGACGTCGACACGCAGCACGTCCGTGTGGTGCCCGGCGCGCGCACCCAGTCGGGCCTCGTCGTCGTCGAACGGACGAGCGGCGAGCGCACCGTCTTCTGGGAGCACGACGAGCGGCTACGGCTGCCTCCCGATGCCGTCGACGCCGACGTGATCGCCGATGCACGGATCCTGCACGTCGACGGCTTCGACACCGAGGCGGCGATCCGCGCGGCAGAGATCGCGAAAGCGAACGGGGTCGTCGTGACGAGCGATCTCGACGCGGCGTATCCGGGGATCGAGGTGCTCCTGCCGCTGCTCGACTACCTCATCGTCGCCGAAGAGCTCGCCCCGATCCTCGCGGGTGCGTGCGATCCGCGGAGCGCGGTGCGGACGCTCGCGGAGCGCTGGGGGTGCTGCGCGGTCGTGACGCTGGGCGATCGAGGCGCCCTCGCCTGCTCCGGCGGCGAGCTCCTCGCCTCTCCCGCGCTCCGCCCACCACGGACCGAGGACACCACCGGGGCCGGCGACGCGTTCCGCGCCGGCTTCGTCTACGGCCTCGCACGCGGGCTTCCGCTCGAAGAGACCCTGCGCACCGCCAACGCCGTCGCGTCCCTGAGCTGCCGCGCCCTGGGCGCGCGCACCGCCATGCCGAACGAAGAGGAGCTACGCGACTTCCTCGCCGTCGCCACGCCCCTCGACGGCTGACCGCACCGCTCACCCGCGTGCGCCGCTCGACGGCGCCGACGCGGGCGCGCCCGCACGCACGCGAGCGGCACCCACCAGGAACCGCTCGAGCTCCGTCACCTTGCGGGCATAGGGCAAGCGCTCGAGCTCGCGCACGAGCGTGAGCTCGCCGAAGCGCGCGAGCTGGACCTCGATCGCGAGCATCGTCTCGCCGCGCGCGCGGAGGACGTCCTTCTTCCGCTGGATCGCGTCCTCCGTCCAACCCGCTGCCGCCTGCTCGAGCTCCTCGTTGTGGCGACGGAGCCGACCGACGAGCTCGGCGAGCTCGGCGCGCTCTTCGCCGACACGCGCCGCCGCGCTGCTCTCCACCTCCACGCGATCGCCGTCGCGCGCGCCGTTCGCCGTCGCACGCGCCAGCGCCTCCACCGTCTCCTCCGGCATCACCATCGTGGGGCGCTCGCCGTCCTCGAGCGCATCGAGCGCGCGCACGGTCGGCCGCTCGAAGACGTCGACGGGCGTGGGGCGCGCCTCCGGGGGCACGTAGGCCGGCATCACGACGGGCGTCGGGACCGGCGCTCCGGGCGCCGATGCGTCGTCGGCGCGCGGAACGTCCGCCGGCACGGGCTCGCCGCCCTGGGCGGTCGGAGTTCGGCTCTTGAACAGCTTCGAGATGAGCCCCATCGCGACGTCGTGCGGCACAGCCTAACAGCTACGACCTCGCGTGCACGCCATCGGCGACGACCCGTGGACGACCGTGGACCGCTCGACAGCGCGCACGCATGAGCTCGCGCGGGTCACATACGATCGTCGTCGCCCGTCTTCAACGGCTCGGGACGGTGATTCGTCCGGCGACGACCTCGGCGCGCAAGGCCTCGACCTTGCGCTTCACGTCGTCGGGGATCCCGGCCGCGTGAGGCCCCTCGTGGACCCAGTCGACGCCGTCCTCGGCGAGCCCGAAGACGCGCATGCCTCCTTGGAACTTTCCAAGCACGGTGTCGCGGACGATGTCGAAGACGGCCACGTCGCCTCGCTTGATCATGCTGGTGACGACGGTACCCGGCATCTCGTCGTACTGATCGGCGTCGACGCCGATCGCGAGGATGCGCGCCGCGGCGGCGGCCTCGAAGACGCCGTGACCGGTGGCGCCGGAGGCGTGATAGATGACGTCGCTGCCGGCCGCGATCTGAGCGTTCGCGAGCGCCTTGCCTTTGGCCGGATCACGGAACGCATCCGGAGTGGTGCCGGCGTACGCGGCGTGGACGACGCAGCGCCTCCCCTCCTGCGCGCACGCGGCCTGGACGCCCGCCGCATAGCCAGCCTCGAACTTGCGGATGAGCGGACCGGTCATGCCGCCGACGAACCCCACGTGCCCCGTCTTCGACAAGAAGCCCGCGACGGCGCCGACGAGGAAGGAGCCCTCCTCCTCTCGGAAGGCGAGCGCCGCCACGTTCTCCGGGATCCCGCGCGGCCCCGGGGCGTAGTCGACGCACGCGAACTTGACGTTCGGATACGCGCGGGCGACCTCGTCGATGTCGTTCGAGAAGATGAAGCCCACGCCGATGACGAGGTCGAAGCCGCGCGCCGCGAACAGTCGCAGCGCCGCCTCGCGATCTTCGGTGCTCGCAGGCTCGAGATAGCTGACCTCGACGTCGAGCTCACGCTCCGCGCGCGAGACGCCGAGGTAGGCGGCGTCGTTGAAGCTCTTGTCGCCGCGACCGCCGATGTCGAAGACGAGGCCGATGCGCGCGCGCGGCTCGCTCGTGCGCCGCTTCCCTGCGCCCGCGCGCGCGGGCAAGAAGGTCGCCACGACCGCGAGGGCGACGAGCGCGACGACCCAACGCGTGGAGCCCATCGTCACCTGCTCACCATCGACGTCTCCGGCTCCGCGCGACGCCGTGAAGGGCGCTCATCGCGCGCGCCTCGCGAGCTCGGCGCCCGGCACGGGCTCGCGCTCCCTCGCGCGATCGCGCAGATCGCGCACGGTGGTGACCTTGATGCGCGTGCGCGCCCCTTGGAGGAACTCGATCTCGGCGGCCCGCAGGCGCTCGGTCACGATCCAACGCCGTAGCTGCGGGCGCACGTCCTCCAGCTTGTCCTTGCGGTACGGGTGGACCATGCCGCGGTACGCCTCGTAGAGCGCGTCCTCGGTCACGGCGAGGATCGGCGAGATCATCCGATCGACGTAGTAGGTCGCGCGGATCTGATCACGCAGGAAGGCGAGCAGCTCCTCCTGGTCGATGCCCTCCTGCTTCATCACGTCGGCGAGCACGCCCGGCCCGAGCCGAGCTTCGAGCTCCGCCTTGGCCTCGAGCGCCTGCTTCGGAAGATCCGGAGGCTCGACGCCGCGCTGGATCATCAGGCTGGCGAGCATCGTCCGCGCCACGAGCCGATCGACCGCGGCGCGGACGTGACGCTCGGGGTACTCGTTCGGCTCGAGCGACGTCTGCTCGAGCAGCGCCTCGATGCGCGTGAAGAACGCGACCTCGCGCTCCGTGAAGAAGCGCGGGCGGGCCGCGCCACCCGTCTCCGGAGCGACGAAGCGGACGGCCACGCGGTCGAGCTCGACCGCGCCGGCGCTCTCCTCCCCGCGCGCCGGCCCCGCGAGCGCGAGGACCAGCGCGGCGAGGGCGAAGGACGAGCCTCGGACGCGACGCACGGCCGGCGCCTCGGTCAGCTCGTCCCCTTCTCGAGCGACGTCGAGCTCGCCGCAGGCGCCTCGACCATGCGGGCGCGCGACTCGCGCTCCGCCATCATGTGCTCGTGGTGGTGGGCGAAGCCTCGCGCCGCCCGCCGCGCCTTGAGGAACTCGGCGAACGACACGAGCAGATCGAGCTCGCGGGGTCCGAGCGCCTCGGCGAGCTCCTTGAGCATGTTGCGGAGGGTCTCGGCGTTGCGCTGACGCCGTCCGCTCTGGGACTTCGGGGGCTCGCCCTCGAGGCTGTGCTGGCTCAGCGGGGCGAGGCTCTCGGGTGCAGCCTCTTCTTGGGAGTGAGGAGGCTCGTCGCTCCAGCCCGGCCGCGGCACGGCCTTGATGGCGTGAGCGTTCAACCAGGCCTCCATGAACGTGCGCAGCCTCTCGCTCCGGAACGCGAACCACCGCTCGCGCTCGGCCGAGTACGACATGAGCACGTCCTTGAAGCGCCGAAACGCTCCCTTGCCGTCGATCGCGTGCGTGAGCTTCGCGCGCAGCTCGGCATCGTCGATCATCGGGATGAAGCGTTCCATCCACCGGTACTGCTCGCGGGAGGAGACCGGGTCGATCCTGAGATAGTGCGGATCCGCGCTGATCCGTGCGTGCATCTGCGGGTCGGCCACTCCGTCGACGACACGAAGGACCTCGCCCGTCGTCAGGTGCAGGTAGCTGTGGACCTCTGGAGCGTTGTTCTCGAAGGCATCCTCCAGCGCCTCCCAATCTATGGGGACTTCCCGTACGGCGGCCGTCGGATGACGGTCAGTGCTCATCGTGTTCTCCCTCTCGAAGGCAAGCGTCTCGGCGTTTCGGACCACTCGACCCGAGCCGTGGTGCTGGGCTGGACCCACGAGCTCGCATCAGTGTGATGCAGGAGAAGACAAGTCCGGTGTGAAGCGATCGCAAAGGTCGACAAGACACTGAATCCACGGACGGCGAGCTCACACGCCGCCGAACCTCAAGCGTCGCATGACCACGCGTTCCGGGGAAGCACCTCGAAACCGGGACCTCCTCGGCGGGTTCCGCGTCGAGCTCGTCCGGCCGTGCCGTCGTACCCCCCGCCCCGGCCTCGCCCGGCCTCGGGCACGCCCTCGAGGGCCGGCGGGGCCCACCCGCTCCCACCGCCAGGGCCGCGATCTGGGCGAAATCGCAGCGCTGCGCGCGGAGATCGCGTTTCACCGTTGCACTTCAAAAATCCCGTGCTAGCCCGCCGCGTCCCTTCAAGGAGGTCCTTATGAGCGTCACCGTTCGCCGGTCGGCATCCCTCGTGCTGGCCGCAGCCGCCCTGATCGCATGCAACAGCGCCCCCGTCGAGCAGGCCGAGACGAGCGAGCAGGCCGCCGTCGCGGACATCGACCACATGATCCGGCGCGGCGATGGGACGTTCGACGTCTACTGCGTCGACGGCACGATCGAGCGGAACGTGCCCGCGTCGAAGATCGTCGCCAACGACGTCTGCAACTCGGCTCCTTCGTGCCCGAGCCCGGTCCCGGAGACCGCCCCCGTGTGGAACCCGCCGGGGCCGCCGCAGAACGCCTGCACCGGGGCTGACCTCGCGCTCTTCCAGCAGCTCCTCCAGTCTCCGGGCGCGACGCTGCCCGCCATCGAGGGCGCCCTCTACTCGGCGAGCCCCGACTGCGCGCAGTGCATCTTCTCGCACGAGAGCGACACGCGCTGGGGGCCCATCGTCTACGTCGGGACCAGCGGCGACGGCTTCGTGAACTGGGGCGCGTGCTTCGCGCTCGCGCCGAACGGCAGCGACGCCTGCGGCGATGCGTTCCACAAGACGCACGAGTGCTCGATCGCGGTCTGCAGCAGCTGCACGACCGACGCCGAGTTCGCCAGCTGCTACAACACCTCCTTCGCCGACGCGAACAGCTGCGGGCAGTACGACGTCTCGGGCTCCTGCGGCCCGTCCTACGGCACGATCGATCAGGCGTGCATGGACTTCATGTCCATCGTCCGCCTCGCCTGCGGCGGCTGAAGCCGCCAGCGCCGCGCTTCAGCGCGAGCGGGTCTGCTCGATCGCACGCCGCCAGCGCGCGAGGTGCGCCTCACGTGCGGCGGCGTCGATCGTCGGGCTGAAGCGTCGGTCGACCTTCACCATCTTCGAAGCCGTCGCGAGATCGGACAGCTCCGCTCCGATTCCGGCGAGCATCGCGGCGCCTCGCCCCGTCGACTCGACCTCGACGGGGCGAATCGCATCGACGCCCGCGATGTCCGCCTGGAACTGCACGAGCAGATCGTTCTTCGCCGCCCCGCCGTCGACCTTCAGCGCCGTCACCTTCCTGCCGGCGTCCTTCGTCATGGCGTCGAGCAGGTCCCAGACCTCGAAGGCGATCCCCTCGAGCGTCGCGCGCGCGAGATGCGCGGCGGTCGTCCCGCGCGTGATCCCGGTGATCGTGCCGCGCGCGTTCGGGTCCCAGTACGGCGCGCCGAGCCCCGCGAGCGCCGGGACGAACACCACGCCGTCGGACGACTCGACCTTCCGCGCGAGCGGCTCGATGTCGGCCGCGGTCTCGATGATGCCGAGCCCGTCGCGCAGCCACTGGACCGCGGCGCCGGCGATGAACGCGCTGCCCTCGAGCGCGTAGGTCACGTTCGTCTTCGGCCCGCCCTTCTTCCCGATCTGCCAAGCGACGGTCGTGACGAGCCCGTGCTTGCTCGCGATGGGCGCGCTACCGATGTTCATCAGGGCGAAGGCGCCCGTGCCGTAGGTGCACTTCGCGTCCCCCTCCTGGAAGCACGCCTGCCCGAAGAGCGCCGCCTGCTGATCGCCGGCGATGCCGGCGATCGGGATCCCGTCGGGCAAGAAGCCGACGCCCTTCGTGACGCCGATCGGCCCGGCGCTCGGGACGATCTCCGGCAACACGCCTTCGGGCACGCGGAAGAGGCGGAGCATCTCCGCGTCCCAGGACAGCTTCGCGAGGTCCATCAAGAGCGTGCGGGACGCGTTCGTCACGTCCGTGGCGTGGACGGCGCCGCCCGTCAGCCGGTGCACGAGGAACGCGTCGATCGTGCCGAACGCGAGCTCGCCTTTGTCCGCCCGCGCGCGCGCGCCGGCGACCTCGTCGAGGATCCAGGCGATCTTGGTGCCCGAGAAGTACGCGTCGATGACGAGACCGGTCTTGTCGCGCACGAGCGGCTCGGCGCCCTCGGACTTGAGGCGATCGCACTCGGGCGCGGTCCGCCGGCACTGCCACACGATCGCACGATGGATCGGCTTGCCGGTCGCGCGCTCCCAGACGAGCGTCGTCTCGCGCTGGTTCGTGATGCCGATCGCGCCGATGTCCTTGCCGTCGACCCCTGCCGCCGCGAGCGCCCCGGACACGGCCTCGCCGACGCTCTTCCAGATCTCGTCCGCGTCGTGCTCGACCCATCCCGGCTTCGGGAAGTGCTGCGGGAACTCCACGGTCTTCTTCCCGAGCGTTTCGCCGTCCAACGTGAGGACGATCGCGGTCGAGCCGGTGGTGCCCTGATCGATGGCGAGGAGCTTTCGTCGGTCGGACATGGCGAGACAATAGAGGCTCCGGGCTCCAGGCTCCAGGCACGAAGAGGCTCCAGGCTCCAGGCACGAAGAGGCTCCAGGCTCCAGGCTCCGGGCTCCAGGGATCGTGTCAGGCGGCGGATCGGATCTCCGCGCCGCACCTCGTGTCCGGCAAGCGCCCTTTTTGTCGCTTTCGTGCCCGATGAATCGCTTCTCTCTTCGGCTTCGTGTCCGGTCTTCGGCGAAGCCTTCAGTCGCACCCGAAGCCCGGCTTGGAACCCGATCTGGAGCCTGGAGCCTGGAGCCTGGAGCCTCTCTCGCGGGCCTGGAGCCTCACTCGCGGGCCTGGAGCCTCTCTCGCGGGCCTGGAGCCTGGAGGCGGGAGCCTCTAGTATCTGCCCCCCATGACTTCCGCAGAGCTCACGGCCAAGCACGCGAAGCACGTCCTCACCCCCTGGCTCGCGCAGGGCGGGCTCGCCGCGCCCGTCATCGTGCGCGGCGAAGGGTCGTACATCTACGACGCCGACGGGAAGAGGTACCTCGACTTCGGTAGCGGCCTCATCGCCGTCAACCTCGGACACGGCCACCCGAAGGTCGTCGCTGCCATCCAGGAGCAGGCCAAGACGCTCTGCTACGCCGCGCCCTCGTTCTTCAACGACAAGCGCGCGGAGCTCGCCGCGGAGCTCTCGGCCATGTCGCCGTGGGGCAACGGGGAAGGCGCGCGGACGTTCTTCACGACGGGCGGCGCCGACGCGAACGACGACGCGGTCCGCCTCGCGCGCACGCTCACGGGTCGCGCGAAGATCCTGACGGCGTACCGCTCGTTCCACGGCTCGAGCGGCACGTCGATCATGCTGACGGGCGAGGATCGCCGCTGGGGCGGCGAGCCGGGCCCGCCGTCGATCATGCGCTTCTTCGCGCCCTACCCCTATCGCTCGCCGTTCTACGCGACGAGCGCCTCCGAGGAGACGTCGCGCGCGATCGAGCACCTCGAGCGCGTCCTCATGCACGAGGACCCGAAGCGGGTCGCCGCGATCCTCATCGAGCCGGTCGTCGGCTCGAACGGCGTCATCGTCTACCCCGAGGGCTACCTCGCCGCGCTGCGCGCCGTCACCGAGAAGCACGGCATCTTGCTCATCGCCGACGAGGTGATGACCGGGTTCTACCGCACGGGCTCGGCGTTCGCGTCGCAGCGCTTCGGAATCGTCCCGGACATGATCACCTTCGCGAAGGGCGTCACGTCGGCGTACGCGCCCCTCGGCGGCGTCATGGTCCGCGAGAAGCTCGCCTCGAACTTCGACGCGCGTGCGCTCCCGTGCGGTCACACGTACTCGGGCCATCCGCTCTGCGTCGCCACCGGGCTCGCGACGGTCCGCGCCTACAAGGAAGAGAAGATCGACCAGCGCGTGGCCGAGATGGAGGGGTGGCTCCGCACCGGTCTCGCGAACATCACCGAGAAGCACCGCATCGTCGGCGAGGCCCGCGGCGTGGGCGCCTTCTTCGCGCTCGAGCTCGTCAAGGATCGCTCGTCGAAGGAGCCGCTCGTCCCGTGGCACGGCGACGGCCCCGGGATCATGAAGAACTTCTTCGCCGAGCTGCGCAAGCGCGGCGTCTACACGTTCGGCAAGTTCAACTGCGTGATGGTCGCTCCGCCGCTCACCGCGACGAAACAGGAGGTCGAGGAGGGCCTCGCGGCCGTCGACGACGCGCTCACGGCCTTCGAGGCGACCCTCTGAGGTTGGGGGCAGAAGGGGGGCCCGACCCGAAGATGGCGATCGATCTCAATCGCGCTCTCCCGTATCTCACGGCGGCTCAGTCGGCGGAGGAGACCGCGCCGCTCCACGCGTTCGGCTCGGCGGACGCGCCCGTGACGCGCGGCTTCTCCGACACGCTGATCGTCCAGTACATCCTCGACGAACCCGGCGCGCTCGTCTTCGTCCGCGCACGCGACATCGCGAACGAGACGCCGGACACCCTGCACGCACGCGCCCTCGAGAACTTGCGAGCCCTCGTCGCGAGGAGAAAGCTCCGGTTCGAGACGAAGGGCGCCGTCCAGGCCGTCAAGCTCGACGGGCTCCTCGAGGCGAGCCTCCTCTTGCTCGACGAGCTCTGGGACGCACCGACGCGCATCGCCGACCCGATCGGCGAGATCGTCGTCGCGGTGCCCGAGAGGACGAGCCTCCTCGTCACGGGCACCGAGGCGCCAGGGGGCATCGCCGACCTGCGGCGCGCATTGGAGAAGTCGAGCCTCTCGCCCGAGCTGTTCGTGCGCCGGGGCGGCGCCTGGGTGCCGCTCGAGGCGTGACCGTCGCGAACGGCATCGCCCCACCACGAGATCACCCCTCCTCACGGGGCCACGGGGATCCATCGGTGGCCACGTCTGTGACCTTCCTCGTGCGCCGGGGCTGTCGAATTGCAGTCTCACGGTCCGAAGGGGCCCACTTCGGACGGAGAGAGGGCCGGCACACGCGCTGCACGGACGAGGTGTCGAGCCGGCGGGTTGCCGAACCGCCGGCCCGCGCGCGCCTCGCCTGCGAAAGGGCTCATCCTCCCCCGTTCGCAGGCGGGGCGCTGTCACTTCGTCGGCGGAGGGGCGGCCCGCTCATCGGACCCGTCCCGGGCGCGAGAAGATCGACGAGACGACGAGCATGAACGCGCAGAAGCCGGCCACGCCGGCGAGCACCTTGGTGAGCGTTCCGTCGTCGCCGCGCGTGTGCATCCCGAGAGCGGCGTAGCCGGTCGCGATGCCGATCGCCGTGTAGATGATCTGCCGCCCGATCGCGTAGATGGTCCGCGCGCCCTCCTGGACGCCTCGGACGCGCACCTCCATCTCGCCGCGCGTGGCACGCACGAGATACTTGCGGAGATCCTCGGGCAGCGTCACGGCGCCGAGCGCCATGTCCCGGATCGTCTCCATCGCGACCTTCTGCCAGTCGCGGTTTCCGAGGACGAAGTCCTGGAGGTACGGCTGGATGATCGCCATCGGGTTGAGCTCGGGGTCGAGCAGCGCGCACGAGCCGTAGACGAGGAGGATCGTGCGCTCGAGGAGCACCCAGTCGCGCGGGACGTGGAAGGCTCCCGAGAGCTCCTTCAGGCCGACGTTCATCTTCCGCAGGTCGAGCAGGTTCTCGAAGCCGCGCTGCGGATCGATCCTGATGTCCTTCAGGTTGAAGCTCTCGAGCTTCACCTCCTCGTGGAAGCGGCGGTGGAAGTACTCGATGATCTTCTCGCTCACGGCCTCGTCGCTCGTGCGCGAGAGGAAGCCCATCTTGCGGAGCGCGCGGATGAGGCGATCGGTGTCGCGACGGAGCACTCCTTCGAGGAACTCCGGGATGCCCTCGCGCATCTGCGGTGAGAGCTCGGCGACGGCGCCGAAATCGAGCAGGACGAGGTTGCCCTCTGCGTCGACGAGGATGTTCCCCGGGTGCGGATCGGCGTGATAAACGCCGTCCACGAAGATCATCTGGCAGTAGACGCGGACGAGACGGCTCGCGAGCTCCTTCTTGTCGATGCCCATCTCCTCGAGGGCATCGAGGTCGGAGAGCTTCTTTCCCTCGACGAACGTCGTCGTGATCACGCGCTTCGTCGACAGCTCTCGGATCGGCGTCGGAAAGACGACGCCCGATCCGGGCGGGAAGTTCTTCGCGATGCGCTCGATGTTGTCGGCCTCGAGCGTGAAATCGAGCTCCTGGCGGAGCAGCTCCTTGATCTGGTGGTAGTAGGCGTCGAGCCCCTGGACGGGCACGAACCACTGCACGATCGCCATGATCCGGCGAATCGTCTTGAGGTCGAGGCGGACGATCTCGTCGATGTCCTGGTGCTGCACCTTGACCGCGACGCGGCGGCCGTCCGCCGTCTCCGCCTCGTGCACCTGTCCGAGCGAGGCGCTCGCGATCGGGATGCGCTCGAACCGCGCGAAGAGCTCGGACGTCGGCTTGCCGAGCTCCGCCTCCACGCGCGCCGCGATCTCCTCGAAGGGCCGCGGCGGCACTTGGTCCTGCAGGCCCTCGAGCTCCGCGCGGAAGGCTTCCGGCAGGAAGTTCGCCATGATCGAGAGCGCCTGCCCGACCTTGATGAACAACCCCTGCAGCTCGAGGATGGTCTCGTAGACGCGCTTCGCGTTGCGCTTGTGGACGGCGGCGATGTTCTGGTCTCGGTACGACTTGCCGAGGAGCTTCGCCTTCCAGAAGAGCCAGAGGTAGCTGAAGATGACCTGGAAGGTCGTGAGGTACGCGCGGACGAAGCGCCACTTGTTCAGGCTCCGCGCGCGGTAGCGCACGATCCGCCTCTTGCTCGAGGACCGCGCGAGCGCCTTCGTCTTCTTTTTCTTCTTCGTCCCGGTGCGCGCCCGTTCTTCGCCCGCGCGGTCGGCCTTCGAGCGAACGGGAGACCGCGGCTTCTGGACCGGTCCGCTCTCGTCGGCGGACGTCTCGTCGGTGCCTTCGCGGTCGAGCCCGCCTCCGGTCGAGCCCTCCCGGACCGCCGGCCGTTCGGCCGTCGGAGCCGCCGGAATCGGGTCGGAGAGCGGCTCGGTCATCGCCGACAAAGCCTATGCTGGCGCGCTCGGGACCACAAACAACCCCGCCGAACCGGCGACGCCCCGTCAGGCTCGAGCGGCACGGTGACGCCGCGCGATCGCGAAGAGCGCGTCGTGGACGGCCGGACGGGCCGCGCGGATGAGCGTGTTGTCGCGTGTAGGGTGCACGCGATTCGTGAGCACGGCGACGACGGCCTCGGCGTCGGGATCGATCCAGAAGCTCGTGCCGGTGAAGCCGAGATGCCCGTACGTCCTCGGCCCGGCGAGCTCGCCGGCGCTCGAGCCCGTCTCGCTCTTGCCGTCGAACCCCGCACGCAGCGTGCCGCCGGGTCGCTCCCGCACGAGCCACTCGAGGTCGGGGCCCGCGAGCGGGCCGGTGCCGCGTTCGACGGCGTCGTGGACGGCGCAGGCGAAGGCGAGGACGGCGCGGACCGTGCCGAACATGCCGGCATGCCCCGATCCGCCGTCCTTGGTGAGCGCCCATGCGTTCTCGTCGTGGACCCGGCCCCGGACCTCACCGCCCCGCCACGCCACCACCTCCGTCGGCCGCACGCGGCTCGCGAAATCGATCCCACGCGCCTCGAGCGAGCGCGCCGTCCCGAGATCGTGCTCGCGACCGATGGCGCGAACGACCGAACGCTCGACGACCTCACCGGCGTCGCGACCGCCCTCGACCCGCGCCAGAGCCTCGCCCACGAGGATGAAGCCCAGGTCGCTGTACACCGGAAGGAAGCCGGTCTCGGGCACGGGGCCGGCGGCGTCCGCGCGCCGAGCGTCGGCGGCGGCGCGAAGGGCGACGTCGCGATCGATCGCGGCTCCTCGAACGACCGGCTCGTAGAGGGGCAGGTGTGCGGCGAGCCCGGCACGATGTGCGAGCAGAAGCTCGACCGGTGCTCGCTCGCTGGCCGTACCGCGCGCCTCGGCGAGGACGTCGCCGAGGACGGCGCCACGCGCGAGGCGGCTGTGCGCGACGGCGAACGCCGTCATCGGCTTCGTCAGGCTCGCGAGATCGAAGATCGGCTCGTGGCCGTCGTGAAAATCGGCCGAATGCCCTACCCCGAGCTCCCACCCTGCATCACCGCGGACGGCCCATCCCACCGCCGCGTCGGGAGCGACCTTGCGAGCGACGAGCGCGCGGGCGACCTCCTCGGCGTCGTGAAGCTCATGGGTGCCGAGCCAGCTTCCGCCGCCCGCATCGCTGCGCCACGCCGCCACGCGGATACTTTACCGGCCGCGCCGGGGGTGGGTAACCTTTCTGGACATGGCGGAATTCGTCTGGGAGGCACGCTCACGCACCGGCGAGCTGCGCAGAGGCGTCATGGAGGCCGAAGACGAGCCGGCCGTTCAGGCGCGCCTCCGTGGGCAGCAGTTGATGCCCACCAAGATCAAGAGGAAGAGCTCCGCCCTCAACATCAAGTTCGGGACGGGCGTCGACCTCCGCGACATCGTCACGTTCACGCGCCTCTTCGCGACGATGATCGACGCGGGCCTCCCGATCGTTCAGTGCCTCGACATCCTCTGCAACCAGACGGACAACAAGCACTTCGCCGCCATCCTCCGCGACGTGAAGACGAACGTGGAGCAGGGCGCGACGTTCAGCGACTCGCTCCGCAAGCACCCGAAGGTCTTCGACCCGCTCTACGTGAACCTCGTCCAGGCCGGCGAGGTCGGCGGCATCCTCGACACGATCCTCAACCGCCTCGCCGTCTACAACGAGAAGGCGATCAAGCTCCGCCGTCAGCTCCGCGGGGCGATGGTCTACCCGACCGCGGTCATCATCATCTTCACCGCCGTCCTCGCCATTCTGCTCGGCTGGGTCATCCCGTCCTTCAAGACGATCTTCAAGGACCTCGGCTCCGACGACTCGCTGCCGTGGCTCACGCAGGTCGTCATCGGCATGTCGGAGGCCTTCGTCGGGAATCTCCCGTTCTTCATCCTCGGCGGCATCGTGGTGACCGTCGCCATCGGCTACGCCTACCGGACGCCCAAGGGGAAGAAATTCTTCCACACGCTCTTCTTGAAGCTGCCGGTACTGGGCCCGGTCCTCCAGAAGATCGCGGTCGCGCGCTTCACGCGTACGCTCGGCACGCTCCTCTCGTCCGGCGTCCCGATCCTCGACGCGATGGACATCGTCGCGAAGACGGCGGGCAACGTCGTCATCGAGGAGGCGATCCAGTACGCCCGCCAGAAGATCTCCGAGGGCAAGAACATGGCCGGACCCTTGATGGAGACGAACGTCTTCCCGCCGATGGTCGTGCAGATGGTCGGCGTCGGCGAGCAGACGGGCGCGCTCGACGCGATGCTCGGAAAGATCGCCGACTTCTACGAGGAAGAGGTCGACGTCGCCGTCGCCGCCATGACGAGCCTCATCGAGCCGGCGATGATGGTCGGCATCGGCTCGACCGTCGGCGTGGTGCTCGTCGCCATGTACCTCCCGATCTTCAGCATCGCCGGCAAGATCAAGACGAACTGAGGTCGCGGTGCCGACCCCGGATCCCGGAGTCGAGCGGGGCGAGGCCGCGGCATCGGGCGACCCGGACGACGAAGAGCCGTCCGTCGTGGCGCGCATCGGATCGCCCGTACAGGCTTCGGAGGCCGACCGCCTCGCGAAGCGCATCGCGTGGGTGACCGGGCTCCGCCTCGGGTTCCTCTCGCTGCTGCTCGGCGCGACGGCGTTCTTCTACCTCCGCGGCGCGCTCACCCGTTACCCGCAGAGCCAGATCATCCTCCTCGGCGTCATCGGCACGGCGTTCGCGCTCGCTGGACTGTACGCCGCCCTTCTCCGGCGCAAGCGGCACCTTCGCCAGCTCGCGGAGATGCAGATCGTCCTCGATCAGCTCACGTGGACGGCGCTCGTCTACGTGACCGGCGGGGCCACGAGCGGCGCCACGTCCTTCTACGGCCTCACGTGTCTGGTCGGCGCGGTCTTCATCGGGCCCCGGGGCGCCGCGATCGCCGCGGCCACGGGCGTCGCCGCGTTCGGAGCCCTCTGCATCGGCCTGGGCTCCGGCTCGATCGCGCCGCCTGCCGATCAGCGCGGCGGAAACTACGTCGTCGGATGGGACGCGATCGTCTACCCGCTCGGCGTCAACGTGCTCGGCATCGTCGTGGTCGCGCTCTTGGCGGGGTACCTCGCCGAGCGCCTCCGCCGGACGGGCGGCGCGCTCGCGGAGGCGAACGAACGCGCGGCATCGGCGGAGCGCCTCGCGATGCTCGGGAGAATCGCCGCGGGGCTCGCCCACGAGATCCGCAACCCGCTCGGATCGATCTCCGGCTGCATCGAGCTCTTGCGCGAGGCGCCGGGCCTCGGAGAGGAAGACCGGCGCCTCTGCGACATCATCCAGCGAGAGGCCGGACGACTGAATCAGCTCGTCTCGGACATGATGGACCTCGCGCGACCGCGGAAGCCGGAGCCTCAGCCGGTGGACGTCACCTCGATGGCTCGGGACGTGGTCGAGCTCGCCTCACGCTCGGAGCGGAGCGCCGGAGACGTGACGGTCCGCTACGAGGGCCCGCAGGAGCCCGTCTGGGCGATGTGCGACGGAGGGCAGATGCGCCAGGTCCTCTGGAACTTGGTGCGGAACGGCGTCCAGGCGAGCGGAGCGGGCAAGACCGTGACCGTCTCGGTGAAGCAGACGCCGGCGCGGGTCTTCCTCGCGGTCACCGACGAAGGGCCGGGCCTCGACCCGGGCTCCGAGGCGAAAATCTTCGACGCGTTCTACACCACCCGCTCCCAGGGGGCGGGCATCGGGCTCGCCGTCGTCCGGCGAATCATCGATGATCACGCGCAGTTCGGGGCCTCGATCGAGGTCCGGAGCGGCCGCCGCCGCGACAAGAAGGGAGGCCGGGCCGAAGGATCGGCGATCGCAGGTGCGACCTTCGAGGTCGGTCTTGCCAGGACGCCCGCGCCGGGTAGTAAGGACGCCTGATCCCACCCGGCGCGACCGTCGAGCTTCGGATCGCATCGGATGGGCGGGAGAGTCGTGTCACAGCGGGCGCCGACGCCCGCTCGTCGCACGAAGAAAGTCGATGACTTTCCACTCGTTGACGGGCATGAATCACGCTCCCATAACGGTCGTCAAACGGTCACGTTCAACACCCCCTTCACCCCACCGTGAAGAGGGACAGCTTGCGAGATTCTCGACCCCGATGCGGCTCAGGCAGTCCATTCCAGCGCTCTTCCTCGGCTTGACCATCACCACCCTCTCCTTCGCTGCATCCGCGGACGTCGCGGGAGCTCAGGCGTTCGTCGAGAAGGAACACGGGCTGATCCGGAAGCTCGTCGAGTCGAACGCCCCTCAGGCGGAGGTCACGAAGGCGATCGACGCGATGGTCGATTACCAGGAGATCGCGCAGCGCGCGCTCGGCAAGCCGTGCCCGAAGGCGATCCCGAAGTGCACGAACCACTGGGACGAGCTCACGGACGCTCAGAAGCAGGAGGTCACGGAGCTCTTCAAGCAGCTGGTCGCGAAGAAGTACCGGGAGAACGCCTACAAGACGAAGAAGTACGAGGTCACCTACCGCGGCGCCAAGGATCAGGGCGAGGGCATCGCGAGGGTCCGTACGGAGGCGAAGGACAAGACGAAGCCGCGCGAGCCTCCGGTGCAGGTCGACTACATCATCAAGGGCAGCGGCAACTCGTACAAGGTCATCGACCTCGTGACCGAGGGCTCGATCCTGTCGAAGAACTACTACGACCAGTCGCACAAGATGCTGACCACGCCGGGTCAGGGCTACGCGTACTTCACGAAGAAGCTGCGCGAGAAGATCAACAAGAAGTAGCCGCGCTGAACGATCAGCGCTGACACACGAACGCGCGCCGCGCGTCCTCGCCGCGGCCGTCGTCGCTGTGGGCGAGCTGCGTGTCGAAGCGCCGATCGTTCAGGTCCAAGAACGCGCGGCCCGCGCCGGCATCCGCGGGCTGACCTCCGGCCCACGGCAGCGGCCGCGCGCTCTCTTCCACGGGCACGCCGTCGTCCCAGACCCATCGCCCGTCCTCGTACGAAAGGCCGATCCACACCGTGGCGCCGGGCGGCAGCCCGCGCCTGTTCTCTCGCATCTCTCGGACGAGCTGCTCGCGCTCCTCGCGCGAGTCGAACATCACGAGGCTCGCGCCCCAGACGTTCCGGCAGTAGTCGGCCGCCTCCTGCGCGGTGAAGGCCTGCGTGCCGATGACGTAACGCTTCCGGCCCACCGTCGCCGGGATCGTCGTGCAGATGTTCTGCTCGCAGATCGTGCCGCGCTCCCCGACGGGCTCGCGCTCGCACAGCGTCACGTGCTCGCGCGTGCCGGTGCACGGCGTGCGTAGCCACGTGCCGTTCTCGTGGACGAGACAGTCGGCGCGAGCGCTCGCGTCCACCTCCGGGTGGAGCTGGAACGCACCCGCGTCGTCCACGCCGAAGGCGTAGCAGCCGGAACAAGCGAGGCCCGAGGTCGGCCATCCGGGCTCCGCCACTCCGCTCGGCGGGCCGTACGGCTCGCCGCCGCCGAGGTCCGTCCGAATGGAGAGCCCGACCCAGTACGCGACGTCCCCGTGTGCTTCCTTCACGAGGGACGTCGCGAACGCGACCTCGCGCTCGCTCGCGAACGTCACGACGTGTCCTCCCGCCGCGTTGCAGGCGTTCACGGCCGCGCCGTAGCTCGAGGTCGGCTCCGCGAAGAAGTAGCAGTGCCCCGCGTCGTCGATGCGGCCGCTGCACGTGAAGTGGCAACTCTCGCACCCCGGCACGTCGGCGTCGCCGGGATCGCACGACTCGCCCGCGTCGCCGCCGTCGTCGAGCGTCTCGATGAAACCGTCGCCGCACCCGGTGACGAGCGGCGGCTCGGCGACGTCTCTCGACGGCAGCGGAGCGAGATCCGGGAGGCACGCGCTCGCGACGAGCAGCCCGATCGCGGCCGATCCTGCGAGCGCGCTCGCCGACGCGATGCGGACCGAGCGGGACACACGTCCGGCCGGTCTGCGTTCGTCGTCGCGCACCGTCACTCCGTTCCCTCCCGCAGCGAGGTCCTTCGGGCGCTTAAGCTACGATGTTTCCGCCGATGACGGCACCCGAGCTCCACGACCCGTCGTCCGCACAGAGCTCCGCTCGTTCGGCTGGGCTCTCGGCGCGCTATCGCTCGTTGTTCGTCATCGGACGCGGAGGAATGGGCTCGGTGGCGGCCGCGCTCGCGATCGAGCCGTCGGGATCGGCGAGCGACGCGAGCGACAAGCCTGCGTACGAACGCGTCGTCGCGCTCAAGAGGCTCCTCCCCGATGCGGCACGCGACAAGCGACGCGTCGAGATGTTCCTCCGCGAGGCGCGCGTCGCCGCGATGCTCGAGCACCCCAACGTCGTCACGGCCTACGACTACGGAGAGATCGACGGCGAGCTCTACCTCGCGATGGAGTACGTCGAGGGCCAGCCGCTCTCGCGCGTGCTCCGCGCGCTCGCCGACGCCGACGAGTCGATGCCTCCGTCCGTCGCCGCGTACGTCCTCGCGGAGGTCTGCAAGGGGTTGCACGCCGCCCACGAGCTGACGGATCCGTCGACGAAGCAGCCCCTCCAGCTCGTGCACCGTGACGTGTCCCCGCAGAACGTGATGATCGGCTACGACGGACGCGTCCGACTGCTCGACTTCGGCATCGCGAAGATCGAGAGCGAGAGCGTCACGAAGACGGGCGAGGTCAAAGGGAAGACCGCGTACATGTCGCCCGAGCAGGCGATGGGCGAGCCGCTCGATCGGCGGAGCGATCTCTTCGGCGTCGGTGCGGTCCTCTACGAGTGCATCACGCTCCGCAGGATGTGGGGCGACGGCACGGACATGGAGGTGATCCGCAAGCTCGCGCTCGAGAGCCCTCCCCGCCTCGAGGACTGCGGCGTCGCGCTGCCTACGGGGATGTCCGATCTCCACGCGCGCCTCGTCGCGCGCTCTGCGGACGACCGGCCGGCCACGGCGCGCGAGGTCGCCGACGCGCTCCTCGCGCTCGCAGGCGACCCGGACGACGCGGCCCGCGAGCTCCGCGCGATCATGGAGCGCCACTTCGGTGCGCAGGCGCGCGAGCAGCGCGAACGGCTCGAGTCCGCGCTCCAAGAGGTCGCTCCCGAGCAGGCCGACGAGCTACGAGAGAGCGTGCTGCCATCCGAGCACGAGAGCCGTCCTCGTCGCGCCTCCCCGGAGGACGCGGCGCCGGCGCGCCCGACCACGGACGCGCCGCCGTCCTCGCGCAGCCGCGTCTGGCTCGCAGGGTTCGGCTTGGCCGTGCTCGGCGTGGTCGCCTGGCGCACGATCGCGAGCGCGCCTGCAGCGCCGCCGGCGACCCCGGCCACGGCGACGCCCGCCGAGAGCTCCGTATCGACGTCGCCCGAATCGACGACGGCGACGCGAGACGTCGCGCCGGCGGCCTCGAGCGCGCCTCCTCCGGAGCCCCCCGCTCCGAGCGCCGCGACGAGCGCGCTCAGTGCTCCCGCTGCGAGCGCTTCGTCGAGGCCCGTCGTTCGTCCGGCGCCGAGCGCCGCCGCTCCGCGACTCGCCACGCCTCCCGTGCGCGCCTCGGCGTCCACTCCGCCGCAAACGTCCGCGCAGCCGACGACGTCCGCGCGGCCGGCGACGCCGAAGCCCCTCGACATCGATGATCATCCGTTCTGATTGGCTGCACCGTCTGCTCGCCCCGCTGCTGTTGGCGGCTGCCGTCGTCGTGACACCGTCGCGCGCCCTCGCAGGCGACGAGCGTCCCGAGACCGACGAGCTCGAGGCGAAGCGCGAGAGGTTCCGCGCCGGCATGGAGAAGTACAAGGAGGGCGCGTTCGCGGAGGCCATCGAGATCTGGGAGGTCATCTACGCGGAGCTCGGTCCCGAGACGGGTTATCGCCTCGCCTTCAACATCGGACGCGCCTACGAGCAGCTCGCCGCCACGCGCACGAACCAAGCCGCCGCCGTCGCGGACACGGCCAAGGCGGCGCGGCACTACGCGGCCTACGTCAACGAGGTCATCCGGCGGCGCGAAGCCGGCGAGTCGCTCGAGCCGTTGGTGGAGCGGCAAGAGGCGGAGGCGAGAGAGCGCCTCGGAAAGGTGACGATACGAGGCGAGCCCGACGTCCTCGTGCGGATCGACGACGAGCCGGCGCCCCGTCGAGCCGCCTCGGTCGTGTGGCTCGCGCCGGGCCCTCACGTCGTCACGTTCCATCCCGGGAAGGACGAAGAGCAGATGCAGAGCGTCTTCGTCGAAGCCGGCGGAAGCCACGAGGTCGCGCCTCCCGCACCGAAGAAGGCCGCGCCCGTCGTCCCGCCGCCGCCCCCGCCCGCTCGCTGGGAGATGCGCGAGCAGCACCCCTACCCCAAGGGCGTCGTCTTCGTCGCGGCGGGCGTGACGGCGCTCAGCGTGCTCGTCCCCGTCGTGCTCTACGCCAACGCGACGTCGGTGAAGGACGAGTACGAGTCCTCGTACACGACGGCGAGCCTGACCCACCTCGCCGCTCTCGACAGCGAGTACCGCAGCGCACGCACGGCAGCCTACGCCTCGCTCGCCCTCCCGGCGCTGCTCGCCGCAACGACCATCGGCCTCGGCGCGTACTGGTACCTCGGCACGACGAAGACGCCCGTGCGCGTCGGGGTGTCCCTGCTGCCGGGCGGGGGCGCGGTCGGGGGACGGTTCTAGGCAGTCCTCGGTCCTCAGTCTTTCGGTCCTCGGCTCCCCGAGACGCTCGTACATCGCTCGTCGCGGTCGTGCAGTCCGCCAGCCCCGAAAAGATTCGTCCCGCGAGCTTCTTCGAAGTCGAGAGCGTCGCGCGCATCTTCACGTCGAACGTCTCCGGCTCGCAGGTGGTCGAAGACGCTGAAAGGCGCTGCGCGAGCATCCGGAGCCCGATCGCTGAGGACTGAGGACCGAGGACTGCGGACTGACAAGACCGAGGACTGCGCCGTCAGGCGCCACGGCGCGGTGCCTCCTCGTACCGCAACTCCACGTCGCCCACGCGAACGACGTCGCCGTGCGTCAGCGCGTGTGGCGTGCGGCCGATCGACTTGTCGTTCACGATCGTTCCGTTCGTCGAGCCGAGGTCGACGATCCAGTAACGGCCGCCGTCGGCGAAGACCTCGGCGTGGGCACGGGCGACTTGCGGGCTCTGCACCCAGATGTCGGCGTGGCGCGTGCGGCCGATGATGAGCTCCTCACGGAGCCGATGGCGGCCGCCGCCCTTCACCACGAGCCAGGCAGGCGGACAGTCGCCCGCGACCTGCTCGATGAGCTTCTGGCTCGCGTCGCCGCGCGACTTCGCCTCCCTCGGGATCACGACCGCGAGCCTCGAGCTCACCGCCGCCTTTCGGAAGGCGGCGTACTGCTCCGGCGACGGGCGGCGCTCGTATGCCGTGGCCTCGTCGAGGAGCAGCTCGTACGCCTCCGCGAGCGGAGTCCCGTCGTTCGGCACCCAGCCCGGGACCTCTTCGATCCGACGCATGAGCCCGCGCAGCCCGGCGGCGGCCGCGCCGAACTGACCCCGGTCGGCGAGCGATCGTGCGCCTTCGCGGACCTCGTCGGCGCGAGCGAGGAGCACCCGCCGGGCCGCTTCGGGAACGAGGGTCGGCTCGCGGTCCGCGACCTCGATCGTCACCTTCTCTGCGAGCGTCGACGCCTTGCCTTCCGCGGCCTCGCGCCAGCGCAGGCTCGCGTCGACGAGGGGCACCATGAAGCGATCCCTGCCCGGAGCCCGCACGCGTAGCTCGGCGACGACCAGTCGCCGCGCGCCGTTGATCATGTCCGGCAGCGTGACGACGACGCCCTCGCGCGAGATCCGTGTCTGCTCGTTCCCGACGAAGCGCGCGACGTCGACCCCCTCGGCCGGCATGACGACGAGCTCGATCTCCGCCGCGACGACGTCGGCCTGCGCGCCGAGCGCGCGGGCGAACGCGCGCGCGCACGCGGCCGGGTCCTGGACGTACTCGTACCCTCCTCCGCCCGTCTCGCCGATCGCGGCGAGGACGTCCTCGCAGTGATCGACGCCGTAGCCGAGCGAGAAGAACGACACGGCGGGACGATGGCGACGGACGACCTCGCGCAACGCGTCTGCCGTGTGGGCTCCGACGTTGGGCGCGCCGTCCGAGAGCAGAACGACGCCGCGGCGCATCCCCGGCGGAGCCCCGAACACCATCTCCGCCGCGAGGTCGAGGCCCGCCTCGATGTTCGTGTTGCTCTCCGCCTGCAGCCTCGCCACGCGCGAACGGACGAGGCGCTTGCCGGTGGCGTCGACCAAGACGGGATCGACCACGCGAGCGGCGTTGTCCGAGAACGTGACGATCCCGATCTCGTCGTTCGGCCCGAACGCGTCCAGCAGGCGATCGACGGAACGGATGACGTGATCGAGCGGCTCGCCCTTCATCGATCCGGAGACGTCGATCGCGAGCACCGTGCGCGCCGGCGGACGCTCCCGCTCTGCCGCCGCCCCGACGGCCGCGATCTCGAACGCGACGGAGAGCTCGCGAGCGTCGTCCCTTCCCCCCGAGCTCGTGCCTCCGCCGGCGCGGACGCAGCTTCGATCGACCCAGGTGGACAGCGTGAGGGGCATGACTTCAGGCTCCAGGCTCCAGACTCCAGTCTGCGCTCAGAAGCGCATCGCGCCCAGCAGGTTGGCCCAGTCGTCCGTCCACACGCTCTGCGAGGGCGGCATGGTGAGCGGGCGCCACGCGTCGCTCGATCGCACGATGACGTCGAGCTCGTCGCGGGAATCGGTGAGAAGGACCCACGTCGACGAGTCCTTGCCTGCGGCGCGTTGCTCCGGGGTCGCTTGGTCGACCCGTCCGATCGCGACCATGTTCGCGTCGCGTGCGAGCGCGGCGAAGACCGGCGGCAGGTGGACGTGGAGGTTCGAGACGTGGGCGAGCAACAGGCCGCCGCGGCGGAGCGCGCGGCGGTAGACCGCGAGGGCCTCACGCGTCAGAAGGTGGACCGGGATCGCGTCCGAGCTGAAGGCGTCGAGCACGAGGATGTCGAACCGTGCCTCCGGCCCGTCGCGCAGGAGCAGCCGTGCGTCGCCCACCTCGATGTCGACGAAGGCCCGCTCCTCTGCTCGCTTGATGTAGTCGAAGTGCTCGAGGGCGACCTCGACGACCTTCGGGTTGATCTCGAAGAACGTCCACTCGTCGCGCGGACGCGCATACGCGGCGAGTGACCCGATGCCGAGCCCGATGACGCCCACGCGACGCGGCGGGAGGTGGGCGGAGAGGCGCGGCAGCGGACCGAGCACGTCGCCCGCGGGGCCCGTCGGATGGAAGTAGGCGAGCGGGACGTGCGCGTTCGCGGGATCGAGCGACTGCTTGCCGTGCATCGTCGTCCCCGAGACGAGGAGCTTGAAGCGCCCCTCGGGCTCGCGCGTGATCTTGAGCACGCCGAAGAAGCCGCGATGCGCCCAGAGGGTCTGGCCCAAGCGGCTGCCGTACCCCGTGCCGGCGAGGAGGATCGCCCCGATGGCGACGGCGTACCGCACCGGTCGGCGCGACCACGCGAAGGCGACCATGATCGGCACGCCGAACATCCAGACGAACGCGTACGTGGGATCGACGACGCGCGACGTCCCGTACTTCACCAGCCCGTACGTGACGAGGCCCAGACCGAGGCCGAGCCCGACATCCTTCACGAGCGCGGCCCTGTCCGGCTTCGAGGACGAGTCGATCGCCGCCCGTCCGAGACACACGAGCGCGAAGGCGATCGGATACTCGACCACATCGTCGAAGACGAACGGCGCGACCAAGCCGTTCACGAGGCCGCCGAGCATCCCTCCGATGGAAAGCGAGAGGTAGAACTCCGTGAGCCTCGCGGCCGGCGGCCGGCGCTCCGCGAGGGCGCGGTGACAGACGACGGCGGCGAGGAAGACGAAGAGGACGTGGGCCCCTACGAGGAGCCATGCGAGGCCGGCGAGGTTCGCCAGCGTGAGCGCCGCGACGAGCGCCGCGACGAGCGCGAGCGCACGAGAGAGGGCGGCGGCCCCCACGATCTGCCGCTTCGCGAAGGCCACGATGAACGACAGCAAGTACGCGGCCAGCGGCAGGACCCAGAGGAGCGGGACGCTCGCGATGTCGGTCGTGATGTACTCGGTGGCGCCGAGCATCAGGCTCGACGGGGCGAACGACAGCGCGATCCACAGGAGCCGCTCCCGCCATCGTCCGACCGGGGTGGCGGCAGGCGACGCCACGTCGTCGCCCCTGGTCTGTGCCGGCGCGTCCAAGCGACGCCGTGCTTTCGCCTTCCGAAGGACGCCGATCGCACACGCGACGACGAGCACCGCGTACACGGCGAACGCACCGTGGAGCGCACGGCTCTGGGCTCGCAGCGGGAGGAGCGGCTCGACGACGAACGGATAGCCCAACAGCGCGAGCATGCTCCCCGCGTTGCTCGCGGCGTACAGGTAGTACGGATCGCGCTCGCCGAGCTCGGAGAACCATCGCTGCAGGAGCGGCGAGCTCGTCGACAAGACGAAGAACGGCAGCCCGATCGTCTGGAGCAGGAGGAGGAGGATGCCGAGCTCCGGATGCGCGCCACCGATCGCCGCGTCGCGGACCGAGATCGGCATCACGAGGAACACGGCGCCGACGAGCGCGAGCTGCAGGATCACCTGCCCGCGCACGCCGAGGCGCGTACCGGCGACGTGCACGTACCCGTAGCCGGCGAGCAGAAGCGTCTGGAAGCAGAGCGAGCAGACGATCCACACCGCCGGCGCTCCGCCGAGGAGCGGCACGATCATGCGCGCGATGAGCGGCTGAATCGTGAAGAGCAGCGTCGCGCCGACGAAGATGGTGCCGGCGAAGGTGAGCTCCGTGATGGTCTCGACCGAGCGCTTCAGAGGGACTCCATCCGATCTCGGGATCGGGCGAGCGAGCGGTCAGCAGCCCTTCTCGATCCCGTACTTCCGAAGGTACGCGCGAACGTGGTGCCGCTCCATCCCGCTCTGACGCGCCATCTCGCTCACGTTGCCCTTGGCCGCCCGTGCGAGCTGCGTGAAGTACTCTCGCTCGAAGGCCGCGATCGCCCTCCGCTTCGCCTCGGCGAACGCGGTCTGTGGGCGTTGCGGAGCATCGACGACGGAGTCGCGCGCGAGCGTGAGCACGTCGTCGATCGCCTCCGGCGTGTCGGCGAGGGTCGCCGCGACCTGCACGACGTTCACGAGCTCGCGGACGTTGCCGGGCCAGTCGTAGGTGCCCAGCCGTCGCTCGATCCAGTCGAGCACGACGCCGCTCGCCTCCTCCCGGCCGCAGCGCTTGCACACCTCCTCGACGAGCATCGGCAGATCGTCCAGCCGCTCGCGCAGCGGAGGGAGCTCGATCCGGACCTGCGCGATGCGGAAGTACAGGTCGCTCCGGAAGCGCCCCGCGTTCATCTCGGCGGACAGGTCGCGGCGCGTGGCGGCCAGCACGCGCACGTCGATGGGCTCGAACGAGCTGCCTCCGACGCGCTTGACCTGACGCTCGGCGAGCGCGCGGAGGAGCTTCGGCTGCAGGTCGATCGGCAGCTCGCCGAGCTCGTCGAGGAACAGCGTCCCGCCGTGCGCCTCGGCGAGGGCGCCCTTCCGGCGCTCGGTGGCGCCGGTGAACGCTCCCTTCTCGTGACCGAAGAGGAGGCTCTCGGCGAGGCTCTGCGGGATGGATCCGCAGTCGACGACGACGAACGGCCCGTCCTTTCGCTCGCTCGCGAGGTGGACGCTGCGCGCGACCACCTCCTTGCCGGTCCCCGTCTCGCCGAGGATGAGGATCGACAGCGGCGTCCTCGCGACCTTCTCGAGCACGCCGAAGACGCGCCGCATCCGGGGCGAAGAGCCGACGAGGTCGAAGAAGCGATCCGAGAAGCCGACGTCGACGCGCTGCTTGGCGGTGGGCTCGATCGTGATCCGGCTCTGGCCGACGATCAGCTCCGACCGCGTCGTGATGACGCCCTCGCGCACGCGGAGCCCCGCGACGAAGGTTCCGTTCGTGCTGCCGAGGTCGCGCACGAGCACCCCCTCGTTCACGGCGCGGAGCTCGCAGTGGGCGGCGCTCACCTCCGGGTCCGACAGCCGGATCTGCGCGCCCTCGTCGCGACCGACGACGACGGGATCGACGTCGATGGTGACCTCGGTCCCGTCGGACATCCGGGCGATCCCGCCGCGCACGAACCAGTGGAGGACACGCGCGCGGGTCGAACCTCCTGTCATTCCTTCCTATTGTCACACGCGAGCCGTGCTGGGAAGCGCCGCTCCTCGCGAAGCCGTGCCGGAAGCGGGCGGACGAGGACGCGTCCAGTGGACGTGCGCACGTCCAGGCGAAAGCCCCCTCGTCCCATGCGGGTCGGAACGATTCGGCAACGCCGGGCGCCGTCCGACCGCGGGCACGTCGAGTGCTAGGTTACTCGGCATGAGCCACCGTCGCACGCGGAGCGCCCTCGCGGTCGTCACGCTCGCTTGCCTGGCCGCGTGCCGCACGAAGGCGGAGCCCGCCCCGGAGATCGACGAGGCCACCTTCGCCGAAGACGGTGCGGACGTGGCAGGGACGGAGACCGACGTGCAGCTCCTCGCATCGTCGCTCGTCTCGTCGTCACCGGATGGGACGATCTCGCTCGCGTCGGTCGATCTCTCCGCCGCGGATCTCGGCACGCGCGGGATCGGCGACGGAGCACGCGCCATCTACATTCCGCGTGGTTGCCTGAACGTCACGCACGACGAGGCGTCCCGGACGGTCGTCTACGCGTTCGATCGATGCACAGGACCGAACGGCCTGCGCGGCGTCAGCGGCCGCGTCACGGCGCGCTACACGATCGATCCGAGCCGCCTCCGACTCGAGCTGACCGCCGAAGACATGACGATCAACGACGCGACGCTCGACTGGGCGGCCTCGGCGGAGATCGAAGCGAGCGGCGCCGACCGCAAGATGACGTGGAAGGCCGAGCTCTCGGGCACCACCGGCGGAGGCCGCGAGCTCTCGCGAAGAACCGACCACACGGTCTCGTGGCGGCTCGGCGAGCCGTGCTTCTCTCTCTCGGGCTGGTCGGAGGGCTCCGTCCGCAGGCGCGACGAAGCCGAGCCTCGCGAGATCCGGACCGACATCAAGGACTTCCGCAGGTGCCGCCGCGCATGCCCGGACGCGGGTGGGCTCATCGTCGTCACCAACGTGACGACGCAGCAGAAGGTCGAGATCCACTACGACGGAACGAACCGCGCGCGCTTCGTCGGCCCCGACGGCAACGAGGTGACCGTTCCTCTCCTCTGCCGTCCCTGACGAAGCCGCTAGCGCTTGTCTTCGTCCGTCTTCGCCGCCGGCGGATTCCCACCGGACGGAGGCGGCACGGACTTGTGCGTGCCGGACAGGCCGGTGAACTCGATGCCGACGATGACGCCGTCGGGCTCTTCCTGCACCCAGACGATCCGTCCGGTCCGATGGATGACCTCGTCGGTGCCGAGCGCGATCTCGAATTTCTGACCGAGGAGGACCTTGTCCTCGAGGATGGCGCGCAGGCCTCCGCGACTGACGTTGAGCGCCCAGCCGTCGAGGGTGCGACCGTCCTCTGCACGGAGCGCGACACGCTCGGTCACCTCGCGACGCGCACCACCGCGACGCATCGCATGGACACCGCTCGGCACCTTGTTGAGGGAGGCACTCGAGGCCGACGTGGTTTGGCTCGGTGGCGCCCCTCCCGGGGGACGATTCGATCTTTCGGTCACAGCTCGACCCTCCGCCATCGTAGCAGACGGGACGCCGCAGCACGCAAGTCCTCGAAGCGACTTCCGCCTTCGCTTCCGCGCGCGACTGCCGAAGTTCCCCCGTCCGCCCGCCCCGGGCCGACCGTCCATCCGTCCCGGGACGGCATTCGTCCCGGGCCTCTTTCGGCCTTTTCGGGCAGGCCGTCCCCCGCTTCTGGGCCTGCCTCTTCGCTTCACTGTTGACGGATAAGGTCCTTTAGCCAGAATGTAGGACAAGTCGACGATATTCCGTCGTCGATCGATGGGTTTCGGCCAATCACTGCATCTGGTCAGCCTTTGACGTCCGCCCAGCAACTGAAGAAGGCACTCGTCGCCAGCGGCTTCGAGGTGTTCCGCACGCTCCCCGAAGAGGTCGTCCTCGCGGAGCGCGTGCGCGAAAACCTGATCCTCGATTCCGGAGTCCGCGTCGCACCTCTCGAGGGAGGCAAACTCCAAGTCCGCGTCGTCCTCCGCGCGCAGAAGGCCGACTTCCCCAACGAGGACGAAAACGCCCTCTTCGCTCGGGTGCGCAAGCTCGCGGAGCCCGCTGTCGCGAAGGGTTTCTCCGAGGTCTCGACGTCGGTCACCGCCGTGAAGGATCCGTCCGACGCGTCGCGAACGTTGGACACGTTCTACGAGGTCAATCTCTCGCACGACGTGGCCTCGGTCGAGGACGCCGTCCCCGTCCTCAAGTTCGTGCTCTCGCTCGAGAAGGCGGTCGGCCAGAAGGGCTGAGCCTCGAGGCCCCGACCAGGTCCGGGCACCCCTGCCGGCGGCCCTCGGCCGCCGGGCCCGTTGTCGCGCCCGAGTTGCCGATGCGATCCGCTCGACGTTCCGGTCGAGGTCGCCAAGGCGCGCGCGCTTGGTAGAGAACGAGCCGCACCCGTGTTATGGGGCAGCCGCCCCTTCTGGGGCTCTCCCATCGACCGCCCACGTCGTCGTGGGCATCCATCCCCCACGCGGGCTCGCTTCGGTCCATGCTCAGCGCATTCAGGCAAAAAGGGCTGACCTCCGCCGTTTACGGCGCGATCATCGTCGCCACCATTCTCGTCTTCATCCTCGGGTTCAACCCGAGCGCCGGAAAGAAGCTCGGATCGATCAGCGAGGCGTGCGCCGCTCGAGTTCGAGGGAGCTGCATCGATCCGAAGGCGTACCGCGCCGCTTACCGGCTCGCGTTCGCGCGGGGCAACGCGGGCATGAAGCAGGAGATGGCGTCTCGGTTCGTGCTCGAAGGACTCATCGAGCGCGAGCTGCTCATCGGCGAGGCCGAGCGCCTCGGGCTCACCGTGAGCGAGGACGAGATCACGGACAGCATCTTCCACGGCAACATCTACGTCAGCCTTCCGGCCGACAGCAGCCCGCAGCTCCACTGGCAGCTCGGGTTCGACAACGGCCGCACGACGGCCGACCGCATCGTCCCGAACGGCTTCAAGAACAGGGAGACGAAGCTGTTCGACCTGAAGATCTACGAGCGCACCGTCAAGCAGCTCGTCAATCGCTCGCCGGCGGAGTTCCGCGAGTGGCAGACCCGCGAGCTCTTGGCCGCGAAGATGCGCGACCTCGTCAGGGCGCCGGTGCGCGTCGCGGAGGACGAAGCCTTCGACCGCTACGTCGAGGAGCGAAGCACGTCGACGATCAACTACGTCTTCGTCCGCAAGGGCTGGATCGAGAAGTACGCCATCAGCCCGGCCGACAAGGACGTCGAGGCCTGGGCGAAGGAGAACCCGCAGAAGATCGCGGTCCCGGTCCGGCACATCCTCGTCAAGGTCGACAACAAGGACGACGCCGCACAGGTCGAGGCGGCGAAGAAGAAGGCCCAAGACCTCCTCGACCGCATCAAGAAGGGCGAGGACTTCGCCGCGCTCGCGAAGGAGCACTCCGAGGATCCCGGCAGCAAGGACAACGGCGGCCAGTACCCCGCGGAGCAGGTCTCGAGCTTCGTCAAGGAGTTCCAGGACTCCGTCGCGAAGCTCAAGCCCGGCGAGGTGGACCCGAACCTCGTCGAGACCACCTTCGGCTTCCACATCATCAAGCGCGACCCTGCCACCAAGGAGGACCTCGTCCGCGACTACAAGGCCGCGAAGTCCGACGACGTCGCGAAGGCGATGGCGAAGGACATCCTCGAGGACCTCAAGAACGGCAAGAGCACGGACGACGCGATCGCCGCGGCGATCGCGAAGTACGGCAAGTACAAGCCGAAGGCGGAGAAGCCTGCCGCGACGGAAGACGCGGGAGACGCCGGCGCGCCTGCCGCGACCGAGACGTTCACCGCGGAGACGGATCCGCTCCGGCCGCAGGTGGTGACCTCGAGCGCGTTCAACCGCGGCGGCGATCCGATCCCTGCGATCTCGAGCGAGGCGACGGAGGCGATCGTCAAGTTCGCGTTCGAGGCGAAGCCGAACGACCTCGCTCCCGAGCCGGTGCAGACCGACGACGGCTACATCGTGGTGCAGCTCAAGGAGCACAAGCCCGCGACGAAGGAAGACTTCGACAAGGAGCGCGACACGTACATGCTCACGCTGCTCACGGGGAAGCAGAACGAGGCGCTCGCCTACTACGTGCGGCGCCTGCGTGAGGCCTCGAAGCAGGAGATCAAGATCGACGAGAGGCACCTCATCGGTGCGAAGAGCGACGGCAGCTCGCAAGACGACGAGGACGACTGAGGTGGACCGGAAGACCCACGACGCGAGAGCGCCTGGGTCATGGACCTCGGGCGCGCGCTCGGAGCGAGCCAGCGGCCCGCCGAGCACGCGACCGCTCACGGACGTCGGCGCGACGCAGGACTTCCGCGTCGAGACGCTCGAGAACGGGCTGCGCGTCGTCGTCACGCCGCAGCCTCAGCTCCATCGCGCCCACGTCGCGCTCTACGTGCGCGTGGGCTCACGCTTCGAGACGCCCGAGCAGAACGGGCTGTCGCACTTCCTCGAGCACATGCTCTATCGCGGCACCCCGCGGCTGCCGCACGCGCACGACGTGAATTTCGCGTTCGAGCGGCTGGGCGGTTACCTCTACGCCGCCACGCAGGTCGACTTCGGGGTGTTCTCCGTCACGCTCCCGCCCGAGTCGCTCGCGGAGGCCACGCCCCTCTTCGCGGAGGTCCTGCTCGAGCCGACCTTCGCGGACATCGAGGTCGAGAAGGAGATCGTCTGCGAGGAGATCCTCGAGGACCTCGACGACGAGGGCCGACAGGTCGACGCCGACAACCTCTCGCGCCAGCTCATCTACCCGGACCACTCGCTGGGCTTCACCATCACGGGAGACGAGGCCCGCGTGCGCTCGTTCACGCGCGAGATGCTCGCCGCGCACCACGCTCGCCACTACAACGCGGCGAACGCCGTCCTCGCCTTCTCGGGCGCGGTCGATCCCGATCGCGCGTTCGAGCTCGCGCATCGGGCCTTCGCGAAGATGCCGCGCGGCGAGCGCGTGCCGCTCACGCCGCCGGTCCACACGCAGACGGCCCCGCGGGTGCGCATCGTCGAGAACGTCTCGAGCCAGACGGAGCTGCGCGTCTGCTACCGCGCCGTTCCGGACCGCTCCGACATGCGGCCGGCGATGGAGATGCTGATGCGCATCCTCGACGACGGGATGTCGACGCGCCTCTACCACCGCATCTGCGACGACAAGGGGCTCTGCTACGACGTCGGCGCGTCGTACGACGGCTACGACGACGACGGCGTGCTCGACTTCGCCGCGGGCGTACGCCACGCGCGCGTCTCGGTGGTCACGCGCGAGATCACCTCGCTCCTCCGCGAGCTGGCGCGCACGGGCCCGACGGACGACGAGCTCGAGAAGGCGCGCCGCCGCCACGGCTGGGACATGCGCACGATGCTCGACTCTCCGGAGGAGCTCGCCGGCTTCTTCGCGTCGGGCCTCCTCTTCGACCGCTTCGAGACACCCGAGGAGCGCGCCGCGAAGAACGCCGCCGTCTCGCGCGAGGAGATCCGCGCCCTCGCCGAGCTCATCGCGCAGCCCGACCGACTCAACGTGCTCGCGGTCGGCCTCCTCGACGAAGGCGAAGATCGCCGCCTCGAGGAGGTGGTGAAGAGCTACACGGTTTCCTGACCCGAGCGAAGCGCGCCCGAGCCGCGACGCGTGCTCGGAGCTCAGAAGAGGCCGAGGTCGCGGGCGTCGCGCGGGTCGATCCCGTAGTCGCGAAGGAGCGCGTCCCGCTCGTCGAGCGCCGCCTCGAGGGCCTTGGCGGCGGAGCTCTCCTCGAGCTCGAACCTCGAGAGGTTCCAGTGCCGCTCGAGTCGCGCGGCGTCCGCAGCCTCACGCGCCGCCCGTGCATCGCGCTCGAGAACGGCGAGCCGGGCGCGCAGGTACGGGTAGCGCTCGTCGGCCCTGAGGGCGTCCGCGCGCCCCCTCGCCGCCGCGATCCGCTGCTCTCGCGCACGTGACGCCACGGCGATCCGCCGGTCCATCTCCTCGAGGCACGCGTCGACCTTCGCGCGGAGCACCTCGGACGGAGCGTCCTCGGCCGCCTCGACCCCGGATCGATCCGGCTCCGCATACTGCGCACAGCGCTCGTCCACGAGCGCACGGAAGCGGCTCCTCGCCGTCTCGCCAGGCGCGAGCCGTACCTGCTCCGCCGTGCGGGCGAGCGCTCGCTCCGAGCAGTTCAGCGCGTGGAAGCGCTCGAAGACGTAGGCGCAGCCGCCGACGGGCAGCTCCGCGGAGTGGATCCGAGCCTGGCCCACGGGCACCGGCTGCGAGCTGCAGCCCGCGACGGCGGCGAACGCCGCGATGGCGACGGCGGAGATGCGAGAGGGGCTCGACATGGCGGATGGCGCGCCGTTCCCTGCCATCGCGGCGGCCTCCGTGCAAGGGTCGATCGACCAGGCCTCGTCACGAGGACCGCGGATTACGTCGCGCGCGGAACGCAGGGCCGAGCGCGTCGAGCTCCTCGGCGATCGCCCCGGTGGCGGCATCGTCGACGACGATGCGCGCGCGCGGCCCGAGGTCCTCGGCGACGCGCACGCGGAGCTCCTCCGGAATCCCCAGAAGCATGCGATTGAGGAGGCGGAGCGCGCCGAGGCGCGCTCCTGCCGGCGCCGTCGGGTCGTCGGCGATCCTCCGCAGCTCCTCGATGCCGTACGCGTCGCTCCGATAGACCTGCTCTCCCGTGCCGAGCGCGTCGAGGCGCGCGAGCCAGGCCTCCGTCGTCTCGTTCGCCTCGACGTTGCGGTCGAGGAGGCGGACGCGAGCGTCCACCTCGAACGTGGTCGTGCTCGCGTCGACCGGGTGCCAGGCATGGGCACGGAAGTGCTCCGCGATCCGGGAGCGGCCGTCGAAGGTGTCCTTGCCCACGCGCTGGACGCTCCGAAAGACCGGCTCGACGAGGAAGAGCACGCTGGCGAGGATGGCCGCCATGAGCGCCGGGACCCCGAAAGTCCCCTTGTAGACTCCGAGGCCGAACCCGGCGACGACGAGGGTGTAGAGGAGCGCGGAGATCATCCCGCAAAAGGCGAGAACGCGCCGCGCCGATCCCAAGCGCAGCGGCCCCACGCGCATGGAGACGTCGGCCGTCCCCGGCCACGCGACCCCCATCCGCGCGAGGAGGGCACGCGCCTCGGCCTCGCGTTCGACTTCGATGAAGAAGCCCTTCTCTTCGTTGCCTCGTACGACGGCGATGCTGTAGCCGAGCGCCCCGCGCGCGACCGAGACGGACGGCCGTGCAACACCACCGGCCGCCGCGTCGAGCAGCTCGCGGAGCTCGGGAGCGCTGCCTCGGAGCAGGTACGGCGCGCGCCGGCGCCCGAGCAGCAGGCCGAGGCACCAGACGGCGAGCGACACGCCCGCCGACCAGTACTTGTCGACTCCGAGCCACTCGTGTGGCGAAAAGACGTAGGTGACGACCCCGAGCAGCGACAGGCCGCCCGCGAGACCGAGGATCCACGCGAGGCCGCGGTGCTCTTCGAGCTCGACGACGCGAACCGCCCCGACGCGCTCGGCGCGGAGCCCTGCTCGCGCCCCGGCCTCCGTCTCCCGTTCGAGCGCATCGCGCGCGTTGGTCGGTCCGCCGTCGCCCACGCCTCACCCCACGAGGAACTTCACCAGGAGCGCCGCGAGCTCCGCCGGTCGCGTCCAGTGCATCATGTGCCCCGCACCCTCGAGCTCCGCGCGCTCGAGACGGGCGAACGCGGCGAGACGCTCCGCCTCGTCCGGCACGTGGTAGCCGGTCGGCCCCCCGGACACGAAGAGGACGGGACACGTGATGCGCCGCGCGAACTCGACGAAGAGCTTCGCGAAGAACGGCGTCGGAGACGTCGTCCGATGCAACGGGTCGAAACGCCACACGACGCGGTCGGAGCCCTCCGCGTCCTTCACCTCGCGCACGAGGTGCGGGAGGCGATGGTCGAGCACGTCGGGCGGCACCGTCGGGTGGTTGACCGCCAGGCGCTTGCGTGCGTCCTCGCGAGCGAGCGGCGGCGCCTCGCCCCGCTCTCGGACCTTGCGCATGCCCTCGATCCAGGCCCTCATCCTCGTCGGCCCCGCCTCGAACGGGTTGTCCGGCGGCCCGAGCCCCTCGAGGTTGGCCAGGCGCACGACGTTCTCCGGGAACGTGCCCGCGTAGAGCGTCGTGATGGTGCCGCCCATCGAGTGCCCCACCAGCGCGACGGGCCGATCCGGCGAGAGGGCCGCGACGAGCTCCGCGAGGTCGGCGACGTAGTCGGCGAAGTGGTAGTAGCTCCCGGCCGGCGCCCTCGCGCCGTCTCCGAAGCCGCGCATGTCCGGCGCGAGGACCCGGAGGCCCTCGGCGGCGAGCGCCGGCGCGACCCGGTCCCAAGTCCCGGCAGCGTCCATGTAGCCGTGGACGAGGAAGACCGCGCTCGGGGTCGCAGCATCGCCCGCTCGCTCCGCGACGGGAGCCCACTCGAGGACGCGATGCTCGAGCCCGTTCGCCGGCACACGAAGTTCGCTCGCCGTGAGTGAGAGCCCTTTCGTCATCGCACCGCAGAGAGTACGCTCAACGGACCGTAGAGAGTACGCTGGTCGATGGCACACACGATCACGCTCATCCCTGGAGACGGCATCGGACCCGAGGTCGCGGACGCGACGCGAAGGGTGCTCGAAGCCTCAGGCGTAGCGATCGACTGGGAAGTGCACGAGGCAGGCGCGGCCGTCGCCGAGAAGCGCGGCACGACTCTGCCGGACGAGGTGCTCGAGTCGATCCGTCGGAACAAGGTCGCGCTCAAAGGCCCGATCGGGACGCCCATCGGCAAGGGCTTCCGATCCGTCAACGTGACCCTGCGCCAGGCGCTCGACCTCTACGCCAACGTCCGTCCAGTGAAGAGCTTGCCCGGCATCGAGCCGCGCTTCGAAGGGACGGACATCGTCATCATCCGCGAGAACACGGAAGACCTCTACGCGGGGCTCGAGCTCATGATCATGCCGGGCGTCGCGCAGTCGATGAAGCTCATCACCGAGCGGGCGTGCACGCGGATCTGCGAGTACGCGTTCGACTACGCCGAGCGCCACGGCCGGAAGGTCGTCACGGTCGTGCACAAGGCGAACATCATGAAGCTCTCCGACGGGCTCCTGCTCGAGTGCTTCCGCAAGGTCGCGCTCAAGCACCCGCGGATCGAGCCGCGCGAGATGATCGTCGACGCCTGTGCGATGCAGATGGTGCGCAACGCGAACAAGCTCGACGTCATCGTCACGGAGAACCTGTACGGCGACATCCTGAGCGACCTCGGCGCGGGTCTCGTCGGCGGCCTCGGCATCGTGCCGGGCGCCAACATCGGAGAGAACGCCGCGGTGTTCGAGGCGGTCCACGGCACCGCGCCCGACATCGCAGGCAAGGGCCTCGCGAACCCCACGGCGCTCATCCAGAGCGCGGTGATGATGCTCCACCACATCGGCGAGAAGGCCGCGGCGCAGAAGATCGACCGCGGCCTGCTCGCGACCTTCGAGCGCGGCATCCGGACGGCGGACCTCGGCGGCACCGCCACCACCGAGGAGTTCACGCGCGCGCTCTGCGAGGCGGTCGGTCGCGCCTGACCTCGTCCCGCGCGACCGTCGTCGCGTGGGCGACCCGACGCCGCGCGGCGACCGCGCGCGGTAACGCTCCACCGGCGAGCGCGCGCGTTTCGAGCTAGGGTTGGCTCGCTCGATTCGAACGCCGGGCGGCGGACGACGCCCTCGACCCGAGCCTCGCCGCGAAGGGAGCCGGGCCGAAGCAAGGCACCGCGCCGGGCCGGAGGCACGACCGTGGCAGAGCGTGACGTCCTCGTGTTCCTCCTGTCGCTCGCGCTGATGCTCGGCGTGGCTCGGCTGCTCGGAGAGCTCGCGCGTGCCCTCGGTCTGCCGCTCGTGGTCGGTGAGATCCTGACGGGCATCCTCCTCGGCGCGACGGGGCTCCAGCGCGTGTGGCCGGAGGCTCACGCATTCCTGTTCCCCGAGGGCGCGCCCGCGCAGATGCTCTCGGGGTTCACGACGATCGCGGTCGTCCTCCTGCTCGTCGTCGCCGGGCTCGAGCTCAATCTCGCCACCGTGCGGCAGCGCCGTCGGAGCGCGCTCCTGGTCACGGCGTTCGGCATCGCAGCCCCGCTGCTCGGAGGCGTGATCCTCGGGCACCTCGTCCCGGACGACGTCGTCGGATCGCCCGAGCGCCGTCACCTCTTCGCGGTCTTCATGGGCGTGGCGCTCTCGATCTCCGCGCTGCCGGTGGTCGCGAAGACGCTGCTCGACCTCGGACTGTACAAGACGGACATCGGCCTGCTCGTCATGACGGTCGCGATGCTGAACGACCTCGTGGGCTGGGTCGCGTTCAGCGTCCTGCTCGGGCCGATGCGCGGCGGCAGCTTCGAGCTCGGGCCTCTCGTTCGCACGGTCGCGCTCGCCGTCGTGTTCGTCACTGCCTGCCTCGTCGCGGGACGGCGCATCGTCGACCGGGTCCTCGGACGGCTGGAGGAGCAAGCGGACGTCGCCCCGGGCCGGATCCTCACGTTCGTGATGGTGCTCGCGGTCCTCGGGGCGGCGCTGACGCAGGCGATCGGCATCCACGCCGTGCTCGGTGGGTTCGTCGTCGGCGTGATGGTCGGCGAGTCGCCCCGCCTCCGCGAGCGGACGCGCCAGACGATTCATCAGTTCGTGACGAACGTCTTCGCGCCGGTGTTCTTCGCGAGCGTGGCCCTGCGCGTCGACTTCTCGAAGGCGTTCGATCCCGTCCTCTGTCTGACCGTGTTCCTCGTCGCGACCGGCGCGAAGGTGCTCGGCTGCAGCGGCGGAGCGCGCGTCTCGGGCGTGCCGTGGCGCGAGTCGCTCGCGATCGGCTTCGGGCTGAACGCCCGCGGTGCGATGGAGATCATCCTCGCCCTGCTCGCGCGCGAAGCGAACCTCATCGACGACCGCATCTTCGTGGCCCTCGTGACGATGGCGATCGCGACGTCGCTCATCGCCGGCCCCATGATGAAGCACCTGCTCTTCGGAAGCCGTGCCGGGCTCGGTGTGAGCCCGGACGAGGCGGCCGGCCTCGTCCGCGACGGCGCCTTCGTCCCGGTCCTGTCCGCGACGACGTCCGCGCGCGCGATCGAAGAGCTCGGCCGCGCGCTCCGGCCGGTGATTGGCGATCTCGTCGAGCCCGCGCTCATTTCGGTGCTCGAACGCGAGCTCGTCGCGCCCACGGGCCTGGGCGACGGCGTCGCGATCCCGCACGCGGCGGTGGACGGCCTGAACCGCCCTGTCGTCGCGCTCGGGCTCTCGCCGACGGGCATCGACTTCGACGCCCCCGACGGACGGCCTGCGCGCATCGTCTTCCTCCTCCTGCTCCCGCCGAAGTCCTACGAGAAGGAGGTCCGCGTCCTCGCCGCGCTCGCCCGGTCGGTCTTCGACGAGCCCGCTCGCGAGGCCCTCCTGTCCGCGAAGTCCCTCGACGAGGCGGTGCGCGTACTCGACGAGCACGGTCGCCGTCTCTCGGGCGAGACGCCGGGCGCGGTCGGCATGGCGAGCGTCGCGGGCATGTGACCGTCGACACCGCACCTGCTCCGATCTAGGAAGAGCCGTGCTCATCGCGACCTGGAACATCAACGGCATCCGAGCGCGCTCGCAGCGGCTCGCCGAGTGGCTCTCCGAGCGCAAGCCCGACGTCGCGTGTCTGCAAGAGCTGAAGACCGTCGAGGACGAGTTCCCTCGGCTCGAGCTCCGCGCGCTCGGCTACCACGCCGTGATGTCGTGCCAGCAGGGCTGGAACGGCGTAGCCATCATCGCGCGTGAGCGTCCCGAGCTCGTCATGTGCGAGCTGCCCGGCGCAGGCGACCTCGGCGCGAGGTTCGTCCTCGCGAAGGTGAACGGCATCGAGATCGCCAGCGTGTACGTGCCGAACGGAAAGTCCGTGACGCACCCCGACTACCGGATGAAGCTGAGCTGGCTCGAGCGCCTCGCCGCGCACGTCGAGTCGCGACCCGACAAGGACGCCCCGCTCGTCATCGGTGGCGACTTCAACGTCTGCCCCACCGACCTCGACTCGTACGGCGGCATCCGCTTCAAGGGGAAGATCCATCACACGGACGAGGAGCGCGCCCTCATCGCTCGCCTCTGCGCGGCCGGCCTCGTCGACCTGTTCCGCGCCCGCTACCCCGACGAGCCCGGCTTCTCGTGGTGGGACTATCGCGCGGGGGCCTTCCACAAGAAGGAAGGCATGCGGATCGATCTGTTGCTCGCGACGCCGGCGATCGCCTCGCGCGTCACCGACGTCTACGTCGACAGGGAGTTCCGCAAGAAGGGAAAGGCGTCGGGATCGATCCCGTCCGATCACGCACCCGTCGTCGCCGTCGTCGACTGAGGCTTCGCCCTCCGGCCGTCGTGTCATGGCCGAAGCGGCTCGGCGGTGACCGGCGGCGGCGCGTCGTCGCCCGTGCGCGACGGTGCGCGAGCGGCCCGAGACGTGTCGTCCGGGTGCTAGCTTCGAAGCATGGCGAAGCCGTGGGTGGTGGGCGCGATTTCGTTCTCGTGCGGAGCAGTGACGGCGAGCGGAGCGTGGACCGCGTTCCCGCCGTCGTCGCCGAAACCCTCGCCCGTCCCATCGGCGACCGCGGAGCCGGTCGACGAGAGCGCGCTCGCGAAGGCCAACGCGAATCTGACGGCGATGCTCCACGAGTGCGATCGCAGGCTCGCCGAGCTACCGGGCATGTTCGGCCGAGGCCGCGGCCGCGACCCGGCTCGATGACCTCACGCAAAGGGGACGGACCGTCACGCGCTCGGATCCGGCTCGCGGCTTCCCCGCCCCTTGACGATCGCGAGCGTGGCGCCGGCGATGACGACGGCGGCGCCGAGGGCCTCGCGCCATGTCGGCACCGCGCCCATGAGCAGGACCCCGATCGCGATCGCGCCCACCGTCTCGCCCGGACAGACGAGCGCGACGAGGACGGGCGGGGCGTGTCGCGCCGCGCGCTGCATCAGCGTGTGTCCCACGAGCGTCGGCACGAGGCCGAGACCGACGACGGCGAGCACCGCACGCAAAGAGGGAGCCGTCGCGCCGTTCGTCATCCACGCCGCGAACGGGAGGAGCACGAGCGAGGCGGTCCCGTACACGGCCGCCGCGTACTGCGTGGCGGGCATCGCATGGCGAAGACCGCGCGCCGACGCGACGTACGCGCCGAAGAGCAACACCGCGCCGAGGACCAATGCATCTCCCGCGAGACGATGCTCGCCCGCGCCCGCGGACGAGGCCACGATGACCGCGCCACACGTCGCCACGAGCAACCCGGCGAGCTCGAGGCTCGTCGGACGCAGGCGGAACGCGACGAAGGCGGCGAGCACGACGGCGAGCGGCTCGAGCGACACCAGCGCGACGGCGGCCGCGAGCGACGTCGCAGCGAGCCCCGCGAGGAAGAGAGCGAAGTGACCGCCGAGCAGCACGCCCGCGAGGAGCACGGCGGCGCGCTGCCGACCCGTAAGCGCGCGAAGCGCACGCACGAGCGCCGCGGGCGCGGCGAGCGCGAGCACGACCGCGGCGATCCCCGTCCGCGCCGATGCGACCGTCATCGCAGGAATCTCCGCCGCGACCTTTCCGAGCGGCCCCGCCGTCGAGAACGCCAGCGATGCGACGCCGACGAGGGCGAGGTCGGCCCCCAGCCTTCGGGCTTCCGGCTGCAGCGGGTGTTCGGACCGCACGCGAGGCGTGGAGCTTACAGGCAGACCTCGGAGACCTCACGCTCGGCGGCCGTGGCCCCTGCCCTCCCTGGCGGCCGCCCCCCCATTCCGCTGGAGCCCGGAGCCCAAAGCCTCTGCCTCAGTCCTCAGTCCTCAGTCCTCAGTCCTCAGTCCTCAGTCCTCAGTCCTCAG
>ERZ777003.307-NODE-307-length-99942-cov-8.767417_pt1 | contig 99942 bp, 90 predicted proteins | sample MGYA00374956_ERZ777003 | MGnify/ENA primary metagenome ERZ777003 (study PRJEB29302, sample SAMN06268252) | bioreactor metagenome | isolation source: Joint BioEnergy Institute, California, USA | place: USA:Joint BioEnergy Institute, California, USA | collected...
GCTGCTGGTCTTCTTCATGGTCACCGCAAAACCCATCAAACCCGAAAGTGATATCGATATTGGACTCCCGGGAACCGTTGCACAGGAGGAGTCCGTCGACATCCCGGACGAGCAACGGATTGCGATTCTGGGCGATGGGCAGGTGATTTTGAACGACCAGCCGATGGACCCGCCGCCGAATCCGGAAATGCCGCGTCTGCTCGCGACGCTGGTGCGCTTCAAGGAATCGGCGGACGCCAACAAAAGCGAGGCGCTGGTGACGATCGAGCCCGATGATGCCGCGACGCATCAGCGAATCGTCGACGTGCTGAACACCTGTGCGAAGGCGGGCATCGTTGGAGTGACATTCGCCGACGGCAACTTTGGGGGGGATTCGTTCCAGCCATGAAGGTCGAAGCGGTTCTCGAAGGGAAGGACGAAAAGAAGCGCCTCCGCAGGCTGATCTTTACGATCGTCGTCATTGCGGTGGCCGTTCACCTCATCGCGGGAGGCGTGGCGGCGGTGCTCGTGGTGGCGCGATATTTTTTGCAACCGCAGGCGACGTTCGAGGTGCAGAAGGACATTCGGCTGCCGGCCAGGGAACGGGAGCATCGGATGAACATGGCCGAGTTCGACGCGATGACGCCGAAGCCAAGTTTCACCGACCAGATGCAGGCATTGCGGCCGACCGAGTTTGCGCTGCCTGATCTGCCGAAAGTTCCGCTCGATCAAATGCTGCCGCTTGATCCAAGCGCGATTGTGACCGATCAGGTCGCCAGCATGGTTGGCACGGCGGGCACGGGTGCCGCCGGTGAGGGCGGGTCCGGAAGCGGCGGAGTCGGGTCGGGGATGAGCTTCTTCGGGATTCAGGACGCCGGGCGGAGCGTGATCATTGTCGTCGACACGTCGAACTCGATGTTCGAGCGCTCGCGACGCGGGGAGATGCACCGGTTCGATTTCAAGACGATCAAGGAGCAGGCCACGCAGCTCATTGACAAGCTGAACATCAATACGCGCTTCAACGTAATCATCTACGAAGGCGGCTCGATGGCGTTTTCGAAGGAGTTTTTGCCGGCAACCGATGCCAACAAGGCGGCGGCGCGGGAGTGGATCCAGGGGTTGTCCGAGGATCCGGATATGTCCATCGGGAAGCGACCGGGACGCGGGCCGAAGCTGATGGAGGGCGGCGGCACCCGGCTCGACACCGCGATGAAGCAGACGTTCTCGTTCCAGCCGGAGGTCGTCTACATCATCACCGATGGCGAGATCAACCGGGGCAGCGGCAGCCGTCGTGAGAGCGAGCGCGAGAGCCGCAACAGCCGGAATTATTCCGAGTCCGACAAGATCGGCGAGCGCGAGATGCTTGCGATCATTTCCGAACTTCAAAAGGAGCTGCCGGAGCCGGCGCGCATTCACACGATTCTCTACGAGACCAGCGTGGTGCGGCCCGAGGAGGAGCGAACAATCCGCGCGATCGCTCGACACAACGGGGGCAAGTTCCGAAAGGTCGAGGCGAAGGAGATCAAGAAGTGACCGTCGCGGAATTGTCCCCGCCGTGCGGTGGGTTCTTGTGGCCGTGCGGGGAGGCGGTTTCGTAGAGTGCGAAAATGCGACGGCTGATTTTCTCCCTGGCTTCCCTGCTGCTTTTCGTTTTGCCCGCACCGGCGAAGGATACGCCTCGCGCGGTGGTCCTGGTGATTTCCGATGGGACGTCGCTGGAGCTGCTGACCGCGGCGCGCATGTATGCAAAAGGCGGGCACGGTCGCCTCGAACTGGAGTCGATGCCGCGCACGGCGATTGTTCGGACGGTCTCGCGCTCGGATCTGGTGACGGATTCCGCCGCGGCGGCGACGGCGATTGCACGGGGCATCAAGGCTGACAATCGTGTGGTGGGCCAGGAAACCGCGAAGGCGGACTCCGGACCGGCGAGTTTGCTGGATGTCGCCCGTGAAGCGGGCTGGTCGACGGGAGTCGTGTCGGACGATCAGGTGACGGGCGCGACGCCTGCCGCTTTCATTGTGGAGCACCGGGACCGCGATGAATTTGCGGAGATTGCCGCCAAGGAGGTCGCGCAGTTGGGGAAGCGAGTCGACGTGCTGCTCGGCGGAGGGCGGAAGTGGGTGGCGGTTTCCGACGACGAGACTTACAAGGAAGGGGAGAAGGAGATCGCCCGTCGGAACGAGGCGGTGCTGAAGTCGGGCACCATTGCGTGGTTCGATGACTGGGGCGCGTTTCAGTCATTTGCAAAAAGTGGCGGGGACGGTCGGCCGGTTTTCGGCACGTTCGCGCCTGAAGACCTTCCGTTCTACGTCGATGGAAAGCGCGAGCTGCGACTCGTGGATATGGTGGAAGCCGCGGTTGGGTTGCTCGAGGCGCGTGGGAAGCCGTTTTTCCTGATGGTGGAGGCCGGCGCACCGGACACGGCGTGCCACATGAACAACGCGAAGCGCGCCGTCACCGAGGTGCTCGAACTCGATGCGACGGTCGCGTGGCTTCGGAAGCATTTGCCGCCCGATTCGCTCCTGCTGGTCACCACGGATCACAACACGGGCGGCCTCGCCATCAATGGTCAGCCCATGCGCGGCGAGGCGAAGGGCGACGAGTTGCTGCGGGCAAATCCGGTGAACGAGGAGATGTTCTTCACGTGGTCGAGCGGACCGGGCGCAACCTCGGCGAACGAAAATCTCGAGCAGACGGATCCGGCGTTCACCCAGCCGGCATTGCTCCCACGGAAGTCGGCGATGCATACCGGGGGCGATGTCTGGTTGCTTGGTGAGGGGCCCGGCAGCGAAGCGGTGGTCGGATTCCTCGACAACACGGACGTCTTTCGAATTGCCCGCGACGCGATCCAGCGAAAGTAGCGATCTCGAAGGACTGCGAAAGAAGGCTGGCCGGTCCGTGGCGGTCGTGAAGAATGCCGCGCCATGGAACTCATCGGCATCGACCTTGGTGGCACGAAGATCGAAGGCGTCGCAATCGATCCTGCGCGGCCGGGGGAGGCGCTGGCGAGGATTCGCCGGCCGACGGAGCAGGAGCGGGGATACGAGCACATTCTCGAGCAGATTGCCGCGATCGTCGAGGAACTGAGGTCACGGTATCCGGAAGCGGTGCCGGCGCTGGGAATCGGCACGCCGGGCACTCTGGACGCGAGGACGGGCGCGTTGCGGGGCTCGAACACGCAGTGCCTGAATGGGCGTCCGATCAAAGCGGATCTCGAAGCAAGGCTCGGCATGCGCGTCGAGATCGAGAACGACGCAAATTGCTTCGCGCTGGCGGAGGCGACGCTGGGCGCGGCACGTGGTTGCGAAACCGTGTTTGGAATCATCCTCGGCACGGGCGTGGGCGGGGGAATTGTCATTCGCGAACGGATTCTGCATGGCCACCACGGGATCGCCGGGGAGTGGGGGCAGATCGTGATCGAGCCGGAGGGTCCGGTCTCGGCATACGGCACTCGCGGGACCGTGGAGGCCTGTCTATCCGGGCCGGGTCTCGAACGGTTCTACGCGTCGCGAAGCGGCCTGAAGCGATCGCTCAAGGAAATCGTGGAGCAGGAGGCGGAGGACGCTGCGGCGCGGGAGACGCTGGAGCGGATGGAGGAGGTCTTTGTGAAGGCGATTGCGCTCGTGATCAACTGTCTGGACCCCGATGCCATCGTGGTGGGCGGAGGGGTTGGCAATATCGGCCGGTTCTACAGCGAGCGGATGCGGGAACGGATCGGAGAGGCCATTTTTGCCCCGAAATTTGAGGCGGCGTTGTTGAAGCCCGCTCTGGGCGACAGTGCCGGGGTTTTCGGCGCTGCGATGCTGACGCGGGAATGACGGCCGCAACCGGGCCATTTGGCGGACCACACACTTTTGAAAGTTACAGGTGGAATTTGCGGTCGAATCCTTTACGATGCCCGCGCTTCTGAACGACGAAGCGCCCCCGGAAGACACACCCACGTGAGTCCCTCCGGCGGTGCCGAGGGATGGAAGCACCACAGACGTTCCTATCCATTATCCCACTCATGAACCTAAAAGCTCTCCCCATTTTCCTTGCGTTCTTCCTCATGGGCGTTGCCGACGCCATGGGGCCGTTGTCCAGCGCTGTGCAGGAGAATTTCCAGCTCTCGCGCGTGGTCGCGACGCTGATGCCATTCTTCGTGTTCATCGCGTTTGCGATCTTCAGCGTGCCTGGTGGCGTGCTGGCCGCGCGTATCGGAAAGAAAAAGGTGCTGCTTCTGGGGCTTGGACTGAACACGGTGGCCGTGGCGGTTCCCGCGTTCATGAGTCCGTCCTATCCGCTTCTGCTGACCTGCATTTTCATCCTCGGTGTCGGAACGACCTTCCTGCAGGTGGCTGGAAACCCGATCATGCGTGATGTGAGCCCGGCCGGCCAATACAGCCGCAACCTCGCGCTGGCGCAGGGTTTCAAGGGAATCGGCAGCTCGGTGTCGGCGTTCCTCCCGTCTGTGGTGGGTGTGATTGGTGTGCTCGCCGCCATGGGCTGGCGCGGTGCGTTCCCCATTTTCTTTGCGCTGATGGCCATCGCCTTCGTGCTTGTGGCGATCATGCACATCGATGAGGCAAAGGCGGATGTTCCTCCGAGCATCGTCAGCTCGCTGGGCCTGCTCAAACTTCCGGTCTTCGCGCTGGCGGTGCTGGGCATCTTCCTCTACGTCGGCGCGGAGGTCTGCATGGCGACATTCCTCAAGCCGACCCTCGAGTCACTGGGGCTTTCGGAGAAGGACGCCGCGCTCTATGGCCCGTCGCTGTTCTTCATCGTTCTCACGATCGGCCGTCTTGTCGCGGGCGTGATCAACGTCAACCCGCACCTGTTCTTCCGCATCTCGGCATTGGTGGGTCTCATCGGCATCGGGCTGGTGATCTTTGGAAACCAGAGCCTCGCGCTTGCCGGTGTCGTTCTCGGCGGCCTCGGCTTTGCGAACATCTGGCCGATGCTCTTCTCGATCACGGTGGAAGAGAAGCCGGAGCGCTCCAGTGAATTGTCGGGCCTCATGTGCATGGCGATCTCCGGCGGCGCCATCGTCCCTCTCGTGATGGGCAAGCTCGTTGACAGTGGCATCGCCGATCACGTTGCGTTTGTGGTGCCCGCGGTTTGCTTCGCGTATCTCCTTCTTCTCTCGTTGAAGGGTGGCAAGGCAAAGGCCGCCTGATTTTTCCGGCAACCTCTTCCTCCATTTCGTCCCATGAAACTCGACAGCGACTCACGCATCGTCATGACACTCGACGCGGGTGGCACCAACTTCCGGTTCAGTGCCATGCGTGGCGGCAAACCGGTCACCGAAACCGTTGCCCTGCCTTCCAACGCAGACAACCTCGAGAAGTGCCTCGGCAATCTCGTGGAGGGCTTCAGCCAGGTGAAGAAGGCGCTCCCCGAGCCGCCGGTTGCCATCAGCTTTGCATTTCCCGGCCCGTCCGATTACCCGAACGGAATCATTGGCGATCTGCCAAACCTCCCGGCGTTTCGCGGCGGAATCCCGCTCGGGCCGATGCTCCAGGAGAAGTTCGGCATTCCCACGTTCATCAACAACGACGGTGATCTCTTCGTTTACGGCGAGGCGATCGGAGGCTTCCTCCCGTGGGTGAACGAGCAGCTCGAGAAGGCGGGCAGTCCGAAGCGCTACAAGAACCTCTTTGGCGTGACGATGGGCACCGGCTTTGGCGGTGGCATTGTGCGCAACGGTGAGCTTTACATCGGTGACAACTCGGTCGCGGGTGAAGTGTGGACGCTGCGCCACAAGCTTCAGCGGAACTGGAATGCGGAGGAAGGCTGCTGCATCCGCGCGGTGCGCCGCGAATATGGACGGCTGACCAACACGCCGTTCGACAACGTTCCCGAACCGAAGGTGCTCTTTGACATCGCCAATGGGAACGCGGAGGGCGACCAGGCCGCCGCGAAGGAGGCCTTCCGTCTGCTCGGCGAAGTCGCCGGCGATGCGATGGGTGAAGCGCTCACCCTTCTCGACGCGCTGGCCGTGATCGGCGGTGGCGTCTCGGGCGCGTGGCCGCTTTTCCTCCCGGCGCTTGTGGATGAATTGAACAGCGAGTTCGAGGGCCCGAGTGGAAACCGCTTCCGTCGTCTTGCTCCGAAGGCATTCAACCTCGAGGACAAGGAGCAGCTTGCCATCTTCCTCAAGGGTGAGACCCGCGAGGTGAAGGTTCCCGGCACCGACAAGACCGTGCAATACGACCCGCTCCAGCGGATCGGCGTCGGTATGAGCCGGCTTGGCACGAGCGAAGCGGTGGCGCTGGGCGCCTACGCGTTTGCGTTGAACAAGCTGGGGTGATTCCTCCCCGGCTCCGAACTTTCCCTCAATCCCCACAACCTGAATGATGATCAAAACTTCCCTTCGCCCGGCGGCCGTCTTCGGCATCTGCCTCTCCCTACTTTCCCCCGCGCTTGCGCAGGACAACAAGAATGCGCCGACCTCGCGTCCGCCGGTCGAGGACCGAAGATTCCACAGCGACGCCGTGGAGGCGTTTATCGAGAAGGTGAAGGCCAACATCTCCGATCCCGAGGTGGCGCGGACCTTCGAGAACACGTTCCCGAACACCCTCGACACCACGGTTTTTTACACCGAGGAGAACGGAGTGCCGGACACCTACATCATCACCGGTGACATCGACGCGATGTGGCTGCGGGATTCCTCGGCCCAGGTGAACCACTACATCCCGCTCGCCAAGGAGGATGAGAAGCTCGCGAAAATGATCAACGGCCTCATCCGCCGTCAGACGCGCTACATCCTCAAGGATCCGTATGCGAACGCGTTCTACCGTGAGCCCGACAAGGTTGGCGAGTGGGCCACCGACCACACCGAGATGCAGCCGGGTGTGCACGAGCGCAAATGGGAACTCGACTCGCTCTCGTATCCGATTCGCCTCGCCTACCGCTATTGGAAGGCGACGGGCGACGAGTCCGCCTTCGACAACGAGTGGTTGAAGGCGATGAACCTCGCCGTGGATACGATGAAGGAACAGCAGCGCAAGAACGGCAAGGGCCCCTACAGCTTCATGCGCACCACGCAATGGGCGACCGACACCGTGCCCGGCAACGGCTTCGGAAATCCGGTCAAGCCCACGGGAATGATCTGCTCAACCTTCCGAAACTCGGATGACGCGGCGATCTATTTGTTCAACATTCCGGAGAATCTCATGGCCGTTGCGAGTCTGCGGCATCTCTCGGAGATGTTGAACTCGATGGGCAAGGACCCCGCGCTTGCAAAGGAAGCCGCGGAACTGGCCGACGAAGTCGAGGCGGCGGTGAAGGAGCACGGCATCGTCGAGCATCCGAAGTATGGCAAGATCTACGCCTACGAGGTGGATGGTTTCGGGAACGCGCTGTTCATGGACGACGCGGGCCTGCCGAGCCTCGTTTCGATTCCCTATCTCGGGTATGGCTCGATCGACGATCCGGTTTACCAAAACACCCGGAAATTCGCGCTCAGCGAGGACAACCCCTATTTCTTCAAGGGCAAGGCGGCGGAAGGCACGGGCAGTCCGCATCTGGCGCGCGCCGGCGACTCGATGATCTGGCCGATGGGCATTTCCTCGCGGGCTCTCACCAGCAACGATCCGGCGGAGATTGCCAGGTGCATCGACATGCTCGTGAAGAACACGGGCGGAACGGGCTTCATGCACGAGGGCTTCGACAAGGACGACGGAAGCAACTACACGCGCCCGTGGTTCGCGTGGTCGAACTCGCTCTTCGCCGAAATGATTGTCGATACCTACGAGAATCATCCGGAGGTCCTGAAGAAGTAACCATCTCGCGAGGATGAGATCGATCGCCCTGTCGATGAAGCTGGCGGTGTTCAGGACTGCCCTGGCCGGTGCGCTTGTTGTTGCGGCGGCGGCGCACGCGGCGGAACTGCCCGGCTGGGCGATCGGCCCGTTCGAGCGACCCGGCGAGGGGAATCCGGTCATCGCCCCGAAGCCGGAATCCGTCTTCGATTGCCCAATGCGCGGAGCCTCCGTGCATTGGGAATCGCTTCACACGTTCAATCCCGCCGCCGTGGTGCGCGATGGGCAAATCTGCGTTTTGTATCGCGCGGAGGACGACAGCGGCGAGATGCAGATCGGGCGTCACACGTCGCGTCTCGGGCTTGCGAGGAGCAAGGACGGCATCCATTTCGAGCGACTGCCCACGCCGGTTTTCTACCCCGCCGATGACGATCAAAAATCGGCCGAGTGGGAGGGCGGGTGCGAGGACCCGCGAATTGTCGAGGCTCCGGACGGCACCTACGTGATGCTCTACACGCAGTGGAACCAGCGCGTGTTTCGCCTCGGGCTGGCGACCTCGAAGGATCTCGAGCATTGGGAGAAGCAGGGACCGGCGTTCTCGGATCCGAAATACGCGGATCTCCCGACGAAATCCGCGGGTGTCGTGTGTTCGCTGCAGGATGGCCGGCTGAAGGCCGTGAAGATCGGCGGCAAATACTGGATGTATTTCGGCGAAAAGGCGATTTCCCTCGCCACGTCGGACGACCTCATCCACTGGCAGCCCGTGGTGGACGAAAATGGAAAACTGCTGGAGCTGATCACGCCGCGGGAAGGTTACTTCGACAGCGAGTTGACCGAGGTGGGCCCTCCGCCGGTGCTCACGAAGGACGGAATCGTCGTCATTTACAACGGCAAGAATGGTGGAAATGGAGATCCCGCCATCGACGTTGGTTCCTATGCCGCGGGACAGGTGCTGTTTTCCACCGACGAGCCCGCAAAGGTGCTGGACCGGCTCGACAAGCCGTTTTTCAAGCCGGAGGAAGAGTTCGAGCGCACGGGCCAGTATGCGGCCGGCACCACGTTCACCGAGGGGCTCGTCTTCTTCGAGAACCGCTGGTTTCTCTACTACGGATGCGCGGACTCGCTGGTCGGCGTCGGGATTTGTGACAATCCGGCGGTGACCGCTTCCGCGGAAGCTGTGGAATGATTTCTCCTTCCGTGAGCCGCTCTTTTGCGTGGCTGCGGCCGCTGCTGCTCGGAGTGGTCGGGCTGGGAACGGGCTTTGCGCAATCGCCGGAGGCGAAGGAATTCGCGGAATGGGGCCGCGAGACGATGACGATGATCGACAGCGGCTACTGGATGCGTGGCCGCAACCTTTACTCCGAGGATAGCGTGCGCGAGGGCGACACCTACAAGCCCGGCAGGCAGCCGGCGTTCATGTGGGGGTGTGGTGTGATGCTGTCCGCGCTGGCGATGGCGTCGCACATGGAGCCCTCGCTTTACGAGGACCGGATGCTTGCCTACACGGAGGCGCTCAAGAGCTACTGGAGCTTCTCCAGCGGGATTCGCGGCTACGACGTGCTACCCCGCATGGAGCGCGCGGATCGTTACTACGACGACAATGCGTGGATGGTGCTCGCGTTCCTCGAGGTGTATCAGCACACGCGGGACCGGAAGTTCCTGAAGCACGCCGAGGAGATCATGGAGTTCGTGCTCTCCGGCGAGGACGACAAGCTTGGTGGCGGGCTGTATTGGCGCGAACTGGAAAAGGAGTCGAAGAACACCTGCACGAATGCCCCTGCCATCACGGGATTGCTGATGCTCTACGGACTGACGAAGCAGGAGAAATACATGGAGGCCGCCCAGCGGCTGTATCCGTGGACCTGCAAGAACCTGCAGGATCCCGAGGACGGTCTGTTTTGGGATCACATCAAGCTCAACGGCGAAGTCGACAAGCGGAAGTTCAGCTACAACTCGGCGCTGATGATCCGGGCGAACTGCCTGATCTACCAGATCACGAAGCGGGAGAAGTATCTCGACGAGGCCAAACGGATCGGGCATGCGGCGATCAGGCATTGGGTGAAGCCGGATGGCGCGATCGCCGACGGAGCGGCGTTCGGGCACCTGCTGCTGGGCTCCTTTGTGCAGCTCGCGCGTCTCGACAAGGACCCGGTTTGGCGGGACACCGTTTTCAAATGTGTCCGCTACGTGCACGACAAGGTGCGCAATGCCGACGGGCGTTACGGTGATCGCTGGGACCGGCCGACCGGGAGCAGCCCGGAGAGGTTCAAGCTGCTCGACGAAGCGAGCGTGGCCCGGGCTTATTGGGAGGCCGCGGTTCTGGCGTCTCAAGGCTCGCGGTGAGCCGGGCCGGGTGCGCGGAGGACCGAATTGCAGTCCTAGTTTTGCTTTTCGGTCTGCGGCAGGGCTGTTATACGCTGCCGCGTGTCCAGCAACCCGATTTACGCGCTGTTTTCCACGCCGAAAAGTTTCGGTCCTTTCGTGTTGCGGATGGTCCTCGCGGCGATCTTTGTGTTTCACGGAGGGCAAAAGGCGTTTGGACTCTTCGGCGGCCCCGGCTGGCGACAGACCATTTCGAACATGAGTTCCCCCGAGGCGCTGGGGCTCCCGGTGGGGGTGGCGATGTTTGTGATCCTCATCGAGGTCGGCGCGGCGATCGGGTTTTTCTTCGGGTTTCTCACACGGCTCTGGGGGCTCGGCATCGTGGGGGTGATGATCGGCGCGATCGCCACCGTGCACTGGAAGGATGGCTTCACCGGGTTCGAGTTCCCGCTTGCCGTGCTCGCGATGGCACTGGCGCTCGTTTTTCTGGGTGGCGGGCGTTTCTCCATGGACCGCGGAATCAGCAGTCAGCTCCTCCCTGTTGTCGGATGATCAGCGACCGTCGATGACTCCGGATAGACCGCCGATCGACTGGACGACCTGGACCCCCACCGAACGCGCGACCCTGTGCTTCGTAATTCGGGACGGCCAGATTCTCCTGATTCGCAAGAAGCGCGGTCTTGGCGCCGGCAAGGTGAACGGCCCCGGCGGCCGGATCGAGCCCGACGAGACACCGCACGATTGCGCGATCCGCGAGACGCAGGAGGAGCTTTGCGTCACCCCGATCGATCTCACGCTGCGCGGGGAACTCCATTTCCAGTTTGTCGACGGCTACGCGCTGCATTGCTCGGTCTTCACGGCGCGGGATTGCGAGGGCGAACCGGTGGAAACGGACGAGGCGGTGCCGCTATGGACTCCTCTCGACCAGATTCCCTTCGCCGATATGTGGGCCGACGACATTCATTGGCTTCCCGGCATTTTGGAGGGGCGCTACTTCAAGGGTTTCTTCGAATTCGATGGTGAGCAGATGCTTTTTCGAGAGGTTTTGTGGTCGGAAGATGAAGGAATTCTGCGGACTTGATTTCTAAATCGCTGAGTGACAACCATTTGAATTTTATCAAAAATTTCTGAAATTTCTCTTGTGATGCCTCAGTCCTTTGCTACCGTGACGACATCGAAAGATTGTTCTGGGGGGAACAACAGCCCGTCGCGCCATTCGGTTGCGGCGGGCTGTATTTTTTGGTGAGGATTTCCTATTTTAAGTGAATGAGCCGGTCCGGCTCGCGTCATTAAGTCACCCCTGTGGAGAGTGAATCGTCAACCAACCCGCCGAGAAGGCTGAGACTTTGGCCGTGGGTCCTCGCCACGCTGCTGGTGGCGTTTTGGTTTGGCCACGGTCCCGCGCTGGAGTGGGGAGTCCGCAAAGCGCTCGATTACCTCGACGGACAGGTCGGGCTGCAGGTGGATTTCAAGCGCATCCAGGTTCACCTGTTTCGGCCGATTGTGCTGGAGGGTGTGCGGTTTCGAGTGCTCGATCCCGCGGCCTCGGTAACGGATGCCACCGCGGTCCGCATTGAGCTGCGGACGACCTCGTTGTGGGAGATGCTCTTTGGCGATGGACGGGTCCTCCAGCGGTTGAGCGTGGAAGACATCGCGGGGACCTTTGATTTTCGGACGCCGGCAATCGTCGTGCAGCCGCTGCCGACGCTGGACCGGGCCGGGCAGGAGCAGTTCGCCGCGATGCTGCTGCGGTTTCTTCCGAAGTCGGCCGAGTTCAAATCCTGTGATGCCGTGTTTCTGGCCGACGGGCAGACCTACACGCTGCGCGACATGAATCTCACGCTCGCCGAGTCGTCGCGCGGCAAGCTGACTTTCGAGTATGCCTTGATCGAGGCGGGCCCGGTGCGACGCGAGATTTTTGACGGCGAGGCGACCACCGCATGGCGCGACGGCGTGATCTATGCGTCGGACCTGGCGCTCGGCGACGGCGTGGTGATTCGCAATTTTGTCGCGAACTTCGCTCACGTAGGCGGCGTGGAACTGCAATGGGACGTGGGCGTCGAGGAGGGAACCTTCCAGGGAAGCGTCGTCTTCGGGTCCGAGAAGGACATGTTTCACATCGATCTCGCGCTGGCAGCGATCGATCTGCCGGTGAAGCCGCTGCCGGGGTTCCTTTCGCTGCCGGGTTCCGCGGATGGCGTGATTCGTGACGGTCGCATCACGTATCGGGTGAATCCCGAGCAGCCGATGGATGCGGAGATCGCGCTGCGACTCTCGGCGGAGGATTTTCGCTGGAATGACCACGGCTGGCAGTCGCTCGTGATCGGCGCAAATTACATCGGGCGCCGCCTGTATCTCTCGACGCTGGATCTCAAACAGGAGGACAACATCATCTCGCTGAATGGCGAATGCGTGATCCCCGAGTCGCTCGAGCAGTTGCCGAAGAGCCGGTTCCTGCTCAACCTCAACGCAAACGTGCGCGATCTCTCCGCGCTGGCGGGTCTTGCGGGCGCGCCGTTCGATCAGCTTGGGGGGCGGTTCTCTCTCCACGGCTCGGTGAGCGGAGAGAGTGGCAACGTGGACGGTTACCTGAACGGCGAGGCGAGCGGTATCGTTTATGGAGGGTTGCCGCCGGCGTCGGCGCGGATTTCCCTCATCGCCGCGCGCGACGAGCTGCAGGTGAGACATGCGGAGCTGTGGTCGGGCGAGGATCGCATATCGGCCCGGGGAACCATCGGCCTGCGCCGGCCGCACCAATACACTGGCGAGGTGACCGGCAGCATCGGCGACATCGGCATTTACATCCCCTATGCAGGCGGAGAGCTGGCCTCGACGATTTTCACCGGCGCCGGAAAGTTTTCGTGGCAGGGCGACGGCACGACGGCGGCGCACTCGGGCGCGTTCCACGTGAAGCTCGACAACGTGATCACGAGCCTCACGCCCACGGGCATTACCGGCGAATTCAGCGGCACCTACTCGCCGCAGAACGTTTACTTCGACCTCGTCCGGCTCACCCACGGTTCGCTTGACCTGCAGTCGAAGCTCACGCTCGCGGCCACCGGCGTGAACATTTCGAATCTCTCGTTGAAGCGCGGCAACCTCGAGCTGCTCTCGGGGGAGGCGTTTGTTCCGCTCGATCCCTTCGCAATGGCAGGCGGAGAGACGCTGGCGAAGGCGCTGAATCGCTCGCGACCCGTCTACGCGAACTTCCGATCCGGCGAGCTTCCGGTCGCGGATCTCGTGCAAATGGCCGGCCAGTCGGCGAACATCGGCGGCAGGGCGAGCGTGAACATTTCGGCCTCCGGTCTGCTTCCCGAGCTCACGATCAGCGGAAGTTTCGACGCTCGAAACATCACGATCGCCACCGAGGATTTCAGTGTGCCCGCGACGTCGATCAATCTCGATCTGTCGTCGGATCCCGGCAGGCTCGTGATGACCGGTTCGCTGCAGACGCGCGGCTTCGATCCCTGCACGATCACGGCGAGCATGCCGTTTGCCTTTGAGGAAACGGAGGATGGCGGGGTGCGGTTGTTCGATCATGATGCGCCGATTTCCGCGAAGCTGAGTTTCCCCGGCACAAGTCTCGAGGTGCTGCGACCGTTCCTGCCATTTGCGCGGCAGCTCGCGGGCACGTTGAAAGGCAGCGCGACTGTCGCCGGCACCCTGAGCGCGCCTGAGTTTTCCGGCGAGGCGTCGCTCGTTGGCGGGGAGATCGACATTTCTCCCGATACCCCTTCCATCACGGGCCTGAATGCCCATGTGGTGATGAACAAGTCGCGCATCACGCTCGATTCGCTGCGTGGCGCGGTCGGTGCGGGACCCTTCCAGGGCAACGGGTGGATCGATTTTTCCAACGCCGGCGATCCCGAGATCCGGTTCAAGCTCGATGGCGAGAAAGTCCTGCTCGCGCGCGACCCGGGGCTGCGGCTTCGCGCGAATCTCGATTTGCTCGCGCAGGGGCGCCTTTCCTCGGGCTCGATCACCGGTTCGGTGGGGCTCGTCGATGGTCGTATTTATCGGCGCCTCGAGGTCACGCCGTTGCTTGTCCAGAATCCCGTCGAGCGGCCGGCGTTTGTCGTGCCGGTGGTCGCCGGGCTTGTGCCGGAACCGTTTTCGAACTGGTCCGTCGATGTGTCGATCCGCAATGCCGAGCCGTTCCTGATGGTCGGGAACGTCGCGACCGGCGAGATTTCCCCCGACCTCGCGATTCGCGGAACGCTTGGTGCACCCTATGCCGCCGGCACCGTCTACCTGCGCGACGTGCAGGCGTTTCTGCCGGCGACCACGCTGCGCATTCCCGAGGGACGGATCCACTTCACGCGTGAGCGCCCGTTCGTTCCGATCATGGACGTGCGCGCGCGAACCGCCGTGGCGGGCTACAACGTCCAGATGTTTGCCTACGGCGCGCTGACCGATTCTAAACTCGCGCTGCGATCCGATCCGCCGCTGTCGCAGGAAAACCTCATCTTCCTCCTCACCACGGGCCTCACGCCCGCCGGCATGAGCAATGCAGGCCTTGGCGAGGCGGTCGCGGGGCAGGGGGGCATCATTTTGCTGCGCAGCATCGCGCGGCAGCTCGAGCCCTTCGGCATCGATCTCAACGAATTCGTGAATCGCCTCAGCGTGCGCGTGATTCCGCCGAAGGACACCAGCGAGGAATCGTCCCTCGCGAGCGAGCTGCATCTCACACACGGCTTTTCCCTGACCTCGGGGCGTGACGGTTACGGGTTTTACGACGCGGGCGTCCAATACACGATCCGGTTTCGATGAACTGGCGCCTTGCGCTCCTGGCGCTCGCCAGCGGAGCGGTCTGTTTCGCGGCAAGCCTGCCGCAACCGGACATCCGGTTCGAGGGCAACGAATCGTTCAGTGCGCATCAACTTCTCGGCATCCTGCGCAACCGCTACCACGTCGCGTTGGACGGCAACTTCGGTGTCACCGAGGCCGACGACGCCGCCTATTTCCTGCGCACGTTTTATTTCTCGCAGGGGTTCCGAAGCGCCGCGGTCGACTACGACTATCGCGCTTCGCAGCCGCCGTCGGTGCTCTTCCAAATCGACGAAGGCGTGCGAAAAATGATCGGCACCGTGCGCTTCGAGGGCGAGTCGGCGTTGCCGCGCGAGCGTCTTCACGACATTTTCACGGCGACCGTGCGGGAGATGACGTTGCGGCCGTTTGGCCGGTTGCGCTATGTGGAGCGCGCGGTGGAGGCGGGCCGCGCGGCCATTGTTTCGGCGCTGGAACACGAGGGATATCTGCTGGCCCAGGCGACCATTGAGGACGAGCCGCTGCCCGACGGCACGCTCGTGAATCTCGTCATCAGGATCGACCAGGGCACGCGGTATTTCGTGCGCGACGTGAGCTTTTCGCCGGAGATCTATTCGAAGGAGGAGCTGCGCGGGGTGATGAAGGATTATCTCGACCAGCCCTACCGGCGAAACCAGGAGACGCTGATGCAATCGCGTCTCGCCGACTGGCTGCGGAACCGCGGTTACCTCGAGGCCAGCGTTGCGTCGACCTCTTCGCTCGATCCCGCCAGCGGCGAGGTCAGCATCGCCTTCACGATCGACGCCGGTCAGCGCTACAAGGTCGGCACCATCGCCGTGGACAACGACGGCGGCACCCGCCCGCGCGAGATTCTCTCCCGCTTCGGGGTGCGCAGCGGCGAGATCTACGACGCATCCGATGTCGACGAGGGCGCACGGCGTCTGTGGTTCAGCGGTGCGTTTTCCGAAGCGGAGGTCGAGCGCATCCCGCAGGCGGATGGCACGGTCGATCTCGTCCTGCACATGAAGGAAGCACCGGCGAAACGGCTGCAATTCGGCGTCGGCTACAGCCAATGGGACCGTGCCTATGCCGAGGCGCAATACGTCGACCGCAATTTTTTCAATACCCTCAACCGCTATTCCATCGAAGGCTTCGTCTCCCAGCGCAGCTACGGCATTTCGAGCACGCTTGCCGATCCGTGGCTGTTCGGATCGGACTTCGAAGGCTCGGTCACCGGCTTCTTCGCGCGCCGCGAGTTGCCCGCCTATCGCTCGATCGAATACGGCGGCACCCTCTCGCTGCTGCGCCGCTACAGCGATGCAAACCTCACCGGCTACCGCCTGCAATACGGCTGGAAGCGCGTCACCGACAGTGTGATCTACGGCGACGACGCGACCGATCCTGACCCGAACTACACGCTCGGCAGCGTGACCTTTGGCCAGACCTACGACACGCGAAACAACATCCTTTCGCCGATGAAAGGACTCTACGCCCGCTACGAAACCGAGGTCGCCTCCGAGGTGCTCGGCGGCGAGTTGTCGTTCGTCCGGCTCGACGGGCAATTCACCTACTACCTCCCGCTGCGCCCCATCACCACCGAACGGCCTTTCGTGCCATTCATCGTCTTCAATCACCGTGCCGGCGTGCTGTTTCCATTTGCGGATACCAGTGTCGTGCCCGTGCAGGAACGCTTCTTCCTCGGAGGTCCCAATACCGTGCGCAGCTTTCAGCTCGATGGCCTCGGCCCGAAGGACAGCGGCGGTGATCCGGTCGGCGGCCTTGCCATGATGCTCGTGAACCTCGAGGTCCAGTGGCCCGTATTCAACAACATCTACCTCGCCGCCTTCGCCGACGCCGGCAATCTTTGGGCCGAAGTCGAGGACATCCAGCCTGTCGATCTTCAGGTCGGTGTCGGTCCCGGGCTGCGCGTTTACACCCCGCTTGGCGCCGTTCGCGTCGACTACGGCTACAACATCGACCGCCAACCCGGCGATCCCATCGGCGCCTGGCAAATCGGCTTCGGCTTCACGTTCTAACGAGAATTTCCAACCACTCCGCGATTCCCAGGCACGCGTGCGCCGGTCACCAAAACCCTTGAGCAACATCCGCGGTGTTCCACGCAATCAATCCGCAGGCGTGGGCAATGATTGTGCGCTTTGGTGAAACCTGTTATGCGCCACGATTGGATGGAGGCAATTCTCCCAGCCCTTTACGAAGAAGTCCACAGTCTGGGTCGAGGGTGCCGATGGACTTGGGATCGGCGAATCGATCACGTTTACGTTCGATATGACCGACCGGAAGCCTGAGCCAGATCCCGATTACAAGTTCGGGATTGACGGCGTTTCCATTATCAATGGCTTCGCTGCCGACAAATCGATCTGGGAGAAGAATGGTCGAGTCAAAGTCCTTGAGGTCGCTTTCAATGGAAAGTCACTCGGAACGATAACGCTTGAGGACACACCCGAGCCACAGTTTCTTGGACTCCCGCAAATGGTTCTCCGGCCGGGAAAACGCGAGCAGGTGACCTTCACGATTCGTGAGGTTTATCCCGGGAGCAAGTATCAGGATACGGCGATCGCGGACTTTTTCTTTTCGGGATTCGGAGTGCATTGATCTTTGGGATTCCGGGGCGCTCTGCCTCCCCGCTTGGAAGCGTGGTCCCGCCGAAGAAGAACCTCATTTACAAACTCCGCCCCGGGGACTAGGCTGGGCGGAGCCTCGCCCCCAATTGCGGCTTCCCATGCGCTTTCTCCTCCTCCCGCTTGTTGTCTCGGTTTGCGCATTTGCCGGCTTCGACGGAGTGGCGGACCCGCTTCCGAACGACATTACGAGGTTGAGGGAGACCTATGAGAGCGGGGTGGAGAAGTTGCGGAATCGCTATCTCGCGGAGCTGAAACGCCGGCTGGGAACGGCGGTCATTTACAAAAACGCCGACGAGGTGGTGGCGATCAAACGGGAGATCAACCGCGTGCTGGCATCGACCATGACCGGCAAGTGGCGGGATGTCGAAAACGGGGTGATGTATATCAACCCCAACGGATCGTTGCTCCATTCCAACGGCGCCACCGGCACCTGGGCGATCGTCGACGACGACATGGTTCTCACATGGAACAACGGCGCGCGGCACATTTTTCCCATCGTGGAAACGCGGGATTCTCTCGCCGGCACAACCATCGTCCCTGACCGCAAGTTCGATTTCAAAATGACCCGTCTCGAGGAAGACGAGCACTGACCCGCCGCCGCACATGAATCGTGTTGCTGCTTATCAATGTGAGTGGATCCTTCTCGATGACTGGAAGTCTTTCCTCACTGTGCCTCGTCCTGCTGAGTGACATCCTGGCCTGATTTACAGCGTTTACGTTTCGATGCCGCTGGAGCCTTTTGCCTCGCATGAATCGGAGCTGCGGGCGATCTACGACAGCATCGCCTTGCGAAGTAAGGCGGGTTTTCGACCCGTCAGGGTTCCGGATCGAGAAGTGGAGCCTCCGGCGTGGGCGTCGGGACGGGCTCGAGAGCCGGAGCAGCGGTGTCCGGAGCCGGAGGCAGAAGCGGATCCGGCGTGGGCGACAAGGTCGGGTCGGGCGTTGGAGTGGGGACGGGAGTCGGGGTCGGTGTGGGAGTGGGTGTCGGCCAGGGTTTGATGACCGATTTCCATTGGTGGACGTTGACGGGCTGCAACCCGAGGTCGGCGAGAAGCTCGGCGCAGCGGGCATTCCATTTCTCCAGATCAGGCGGGCCGGGTTCGGGGTCCTTGCTGCCGGGAAAGACGAGATATGTGACGTCGAGATCGCTTACAGGCCGGGAGATCGCGGAGGACTTCGGGTTCAACTGCTGGCAAAGTCGCACCGACGCTTCGCCAAATTTGAAGGAAGGTCCTGCGTCGCCGACGATCGCGGGATACGCGACGCCCTTGTGCAGCACGACCGCGTAGTCGCCAATGGCGGGAACGAACGGACCCTCCGCGTCGCGCAGCATGAAGCCGGGCAGCACCACGAACGGATCAGCGCCGGAAATGAGGAAGCTGTAGCGCTCGATCTCGTAGAGCGTGGCCTCCTCGTGCGCGATGCTCTCGCGCAGCTCGCGGTTGCGTTGCGCGGAGAGGCCGGGCACCGCGTATTCCTTTTTCAACTCGGCGATGCGCTTTTTCGTGAATTCGAGAAATTGATTCGGGCGATCGGTCCGGCGCTTCCAGCGGTAGCTTGTCTGCGGCTGGAAGAACATCGAGGAGCCGTCGATGTCGAAGTTGCGGTCGCCGTCGGAGCCGTCGGTATTCACGTCCATGTCGCCCTGGAGGAACAACGCGCGGCGGCCGGTGGCGGGGTTCTGCAGCTCGAGGATCGTGTCGCAGTCGTAGAAGTTGTGCCGATCGAGCAGGGTGTCGAGACGGGCGAGGCGTGCCTTCACGTAATCGATCTTGCGCTGATAAAGCTCCTCGAACGCGGGCGAGACACTGGCGGTCTCGAGCAGCGTTGCGAGTCCGGGCAGCGAATCGGGCAGGCCGGGATCGTTCTTCCGGATTTGCTCGATCGTGCGGCTCGCGGTGGGGACGTCGACCTGGAGCGTAAGGGCGAGCTTGTAGCTTCCCGGCTGCTTGCGATCGACGGCTGCGGTTTCCGTGCTCTCGATGGGAAGAACCTGGCTTTCGACGGTGATGCCGTTGAACAGTTTCGACACCTCGATGCGCTTGCGCTCGATGGTGGGCACCGGTGTGGGAGTCGGAACGGGAGTTGGCGTCGGGGCGGGCGTGGGACTGGGTGTAGGCGTCGGCTCCGGCGGAGGAGGCGGGGGCTTGCAGCCGACGATTCCGAGGGCGAGCGCGAGGGCAAAGAAAAGCGGAAGTGGGCGCGTCATCCGAATCCTCGCAGAGACTTACGTGTGCACGACAAACGCGGAATAGACATCCTGCGGGATGTCGATCATGCGGTAATCGTCGGAGCTCACGAAGAGGAGGCTTTGCTTTCCGCGGCCAAGGAGCTGCTCGTGCGAATCGTAGATCTCGTGTTCGAGAGTGACGAACTTGCGGTTGAAGCTCGCGATGCGGATGCGAACGCTCACGGCTTCGAACTCGCGGGTTTCACGCACGAACTTGTGCTCGAAGGATCGCGTGAGGATGTAGAACGGTGTGTCCTTGAGATTGAACTTCGGCATGACCTTGTTGAAGAACAGCTCGCGGGTCTTGCCGACCCACATCGCATACATGCCGAAGTAAACGTTGCCTACGGAGTTCGTGTCGGCGTAGGTGGCCACGAAACGGTGCACGAACCATTTTCCTTCGAAGTGGCCGGTGAGGTCGTGAATGCCGAGCGCGGCGGCGGCGGCGGCCACGGGATGCGCGGGCGGTTGCTGGGCTGCCGGAACCGGAGGGGTCGACGGCGGGAGAACCTCGTCGGGTCGGTCCTCGACGGGCAGGCCGGTGTTTCCGGGTGACGAGAGTTCTTCGGCATTCGAGACGAATTCCTCACCAAACGTGGGCTTGAGCAGCAGCCAGAAAATGTAACCGAGCGGAAGGAGCGAACCGATGATCTGCAGTCCGGGCAGGCGCTGAAAATAGCCGAACGCGAAGATCACGACCGCAAGACTGCCGATGCAGAACATCTTCACCTGCGGAATCGCATTGGCGGGGCTGTTGATGTAGCAGCGGGCGAGGCCGAGCGCTTCGTAGCCGACGAGGAACGTCGCGAAGAAGATCATGAAATACTCGAGCTCGAGACCGAGCACGGCGGCGGCGAGGGCGACGATTCCGCAGAAGATGTAAACGGGGATCGGCGAGGTGACGAGGCGGTTCGGGACGAGCGCGAAGATCGCGTGATTGCTTGTGTTGACGTTCGACTGCAGGAACCAGCGCAACGCGATGTAACCGCTGTCGAGCGTCGTGAGAATGCAGACGCAGATGAAGACGCAGTAGGCGACGAACACGACGGGATGCGCCGCGGCATTTGCGTAGAAGAAGTGCATGAGCATGTCCTGCGCGTAGGTGTAGCCGGCGAGCCCTTCGCGGATGAAATCGCTCGCGCCGAGGCTCTGCGCCCAGAGGGCGAGCGTGCCATGGAAGAGGAGCAGCGCGAAGAACTCGAGGCTTCCCGCGACATAGCTCCATGCGACGGAGACCTGCTCGCGGTGAATCTGGATCGCGCGCTGCCATTGCTGGAGGTCGAGCCACGGACCGACGAGAAACCCGATGCAGATCGGCACGGCGTAGCCCCAGAAATCCCAGTCATCGACCGGGAGTTTTTCCAGCCACTTGGTGGACACTTGAGAGAATCCGCCACGGCCGAGAAGGATCACTGCGATGGCCGCCGCCACGAAGAGAAACAGCACGCCGTGGCTCCATTTGATGCGCTTGATGTTGAACTCCTCGCCGAAGAGCACCGCAGCTGCGAGAATGATGAGCAGGACGAGCGGCAGGTAGAGCACGGAGGGCCCGAGGCCCAGCGGCTGCCAGAGGTAGTGGATGATCGCGAAGATCGTCAGCGTGATCGCGAGGATCTGGTAGAGGAAGAAGACGAGCCGGAAGGGGCGCGACCAGCTCGCGAAAAAGCTCGCGAGTGCCTCGGAGCCCTTCGCCTTCTGCCGGTGGGCGATGTGCTGCGTGACAAGGCCAAAGGCCATGAGGCCAAGGAAATTCGGAATCGCGAAGGTGAGCAGTCCGAACAGTCCGAACTGGGTCGTGAACTGGACCGAGAAGAACAACCCGAGGCCCCACATCCAGGAAAGGGCGACGGTATTTCCCCAGAGAATGGTTTTGAACCAGTGGGGAATCAGTGAGGTGGAACGGCCCATAGCGGATTATTAGAGGTAGCAACAGAACTTGTGAGACAGCAACGACGATCGTTTATGGTGCGCCGGTCGGACGGGCGGGCGGCGGGATGATTCTTACGCGCGCGCCCACGCCGACGCGGTCGTAGAGTTCGATGACATCGCGCGAGCGCATCCGGATGCACCCGTAGCTGACGGGGATGCCGATGTTCCGCTCCTCCGGCGTGCCATGAATGTAGATGTAGCGGTCGAAGGCATTGCGGTTTTGTTCCTCGAGCCCTTCCAGCCACAGGATGCGGGTGACAATCGGATCGCGACCCGGAGCGTCGGGAGGCAGAATCTCACCGGTGGGCTTGCGCGACTTGAAGACGGTGCCCGCTGGAACGCCGCCGCCGATTTTCTTTTTGATGCGCAGAAGACCGGCTGGCGTCTGGTTGCTGGTGAAGGCGTCGCCAATGCCGAACTTCGAGGTGGAAACGGGATAGCTGGCGACCGGCACGCCTTCGTCGAGAACGGTCATGCGCTGTGTCGGGACGTCGACCACGATGAGGTGCCGGGTGTCCGCGCAGCCTGCGAGCAGCGCCATCGCGGCAGCGGCGAGTGCGAGTCGTCTCAAGCCGGGACGCGGCTCCGTTCGAGCAGCCCCCAGCGCTCCAGCCAGAATGCGATTGATTTCGAGGCCACGTAGCTGAAGCCGATGAAGAAAAGGAAGATGAACGGAACGGAGGTCCATTGACCGAGCATCGTAGCGTGCCATGCGCAGAATGCAAAATACGCGGCAAACACGATCTCGATGAGCGGAAGCAGCGAGGTGAGAGGGAGGTAGCCGGCGCGCCGGGTGAGGGTGGGCTTGTTCGCGTCGCCGTATTTCGGCGTGCGATTGAAGGGTGTGCGGTAATTGAAGAGCGCCTCGAGCACGGCGCGGGCGTTGTTCACCGACATGCCGATCGCGAGCGCCAGGAGCATGGGCAGCATGAGCATGTCGCGCATCCAGCCCTTCGGATTGAGATGCCGCTGTGCAACCATGTAGAAGGTCGCGATCGAGACCGTCGTGGCGAAGAAGATGGGGATGTCGATGATGAGCGTGCGCAGGGCGGTGGGCGTCGACGACATTGTCTGCGGCAGCATGAGCACGCAGAGCAGAGCGAGGAGGAGATAACCGAGGTTCGAGGTGAGGTGCATCGTGGCCTCGATCTTGAGGATGAGCGGAATGTTCGACCGCCAGATCGTGCCGAGCAATTTCTTGCAGGTCTGGATCGAGCCTTTGGTCCAGCGATGCTGCTGGCTCTTGAAGCCGTTCATGTCCGGCGGCAATTCCGCGGGGATGACGATATCGGGGAGGAACTCGAATTTCCAGCCGGCGAGCTGCGCGCGGTAGCTGAGGTCGAGATCCTCGGTGAGCGTGTCGTGATGCCAGCCGCCGGCTTCCTCAATGGCCTCGCGGCGCCAGATGCCGGCCGTGCCGTTGAAGTTGAAGAAACGTCCACTGCGACACCGGGCGGTCTGCTCGAGCAGAAGGTGCCCGTCGAGGAACATGGCCTGAATGCGCGTGAGGAGCGAGTCGTTGCGGTTGATGTGACCCCAGCGCATCTGCACCATGCCGATCTTCGGGTCGGTAAAGTAATGGATCGACTTCTTCAGGACATCCGGCTGCGGAATGAAGTCGGCATCGAGGATGAAAATGAACTCGCCGGTCGCGATTTTGAGCCCGTTTTCGAGGGCGCCGGCCTTGAACCCGGTGCGATCGGTGCGGTGGATGTGCGTGATGTTGATGCCGCGTTTGCGAAGGCGCTCGCATTCCGCTTCGGCAATCGCGCGGGTCTCATCGGTCGAGTCGTCGAGGACCTGAATCTCCAGCTTGTCGGCGGGGTAGTCGATCTTTGCAGTGGCCTCGAGCAGGCGACGGACGACGTAGTATTCGTTGTAGAGCGGGAGCTGGACGGTGACCTTCGGCAGCTCCTCGAACCCGCCCGCGGGTTTGACCTCCCGGCGGATGTGCTTCAAAAACAGGTAGATAATCGAATAGCGGTGAAGGCCGTAGGCGGAGAGGCCAAGCAGCACCAGCAGGTAGCACGCGCTCCAGATATAATTGTTAAAAACCGCTTCCATCGAATCGGTCAGACATTCCCCTCCATCAAAACGCGGCGAAACAACAGAAATCTATGGATGCGGTCAAGCGCAAAACCGGGCGGCAACAGGCCCGGCACAAGGTTTCGAAAGAGATTCAAGTCCCGTTCCATCAAAGAGTTCCGAACGTTTGGTGGCATCGGATTGGCGCGCTGTGGTGGGCGGAGGTTGTTGACGAGAAAAGCGCACGATTTAGGCCAGTTAGCACGCTTATGTCATAATTTTGCAATCCGCAAAAGAGCTCCGACGAATGGAAAGGCAGCGAGCGAAGCTGGACAGTTTGCGGATTTTCGTGATTCGGTTGGTTGAACCGGGATGCTTGTGAAGACGCCAACGATCGATCCTCCCTCCAGCGCCCCGGCGGTTTCGGAGGGTTCGCCGCGGAAGACGTGCTATCGCATCGACGATGGCCGCGTGGTGCCGTGCGAGGAGAGTGAGGCGCAGATTCTGTGTTACAACAATCCGGGGCCCGTCGAGGAGGCCGAGTTGCAGGAGCGGTTCAACATCGACAGCCACACCCTCCAGTCCTCCCTCGACCCGGATGAGATTTCGCGTCTCGAGTTCGAGCCCGATCACGCCGCGGTGATTTTCAAGCGCCCGAAGAGCTATTGCGCGGACGACAATTTTCTCCTCAAGGTCACGTCCACGGGCGTGTTTCTTTACGACGACATACTCGTCGTCGTGATGCCCGACGATGCTCCGCTCTTCGAAGGGCGCGCATCCATTCCGGTGAACTCGCTGCCGGACGTCATCCTGCGATTGCTCAACCAGTCGATTTCCCACTTCGACGGGCACCTGAAGGCAATCAACATGCTCTCCGAGAGCATCGAGAAGCGGCTTACGCGCTCGATGGAGAACAAGTATCTGCTCAACATGTTCGCGCTCGAGAAGAGCCTCGTTTACATCCTGAACTCGCTGAGCTCGAACAGCTCCCTATGCGAGAAACTGCGGCTGAGCGCGCATCGCATCGGCTTCGACGAGGACCAGCTCGGCGTGCTCGAGGACATCGCGATCGAGAACAAGCAATGCTTCCGTCGAGCGCAGATTTATTCCGAGGTGCTCGGCGGGCTGATGGATTCCCGCGCCTCGATTGTCAGCAACAACCTGAATCACCTCATCAAGAAGTTCACGATCATCACCGTGGCGATCATGCTCGCGAATCTCATCGTGAGCATCTTCTCGATGAACGTGAGGGTTCCCATGCAGGAGTCGGGGAACATCGGGCCGTTTGTTTTGATCAACCTGCTCGCGGCCGCCAGCGCGTTCGGCGTCCTGTGGCTGTGGAAGATTCGAAAGTGGTAGCCTAGTTGAGGCTCGGATCGTCGGGCATCGCCGCCAGCAGTTGATAGGCGGGGCCGAGTTCCTTCATCACCTGCGTCCATGCGTTCTCGGGATCGCGCATTTCGATGAGTTTGCGGCTCGGCGGCAGGACGATCCAGGCGCGCTGCGCAATCTCGGCCTCGAGCTGGCCGCGGTCCCAGCCGGAATACCCGAGGAACGCGCGGAGGCCGGGCTGGAATTCCGGCGGAATGGAAATGTCGCCATCGGCCTCGCCGAAGCCCTGAAACGCAACGGCATTCGGCGCGTCGTGCCACTGCATGCTGGCGAGCACCATTTCCTCCTGGGCGACCGGACCTCCGTAGAAGACCGGCACCCGCTCGAGGAATCCCTGCGCGGCACCGGCCACTTCCTTCACGCTGCATTTCAACGGACGGTTCAGCACGAGGCCGACCGCGCCGTCCTCGGCGCTGTGGTGGGAGAGAAAGAGGATCGTGCGGCGGAAGTTTGGATCGCGCAGGTTCGGATGGGCGACGAGGAGGGACCCCGTCATGTTTCCGGCGGATGGATGGTCCCGCATCATGCGGCCAATTTACTGTTTCGGCGGTCCCTGGGCAAGTGACGCCGCACAGGCGGCAAGAGCGCGCTCGCGGAGCCGCGAGGCGGAGCGATGGCTTTGCGCGAGGAGCGCCTGCAGCGGGTCTCCGAGCGGATGATGAATGCCCAGCGCCTCGCAGAGACGCTGCTCGAATCTCGGGATCGCCTTCGCGTCGGCGGGTTGCTCGCGGAGGTAGGTGATGGCGCGCTGGAGAAGATCGTGGATTTCCGGCGCGTGGCCGCCCTGCTCGGTGACTCCATCCACGAGGTCGCAGAAATACGCGGCCGTCGCGACATTTGCGTAACGACTGCCCTGGCCGTCGAAGGCGTGCAGCAGCGAGATCTCCCGCAACGTGTGCACCTCGCCCTTGCGGCTTCGGGTGAAAACAATCTGCGCTTCGTAGAACAGGTCGAGTTTTCCGGCGAAGGAACTGCCGGGTCGCAGGGCGCCGCGCGCGGAGGTCTTCAGCTTTCCAAGCTCCCGCGTCATCCAGACAACGATCAGGCTCGTCTCGGAAAACCGGATCTTGCGAAGCAGAATGCCCGTCGCCTTGTCCACGTTACTCGAGCTGCTCGATGAGACACTGCTGCATGAAGGCGTAGAGATTGATCCGGAAGACCGCCATTCCCACGTCGGTTCCGAGATCGGGCGGCTCGGGCGAGGTGAGAATTTTCTCGTTGAACCCAAGATCGGCGGCGAGCACCAGTCGCGCCTGGTTCAGCAGATTCAGCCACGCGTCGGCGTGGTTCATCGGAATGGTGAGCGTGAAGGTATCTCCGCTTTCCTCCATGCCTTTCAAATCCGCCGAGACAATATCCGAGGCGGATCGAAACAACTCGTGGAGTCCGGGTTCGACGAATGCTTTCCAGTCATCCCGGAGATCCTGCAGAGACTCCGAGTTTGTCGGCTCCGGGAACAACCGGGCTTCCGCCGCATCCGAGAGGGCATCGGGATCCGTCGTGGCGGGAAGGGCGCGCAGCAGGTCCGCGATGAGCGGATGAATGTGGCGAAAACCGATGTGCGATTTCCCCGAAACAAAAAACTCCATGCGCGACACTACTCTCCCGCCCGCTCCAGCGTGGCAAGCAGCAGATGCGCGTGGAGTTGCTGCACATAGTGCTCGGCCTTTTCGCGCTCGCCGGTCCAGAGCACCGAGCGGCCCTGCTCGTGCACTTCGAGCATGTGCTTCTGGGCGCGTTCCGTCGAGTAGCCAAAGACGCGACGGAACACCATGGTGACGTAGCTCATCAGGTTTACCGGGTCGTTGTGCACGACCACGTTCCACGGAGATGTCGTCTCCACCTCCGTTTCCTCGACAGGAATGGGTGTGGTCTCTGTGGCCATGGTTATCAAGCGGCGCGCAGGGCGCCGGGAGATTCTCCCAAAGGTTCAAGGCAGGACGCCACGAAGCGGCAGATATCGTTCACCGGAGTGCAGGGCGCTCCGCTGCAAAGTTCCTGAAACAGATACGCGCCCACGGCGATCCGGTCCGGCAGCGAAAACGCGGCGCAGCGGGCTGCGAAGACCACGGCAAGGTGCCCGGGCGTTTCGCCTCGATCGATGCGCGCCTCCAGCTTGCTGAGCAGCCGGTCGCCTGGAAGATCACCGTGAATGACGAGCCGGCGTCCCGCGCGAAGGCTCGCCTCCGAAATCGACGGCGGGAGTTTGCTGCCAAGTTCGTGGTCAATGCGTGCCAGCTCCCGAATTTCACCGCGGCGTGCGTGGGCGAGGGCCGCACGAAATGCCGGGAGGAGGATTGGATCAAAAACCCCCGTCTTCCAGGCGAGGGACTGGGCGGAAAAACATTCGCTCGCGCGCAGCGTGATGGGGCCGAAGGTCGCGAAGGCCGGGCTCGCAATGCGCGTGGCCGTCCAGATTGGCCCCAGTCCGTGCTGCAGGTCGTCCGGCGAAGAGATTTCCGTGATCCAGTTCATTCGTCGCGCACTCTACAACGCCCGGCGCGCGAGGTTCAAAATTTTTGCCTGACGACGGCGCATTTGCCGGGCGGCTGCCGCAGTGAGGTCGTCGAAGCCGTTGAGGTGGAGCAGGCCGTGAATCACGTAGAGCGCCACCTCGTCGTCGACCGATTGTTCGTAGAGCGCTGCATTCTCCGCCGCGACCTCGGCGCACACGAGAATCTCCCCGTAGGGAAACGTGATGACGTCGGTCGGGCCCTCGATGCCGAGAAAATCCACATGAACACGCGCCATCACTTTCGGAGACACGATCGTCGCAACGACCTCGGGGAGCTTCGGCAAATCGGGTTCCAGCGGGCCGCGCTCTGCCAAGCACTCGGGAAGCGCGAGCCGCCCGATCCGGCGGATGCGGTGGAGGTCGAGCGGGACCTTGCGCTGGCGATTGAGAATCGTGAGGCGCGGCAGGCTAGGCGGCGGACTGCTCGGAGCGCTTCTGCGAGGCATCCTTCGACTCCTTCGTTTCGCGCCGGCCGGGATAGGCGACGCGCGAGTGCATCATGCTGCCAAGCGTGGCGCGGAAACTGGCGGCCACGCGGCGGATCTCATCGAGAGTGAGCGGGCATTCGTCGAGTTGATGATCGGCGATGCGCGCGTCGATGATGTCGTTCACCAGATCCTCGATGCGCTGGGCGGTGGGGCGCTCGATGGAACGCGACGCGCTCTCGATGGAGTCCGCGAGACTCACGATGGCGATCTCGCGCGTCTGCGGTTTCGGGCCGGGGTAGCGGAAACTTTCCTCACGCACCTCGGGGATGTCCTCGGTGCGCATGTTCATGATCTTGCCGCCAAGGCGCGCGTCCTCCTGCTGCTGAATCGCGCGCTGGTAGAAGTAGCTGACCAGGGACGTCCCGTGGTGCTGCTTGATTGCGTCGATGAGAAGCGGGTTGAGCTTGTTCTTGAGCGCGAGGTCCACGCCCTCCTTGACGTGCGCGATGATGATGAGCGCGCTCATTGTGGGGGTGAGCTCGTCGTGAGGATTGTGTCCGGGCGGGATGTTCTCGGTGAAATACTCGGGCTTCACGAGCTTGCCGATGTCGTGGAAATACGCGCAGACACGGCAGATGGTGGGATTGGCGTCGATGGCTTCCGCCGCGGCCTCGGCGAGGTTCGCAACGGCGAGGCTGTGATGATACGTGCCGGGCGCTTCCATCGAGAGCCTGCGCAGGAGCGGATGGTTCATGTCCGCCATTTCCAGCCACGAGATGTCGGTGGTGATGTTGAAAAGCGTTTCGACGGCTGGAAGGATGCCGCTGACGATCACCGCCGTGGCGAGGCCGGTGCCTATGGCGTAGAGGCTTTGCCAGCCGATGACGGACCAATCGGTGGCCCCGATCGCCTCCCAACGGATGGGCCCGATCAACCCGAACATCGCCGCGAGCACCCAGGTGCCGAGGCCGACGTAGATGCCGGCGCGAATCAACCGGCTGCGGCGCCGCACTTGCAGGGTGACGAGCATTGCGATGAAACCCGTCATCAGCGACAGCACGATGAACACCGGGCTGATCTCGGGCAGCAGGAAGCTACCCCAGAGGCTGCAGAAAATCGCCGCGAACAGACCGTGGTGCCGCCCGATGAGGACGGAGAGCATCAGCGGCGCGAAGGCATACGGAAACACGAGTGGCGCGAAGTCCGGGTTGATGCCGTCCTCGCCGGCATTGGCGAGAATGAGGCGCACGCCGACGAGCTGCAGGAAGCAGACCGAGAGCACCAGGAGCAGGCGGGAATTGCTCGCGAAGCTCTGGTTATGGTTGACCCACAGCGCCGCCATCGCGGTCGCGAAGATCAGCATGCAGATGAGGAAATGCTTGAGCGGCTCGGTCTGCGCGCCGGTGAAAATCAGGATGCCGAGGCCGATGGCGAACGCGGCCATGATGGCGACCTTGGCGGGCCAGCCTTCCTCGAGCGCGTCCGTAAACGGATGGTCAACCTGCTTGCGCCGGGTCTTCCCGCTGGCGAGGCCCTGGCTGACGAGACGTCTGCGTTGAAAAAGTTTCCACATAGTGGTGACAAGGCGCCCCGACGGCGCCGGAGCTCAGAAGGTTGTGTCCTGAAGACCGCGATGCTTGCGATAGGCGCGCAGGATGCGCTGGACGAGCGGATGCCGAACGACGTCGGTCTCCTGGAAGAAATGGAAGCCGATGCCTTCGACATTGCGAAGCGCCTCGACGGCTTCGAGCAGGCCGCTGCGTTTGTTTCTGGGAAGGTCAATCTGGGTGCGGTCGCCGGTGATCACGCAGCGCGAGTCGGCGCCGAGACGGGTGAGGAACATGAACATCTGCTCCGTGGTCGCGTTTTGCGCCTCGTCGAGAATGACGAACGCATTGCTGAGCGTGCGGCCGCGCATGTAGGCGAGCGGGGCGATCTCGACGACATTGCGATCGGTGTATTTCTGGATCTCCTCGACCTCGAGCATGTCGTAGAGCGCGTCGTAGAGGGGGCGCAGGTAGGGCAGAATTTTTTCCTGCAGGTCGCCGGGCAGAAACCCAAGCGCTTCGCCGGCCTCCACGGCCGGGCGGGTGAGGATGATGCGGCTCACCTTCTCCTGCTTGAGCGCCGAGACAGCGAGCGCCATCGCGAGATATGTCTTGCCGGTGCCGGCGGGGCCGATGCCGAAGCAGATGTCGTGAGCGCGGACGGTCTCGATGTAGGCGCGCTGACCTTCCGTTTTCGGCACGATGGGCGGCTTGCGTTGTGAGCAGATGATCTTGTGATCGAGCAGGCGCGAGAGGTTCTTCGTTTCGCCGCCGGCAATGTTCTTGAGCGCGTAAAGAAACTCGTGGCGGCGGATCGTCATGCCGCGATTTCGCGCATCGCCGAGCTCGTCGAACAGCTGCCGGACGCGCTCGACCTGCGGTGGGTCGCCATCGATGCGCAGCACGCTGTCGCGAGCCACGACGCGAACGCCGAGCTCGTTTTCCAGTTCCTTGAGCAACTTTTCGTCGCCGGCATACAGCGACTGGAGCGCGCGAGCGTTCTCGAACTCGATCGTTGCGCCTCCCACGGACGGGGATGTCATTTCGTTACCGATAGCCATAAACGAGCGCCCAATGCGTGCGCTCCTGCGGCGATTGCTTGACCTCCACGATCGCGTAGTAGGTGCCGGTCTGTTTCGGAGAAACCAGCGCGCCGGCGAACCGCCCCTTCTGCCAGTTCTTCGATTCGACGAGTTTGCCCTTCGAGTCGTAGATGTGCACCGAGAGCGTCGCGTTGTCGGCGTCGGTGCCGAGACAGAACCAGTAGTCGTTGCCCTTGAAGAGCTGGGCGGCCACCGCCTTCTGCTCGCCCACGCCGAGATCGCCGCCCCACGCGTCCTCGCGGAAGGTGAAGCCCTGTTCGACGTAGGGCGTCGCGGCCTCGTAAGCAAACGAAAGCGCGTCGTCCACCGTCGCCCGCAGCGCGAACGGGATGGCAAGAAGCGCGAGGGCTATGGAGAGAAGGCGCTTTTTCACAAAATCGGGATTAGGCGTCGGCGGAGGTGATGCTCACGACGACTTCGTTGGTCATGTCGTTGATGCGCTCCACGCTTTCGGGGCTGATCTTGCGACCCTCCCCTTCGATGATGAGCGGGCTGATCTCGTTGAGAACCTTTTGAATCTGGGAAACCAGCTGGCTGTTGCGCAGGCGCGGGCTCATGTTCTCGAGCTGGCGGTTGAAGTAATTGAGAAGCTCGGGCTGGTGCAGCAGCTCGGCACGCTGGGGCTTGTAGTCCTTGCGCACAATGGAGGTGAGCACTTCCGTGCCGCGAATCCAGCCGCCGAGGCTGACGAGCTGGGCGAGGTCCTCGTCGTTGAGCTCGATCATGGCACCGCGAACGTCCTGCAGGGCGCCGTCGAGCTCGGTGCGGACGGCCGGCCAGTTCTTTGCCTCGGCCTTGTCAACGATCGCCTTGCTTCGGGCAACCACCGCTTTTTCGACGCCGATTGCCTTCGAGAGCTCCAGAACCTCTCGGCCAATGTCCTTCACCTTGCCGCTGTCCTCAGCTTCGACGGCGATGAAGCCTTCAGCGATGACGGTGCCGAGAAGCAGGGCGACCTGTGCGCGGTTGCCGGACTGGCGTCCGAGCGACTCGCGAAGCTCACCCTTCCAGTTTGGCGAGCCCAGCTTGTCCAGCACGTTGAAGATTTCGCTCGGAACGGGGACGACGACGTCCTCAATGGCTGCCGCGGGAAATTGAGAAAGGTCAATCCGCGCCGGCGCCGACTCCGCAGAGGCGACGCTGGCCGAGGCGAGCGCGATGGCGATTCCGAAAAAGGTGATTCTCATAAGCGAGGCGTTCAATTTATCGTCCGGTTCCCTCGCGAGCAGGTTGCCGGGCAGGGACATCCATAATGAATCGAGAAAGAATACACAATATTCTCCAGGACGCACTCTCAAAGCGGTTGCTGGTCATCGGGGACGTCATGCTCGACGAATTTGTGTGGGGGCGCGTTTCCCGGATATCGCCGGAGGCGCCCGTTCCGGTCGTGGAGGTGACGAAGCAAACCTGTTATCCCGGCGGCGCGGCCAACGTGGCCCGCAACCTTGTGGAGTTCACCCCGGGCGTCCGGGTCATGGGGCTGGTCGGCAGGGACACGCACGGTTCCCAACTCGCCGGCCTGCTCCGGGAGGAAGGGATCCAGACCGATTGCATGGTGGAGTCGGCGGATTTTCCCACCATCGTAAAGACCCGGATCATTGCCCGCCAGCAGCAGGTCGTCCGCGTCGACCGGGAAAAGCGGTGGGATCTCGATGAAGCGACACTCCGGGGGGCGATCGACCGCCTGCGCGAGGTGATTGCCGAAACGGACGCGATCATTTTTGAGGATTACGGCAAGGGCTTTGTCAGTCAGGCCCTCAAGGATGCCGTCTGCGAGCTGGCGCATGGCCGGGGGATCCCCGTGACCGTGGACCCGAATCCCAAGAATCCGCTCGACTGGGCGGGGACCACGGCCATCAAGCCGAACCGTTCCGAGGCCTTTGCCGCCGCTGGCGTTCCCGATGAGGGCGCGGCGGACCACCCGCTCGAAGACGGGCCGTTGCTCGAGGTTGGACGGCGCCTGATCGACCGCTGGCGGGTTGGCCAGCTGCTCGTGACCCTCGGCGAGCATGGAATGATCCTCTTCGACGATGGAGAGCCGCCGTTTCACACGCCCACGCGGGCGCAGGAGGTCTTCGACGTGTCCGGCGCCGGCGATACCGCGATCGCCCTCTACACGCTGGCCCTCGCGTCCGGCGCGACGCCGCGCGAGGCTGCGGAGATCGCCAATCACGCCTCCGGCATCGTCGTCGGCAAGCTCGGCACGGCGACCGTCGCGCCCGACGAGCTCATCGCCAGTTTCCCGGTCTGATTTCGGGCACTTCCTCCGGAAAAGCCGTCCACCGACGGGTCGCGCAACCGTTCTGTTGCCTCGTGTAACTGTTCGGCTGAGCAGTGTAAGGTTGCGGTTGTCGTGTGTGTCGGTTCGGTCGTGGACCGTGTAATTTTCGCAGGCCTGCGGAACGGCAACGTTTTAGGTAGAAAATGGAAAAGCCGTTCCACGGCGCGGAAGAACTCCGCTGCGGAACGGCTTTTCTTTTGAGCCGAAGGGGCGCGGGCTGGAGTTTACCAGCCGAGCACGCGGGCGAACACGAGCGGGGCGACGATCGAGGCGTCGGACTCGATGATGTATTTCGGAGTGTTCACTCCGAGTTTGCCCCAGGTGATCTTTTCGTTTGGCACCGCGCCGGAGTAGCTGCCGTAGCTCGTCGTCGAGTCGCTGATCTGACAGAAGTAGCCCCAGAGCGGGACTTCGTCGCGCTGGAGGTCCTGGTGCAACATGGGGACCACGCAGATCGGGAAGTCGCCCGCGATGCCGCCGGCGATCTGGAAGAAGCCGATCGAGCCGACGTCGCCGATCTGGCGGGCGTTGGTGGTATACCAGTCGGCGAGCGAGATCATGTATTCGATGCCGGTGCGGACGGTGTGGACGTTCTTCACGTCACCGCTGATGCAGTGGCCGGCATACATGTTGCCGAGCGTGGAATCCTCCCAGCCGGGAACGAACATCGGGAGGTTCTTTTTTGCGGCGGCGAGGAGCCAGGAATTCTCGGGGTCGATCTGGGTCTCGAGCTCGCCCTTCAACAGCACGCGGTAGAGAAACTCGTGCGGGAAATACCGCTCACCGGCGGCGTCGGCGGCGGTCCACTCCGCGAGCACGGCCTTCTCGATGCGGCGCATGGCCTCCATTTCGGGAATGCAGGTGTCGGTCACGCGGTTCATGTGCCGGTCGAGCAGTGCCTGCTCGTCGGCGGGGGTGAGATCGCGGTAGTGCGGCACGCGCTCGTAGAAGTCGTGCGCGACGAGGTTGAAGACGTCCTCCTCGAGGTTTGCGCCCGTGCAACAAATGGCGTGGACCTTGTCGCGACGGATCATTTCCGCGAGCGAAAGTCCGAGCTCGGCGGTGCTCATCGCACCGGCGATGGTCATGAACATCTTTCCGCCCGCGTCGAGATGGGCGATGTAGCCGTCGGCGGCGTCCTTGAGCGCCGCAGCGTTGAAGTGTCGGAAATGGTGCTCGATGAAGTTCGAGATCGCGCCGTTGGTTCCTGTCGTCATGCCTGCGAGGCCGGTCGTTTGCCGGACCGGCGACGGGTTTGGTTGAATCATTCGGAAGGCGGGAGGCCCCCCGGGTCGAACGGCTACGAAATCGCTTCCGCCATCGCCGTTCTTGCTGGCTGCGGGCAGGTTAACTTCGCAGCGGGCGAATTCAAGTCCGCTCCAAGATCCTCGCAGATCCGCACCACGGCATCCGGGCGGTTGAGTGTGTAGAAATGGATTCCCGCCACGCCCTGCCGCAGGAGATCGCGGCATTGCCCGGTCGCGTGACGAACCCCGGCCTCCCGGGCGGCTTCGGTGTCCGCGCCCGCATCCTGAAGCGCCTTCAGCAACGGTGCCGGAAACCTCGCGCCACCCGCCAGCCCGGCGATCCGCCGCGCCATGTCGAGACTGGTGAGCGGCAGGATGCCTGCGAGGATTGGCGCGTCGATTCCGGCAAGGGCGCAACGGTCCCGGAAGTCGAGGAAATCCCGGTTGTCGAAGAAGAGCTGGGTGCAGATCCAGTCCGCGCCCGCGTCGACCTTCGCCTTGAGATGATCCATTTCCACGAGCCGGTTCGGGGTGTCCGGATGTCCCTCCGGAAAACCTGCCACGCCGATACCAAAGCCGCGCGGATCCGGATGTCCGCGAAAACTTCGAATGGTCCGCACGAGGTCGGCGGCGTGCATGAACTCGCTGGCGACTCCGCGACCATCCCGCGGCGTGTCGCCACGCAGCGCGAGAATATTTCCCACGCCAGCCGCGGCGTATGCCTCGAGGAGTTCCTGAACCTCCGCCCTCGAGTGGCCGACGCATGTCAGATGGGGAATCGGATCGAACGGGCCCTCCTTCCTCAACCGAAGAACCAGATCCCGCGTGAGACCGCGTGTGCCCCCGCCTGCGCCATAGGTGACGCTGACGAAGGACGGGGCGAACGGGGCGAGCCGGTCCATCGTCCGGCGCAGGTCTTCCGCGGCCGCCTCCGTGCGTGGCGGAAAGAACTCGAAGGAAATGGAGGTTCGGCCCGGCGTAAGAATGTCGCGAATGTGCATGGCGGAATCCGTCAGCATGCTTCGGTGTGGAGTCGCTCGCGCATCCTGCGAGCCGTCGCCACAAGGTTTCTGAGGGCGGCCTCCGTTTCGTCCCATCCGCGGGTTTTCAGGCCGCAGTCCGGATTCACCCAGAGATTCTCCGGAGGAAGGACGGCGGCCGCTCTCGTGAGGAGGTCCGTCATCTCCTCCACGCCGGGCACGCGCGGAGAATGGATGTCCCACACGCCGGGACCCACTTCGTTCGGATAGCGAAAGTTCACGAAGGCATCGAGAAGCTCCATGTTCGAGCGCGAGGCCTCGATCGAGATCACGTCGGCGTCGAGCGCCGCGATGGAATCGATGATGTCGTTGAACTCGCAGTAGCACATGTGCGTGTGAATCTGCGTCTCGTCGCGCACGCAGGAGGCGGAAAGACGGAAGGCCTCCGTCGCCCAGTCGAGATAGGCGCGCCAGTCACTTCGACGCAATGGCAACCCCTCGCGCAGGGCGGGTTCGTCGATCTGGATGATGCGAATTCCGGCCGCTTCGAGGTCGGCCACCTCGTCGCGCACGGCAAGCGCGATCTGGCGGGCGGTCTCGCTGCGCGGCTGGTCGTCGCGCACGAAACTCCACTGCAGAATGGTAATCGGGCCGGTGAGCATGCCTTTCATCGGACGGGAGGTTAGCGATTGCGCGTAGCGGGACCACGCGACGGTCATCGGCGCCGGCCGGCAAACGTCGCCGAACAGGATCGGTGGCTTCACACAGCGTGTGCCGTAGCTCTGCACCCAGCCGTTCGCGGTGAGTGCAAAGCCGTCCAGTTTTTCGCCGAAATATTCGACCATGTCGTTGCGCTCGAACTCACCATGAACGAGGACGTCGAGCCCGATGTCCTCCTGGAGACGAATGCACTCAGCGGTGCGTTCCTCGAGGAAGGCGTTGTAGTCCGCTTCGGAGATTTCGCCCTTTTTCCAGCGAAGCCGGGCCGAGCGGACATCGGGAGTCTGGGGAAACGAGCCGATGGTGGTGGTCGGAAATGGCGGAAGGTCGAGTGCCGCGCGCTGTTTTACGCGACGTTCGGGAAACGGCGAGTTGCGGCGACTGTCGGCGGGTGTCACGGCGGCCGCACGCCCCTTGACCTCGCGCCGGTGGATTCGCTCACTGACCCGCCGGGACTGCAGAGCGACCTGGTTTTCGTGGAGGGCGAGCGGATTCTGGAGAGGTGTGCCCATGCGGGCCAGTGCGACCACCTCCGCAAGCTTCTCCTCGGAGAACGCGAGCCAGCTCCGGATTTCGGGATCGAGTGCGGTCTCGTGCCGCAGCGTCACGGGTGCGTGCAGCAGCGAGCACGAGGGAGCCAGCCACACGCGATCTGAGCCGAGTGCGCTGCGGGCCTTGTCGATCAACGGGAGGGATCGCGAGAAGTCGTTGCGCCAGATGTTGCGCCCGTCGACGATGCCAAGCGACAGAATCCTCCCGTGCGGCAGTGTCCCAAGGACCGCATCCAGTTCGTTCTCCGCGCGAGTCACGTCGAGGTGCAGCGCGTCAACCGGCAAACTCGTGGCGACGGTGAGATTCTCGCGCAGCTCGCCGAAGTAGGTCGCGAGAAGGATTCTCAACGGTGACGTCGAAGCGCGGAGCCTCTCGTAACAACCGCGAAAGGCCGCGCGCCATGCGGGGGCGAGATCGAGGGCGAGGACGGGCTCATCGATCTGCACCCATTCCGCGCCCTGCCGGGCGAGCCTCTGCAGGATTTCGCCGTAGACTGGTATCAATCCGTCCAGAAGCTGGAGGCGGTCCAGGTCGTCCACGGTTGGCTTTCCGAGCCAGAGAAACGTCAACGGACCAATCAGGACCGGCTTGGTGCGAATGCCAAGACCCAGGGCCTCGGCGAATTCGTCGAACGGCTTTGTGGCGCTGATGCGAAAGTCGGCGTTGGGGTCGAGTTCCGGCACGATGTAGTGGTAGTTCGTATCGAACCACTTCGTCATTTCACACGCCTTCGCGGGAGTGGAGCCGCACCCGCAGCCCTCGTGACCCGTCTCCGGCGTGCCCCTTGCAATCCGGAAGCGCAATGCGGCGTCGACCGGGCCGCCGTCCCATCCGAATCGGGCGGGCACGCATCCCAGCAGGCAGCTCATGTCGAGCACCTGATCGTAGAAGCTGAAGTCGTTCGACGGGATCAGATCGATCCCGGCCTTCCGCTGTGCCTCCCAGTGAGCGCGCCGCAGGTCGGAGCCGACGGCGTCCAGTTCGGACGCGGAGAGTTTGCCGGACCAGAATGCCTCGACGGCCTTCTTGAGTTCGCGTCGTTCGCCGATGCGGGGATGGCCGAGATTGTGCGTGAAGAGAGGAGTTTCCATCCTCCACAGGATCGCGCCCTGCGCATCATTCGTATAACGCGATGTTTTTATGTTCATCATTCGCGGCATTTATGATAAAAACGGCCATGCTCGAATTACGGCACCTTCGAAGCCTCGTGGCTCTCGCGGAAACGGGGAACCTCTCGAAGGCTGGCAAACGGGTGAATCTTTCGCAGCCGGCGATCTCACATCAGATCCGTGCGATCGAGGATTACTACGAGGTCGAGCTGTTCGAACGAAAGAGCGATCCGCTGCGGTTGACGGCTGCGGGAGAGCTTCTGGTCGAACTCGCCTACGACGTCACCCGGCGCGTGAGGGATGGGGAGCGCGATCTCGCGCGCATCGCGCAGGGACAGGCCGGCGATCTGCGGATTGCGGTGGAGTGCCACTCCTGCTTCGACTGGCTCATGCCATCGATGGATGCCTTTCGCGAGCATTGGCCGCAGGTCGAGCTGGATCTGGTCTCCGGGTTTCATGCGGACCCCATCGGTCTTCTGGGTGAAAACCGCGCCGATCTGGTCATCGTTTCGCACGCGCAACCGCGGGAGGGGGTCGTGTTTCACCCCTTGTTTGCCTACGAGGTCCTGGCACTGGTTTCCCGGCATCATCCTCTGGCGCGGAAGTCGCATGTCACCGCAAAGGATTTCAAGAACGAGACACTGGTGACCTATCCGATCCCCGACGATCGACTGGATCTGGTCCGGGAGGTTCTGCGGCCGGCGAAAGTGGAGCCCCAGCGGCGGAAGACGGAGCTAACGGTGGCCATCCTGCAACTCGTGGCCAGCGGCAGAGGTGTGGCGGCGCTGCCCGGCTGGACGGTGCAGCCGTTTCTGGATCGGAAATACGTCGTGGGAAAGCCCGTCGGAAAGAGCGGGCTCGAGAGCCGGCTTTTTGCCGCGACGACGACTGCGGCAGCCGGCCTCGCCTACATGCAGGAGTTTGTGAAAATCATGCGCCGAATCAGCTTCGCAACATTGAAAGGAATCCGGCCGATTCCCGACGAAGAAGCGACCGGACGTCGACGGAAGCCCGTCGCCAAGATGCGAGGTCGATGACCCGGGTTCCGCGCTTCGCGGGCGGGGTCAACCGACGAATTCCTTGGCGATCAGGGTCGCGTTGTGGCCGCCGAATCCGAAGGAGTTGTTGATGGCGACCCGCACCTTCTTCTCGCGCGCGACATTCGGCACATAGTCGAGGTCGCACTCGGGATCGGGATTCTCAAGGTTGATCGTTGGCGGAATGACGCCGTCGCGAATCGCGAGCACGCATGCGGCCATTTCGACGCCGCCTGCCGCACCGAGCAGGTGCCCGGTCATCGACTTCGTCGAACTGACCGCCGTGGTCTTCGCCGCATCGCCGAGGGCAAGCTTGATGGCCTTCGTCTCGCAAATGTCGCCAAGCGGAGTTGAGGTGGCGTGGGCGTTGATGTAGTCGACGTCCTCGGGATTCACCCCGGCGTGTTTCATCGCCATCTGCATGGCCCGCGCCGCACCTTCGCCTTCCGGCAGGGGCTGGGTCATGTGGAACGCGTCCGCCGTGCAGCCGTAGCCGGAAAGCTCGCAGTAAATGTTCGCCCCGCGCTTCTTCGCGTGCTCGAGCTCCTCGAGGATCAGAATGCCGGCGCCCTCGCCCATGATGAATCCGTCGCGATCCTTGTCGAACGGCCGGCAGGCCTTCTCCGGTTCGTCGTTGCGGCAGCTGAGCGCCTTCATCGCGGCGAAGCCGGAAATGCCGAGAGGCGTGATCGTGGCCTCGCATCCGCCGGCGATGATGCAATCGGCATCGCCAAACTTGATGATGCGCCATGCCTCACCGATCGAGTTGTTCGCGGTGGCGCAGGCGGTGACGATGCACATGTTCGGCCCGCCGAAGCCGTATTCCATCGAAACGATTCCGCTGGCCATGTTGCTGATCATCATTGCGATCGTGAAGGGCGACACGCGGTCCGGGCCGCGGCTGTAGAGGCGCTTCGCCTCCTCTTCCATGCTGAACAGGCCGCCGATGCCCGAGCCGATCATCACGCCGACGCGGGTGGGGTCCACCGCCGACGGGTCGAGACCGGAATCTTCGATGGCCATTTTCGAGGCCGCCATCGCGAACTGGGTAAAACGATCCGTCCGTTTCGCCGACTTGGGATTCTTGAAATACTGCGCCGCGGAGAAGTTTTTGATCTCGCCGGCGATCTTGCAATCGTAGTCGGTGGAATCAAATGCGTCGAAGCGACTGATGCCGCTCACGCCCTCGCGGAGACTTTTCCAGAATGTATTTGCGTCGAGTCCGATCGGTGAAACGACTCCAATTCCAGTGATGACGACTCTACGCTCGCTCATGCTTCGACTAATGGCATTTAAAGAGAAACATGCAATGAACCGGCTCGCCAAGGGGCAATGCAACCACAATCTTTCATTGCCGTGACAAGCCAGAGTGCATGGGCGTCAAAATAAGGGGGGTGTGACGCGCTCATTCTGGTGTGCGCACACCGGGCAGGCGGGCAGCTCCGTGGCGTCTTCGCTCTCGTATTCCGTGCCGCAGAGGGCACACTGGATCCGGTTGCGGCGCAGGTTCTTAAAGGCTCGGGACCTCAGCCACGCGTGGATCAGCCAAACACCGGCGATTACCAGCAGCGTGCCGGCGACGTAGAGAAACGCGATTGTTTCGAGTCCCACCGAAATCATTGGAGTCGCTTGCGTTCGACATCCAGCCCCCAATGGAAGGTGGCGGTGCCCCAGGTCGTATCCTGCATTTCCCCGGCGGGCGAAAATTTCAGGCTCATCAAATAGCGTTTGGCCGCCTCATCGAGGGATTTGTTGGTCGAGCCGACGGTTGAGAGACTTTTCAAAACGTGCCGCACAGTTCCGTCGGGTCCGACGGCCACGAGAAAACTCGTCGGCGCCAGCAGATCTCCGGGACGGGCGGTGAATTTCATGGGCGGGAGTTCGGCCGGTCGGCGGCCTTCCAGCGTTGCGGTGAATTCGAGCTGGGTTTCTCGTGCCGGCGGCGGCAACTGCTGCGGTGCCTGACGCGAATCCGGCATCGGCAGTGCCCCGAAGTCGCGGGTCAGCGGGGGAAGGATGCGGGTCCCCGGCTCGGGCAGCGACACGAGGTCCGGCAGCGCCTTTTCGTAGCTGGGCACGTAATTGGGGATCGGCGGATCGGGGGTCTCGAGGTCTCGAAGTTGCTCCGGTGCGAACAGCGCGGGGTCGGCGGAAGCCAGGAACGGCGCGAGACGGGTGGCCTCCGGCGATCCGGGAAGCAGCACGTGCAGCGTCGCGTCGGAGATGGGGCGGGGATTGGGAGGCGGATAGGCGACGCGCAGGAGCAGGTAGACTCCGGCGTGAAGCAGCAGGGCGATGAATATCCAGATCGCGAGCCTGCGGCGGTTGTCCTGCGCGGAGGCCCAATCGAAGAGCAGCCGAAGCGGCTCGTTCGAAGAGGCGGCACTCATTGCTTCGACGGCTCGGTGGCCAGCACGACGGAGAATCCACGGGTGATGGCGACGTTGGTCACTTCGACAAGAAGTTCCACCGGTGCACGGCGGTCCGCCTTGATGATGAGCGTGCGCGTCGTCTCCGGCATGGCGTCCAGCCGGGTGGCGAGCTCGGCCGGGGAAATCCGTCGGTTGTCGAAATAAATCGCCGGGGCGGGTGCGCCGGTGATTGCCACGACTCCCGGATTTCGCTGCGGCGCGAGCAGGAACGGCGAGTCGGGCGCCTTGACCATCACGCCTGGCTGCAGGAGCAAGCCGCCGCTCAGGAGAAGGAAAATCAGCAATCCCGCGGCAAGGTCGGCAACGGGAACGAGCAGCAGCAACCCGAAGTGGGGATTCAGCGTGCGCGTGAGTTTCACTGCTCTTCGGCGCGGCGTTCCTGAGCCGATCCTCCCCGGCGGAGGTCGGTGATCAGCATGATGATTTCAATGCCCGCGCGCTCCATGTCGTGCATGATCTCGTTCACGCGGGTGGAGAGAAACTGGTAGGCGAGCAGAGTGGGGATGCACACCGCGAGGCCCGCGGCGGTGGTCAGCAGGCTCTGGTAAACGCCGGCGGAAATTTCGGCCGCGGTCGCGTAGCCGCCCTGGGCGGAGACTTCGGTGAACGCCTGCACGAGACCGACCACCGTGCCAAGGAGGCCGATCAATGGCGCAACGTAAATGATCGTGACGAGGACCCCGAGGTTTCGCTCGAGGCGCGGGACTTCGAGCTGACCGGCATCCTGCGCGATGTCGCGGAGTTCGGAGCGTGGCAGATCATGCTTGAGCAGAACGGCGCGCATCACCCGGGCGGCGGGTCCCGGTGTGGAGCTGCATTCCTGCAGTGCCTCGGCGATGTTGCCCGTCGCGAGGAGATTCGAGAGACCGCGCAGCATCTCGCCGACGCGGATCGCGGCGCGGTGCAGATAGATCGTCCGCTCGAGGAACACAGCGACGGCAACGACGCTGCAAACGAGGAGCAGCCACATGAGTGGGCCGCCTTTTTGCAGAAACTCGGGCATGGGAAACAGGAGAATTAATAAGGAAAGCCGGCAAACGGGAAGAATTTCGTGCGCGCTTTCCCCGCCATCCGATGTGCCTTAGAGGATCTGATCAACGAACGCCTCGCGGTCGAATGGCGCGAGGTCGTCGAGTTTTTCGCCCGTGCCGACAAACCGGGTGGGAATGCCGAGTTCGTTCTGAATCGCCACGGCCACGCCGCCTTTGCCGCTGCCGTCCAGTTTCGTGACAATGACACCCGTGAGCCCGACGGCCTGGTGAAATTCCTTGGCCTGGACGAGGGCGTTCGAGCCGGTCGTTGCGTCGACGACGAGGAGCTTCTCGTCGGGCAGGTCCGGGGAATGCTTTGCCAGTGTGCGATTCACCTTCGCGAGTTCCTGCATGAGATTTCCCTTCGTGTGCAGTCGGCCGGCGGTGTCGCAGATGAGGTAGTCGACGCCGCGCTTCTGCGCGCTGATGTAGGCGTCGTAGCAAAGAGCGGCGGGATCGCTGTTGTATTGTCCCTTCACGACCTCGATGCCGAGGCGGTCGCCCCAGACGCAAAGTTGCTCGATCGCGGCCGCGCGAAAGGTGTCGGCGGCGACGAGGAGCGAGGTGCGCCCCTGTTGCTTGAAGAAATTCGCGAGCTTCGCCGTGGAGGTCGTCTTGCCCGTGCCGTTGACTCCGATCATCAGCAGGACCTTCGGACGCCCCGCGACCGGCAGGACCGGCGGATTTTCCTTTGGCAGAACCTCGAGAATTTCGAATCGCGTGACGTCGTTCACCCACTTCGAGGTGAGCTCGCCGCCGCGCGCGCGCAAGGCATCCATGATGCGCATCGCCATGGGCACGCCGAGGTCGGCGCGGATGAGGCTTTCCTCGAGTTCGTCCCAGTCAACCGGCTTGCCGGCGAATTTCTCGACGAGGTTCCTGAGAAACTTCATTCGCCGGGTTGGGCAGCGCTGGCGGTGCGGGCCGGGCGCGAAAGGGTCTCGCGCACGTGGTCGAGCACGCCGTTGACGAAGCGGCCCGACTCGTCGGTGCTGTATTTTTTCGCGATTTCGATGGCCTCGTTGATGGAAACGACCGGCGGCACTTCCGGGCAATTCTGCATCTCGTAGATCGCGAGGCGGATGATGTTGCGATCGACGGCGGAGATGCGGTGGAGCTGATAATTCTGCGCGTGCTCCTTGATGACCTCGTCGATGGCGGCCTGGTTCTCCAGCACGCCGCGGACGAGCACGTCGCAAAAACGGCGCGCGCTCGGGCTCAGCCCGCGCATTTTGTAGAACACGCCAAGGTCGGCGATCTCCGAAGTCGGGTTCAGGTCGCGTTGATAAAGGAACTGGACCGCAGCCTCGCGGCCCTCTCTTCGAACTCCCATGGTTTGAATCAGCTTGCGGCGATCGCGCGAACGGCCTGCACCGCCGAGACGGCGGCACGGGCGGCCTCGCGACCGCGATTGAGTTGAGGCTCGATGCAGCGCTGCCGGGCCTGCGTCTCGTCGTTGACCAGCAGAACCTCGTGAAGAACCGGCACGCGATGCTCGAGGGAAATTTGTTGCAACGAGTGGGTGATGGACGCGGCGATCAGATCCGCGTGGGCGGTGCTGCCGCGAATGATCACGCCCAATGCGAGGATGGCGTCGAATTCCCCGCGCTCCGCCAGGAGCTTTACGAGCAATGGAATCTCGAAAGCGCCGGGCGCAAAGTGGGTGGTGACGGTCGACTCCGCATTGATGGCGAGCAGTTCCTCGCGCGCGTTCGTGGCGAGCGCGGAGGTGAACTCCTCGTTATACCGGCTCACGACGAGCGCAAAATTCCCGCGGGCCTGCGCGGTGTGCGTGGGACGGTCTGGCAATGCGGTGGACATGGTGGAAGGGAGATAGTGCCAGAAAACAGGGGCATGGCAACCCGCGCATCGGGGGGGCGAGTCGCCCGCGCTTACAACAGATGCCCGAGTTTCTTCTTCTTCGTGGAGAGATACCGTTCGTTGTGCGGGTTCGCAGCGCTGCGAATGGGGACCTGCTCGACGATTTCGAGGTTGTAGCCATCGAGCCCGACGACCTTGCGCGGGTTGTTCGTCATCAGGCGAATCTTCCGCACGCCGAGGTCGTTGAGAATCTGGGCGCCGAGCCCGTAGTCGCGCAAATCCGGCGGGAAGCCGAGCCGCTCGTTCGCCTCCACGGTGTCGAGGCCTTCCTCCTGCAGCTTGTAGGCGTGGAGTTTTGCCGCGAGGCCGATGCCGCGGCCCTCCTGGCGCATGTATACGAGCACGCCGTTGCCGGCCTCCTCGATCTGTCGCATCGCGGTCTGCAATTGCGGGCCGCAATCGCAGCGTCGCGAGCCGAAAACGTCACCGGTGAGACATTCGCTGTGCACGCGGACGAGGGTGGGTTTTTCGCCGTCGATCTCGCCCTTCACGAGCGCGAGGTGGTGCATGCCGTCGATCTCGGAACGGTAAAGGTGCAGTTGGAACGTGCCGTAGTCCGTAGGCATTTGCACGATGGTCTCGCGCACCACGAGGCGCTCGCTTTTGCGACGATGCGCAATGAGATCCTTGATCGTGCAGATCTTCAACCCGTGCTTCTTCCGGAATTTCATGAGGTCCGGAAGTCGCGCCATCGAGCCATCCTCGTTGAGGATCTCGCAGATGACGCCGGAGGGATCCAATCCCGCGAGCCGTGCCAGATCGACCGACGCCTCGGTGTGCCCCGCGCGTCGAAGCACGCCGCCCGGTCTTGCCTGCAACGGAAAGATGTGCCCCGGCTGGACGAGATCCGCAGGGGTCGCCTTCGGATTTGCCAGCACTCGAATTGTCGTTGCGCGATCCTTTGCGCTGATGCCCGTCGTGATGTCCCGGGCCGCGTCGACGGAAACCGTGAAGTCGGTCTTATACATCTCGCGGTTGTGCGCGACCATGCGCTGAAGCCCGAGCTGCTCGGCGCGCTCTTCGGTGATCGGGGCGCAGACCAATCCCCGGCCATACCGCGTCATGAAATTCACCGCCGCGGGGGTGACCTTCTCGGCCGCCATTACGAGGTCGCCCTCGTTTTCGCGATCGGCGTCGTCGGTGACGATGACCATTTTGCCCGCGCGAATGTCCTTGATGACCTCCGGAATGGGATCGAACGACGGTGACTGGCGACGACTGGACGACTTCGGCATTGGAAAGCAATTTACCCCAATCCTGTCGGGTGGGCGCGAGAAGGAAATTGACGGAGGTCCCGTTCCCCAATTTCCAGCATCGCTTTTTGCGGGAAGGTCGTTGCAAGCTGCGGCGATGACAACGGCCATTCACGACCAGCTCGCGGAACGACTCGCAGCGAATCCCTTTGTTCCATTTGCCATCGAAGTGAATGACGGACGCCGCATCGTGGTGAAGACCGCCGGAGATGCGGTGCTCAACTCGCTGGCGATCTCCGTGGTCGAAAAGCCGTTTGTGGTGACGGTTGTCGGACTGCCCCAAGTGACGGCGATCACCGAGGCCTAGGGCAGGCACCACGCCGGAGTCAGTCGTCCACCTGACCTGCGGTCGCGGTGTGCAAGCCGAACTCCGGGCATGAGAATGCCATCGAGGACTTTGCTGACTGCGGGCGGACTGCTGTTAATGGGAGTGGCCTGCTTTCTTGTCGGCTGCGGAGACGAAGGCGGAAGCACGGGCTCGATGGGCGCGGACCGTCAGACAGAGTCGACCATCTCGATGCCCGACCCGGACGCCGGCTCCACCCCGTCGTCGACTCCCATTTCTCAACCGGAAAATCCCGGCCAGCCGCAGCGCGAGACCTCGCAATAGCCTTTTCTGAACCGTCGCAGCGGATAGCGTGGCCGGGCAGTGTCCGCCTCGCGCAACATTCCCTTGTTCATCGCGTTCCGCGTGCTGTTCAACGCGCGGTTCTACTATCCCGTTCTCGGGGTTCTCTTCGTCGATCTCGGGTTGTCGCTCGAGCAGTATTCGCTGCTCAATGTCGCGTGGGCGGTTTCCATCGTGGTGCTGGAAATTCCATCGGGTGCTTTGGCCGATGTAATCGGCCGGCAACGAATGGTCGTGCTTGCCGCGGTCCTGATGGTCGCCGAGATGATGCTCTTCGCGTTCGCGCCGACCGGCCAGCCGGCCTTGTTGTTTCTAATGCTGCTCCTGAACCGCATTCTCAGCGGCGCGGCGGAAGCCGCGGCCAGCGGTGCGGACGAAGCGTTGGCCTACGACTCGTTGCCTGCGAAGGACCGCGAAGTTTCCTGGCCGCGTGTGCTCGAGCGGCTGATGCGCTGGCAATCCGGCGCGTTCTTCGTGGCCATGATCACCGGCGCGCTGCTTTACGATCCGACGGTCGTCCGACAGGTGGCCGCCGCTCTCGGGAGCAACTGGACTCCGGAACCTGGTGAGATGGTCCGGTGGCCGGTGAACCTGACATTGCTGACGTCGCTTGCCTGTCTGGCGGTGGCACTTTCCATGTGCGAGCCGGCTGCGAAAACAAAGATGGCAACGGGCGGGGCGACGACGGCCCGTCGGGCGCTGTGCAACATCCGCGATGGTGCGCTTGTTGTGCTGAAAGGGCGGCGCATCCTGCTCGTGCTTCTCGTGGCGTTGTGCTGCGACAGCGTGGTCCGTCTTTTCCTGACGCTCGAGAGCAATTACCTGCGCCTGATCGCGATTCCGGAATTCCTCTTCGGCGTGATTGGCTCGTCGCTGGCGCTGCTGGGATTCATCGCCGCACCGATTTCCCGCCGCATGGTCGCGCGTCTTTCAGCGCCGGTGAATTTTGGCGTGGTCATCGTGCTTGTGCTCATTGGCCTTGTGGGAGCCGCATTTGGAATGCCGCTGTGGGGCGTGTGGGTGATTCTGCCGCTGGGCCTTGCGATGGATGGGCTGATGTTCTTCGTTTCCCATTACCTCAACCTCTGGGCCCGGCCCGAGGTCCGCGCCACCGTGCTCAGCTTCCGCGGCGTTGCCCTCAATCTTGCCTATGGCGCGGTGGGTGTCCTTTTTGCAGGTCTTGCCGCCCGGGTTCGCGAGGTTGCTCCGGCGGCCACGGACAATGAACTCTTCGGCCAAACCCTGATCTGGCTGCCATTCCTTTTTGTCGCGGCTCTCGCCGCAGCCGGAGTCGTTGCGATTTTCTCGCGGCGGTTGTCTGTGTCGTAGACGAAAAAGCCCCGATGCGATGGATCGCACCGGGGCGGTGATTCGTGGACGGCTTGTTATTCGAGCTTTCCGCCGTTTGCCTTCCAGCCGGCGATGCCAGGCTTGAAGTGCTTCACGTTCGTGTAGCCGAGCTCCTTGGCGGCCTGGGCGGCCTGGGCGTAGGCGCCGCAACGCTCGTTGCCGCAGTAGGCGACGATGAGGGCGTCCTTGTCCTCGGGCAGCTTGCTGGCGAAGTCCTCCTTCACGGCGATGTAGTCGATCGCGCCGGGGATGTGCCCCTGATTGTAGCTCTCGGTGCCGTTGACGTCGACGACGGTCACTTCATTGTTCGCGATCTTGGCCTGGAGTTCTTCCATGCTGATTTCTTCAAACTCCGCGGCAAAGACATTCGCGGCGACAAGGACTGCTGTAAGGGTGGAGAGGAATTTTTTCATAGTATTGAGGTTCTTCTGGTTTCGCGCCTGATACATCAGGTGCGCTTCTCATTTAACCCGGCAACCCGCGGTTTTGTTCGAAATTTTATTCTCCGTAGATTTCGTTCAGGAGCGCGCCCAGCCGGTAGCCGGCCATCGCGAGCCGTTGCCGGGCAATTTTACTCGATTCGGAAACGTAGGCCTCATCGAGAACAATCTCGTCTCCGTTCGTTTCGGGGAGGGCGCCGTAACCCTGGGAAAAGCCGAGCCGGTGACTCTCCATTGCCCATGAGGTGGCATCGCCCTGTTCCTCGACCACCGAGGGCGGGAATTCCTCAACGATGGCCGCGGCGGCCTTTTCCACGAGGGGCAGGGCAGCGATGTGGCCGGCCACGGGTTTGTGGCGATCGTAAATCGGCGGCTCGTAGGAGACGGTTGCCTCGCCGTCCTTGAAGACACGTCGATAGGCGCTGTCCCAGAAAAAATGGAGGTTTCCACCGCCGCCGAAGAGGAGATCGGAGGCAGGCGAACGCAGGTTCGCGATCTTCGTGCGATTTCCGCCGGCATCATTGTCCCGGCTCGTTGTATGGAGCGGCTGGTGAACGTCTCCCACGAGGTGCGCAAGGATGATCACGGCCAGGGATTTGTTGGAAATGGCGGGATGCGTCTTCCTGCCCGCGAGCACGTCCTGCGCAAGCTCGAGCCCCCAGACGACATTCGGCCCGTCCCCGCCGTCGGGAATGGGCAGCCCCTCGGACGTGAAGGGCAGATTCACGTAATGCCAGGGGCTGTAGTCCCGCGTGCGGCTGCGAATGTCGTCCATCCAGCAGTTCGCGACCACGAAATCATAGGTCTCCGACTCGCCGCGGTTCAGCTCCACGACGGCTTGGTCGACCTTCTCGCGCGCCTTCGGAGTGAGCTGATCGTAGGCGATCCTGCCGACGATCATGTGGCCCACAGGGTCCCATGCGCGGGCCTGGGGGGTGGAAAGAAGAGCCGTGGAGACGAGACAGAAAGCGATGCGGCGCAGCAAAACCATGGAAACTCAGGGCGAGCACCGTGTGGCAGCATAAATCGTGACAATTCCGCCACACAGCGGCCGCGCCTGGCCCATCTCGAATTCACAATTTTCGATGAGATCGAGCATGCCCCGCCCATTCGGGAATTTTTCGATCGATTCGCCGAGGTATTCGTAAGCGTCGCGTTTGCCGGTCAGCCATCCCGCGATGCCGGGGAGGAAGTGGTGCAGATAGACCCGGTAGATCGCGCGGAAGATCGGGGAAACGGGCAGCGAGAAATCCAGCACCAGCACATGGCCGCCGGGCCGCAGCACACGGGCCATTTCCCGGAGCGCTCCCTCCCATGACGCCATGTTGCGAAGGCCGAAGGCGACGGTGACGACGTCGAAGGAGGCGTCGGCAAAGGGGAGCTTCGTTCCATCGGCCTGGACGAGATGGGGCACTCCCTTTTTTCGCGCCTGCTCGAGCATGGGCAGGCAGAAGTCCGCGCCGACGACGGTTGCGGCCGGGCAGGCGCGCCCGAGGGCCAGCGCGAGGTCACCGCTGCCGGTGGCGAGATCGAGCACGCGTTTGGGCCGCCAGCCTTGCACCATGCGGGCGGCAATGGCGCGCCAGAGAAAATCGATGCCGAGACTCAGCGCGTGATTGGCGAGGTCGTAGCGCGTGGCGATCGACGCGAACGTGCGTCGAATAAATTCCGGATCCTGCTGGCGGCTGGCGAATTTCAAATCTGAAATTTCAAATTTGAAATTTCATGAATGGTGCTCACGAGAGGACTTGAACCTCCACGAGTTTCCTCATGCGCTTCTGAGACGCACGCGTCTGCCAATTCCGCCACGTGAGCTTTGATGGGAGGGAGAACATGCCGTGCACCGCTCAATTTGTAAATGGCGGAATCAGGAATTTCCGCCAAAATCCGCTGGCAATTAACCCGTTCCCGTGCGAAACGGTTCGTTCTTCCAATTGTCATGAAACGTCCCCTGTTTTTCCGTATCGCCAGCATCCTTCCGTGTGTGGCGTTCTTCACCGTTGCCCACGCCCAGGATTCTGCCCAGAAACCCGCAGCCGAGGGGACGGATTCCGCTGCCCCGGCTTCCAAGGACATCGAGTTGAAGGACCCGGTGGCAACGGTCAACGGGGAGCCGATTTCCGCCGCCCGCCTTCAAGAGGCCTTTGACGACGCAGTTCGCGCGAGCGGGGTGGATCCCTCCATGCTGACCCCTGACCAGAAGCTCGGTGGTTACAACAGCATCCTCGACAGCCTCATCATCGAGAAGCTTCTGCAGGCAGAGGCGAAGGATATCGAAGTGACCGACCAGGAGGTCGAGAAGGAGATTTCGGACATCAAGAGCCAGTTCCCGAACGAGGAGGCCTTCCAACAGCAGATCGCCCAGGCCGGCAAGACCGTGGACGAGCTGAAGGGGCTCATTCGAAATGGTCTCAAGGAGCGCAAATGGATCGAGTCGCAGATCGGAGACCAGGCGAAGATTGCCGACGAAGAGGTCCGGAAGTTCTACGACGAGAACATCGAGCAGTTCAAACAGCCCGAAACCGTTCGCGCCAGCCACATTCTGTTCATGGTGCCGGAGGATGCTTCGGAGGAAGAAGCCAAGAAAAAGGAGGCCGAGGCCAAGGCGGCTTACGAGAAGGCCAAGGCGGGCGAGGATTTTGCGAAGCTCGCGGATGAGCTCTCCGAGGATCCTGGAAACAAGGGTCCGGACGGCAAGGGCCAGGGCGGCGACCTGAGCTACTTCGCCGAGGGCCAGATGGTGCCCGAGTTTTCCAAGGCGGCATTCAGTGCCGAGAAGGGCGAAGTGGTCGGCCCGGTGAAGACGCAGTTTGGCTATCACGTGATCAAGGTTACCGACAAGAAGCCCGCCGAGACGGCGTCCTTCGAGGAGATCGAGCCGCAGCTCAAGGGCTACCTCGAGAGCCAGAAGGAGCAGGTCGCGGTGCAGGAATTGATCGCGAAACTCCGCAACGACGCGAAGATCGAGACGTCGCTTCCGACGCCGCAACCGCAGTCTGGTGCGCCGGCTGGTGGTGACGAGGCCGAAACCTCGAATTAAGCGGCTCCGGAATGGCGGGTAGAAAGCAGGCGGTTGGCGTTATTGGTCTCGGCACGATTGGCTCGCGAGTCGCGGCCAATCTGCGCCGGGCGGGTTACGAGGTCTGGGTCTGGAATCGGTCGCCAAAGGCCGAGCCGAATTTCCTTTCCTCACCCGCGGAAGTCGCGGAGGCGGCGGACATCGTTCTGCTGTTTCTGGCGGACGGTCCGGCCGTGCTCGAAACGCTGAAGGCGCTGTCGCCGGCTCTCACCGCCCGCCACCTCATCGCAAACCACTCGACGATCTCGCCCGAGGAATCCAGAGAGGCGGCGCAGATTGCCAGTGCGCAGAGTGCGGGATTCCTGGATGCTCCGTTTACCGGCAGCCGCGATGCAGCGGAGGCGAATCAGCTCGTCTATTACGTTGCGGGCTCGAAGGAATTGATTGATCGGGTGCGCCCGATCCTGAGCGTGAGTTCGCAGACGATTCTGGAGTTCGGCGAAGTCGGGCAGGCGAGCCTGGTAAAGCTTGCGGGCAATCTGATCGCGGCGGCGACGGTCGAGGCACTGGCCGAGGCGGCGGCGCTGGTCGACAGCAACGGAGTTCCCGCGACACGCTTCCTCGAAGTGATCGCGAATCATGGCACCCGCTCGAAACTCGCCGACGCGAAACTGCCCCTGATGGTGGCGGGAAATTTCGAGACGCATTTCGCGTTGCGAAACATGTTCAAGGACATCCAGCTCGCTCTTTCGGTGGGGCGCAAGGCCGGCATTGATCTGCCGGTTGCGGCGGCCGCCGGAGGCGCCCTGATGGCTGGAATGCAAAAAGGCTGGGGCGACCAGGATTTTTCGGCGGTCGCGAGCCATTACGAATTTCCCGGCAAGGAGCCGGTCGACCCCGCGGCACTGGCCGCACTGGGGCAGGCGAGCGAGGAGAAGAAACCGGCGTCGCCCGCGAAGCTCTTTCCGCTGTTCGGCGGCGCGAAAAGCAAGTCGTGACCGGGAATCCACTGGAGGATTTCCGCACCACGGGCGGGGTGATCGAGATCACCGGCCGGTCGCGATTCATCCTCACCGGTGCGGACCGATTGCGCTACCTGAACGGCCAGGTTTCCAACGACCTTCGCAAGCTGCAGCCCGGCCGTGCGATGCTTGCGTGCATTCTCTCCGCGAAAGGTCGCCTCGACGGCGTGGTGTGGATCTGGAGCGAGGAAGGCCGCCTGGTCGTCGAATGCGACGCGGACCAGAGCGAGCAGATCGGGGCGAGGTTGGAGCGCTACATCGTGGCCGACGATGTGGAGTTGAGTGCGATCGAGTTTGAAGGGTGCCTGCATGTCTTCGGTCCGGCGGCGTTGAAGGATGGGCCGGAGGGCGCATTGAGAATCGACCGTCTTGGCTGCCCGGGGATCGACCTTCCGCCCGGCGCGTCCGTCGAGGCGCCGCTCGCAGGCGCGGATGTCGCGGAATATCTGCGAATCGAAAACCGGGTCCCCCGATGGGGCGCCGAGCTCACCCCGGAAACGCTTCCCGCGGAAGCCGGTCTCGACGAGACTGCCGTCGATTTCCACAAGGGCTGCTACATCGGCCAGGAAGTCGTGTCGCGCGTGAAGAGCGTCGGCCACGTGAACCGCCAGCTGCACGTTTTCGAAGTCGTGAGCGGGCCGGTCCCCACACCCGGCGTGTTGGTCAGGACAGGCGCTGACGGCCGCGAGGCAGGCGTGGTCACCTCGGTCGCGCCACAGTTTGCATTGTCTCCGGTCATTGGCCTTTGCTACATCAAGCGCGGAGTCGATCCGGCCGCGACGCTCATCCTCGAATCGGGTCCCACCCAAATCCAACTTCGCCAGCTCGAATGCGCAACGTCTTCCTAGCCTCGATTGCCGTCACCGCCGGACTTGTCCTTTCCGCCTGCGCGACGAAGCAGCCGCCGCCCGCGTCTGATATTCCCGCTTCCACGCCCCGGACGCCTGCGGCGCCCATTGGCCCCGAGGTGGCCGTAATGAACATTCAGTTCGGCAAGGAGCGGCAGACGCAGCGGGTGGTCATCGGCCTCTACGACGACGCGGCGCCGCAAACCGTTGCGAATTTCAAGGAGCTCATTCGCCGCCGCTACTACAACGGCATGCGGTTCCATCGCGTGTTTGAAAATTACCTCGTGCAAACGGGCGATCCCTACAGCCGCCGAGGTGACAACCCGCGCTCCGGCACCGGCGGTCCCGGTTACACGGTCCCGGCCGAAATCAAACGCAAGCACGTGCTCGGCGCGGTCGCCACATCGCGGCTCGACGACGACGTGAATCCCACGCGCGCGTCGAATGGCAGCCAGTTCTACGTCTGTCTCCAGCCCATGCCGCAGCTCGACGGACAATACACCGTCTTCGGAGAAGTCATCGAAGGTCTCGAGATTCTCAACTATCTCAGCGGAAGACCGACGGATTCCAACGATTTTCCCTTGGAGAAAATCGTGATCAAGACTATGTCTATCGAACCTCGCGTTGCGGAAACCGCAGCGGGGCAAGCCGCACCTCGGCTGTAATCATTGGGGGTAGGTTCCGGAGTGGCCAAACGGGGCGGACTGTAAATCCGCTGGCTCTTGCCTTCGCTGGTTCGAATCCAGCCCTGCCCACCATCTCTTCCTCAAGCTCGAGAAATAGAAGTCCCGCCCGGGCTGGGGCGTGTGTGGCGCGACTCCGGTTGTGGCGAACCAGTGATTCGACCGCGATGGCGGCGATTTTTCCGCGAGCAGGTCGCGGGAGTCTTCCGCCCATGCCGCAGCTGCGCTCCGATTGGAATCACGTGGAATTGCTTTTCGCGGGCGGCCTCGTTTGGGCAATGCCGCCTTCGCGATGATTCTCGCGGAGAGCGAGTCTCGACCGGTTTCTCAACCAGCTGCAAACATGCTCTGCAACATGTGTGCGAACCGGCACCGTGATCCGGCGACGCGCCGAGAAATGACGTGGAGCAATGCATTATGGCGCTCAGGAATGCCGGGTGGTTGACATTCGTTAGTAAATATTTTATTTACTATTCACAAATTATCCCCATGCCCCGCACCGGCCTCAGTAAAGAAGAATCCCGCCAGCTCATTCTCGAAAAGGCCGACGAGTTATTCAGACGCTATGGGGTGGGGAAAACCACGATCGCCGACATCGCGGACGACCTGCGAATGTCGCCGGCGAATATCTACAAGTTCTTCCCTTCGAAAAACGCGATTGTTCAGGCGTGCGCCGGGGAGAATATCCGGAAACTCAAGACGCTGGTTCTCTCCAAGGTTCGCGGATCCGGAAGCGCGTTCGAGCGATTGGAGAATGTCGTGCTAACGGTCTTTCACTTCCAGCACGAGTTGCTCCGCAACGAGCGGCAGATCTTCCATATCGTCCAGACCGCCCGTGAGGAGGCCTGGCCCTGCATTGCCGACTACGACACGTTCATCGTGGGCGTTTTTCATCAGCTGATCGAAGAAGGCATTCGCACCGGGGAGTTTCGCAAGGACCTCCCGGCGGACTCGGCGACCATTCTTCGCGACTGCGTCAACGTCCTCCTCCACCCTCACCATCGGCGTGAATTCCGCCCTGACGAAAATGATGCGCACGTCCGTGCCCAGTTGCGATTTCTCCGCCGGGCGCTCGAGTGACTTTTTTTGCCGGTTTAGTGAATATTATTTTATTTCATCACTTATTGCATCGCTTCGTATGGCCCTGACTCGAATTTTCCGTGTTCTCGCAGTTGCCGTCCTACTCGCCAGTTGTGGGCGGCAGTCTGCTCCGTCGCAGCCGGCCGAGCGTCCTCCGCAGGAAGTCGGAGTGGTCACGATTCAGCCGGAGCGGACGGAGATCGTCACCGAGCTTCCGGGCCGAACGGCGGCCTATCGAATCGCGGAAGTTCGTCCGCAGGTCGGGGGCATCATTCTCAAGCGCCTGTTTACGGAGGGCGGAGAGGTAAAGGCCGGCGAACAGCTTTACCAGATCGACCCCGCGCCCTATCAGGCGGCGTTCGACAGCGCCAAGGCGGCGGTGGCCCGCGCGGAGGCCGCCGTCGAGGTCGGGAGACTCAATACCGAGCGTGTCGAGCGGCTCATCAAGAACGACGTCGTCAGCCAGCAGGAATACGATGAGGCCGCCGCGGCGTTGAAGCAGGTCCACGCCGATCTCGCAGCCGCGCGCGCCGCCGAGGACAAGGCTCGCATTGACCTCGAATACACGAAGGTTCTCTCGCCCATCGCCGGAACGATCGGCCGTTCATCCGTCACCGAAGGCGCGCTGGTCACCGCCCAGCAGGCGGAGGCCCTCGCCGTCGTCCAGCAGCTGGACCCGATCTACGTCGACGTCACCCAGTCCAGCGCGCAGCTCTTGCGTCTCCAGCGCGAACTTGCCTCCGGCGAGTTGAAGGATGCCGGCGATCAGGAAGCCGGAGCCCGACTCGTGCTCGAGGATGGCACGATGTATTCCGAGCCCGGAAAGCTCCAGTTTTCCGAGGTCAGCGTGGACCCCAGCACCGGCTCGGTCACGTTGCGTGCGGTGTTTCCCAATCCCCGGCACGAGCTTCTCCCCGGCATGTTTGTGCGCACGCTCGTCACCGAGGGCGTGAAGGAGGACGCCATTCTCGTGCCCCAGCGCGGTGTCACCCGCAACCAGCGCGGCGAGCCCGTCGCTCTCGTCGTGGGTGCGGACGATCGAGTCGAATCCCGTGTTCTCGAGACAAGCCGCGCCATCGGCGATCGCTGGCTCGTGACCAAGGGGCTCGCACCTGGCGACCGCGTGATCGTGGAGGGTCTCCAAAAAACGGGACCCGGCGCGAAGGTGAAGCCCGTCGAAGTTCAGCCGGAGCCCGCGGAGTAACGCACCATGGCCCGCTATTTCATCGACCGACCCGTCTTCGCATGGGTCATTGCCATCGTCATCATGCTCACCGGAGCGCTCGCCCTGCGCACGCTCCCGGTGGCGCAGTATCCGGACATCGCGCCGCCCGCGATCGCGATCTCCGTCAACTACCCCGGCGCCTCCGCCGCCACGGTGCAGAGCTCGGTCGTGCAGGTCATCGAGCAGCAGATGAACGGCATCGACAACCTGCTCTACTTCAGCTCCGAGAGCACGAAGGACGGCAGCATGACCATCACGCTCACTTTTGCGCAGGGCACGGACCCAAACATCGCGCAGGTGCAGGTGCAGAACAAACTCGCGCTCGCCACGCCTCTGCTGCCGCAGGAAGTCCAGCAGCAGGGCATCCGCGTCGCCAAGGCCACACGCAACTTCATGCTCGTCGCCGCATTCGTCTCGACGGACGGACGCATGACCGACAGCGACATCGCCGATTACATCGTTTCCACGGTGCAGGACCCCGTGAGCCGCACGCCAGGCGTCGGCGACTTTCAGGTCTTCGGTTCGCAATACGCGATGCGCATCTGGCTCGATCCCGCGAAGCTGAACAACTACCACCTTACGCCCGTTGATGTTCGCAACGCCATCGCCGCGCAGAACGTCCAGGTCTCCGCGGGTGAACTCGGCGCCCGCCCCGCCGCCGAGGGTCAGGAACTCAACGCCACCGTCATCGGTCCCACACGGCTCGAAACGCCCGAGGAATTTGGAAACATCCTGCTCAAGGTGAATCCGGACGGCGGCCAGGTCCGTCTCCGGGATGTGGCGAGGGTCGAGCTCGGCGGCGAGAATTACTCGCTCTCCGCGAAGTTCAACGGCATGCCCGCCTCGGGCATGGCGGTGCGACTGGCGAGCGGAGCGAACGCGCTGGACGCCGTCGCAAACGTGAAGGCGACGATTGACCGCCTGCGTCCGACGATGCCGGAAGGCCTGGATGTCTACTACCCGCTCGACACGGCGCCGTTTGTCGCGATCTCGATCCACGAGGTGTTCAAGACGCTCGTCGAGGCGGTGATCCTCGTGTTCTTCGTGATGTATCTGTTCCTGCAGAACTTCCGCGCGACGCTCATTCCGACCATCGCGATTCCGGTCGTGCTGCTCGGCACGTTTGCCGTGCTGGCCGCGTTCGGATTCTCGATCAACACGCTCACGATGTTCGGCATGGTCCTCGCGATCGGTCTGCTCGTGGACGACGCGATCGTCGTGGTCGAAAACGTCGAGCGCGTGATGTCCGAGGAGGGATTGTCGCCGCTCGAGGCGACACGCAAATCCATGGACCAGATCACCGGCGCGCTCATCGCGATCGGTCTCGTGTTGTCCGCAGTCTTTGTGCCGATGGCCTTCTTCGGCGGATCCACCGGCGTGATCTACCGGCAGTTTTCGATCACGATCGTGTCCGCAATGGCGCTCTCGGTGGTCGTTGCGATCGTGCTCACGCCCTCGCTCTGCGCGACGTTGCTGAAGCCGGTCGAGAAAGGCCACATGGAGCATCGGCGAGGATTCTTCGGCTGGTTCAACCGCATGTTCGCCGCCGGCACGAACCGCTACGAAAGCGTCGTCCAGCACATCCTTCGTCGCACCGGTCGCTATCTCGTCATCTACCTCGCGATCGTCGGCATCATGGCCTTCCTCTTCGGACGCCTGCCGACATCCTTCCTGCCCGAGGAGGACCAGGGACGCATGTTCGCGCTCGTCACCCTGCCTCCGGGCAGCACGATCACAAACACCGAGCGCGTGCTCGACAAGGTTCGCAACTACCTCCTCGAGGAGGAAAAGGACAACGTCGAGGGCGTCTTCACGGTTGCGGGATTCAGCTTCGCCGGTCGCGGACAAAATGTCGGCATCGCCTTCGTGAAGCTGCGCGACTGGGAGGAACGTCCGGGCCGCCAAAACCGCGTCCATGCCATCGCCCAGCGCGCGATGGCGAGATTCATGCCCCTGCGCGAGGCAATGGTCTTCACCATCGCGCCGCCCGCCGTGATGGAGCTCGGCAACGCCAGCGGTTTTGATTTCCAGCTCATGGACATCGCCAACGTCGGCCATGAGACGCTCATGCAGGCCCGCAACCAGCTGCTCGGCATGGCGGCGGAGAATCCCGCGCTTGTGGGTGTCCGTCCGAATGGTCTCGATGACGAACCGCAATACCACATCGACATCGATCGCGAGAAAGCCAGCGCCCTCGGCCTGACCATCTCCGACATCAACGCCACGCTCTCCGCCGCGTTTGGATCCAACTACGTGAACGACTTCGTCGACCGCGGTCGTGTGAAGCGCGTCTTCATCCAGGGCGACGCAAACTCCCGCATGAAGCCCGAGGATTTCGGCCAGTGGTATGTCCGGAACAAGGACGGCAAGATGGTTCCCTTCTCCGCGTTTGCAACGGGCTCATGGACGTATGGCTCGCCGCGCCTCGAGCGATACAACGGCCGCCCATCCATGCAGATCCAGGGCAATGCCGCACCCGGCCTCAGCAGCGGCGACGCAATGAAGGCGATGGAGGAAATCGCCGCGAAACTTCCGCCCGGCGTCAGCTTCGATTGGACCGGGTTGTCCTACGAGGAACGCGCCGCCGGTGCGCAGGCCGGGGCGCTCTATCTCGTCTCGGTGGTCGTCGTCTTCCTCTGCCTCGCGGCGCTCTACGAAAGCTGGTCGATCCCTGCGGCGGTCATGCTCGCCGTGCCGCTCGGCGTTTTCGGCGCCGTGCTCGCGACGTGGCTGCGCGGATTGTCCAACGACGTGTTCCTGCAGGTCGGCATTCTCACGATCGTGGGCCTCTCCGCGAAGAACGCGATCCTCATCGTCGAATTCGCGAAGGCAAACTTCGAGAGCGGCATGGATCTGGTCTCTGCGGCTCTGCTGGCTGCACGTCAGCGTCTGCGGCCGATTCTCATGACCTCGATGGCATTTGGATTCGGCGTCGTTCCGCTGGCGATCTCCACCGGCGCAGGCTCCGGCGGCCAGAATGCAATCGGCACCGGCGTAATCGGCGGAACCCTCGCGGCGACCTTCTTTGGCGTCCTGCTCATCCCGCTGTTCTTCGTCGTCGTTCTGCGAGTGTTCCGCGTGAAGCCGTCAAGCGACCGCGACGCCATTCCTGAAGGTCTGAAGGCGTAATTCCGTCCAGCCCGACGGCTCATGCGGACTCGCGCGACTAGTCGCGAGCGACCGGTGGCTCCCAGTGACTCTCGATTTCCTCGAGTGTGCGGTTCCGGGTCTCGGGCATGATCTTCCAGGCAAAGAGGAATTGCAGGACCATCATCGCCGCGAAGAGGACGAACACGCCGCCGCCCCACGCTTCCGCCAGCGCGGGGAAGCTCCAGCCGACGAGGGCGGCGAGCGTCCAATGAATCACGGTCGCGAGCGACTGGCCCCTGGCGCGCACGGCGTTCGGAAAGATTTCGGAAATGAACACCCAGAGCACGGCGCCCTGGCCCAGTGCATGGGAGGCCTGGAAGGCGATGAGGCCGAGCAGAACGAGCGCCGGTGAGGCGGGGTGGGCGGTCGCGGCGTGCCAGTGGAGCGCGCCGGCGACGAATGCGAGGCTTGCGACGTAGCCGACGGAACCCCAAAGGACGAGCTTTCGCCGGCCGACGCGATCAATGAGGCGCATCGCGACGAGAGTCAGGATGATGTTCGTAACTCCCAGCGCGACGCTTTGAAGGAGCGCGAAATGCCGCTCGGCGCCGGCCATGCCGAAGATGCGCGGCGCGTAGGTCAGCGCGGTGATGCCCGAGAGTTGATTGAAACACGCGAGGGTGACGGCGAGCAGGATCGGCTGGAGAAAGCGGCGCTGGAACAGCCGCTCTGCGGGTGACGACGGTGAGCGACCGATGTCGTCGATTTCGCTCCGGGGATTTTCGATGCCGAGGCGCTCGAGCGTTCCGGCTGCCGCGTCGAGCCGACCGTGCCTTGCCAGCCAGCGCGGGCTTTCCGGAAGACGGAACAGGAGGCTGAGAAATACCGCTGCGGGGACCGCCACAATGCCAAGCATCCATCGCCAGGCCGTCGTCTCGGGAAAGACGTGCACAAGCAACCAGCCGGAGGCGAAACCCAGAAAAATGCCGAGCACGATGTGAAGCTGGTTGAAGGAGACCAGCCGGCCGCGATGCTCCGCGGGCGAAATTTCGGCGATATACATCGGCACGACGACGGATGCCCCGCCAACGGCCATGCCGACGAGAAAGCGCGCCGCAAGCAGCGTGTGCCAGTCGGAGGCGAGCGCCGCGCCGAGCGAGCCGAGGAGGAAGACCACTGCGAGCAGAAGGAGAGTCGGTTTGCGACCGAGGCGGTCAGCGGGCCATTCGATGAACAGCGACCCAGGGATGGTGCCCAGCAGCGCCGCGGCGACGGTGAGGCCGAGGTTCAGAGCGCTCAGGGAGAAATGCCGCTGGATGGGGCCTTCCGCGCCTGCGATGACGGACATCGAGAGGCCGAAGAGCAATCCGCCGAGTGCCGCGATGAGTGTCGCCTGCAACACATTTCGAGGGACGCGAGGAGCGGCGCTGGGCATTGCAGGGAATTACGAACGCGCACGTTCGGTGCGGTGCGCTGAATTACGCACGATCCTTCGCGGAAGTCGAGGCGGCAACCGGGCACCGTTCGCAGCTCGCGGAGGAGACAGGAGGTGATTAGATGCTATGACAACCTTGCGGGTTAATTCGTGCCCTTCGGTGGGGGAAGCGGCGAGATTGGTCCGGATCCTTGATGTTTTCTACAGGGGGCCGTCGCGCGGGCGGAGCCAGGTATTCTGTGTGTGTTTACAACCTGTGATCCGGCTCATGTCAGTTGTTGCAGGTGGAATTGACAGGTTAAAAGGGGAGACGCTTGGGTGATGACATGATTTCTCTCCCCGCACCCACCGTGCGCGGTCTGCGCGCTTTTCTGACTATTTGTCTCGCTACGATTGCATCGCTTCGCGCAGCCACCGCGGAGCCGACGCGATTGTCTCTCGATGGAAAATGGGAGGTTCGGCAGCAGGGAACCGAGGACGTGATTCCGGCGCTGGTGCCGGGGAACGTCCATACCGATCTTCTCGCCGCCGGGAAGATTCCTGATCCGTTCTTCGGCGACAACGAGTCGAAGCTCCAGTGGATTGGCAAGGCGACGTGGGTTTACTCGCGGGAATTCGATGTGCCGAAGGAATTGCTCGAGCGGCAGAACGTCGTGCTGCGCTGCGAAGGGCTCGACACGCTGGCGACGGTGAAGGTGAACGGCACGGAGATCGCGAAAACGGACAACATGTTTCGCGTCTGGGAATTTGACGTCCGCGATTTGCTGAAGCCGGGAAAGAACTCGATCGAGATTTCGTTTGCTCCGGCGCGGGAGTTCATCGAGGCGAATTACGAAGATCCGGCATTCCCGGGGCTTGGCGCGCACAAGACGTCGAACCTGCGCAAGGAAGCCTGTGACTTCGGCTGGGACTGGGGTCCGGACCTGCTTACGTGCGGCATCTGGCGTCCGATCAGTCTGGTCGCATGGGATCACGCGCGACTGGACGGCGTGTTGATCCAGCAGAGTCTCACGGATCCGAAGACGGCGTATCTCGATCTCGATATCGCGGTGGATACCGATGGTTCGATTCCGCTGACAGCGGAGGCGACGGTGACGGACGAGGGGGGCGAGGTCGGCAAGGCGTCGGTCCCGCTGCGGCAAAAGGATGGAGTCGGCCGTGCGACGGTCGCGATTCCGGATCCGAAGCGCTGGTGGCCGGCGGGAATGGGCGACCAGCATCTCTACACCGTGAGCGTTGTCATCAAGGACGACAGCGGCGCGGTGATTGATCAGACGAAAAAGCGCATCGGCCTGCGGGAGATCGGCTGGCTGGCAAAGACGGACGACCGTCCGCTCGGTCTCTCGATCAACGGACGGCCGTTCTTCGCGAAGGGCGCGAACTGGATTCCCCCGGACACGTTCACGTCGCGCATCACCCCGGAAAAGCTTCGCCGATACATGGAGGACGCGGTTGCCGCGAACATGAACATGATGCGGTTCTGGGGCGGCGGTTATTACGAGGAGGACGAGCTGTTCGACATCTGCGACGAGCTGGGAATCCTCGTGTGGATGGATTTCAAGTTCGCGTGCGCGGCGTATCCGTCGTGGGATCCCGCGTTCTGCGCGAACGTGAAGGCGGAACTCGAGGACAACATCGAGCGCCTGCGGCATCACCCGTCGATCGCGGTGTGGTGCGGAAACAACGAGGTGCGGCTGCACTATTTCACCGCGGATCGCGGCGAGGTCGGCAAGATGAGCTATGCGGACTACGACCGTTTCTTTGCGGATCTGATCGGCGGCACATTGCGCCAGCTCGCGCCGCAGGCGGTTTACACGCCGGGAAGTCCTGAGGCGGGAGACGATCACTTCTGGGGCGTGTGGCACGGGAATCAGCCGTTCGAAGCGTATGAGGAGCTGCACGGAATGCTCACGGAATACGGCTTCCAGTCGTTCCCGCATCCGCGCACGGTCGACAGTTTCACGACGGAGGCCGACCGCGAATCGCTTGAGACGCCGGTGATGATGGCGCACCAGAAGGCGGGCGATCAGGGGAACGCGAAGATCGCCGGAATGATCGAGCGGTATTTCCGTGCACCGAAGGATTTCGAATCCACGATGTGGCTGAGCCAGGTCACGCAGGCATTTGGAATCACCAAGGGAATCGATCACTGGCGCCGCGACTGGCCGAACTCGACGGGAAGTCTCGTGTGGCAGTTCAATGACACCTGGCCCGGCCCGACATGGTCGATGGTCGATTACTTCGGCCGCTGGAAGGCGCTGATGTATCGGATCCGGCACGCCTATTCGCCCATCCGGATTTCCGGCGTGCCCGGAAAGGACGGCGGCGTGGATGTCTTCATTGCCAGCGATGTCGATGGCGAGCGCGAGGTGGATTTCGAGTGGCTGCTGACCGACCTGTCGGGGAAGAAGCTGGAATCGGGCGCCGGAAAAGTTGCTGTGCCGGCCGGCACCGCGAGCGCAAAGGTCGCCAAACTGAAACTCGGCGACGCCATCGACAAGGCAGGGAAGGACAACGTGCTGCTCTGGCTGTCCGCGTCGGAGAATGGCGAGACGGTTTCGCGGAACGTGGTTCTTTTCGACAAGCCGAAGAATCTCACACTGCCCGATCCGGAGATTCAGACGACAATCAACCCGACGGGCGATGGTGTGTTTGCCGTCACGCTCGAGGCCAAGCGCCCTGCGCTGTGGGTGTGGCTCGACGTCACAGGCGTGGACGCGAAGTATTCGGACAACTTTGTCGACCTGCGGCCGGGAGTTCCGGTCACGATCGAGGTCACGCCGGCGGAGCCGATTTCCGAAGCGGAGTTTCGCGAGAAGCTCGCGGTGCGCAGCCTGCGCGATACCTACGATCCTTCGCAACCCGTGCGGAATCTCGTTGTCGAGAAGGATGGCGTGCTGCGGGCGATGGCTGCGGATGCCGATATCGAGGGTTTCAGCGCGGGAGTCGACACTCAGGATCCTCCGAGCATCGGAAGCTGGGAGGATGCCCGCGACTCGGTGACCTGGAAGATGAAGATCGACAAGCCCGGAACGTATTCAGTGACGGTGGAGTCCGCGATTCCAGCCTCCGACGCCGGCAGCACGTATGAGGTCACGCTGGGGGATCAGCGACTGGAAGCAGTCGTTCCCGCGACGGAGCGCTGGGAAGACTTCGTTTCCACGAAGATCGGAACGTTCACCGTTCGGGAGCCGGGCACCTACCCGCTCACGGTGAAAGCCGTTTCCAAGAAGCACCGCTTCGTGATGAACCTTCGCTCCGTCACGCTGGAGCGGGAGACGCCGTAACGACGATCAGACCGCAGCGTCGCGAGCCTCCGGTGCGGGAGAGGCGACGGTGCGGCGAAGTCGTCGCAGATAGGCTGCGGCCGCGCGATTCCCGGGATGGATCTCGAGGAGGCGCTCCGCGGCCTGGATGGCGGCGACGGGCATGCCGTCCTTTGCAAGCGCGCGGGACAGGGTCAGGTGCGCCTCGGGGAGGAAGAATTTCAGGCGGATGGCTTGTTGAGCCGCGGCGCAGGCCGTCTTTGCATCTCCGAGTCGCAGGGACGCCTCGGCATAGCCCAGCCACGCAAGCTCGTCGCGATCGTCGTGCTCGATGAGGGTTTTTGCGAGACTGGCAAGCGCAGGCCAGTCGCGAAGCGCGAAGAGCAGCAGGCCCGCACGCCTGGAAATTCCAAGGGGCAGTCGCGTGGTCGCAAGCAGGGTGGCCAGGGTCTCGCGTGCGGTCGCGGTATCGCCCGCGGCGACCGCCAGCTCCGCCGTCGCGATTTGAGCGGCCGGATTTGTGCCCAACAATTCCTGAAGGACGGTGAGTGTGGATCGCGCGTCGTCGAGAAGTCCAAGCGCAAGCTGCGTTTTGAATAGGGTTTCGGCGAAGGGAAGGTGCTCAGGGAACTCGCGAAAGAGCTTCTCGAGAATCGGCCGGGCAAGGTCGGGGCGGTTTCCGTCGAGACACGACCGCGCGCGGTTCCATTCATAGTCGCGGCCGGCGGAGTCCTCCGGCGGGGCTGGAGAATTGGAATCCCAGGATTCGCAGGAGGCGGGCTCCTGTTTTGACGCGAAACATTCCTCAAGCACGCGACCTTCCATGTCGTTCCCCACGGGAAGGCCAAAGCGGTGAAGGATGGTCGGCGTGATATCCAAGGCGCTGGCACCGTGGACGAGTTCATCGGCCCGCACATCCCGACCGGCGATCGCGAAGATTCCCGGCGGTGATTTGAAGGACTCGGCATCGCGTGCGCGGATGTCGATGCCATTGGGCGTGACAAGCATCACTTCGGTGCCCGGACCGGCGAGGGACATCAGCGTTTTCAGCATTTGGTCCAGTATCCGATACATGGTCGGAATCACTCGCTGGAACGGCCCGGATTGAGTGCAATAATCCCGCCCGAACAGCCGCCACATTTCCCCGATCGCACGATAGCGCACGGCCGTGAGACTCCAGTCGAGTTCGGACATCATGGCTGTGACGGCGGCGTGATAGGAAAAGTCCGCTGCGAGAAGAATGCGAAGTCGCGCGAGTCGTGTGTCGCGCGTCTGGTCGATGTCCCGCCAGTCCGGCACGAACTCCGACAGCATGTCGGTTCCGATTTCCTCGGGATGAACGCGAAGCGGATCCAGCGCTTCCGCGAAGGTGTCCGGGCCATACGTGCCGACGGGGGCGGGAGGCCACGGTTGTCCTGGCGGAGCCGTCGGAACGTGGAAGCGATCGGAAATGGTGACGCCGTGCTGGTTGCGGCTGCCATGCGTTGCAGGCCAGCCGGCGACGATGGTGGAGAGTCCATGCCGGTCGAGAATTTCCCAAACCGGCGTCGCACGGCATGTGGATCGATCGACAGGTTCAGGACCGGAATAGCCGGCCTTTAAAGGCACGCAAACGCCGTGCTGCCATGCACGCTTGCCGGTTGCGAGTGATACCCACTGCGCCGCTCCGACTGCCGGACGAGGGGATGAAAGGGGGCCGCTGGCCGCCGTTTCGATGAGTTGCCCCAAGACCGGAAGGTCCTGGTCGACGAGAGGATGGAGAATCCCCTGATCTCCATCCTCCCAGCCGACCAGTAAAAACCGACCGGACACCTGCCGATGCCCTTAGGCTTGACGTGACCGCCTCGTTCTCGCCGCGAGGAGGCCTGTGGCGCCCAAGAGGAGAAGGACCGTCGCTGGCTCGGGAACGACCGTGATGGGTGTGTTCAACTCCGTTTCGTAGGCGAAGTCGTGGAGTTCCATAAACTTGCCTTGGACGTTCACCGAAAAGTGTGCGTAGCCGTAGTTGTAGTCGCCGCCCTCACGGGGAATCGCGAGGCCGACGTAGCCGGTGACCGTTTCACCGTCCGCATTATACCAGTCACCCACGACCCCCTCACTGGTTTCCCACGCTTTGTAGAACCAGGTTTCCCGATAGAAGTTCTCCGGCCCGTTTTCTCCGATTACGGCGCCAACTTGAAGCACCGGAAGGCCTTCCAAGTCGTCCTTCGCGAAAACGAGATTTTGCCCGGGGCCGTTGTTGCTAAAATTTACAGTGCGGATGGACGGCTTTTCACTGTTGTTGTTTCCAAAGAAAAAGTCGAAATCATTTTCCCCGTCGAAATCGAGGTCGAAGCTGACGGGGGTGTTGTCCAAGGCGAAGAGATCAACCGGCCCTGAGTAGATGACTTCTGCCTTTGCGGAGTTTGCGGTCATTGCCGCAGCGGACACAGCGAGAGAGGATTTGAGAATCGAGGAGGGTTTCATATGGGGGATCTTTCTTCGAAAAGAATAAGCCGTTCGGGGTTGGGGTCTATTTTGTGAAACCGCAGCTGGTCAGGAAGATGTTATGACGTCTTCGAAGGGTTGTTAAACAACCGGTCCAGTGGTGTCGCTCCCCACTTTCGCGTATCTGTAGCGTTGGAGAACCTCGTGTCCTCCGAGGCGAAATGCGAGGTTTGCTGTCTCGCGGTGAGCGGACTCGTCGCCTCGAAATGCGACGACGCGTGGGGAATTCGGCGCGGTTTGATCAAGGATGAATCCCAGGAGGGCGATGTTGGCGAGGGCCCGGGATTTCGCGGGAATCGGCTTTACGACGCGGATGTCGATCGCGATGCATCTGCCGTTCGAGCGGACAAGAATGGTGCCGATCGGCTCGTCGCCGTCGAACAGGATTGGCGACCAGTCACGATGGTAACCCCGCGGAGGCGGGAGATTCCATAGCAGTTGCAGATCCTCGGGAGTGATCAGTCGATACGCCGCAATGAGCGGCCATACCGTCTCCGGTTTGTGTCGTGAGATCGGTTCGATGCGCCACGATTGAGGAAAGGATTTCGCATGTCGCTGATAGAACCGATTGAGATGCTCTCGCGCGATGTCGGCGTCCGCCTCGAATACCCGTTCCTTCCTCGTCCTCGCGTAGCCCGCAGCTTCGAGGAAGGGCGCCCATTCGTCTTCGGGTGAGAGAAGCCGGCCGCAGGCTACCTCGCGGAAATCGGGAACGATCCTGTCCAACTCGGAAATCAATATGGGGGCCACCTCCACGGCGGCCACTCCCGGCAGACGTGCGAGGAGAAACTCCAGATCGTCTTCGCGCTTCCACATGGCGAGCGTCGCGACGATTCGCTCGACGGGATGTTGTCGGAGCGCCAGCAGGAATTCCGCATCCGCCGGCGGCTTGGTATCTTCGGAGGCGAAGAGGGATCGTGCGCGAAGCTCCTCCCCGGGGCGCGCTTTTCGAACGGTGGGGGGCTCGTGGGTGGTCATCGGTTGGAATCGGCGATTGGTGGAGACAGCTCCACACCCCACGCGCGATTCGGTTCCGGGCCCATCGTCAACTCCAGCACGCCACCGGCGGCAATGTCGGCGTGCGTGATCCAGCTTTTCCCGTAGGGCTGGCCGTTCAGACGCGCGGATTGGATGTAGCGATTCTTCGGAGAGTTTTCCTTCGCGACGATGGTGAACGTCTTGCCCGACGCATACTTGGGATCGAGCTGGAAGGTGATCTTCGAGAAGACGGGGCTGGTGATCTCGTAGCGTCCGTCTCCGGGACAGAGCGGATGAATTCCACTCGCCGCGAGGACATACCACGCGGACATCTGGCCGACGTCTTCATTGCCAACGAGGCCGTCCACGGAGTTGCGATACGCGTTCTCCGCAATGGTGCGCGTCCACTGCTGCGTGAGCCACGGGGCGCCGAGACGGTTGAACAGAAACGGAACGTGATGCACGGGCTCGTTCGCGTGATTGTAGTAGCTGTTCCAGGAAAAATCGGACGGTGTGTTCTCGAAGAAATCCGTGAGGTCCGCGAGCGTCTTGCCGCGGCCGCCGAGAAGTTCCACGAGGCCGTCCACATCGTGCGGCACGAACCAGCCCTGCTGATACGGATTGCTTTCGATGCAGCCGTAGTCGTCCGCCAGACGGCCGTCAGCGGGCCATGCGGCCCAGGTTCCGTCGGCATGTCTCGGGCGGAACCAGCCCTTTTCCTCGTCAAAAATCCGGCGGTAATTCTTCGAGCGAAGTTCGAGCGCGGTGGCTTCGTCTTCCTTTTCGAGCGCCCGTGCGAGCTGCGCCGCGCACCACTCCGAATACGCAAACTCGAGCGTCTTCGAGATGCTTTCGAACGTGTCGGGAGTTTCCGTGCCGAAGCGGTCGACGGATCCCTTCGCGAGGGCAAATGCCGCTTCCATGTCGAAATTCCGGATGCCCTTCTGCCATGCATCGGCGATCACGACGACGGCCGGATTGCCAATCATGCAGCCCGAATAGGCGTTGAACATTTCCCAGCGCTCGAAGTAGTCGCGTTCGCTGTCGGCTGCGAGTTCGATGAGCGAGCAGATCGTGTCGTTCACCACCTCGGGCGCGATGATCGTGAGCAGCGGAAACTCGCTGCGAAACACGTCCCATCCGCTGAAAATCGTCCGCTTCGTGAAGGATGCACCCTTTCGCACGCGGCCGTTCGCGCTGGGATACGAGCCGTCGACGTCGGTGATCGCGCGCGGATCGATCATGGTGTGATAAAGCGCGGTGTAGAACACGCGCCGTTGCTCGTCGCTGCCGCCCTCGATGCGCACGCGGGAGAGCTCGCGATTCCAGGTCTCGCGTGCGCGTTTCCTCACCTCGTCGAAGTTCCAGTCCGGAATGTCCGCACCCACGTTTGCGCGCGCGGCCTCGACACTCGTGAACGAGATGCCGGCCTTCATGAGAACGGTCTCGTCCTCCGTGGTGTCGAAGTTCGCGTAGAAGCCGAGATGTTTTCCTTTGGCCTCGCGCGCGCCTTCGAGGATTTCCGCCTTCGCGACAAGCGCGTCGTATTCAGCACTCTCGATGGCCTCGCGTTTGCGCGACTGACCTTCGGGAATCTCCGCGCTCCACACGCCAAAATCCTTCAGCGGCCGGCTGAACTTTGCATGGAAATACACCGTGTAGTTTGCGCTGCCGTCGCCGTTGCCCCACCCGCCGCCTTCGGGCGTGCACTTCATCCATCCCTCGATCGAATGGTCGTCGACGACGCGAACCTCCTGTTCCGTGGAGGTGCCGCCGACGCGGCGGGCGAGGTCGATCTGGATGCGGGATTGCGGATTCTTTGGAAACGTGAATCGCAACATGCCTGCGCGGGGTGCGGCGGTCGCTTCCGCACGGACGCCGTTCTCGAGCTCGACCGAGTAGTAACCCGGCGAGGCCTCCTCCGTGCCGTGCTTCCACGCGACGCGGTAGCCTTTTGCAACTTCCGGATGCCTGCCTGCGACGACCTGAAGGTCGCCAGTCGTCGGCGTGACCAGAAAGTTGCCAAGATCGCCGAACCAGCCCACGCCGCTCATTTGCGTGAAGGCGAAGCCCTCGATGAATTCATGCTCGTGGCTGTAGCCGCTGCCGTTGTCGCCGCCGGTGATCGTGTTCGGATTCACCTGCACCATGCCGAAGGGCAGCGTGGCGCCAGGGAACGTCTTGCCGAGACCGTGATAGATGCCCGCCGCTTCGACGCTGGTGCTCGCTCCGACGAAGGGATTCACGAGATCGACCGGCTCCTCCGCGCGCAAGGCGACGGCCAGTAGAAATCCGGAGATGCAAACAAGAGGGGCTAGGGAAGAAACGGCACGCACGGCTGGAAATGGGGACTCGACACGGATTTTTTGCTGGGGATCGCGAAGCGAAGGAGGGGAATCGAAGGACAGGTGCTGCGAGGTTGGCATGACAACTCGGCGATTGGCCTGCCAATTTGAGAGTGCACCTTACGGGCAAATTGGCTAGCGATTTGGAGGAACCCCCAATCTAAGTTGTGAGCAAAGTTCCCAAGCATCGCGAGATTTACGAGACGCTGGTTTCCGAGATTGCCTCCGGCTTTTACGATTCCACGCAACGAGTGCCTAGTGAGGCACAGCTGGTGAAGCGTTTCGGCGTGTCGCGGCCGACGGCGGCACGCGCGCTTCGCGATCTCCAGCAGGAGGGACTCGTCGATCGCCGGATTGGATCGGGCACCTTCCTCGTGAAGGATGCCAAACTGCGCGAAAGCACCGCGATGCGGCATCTCGGGGTGCTGATTCCAAACCGGGAGGAGTCCGAGATCTTCGATGTGATCTTTGGCGAGCTTGCGGGCCTCGCGCGCGCGGAAGGCTATTCGCTCATTCTCGGCGGAAGCCGGCGGTTGAAGGCGCACCAGTCGGTGACCGCGCAGGATGCCGACGACATCTGCGAACACTTCATCGAGCAGGGCATCGCGGGCGTTTTCTTTTCGCCGTTTGAATTCAGCGAAGACATGGAGGCCGCGAGCAAACGCACAGCGGAGCGGCTGCATTCAGCAGGCATCGCGGTCGTGCTCTTCGATCGCGACATCGTGTCGTATCCGAGGCGGAGCCAGTTCGACCTTGTAAGCATCGACAACACGCTTGTCGGATTTCTGAGCGCGCAGCATTTCCTGAAGATCGGGTTGCGGAACATCGTTTACATCGCCCGGCCGAACTCGGCGCCGACGGTCTACGCCCGTGCGGCCGGCGCGCGGGAGGCGCTCCTCCAGGCGGGTATCGATGTATCCCGCGACTTCATGCAGATCGGCGATCCCGGCGATCTGTCGTTCGTTCGAAAACTTCGCGCCATTCCACGCATCGAAGGAGCGATCTGCGCAAACGACTTTACGGCCGCGCAGCTGATGCGATCCCTCGGGAGGTTGAAGATTCGCGTGCCAGAGGACTTCAAGGTGATCGGCTGCGACGATTTGAAGTACTCCGATTACCTGAGCGTGCCGCTGACGACGGTCGCGCAACCGTGCCGGGAGATTGCGATTGGAGCGATGCGCGCGATGATGGACCGGCTCGCCAATCCCACGCTGCCACCGATGTCGTGGACCGTGGCGCCGCGACTGATCGTGCGCGAGAGTTGCGGCATCTTTACGGGTGCGTCAAAAGATGCGTCGAAGTGAGGAGTCGGCCGCCATCTTTCCGCCGCGAAGCTCGTGATCCAATACCTCGAAGATCGGAACGTAACCAATGAGCAGGACCGTCGGCTGCGCGAGCTCCTGACGATCTGCTTTCCGCAGGAACCGGCGTTTCGAGAACGGCGCTATTGCAAGGAAGTCCCGGCGCACCGGTGGCTGATCGAGAGGCCGGGATTCATCGCGGCCCACGCCGCGGTTCACGACAAAACCATCTCCGTGGAGGGCCACGGATCTTTTCGCATTGGCGGCGTGGCGGAAGTGGCGGTTCATCCCGAAAGCCGCGGGAGAGGGTATGTGCGCGAGTTGTTGGCGGAGATTCACCGGTGGCTCGCGGCGCATGGATTTGATTTTGCGATGTTACTCGGGCGGGAGGGGATTTATCGATCCAGCGGATACCGCACGATTACGAATGAAATCCGCTACCTCGATACGAAGCTCGGAGAATGGAAATGCGAACGGCTGGACTGCGTCATGGTCGCACCCATCTCCGGGATGGATTGGCCGGATACGGGAGTCGTTGATTTGAACGGACCGACGTTTTGACAACCCTCGTGTCCCCGGAAGCTCAAGTTGCCGCCGTCGAGTCGTTGATTCGACGAATCACGCCCGCCGTTGCGGAGCGTTTCGAGTTGAGAATCATCGCTCCGGAGGATGGCGCGGATGTTTTTGAGATCGACGCGCGGGACGGTCGGGTCCGCTTGAGCGGAAGCGGCGGCGTTGCCCTGGCCTCGGCGTTTCACTGGTATTTGAAATACTGCTGCGAGGCGCATGTTTCCTGGTCCGGCGTGCAGCTGGATCTGCCGGATCCTCTGCCGGCAACTCCGGGCCCAATACGAAAGGTCAGCCCGCACCGATACCGCTACCACCTCAATTTCTGCACGTTCAGCTACTCGATGCCGTGGTGGACGTGGGAGCGCTGGGAGCGGGAACTCGACTGGATGGCGCTCCATGGCATCAATCTTCCGCTTGCCGCCATCGGGCATGAGGCCGTGCTCATTGGCGCGCTGGGAGCACTCGGCCTGAATGAAGAGGAGGTGCGGAAGTGGCTGGCGGGCCCCGCGTATCGTGCCTGGGGGCTGATGGGAAACATCGATTCGTGGGGTGGTCCGGTCTCCCGCGCGTGGGTGGATGCGCAGTGCGCGCTGCAGCAGCAAATCGTGAAGCGAATGCGCGAGCTGGGCATGCAGCCCGTGTTCCCGGGCTTTGCGGGGCATGTGCCCGAGGCGCTTCGGCGGGTGTTTCCGCACGCGGGTATCCTTCAGCTGCCGGGGTGGTATGGATATCCGGGCGTTCATTTTCTCGACCCGCGAGACCCGCTTTTCAAGGTGCTGGCGCGGGAGATCGTCGGGCAACAGCGGCGGCTTTACGGCCCGGGTGAATTTTACGCGGCGGATCTTTTGCATGAGCTGGAGATGCCGGAGGGAGGGCATTTCGATTTGAAGGCAGTGGCGCAGGGGATTCTCGAGGGAATGCGAGCGGCGAATCCCGAGGCAATCTGGGTGATGCAGAGCTGGAGCTTGCGCCCGGACGTCCTGTGCGAGCTGCCGGCGAATCGGGTGCTGGTGCTCGATTTGTTCTGCGATTCCGAGCCGAAGTGGACGCAGACCGACGCCTTTCACGGGAAGCCGTGGCTGTGGTGCATGCTTCACAATTTCGGAGGCAGAACCGGCATGTCCGGCCGGCTGGATCGCATTGCCAGCGATCTGCCAAACGCCTTGCGGCATCCGAAACGTGGCGATCTGCGCGGGATTGGAATCGCCCCCGAGGGCATTGAGCAGAATCCGGTCATCTACGACTTCATGGCGGAAATGGCCTGGCGGACGGAATCGCCGGATCTGGCCGGGTGGATCACACGCTATGCGCGGCGACGCTATGGCGGCGATGCGGCGGAGGCGCGCAAATGCTGGGAGATTCTTGCCCGCACCGTTTATCGCGGGCCGACGGCCTACGGTCCGGTGGAGTCGGTGATTTGCGCGCGACCGTCCACGAACGTCCAACGGGTAAGCTCGAATGGCTCTCGGGAGCGGTATTACGATCCGGCCGAGCTTCGCGAAGCCTGGCGATTGCTCTATCAGTGTCGCGATTGCTTCGCGCGGCGTGAAACCTATCGATACGATCTCGTCGATCTGGGTCGGCAGGTGCTTGCGGAGAGTGCCGAGCCGCTTTACGCGGCGGCGATCCAGGCGTGGAAGCGGGCGGATGGGGCGGCGCTGCGCGAGGCTGCGAATCGCTTCCTTCAACTGATCGACGACCTCGACGATCTGCTCGCAACGAACGAGCATTTCCTGCTCGGAAAATGGCTCTCTGCCGCCCGCGCCGTCGCGCCGACGGAGGAGGAACGCGCGCTGTTCGAATGGAATGCGCGCACACAAGTTACGTTGTGGAGTTCGCCGGAGATTCCGGAATTTCACGACTATGCGAACAAGCAGTGGTCGGGATTGCTGAAGAGCTTTTATCGCGGTCGATGGGAGCGTTTCTTTCAAGCACTGGAGAAGTCGGTCGCGAGCCCGGGTTCTTTTGACGAGCCTGGATTTCGGAAGGAGCTGCTTGCCTGGGAGGAGGAATGGGCGCGCCGGCGAACGGAGCACCCGGATCGGCCGGTTGGCGATTGCATCGAGGTGACAGGGCGGCTGATCGAAAAGCATGGCGGGGCGGTTGATCCGGCCCGTTAGCGATCGATACGCGGCGGAAAAGAATCGCAGATTTCAGCGAAGCGTGATTGATGGTGTGCGTCCCCGGCGGGAGGCCGGAGTCCGGGACCATGCAACTACTGGGAATCGACTACCTCATCGTGTTGTTTTACCTCGGCGGCATCGTGCTGCTCGGGTTTGTTTTCAAGAGCACGGTGCATTCCTCCAATGATTTCTTCCTCGCAGGAAAGACGCTGCCGTTTTGGGCCATCGGCATGTCGATCGTCGTGTCGGACATCGGCGCGGTCGACATGGTGGGGTTGACCGGGCAGGCGTATCGGTTCGGAATTGTTGCAGCGAACTTCGACTGGATCGGCTCCGTGCCGGCGATGATTCTCGCGGGTCTCGTATTCGTGCCCTACTACTGGCGTGCGGGCGTTTACACGATCCCGGAATATCTCGGACGCCGCTACAACGTGCACCTTCAAACGCTGGCGGCGATCGCGTGGCTGGTGTTCATGACATTCGGGTTGGGCGTGGTGCTTTGGGCAACCGGAGTGCTCCTCGCCGAGCTCATGGGCTGGAATATCATGCTGGCGATCGTGGTGACCGCCGTAGTTGTGGGGTTTTACACGATCATGGGAGGACTCACCGCTGTGGTGATGACCGATGTGGTGCAGATGATCATCATGTTTATCGGCAGCCTTGCGATCCTGATTCTCGGGTTGTGGGAAGTCGGAGGCTGGGGGGCGCTGGTGGAAAAGGTGGAGGCAATGGGACCCGCTTACGCGAACCACTTCAACCTCGTGATTCCTGCGACGGAGGACACACCTTATCCGTGGACGGGAATTCTTTTCGGTCTGGGGCTGGTTCTTGCGCCGGCCTACTTCATCGGTAATCAGACGATCGTGCAACGCTGCCTCGGAGCGGCGGATGCCTGGAGTGCGAAGGCGAGCATGCTGTTCGCCGCGTTTCTCAAGATCTGCATTCCTGTGCTCGTCGTGGTGCCGGGACTCGTCGCGGTGGTCCTCTATCCGGGGCTCGAGGATGGCGACTCCGCGTATGCCGTGATGATCCGGGAGCTGCTGCCGCCGGGCATGACGGGGCTGGTGTTTGCCGCGTTTTTTGCGGCGCTGATGTCGAGCGTGGATTCGGCGCTGAATTCCGCCGCGACGATTTTCACCAAGGATGTGTATGAGAAGTTCATCCGCAAAGGCGCGGGCGACCGGCATTATCTGTTCGTCGGGCGGCTCGTGACGTTCGTGGTGCTGATTGCGGCCGTTGTGACCGCGCCGCTCAGCGAGCGGTTCGAGGGCGTGTATGTTTACGTGCAGACGATCAACTCGTTCATCCAGGGGCCGTTCCTCGCCGTGTTGATTCTTGGCATTTTCTGGAAACGCACCACGCAGTGGGCCGGCTTGATCGGTTTCCTCAGTGGAATCGCGATTGCCGCGATACTGCATGTATTCAAAGGCGGCTTGTTTACGATTCAGGAGCCGTTCCTTTACATCGCGTGGTGGAGTTTTGCGGGATCGTTGCTGATCACCGCAGGCGTGAGTTTCGTGACCAGGCCGCACCCGCCGGAACGATTGCGCGGGCTCGTTTACGGAATGGTGGGCGAAGATGAGGAATTGCAGGAGGCCTTGCGGAGACGCATCAAATAAATCGTCCCATGCTTGATTTCGACTGGCTGGCAGATCTTCCCCCGTTCTGGGCGCGCGCGATGGTCATCGGCTTCTTCCTCGCGGCGCTGGTGTTTGCGTTGACGCGGCGGCGCAGCGACATCTTCGAGGGCGTGGAGCGGCCACGATGGTATATGAATCTGAAGCTTTGGGTGCTGGTTCTTGTGGTGATTCAGGTCGGGCTCTACTGCTACTTCCGATGAGAACGCCGGGACCGAATACCGCTTTGGGAATTTTCCTCGGTGTGTTTGGCGCGCTGGTGCTGCTCTCGGCCGCGTTCACGGACACGACGCGCGGGAGGCTCGTCAATGGCATCTGCGGGGGCTTGCTGATTGCCTCCGCCGTTGCGCTGGCGGCCGCAGGGAACGGACGCGGGCAGGCGCAGTGATCGTTTCGCCAACCATCAACCGGGACGAGGCGTTGTCCGTTTTTCGCGGGCGAAGAGGGCTGCTCTTTCGACGACGGCAGGTCGTCAAAGTGGAGCTCGGGTTCATGCCCTACGACCGGTTCGTGGTGGAGCTGGAGACGGGCCGCGAGCCGGTGAAGGACGCCTGTTGCGTGGATCGCGTGGTCGGGGCATTTGCCTTCATCAATCTGGAACGTTTGAAAATGAAAACGGAGGCTTTCGACCCGGGACTCCGCGTGCATCCCGCGCTTTCCCCCCACCAAACCCTCGCCATCGCGCAGGACGAATATGCGCGCCATCTCCTGCGGCTCAATCTGCGCAGGAAGACGAGCACCCGCGTTACGGCGATCACGCATGCCGGGGTGTTCGAGTATCCCTATTGGGTCGGTTATTTCACCAAGGGGCGGGTTCTCGACTTTGATGTGATCGATGCCGTGAGCGGGCAGTTCCAGGGCCCGAAGATGCGGCCCGTCTTCGCGCACGCATTGCTCAGCGCATAGCGAACGCAAGTTGACCTGACAGGTATTGACCGGCCCAGGCGTCGGCACTGCACAAAGCCGTTGCCGAAAACGGTTCGGGAAGATTTCATCTCGGCATGGCCGCCTCCCCCGCTGCGTCGTCTTCGAAACTTCTCCTTTGGTCCATTACCTCGGCACTCGCCGGATTGCTCTTCGGTTTCGACACCGTCGTGATCTCCGGTGCGGAGCAGGCAATCCAGGAGCTGTGGAAGTTGAACGACATGGTGCACGGCCTTGCCGTGAGCATGGCGCTCTGGGGAACCGTGCTTGGCGCGCTCGTGGGAAGCTGGCCGACCGACAAGCTGGGCCGCTCCAGGACGCTGCTGTTGATCGGCGTGCTTTACACGGTCTCCGCCGTGTGGTCCGCCATTGCACCGGAAGTTTATTCATTCATGTTCGCGCGATTCCTCGGTGGCGTGGGCGTTGGCATTTCCACGGTGGCCGCGCCGCTCTACATCTCCGAGATCGCGCCGCCGGAGCGCCGCGGGCGACTTGCGGGACTCTTCCAGTTCAACATCGTGCTCGGCATTCTCCTGGCCTTTGCGTCGAACCGAATGCTGGCGGATATTGGCGAAAATGCCTGGCGCTGGATGCTCGGTGTCGAGGCGTTTCCGGCGATCGTTTACACGCTCATGTGTCTGGTGTTGCCGGAAAGTCCGCGCTGGCTCATCGGTCGGCGCAATGATCGTGAGGGTGCGCGGAAGGTGCTGGCGATCGCGAATCCCGGCCTGACCGAGTCGGAGCTGGAATCGCGCGTGGAGGACATCGCGCAGGCCGCCCACGAGAGGACCAGCACCGGCGGGTTCTGGAGCAAGCGTCTGTCCAAGCCCATTCTGCTGGCGTTTCTCATTGCGTTCTTCAACCAGCTGTCGGGAATCAACGCCATCCTCTACTTCGCGCCGCGCATTTTCGAGCTCACCGGTCTCGGCCAGAGTGCAGCGCTGCTGCAGTCCGTGGGCATTGGCGTGACGAACCTGATCTTTACGTTTGTCGGCCTTCGCATGATCGACCTCTTTGGCCGGCGCACGCTGCTTTACATCGGTTCGTTCGGTTACATCATCTCCCTTGGCCTGTGCGCCTGGGCGTTTTTCACGGAGCACTTCGCGATTGTTCCCGCATGCATCTTCGCCTTCATTGCGGCGCACGCCGTCGGGCAGGGCACGGTGATCTGGGTGTTCATTTCAGAGATCTTCCCGAACAAGCACCGCGCCGAGGGGCAGTCGTTTGGAAGTTCCACGCACTGGGTCTTCGCCGCGCTGCTCACGACGTTCTTCCCATCCATGGTGGCGGCCTTTGCACCGGGTTACGTGTTTTCGTTCTTCTGCTTCATGATGGTGCTGCAGCTCATCTGGGTGATGACGATGGTGCCCGAGACAAAAGGCCGGCCGCTCGAAGAGATCGAGCGCGAGCTGGGATTGCCGCTCTGACGGCACCCGGCAGGGGGAGCGCTCAATTTTTCGTTGAGATCGCTTGATCCCGCGCCTCCTCCCATTTACCGTTTCCACCCTGCTCGGGCTCGCTTAGCTCAGTGGTAGAGCACCGCCTTCACACGGCGGGAGTCGTAGGTTCGAACCCTACAGCGAGCACCATCCCCTTGTTTTCGGGGGATGGCGCTTTCGAAGTTCACGAACGGCCCTGCGTTACGCCGGCCACTTCACCGGTTCGATCTTCCAGATGTCGCGGGCGTATTCGGCGATCGTGCGATCGCTGGAGAACTTGCCCATTCGCGCGGTGTTCAGAATGGCCATCTTCGCCCACGCCGCCTTGTCGCGGTAGGCGAGGTCGACCTTCTTCTGGCATTCGCTGTAGGACTCGTAATCCGCGAGCACGAGGAAGGGATCGTGGTAAACGAGATTGTCACGCAACGAGCTGAGCACGCGTGGCGGCTCGTTGGGGGTGAAGTAATTCGATCCAACCCAGTCGACGACCGCACGCAGCTCCTCGTTGGAATTGTAGATGAGCTGCGGATCGTAACCCTTTTTCCAGATCTCGGTGACTTCTTCGACGGTGTGTCCGAAGATGAAGATGTTTTCCTCACCGACCTCCTCGCGAATTTCCACGTTCGCGCCGTCGAGTGTTCCGATGGTCAGCGCGCCGTTGAGCGCGAGTTTCATGTTTCCGGTTCCTGAGGCCTCCTTGCCGGCCGTGGAAATCTGCTCGGAAAGATCCGCCGCCGGCACGATGCGCTGCGCGAGCGACACGCGGTAGTTTGGCAGAAAGACCACTTTCAGGCGGTCGTTGATGCGCTTGTCGCCATTGATGGTGGCGCCGACGGAGTTGATCGCCTTGATGATCGTCTTCGCCATCGCGTAGCCCGGAGCGGCCTTCGCGGCGAAAATGAACACGCGGGGCGTGATGTCGAGCTGCGGGTTCTGCAACAGGCGGCGGTAGAGCGCGAGGATGTGCAGGAGATTCAGGTGCTGCCGCTTGTATTCGTGGAGGCGCTTGATCTGCACGTCGAACATCGCGTTCGGGTCGACGACGATCCCGCACTGGTCGTGAATGATGTTCGCAAGGTGAACCTTGTTCGCATGCTTCACGGCCATGAAGTCGTGCTGGAACTGCGGATCGTCGGCGAACGCCTCGATGGCGCGGATTTTCTCGAGGTCACGCTCCCAGCCGCGACCGATCTTCGACGTGATCAGGTTGCTCAATCGCGGATTGCAGGCGAGCAACCAGCGGCGCGGCGTGATGCCATTCGTCTTGTTGTTGATCTTGCCCGGGTAGAGCTCGTTGAACTCGGGGAACAACTGCGTCTTGAGCAGCTGCGTGTGGAGTTCCGCGACGCCGTTCACCGAGTGGCTGCCGACGACGGCGAGGTGCGCCATGCGGACCATCTGGACGGGACCTTCCTCGATGAGCGAGAGAACGCGCTTCTTCTCGACATCGCCCGGCCATATTTTCTCCACCTCGTCGAGGAAGTGCTTGTTGATCTCGAAAATGATCTGGAGGTGCCGCGGGATGACCTTCTGCAGCAGTCCGACGCTCCATTTTTCGAGCGCCTCGGGCATGAGCGTGTGGTTCGTGTAGGCAAAGGTGCGCGTGACGATCGACCACGCCTCGTTCCAGCCCAGACCGTGGACGTCGTGGAGCAGGCGCTGAAGCTCCGCGACCGCGATGGACGGGTGCGTGTCGTTGAGCTGGATGGCGACTTTGTCGGGGAACGTCTGCCAGTCGTGATTGTGTTGAAGGAATCGGCGGATGATGTCCTTCAACGAGCAGGCGACGAAGAAATACTGCTGGATGAGGCGAAGCTCCTTGCCGCTCTCCGTCTCGTCGTTCGGGTAGAGGACCTTTGAAATCGTCTCGCTCTTCGTTTTCTCCGAGACGGCTTCGTTGTAGCCGCCACGATTGAAGGCCTCGAAGTCAAATTCCTCGGAGGCGCGCGACTCCCACAGGCGCAGGTAGTTCACGGTCACCGTCTGGTAGCCGGGCACCGGAATGTCGTAGGGAACGCCGAGAATCTTCTGGGTGCCGGTCCAGCGCGGGACGGAGTTGCCGCGGTCGTCGAAGACGTTTTCCACGTGGCCGAAGAGTTCGACCTCCATGGTGTGCTCCGGACGGACGATTTCCCAAGGCGTGCCGTAGGTCATCCACGCGTCGGGTAGCTCCACCTGATAGCCATTGCGGAATTCCTGTTTGAACAGGCCGTATTGATAATGGATGCCGTAGCCGACGGCGGGCAGATCGAGCGTGGCCAGCGAGTCGAGGAAGCACGCGGCGAGACGGCCGAGGCCGCCATTGCCCAGGCCCATGTCGTATTCCTCGTCACGCAGCGTGTCGGGATCGAGCCCGAGATTGCGCAGGGCCTCCTCCATCTGCTCGTGAATGCCCGCGCTGTAGAGCGTGTTGGAAAACAGACGCCCCATCAGGAACTCGAGGGACAAATAGTAGACCCGCTTCGAGTTGGTTTCGTAGTAGCGGGCCATCGTGGCGATCATGCGTTCGATCACGATGCTCTGGGCCGCCTTCGAGGTCGCGAGCCACCAGTCACGCTGGGTGGCGGTCATCTTGTCCCGCGCAAAGGTGAACGTGAGCTGGTCCTCAACGAGGGTCTTCAGGCCGGCGGGTGAGTGATCGAGTTTGGATTTGAAGGGTTCGGACATGGGAACGTCTTGGAAAAAATTCGTGCCGCAAACGGAAGCAAGATGCGCACCATGAACCGCTCAACTTGCAAAGCCAAGGAATGACGTGAGTCCGGCACACGGGCGCGGGGTGCTTTCGAAGACATGGAAGGAGACGCCTCCACACAGGCGGGGCTCGAGGAATTTCGCGACTGGGATTTCACCGGGCCGGAATTTCGCGCCGAGCCCACCCGTGCGCATCGCTTGCTCCGGCTGTTCGCGGAGCACATGTCCCTGAGCTGAGGGCGCTTATTTCGAACCGCGCTTCGGGGCGAGATAGGTGATCTGCACCACGTCGTTGGCTCCGCCCTTGTAGGTCTGCTGGATCTTGAGCGTCGTGCCGTTGAGCTTGAGGGTGCCCTTGGTGATGCCTCGCGAACCGTAGCCGCGTGAACTCAAGGTGAACTTGCCACTCCGGCGGCGGAGATTCGTCGTGCCCTTGCCCTTGATCGAGCCGGGGGTGATGCTCTCCTTGAACGTCACCCGCGCGCCGCCCTTGCCGGCGAGCTGGTAATAGCTGTCGAGCCTGCCCTTCTTGGCATTGCTGAGCGCCGTGCCTTCCACGCGGATTTGGAGCACCTTTTTGCTGCGCGAGAGCCGGACGGTGATTTTTACCGGGCCGGAAATCGTGCGGCGCTTCTTGTTGTTGGTGACGACGACCGTTGCCACCCCTTTGTAAACGCCACGCATGTCGCCGAATGGTGGTGCCACGGCGGCGGCGGAGGCGGATTCCGCAAGAAGCGCTAGGAGAACGAGGCAGGAAAGGGCGGCGAGAACAGGGAATCGCCCGAAAAAAAAGTGGCGCAGGGATCGCATGCCGAGCCCTTACAACCACTATTTGTTGTGGTCAAGGGTAAATCGAATCGAACCCCTTGCGGTCGCAGCTTAGATCAAGCCCAGCTTCATCCGGCCGGCTTCGGAGATCATCGACTGGTTCCACGGCGGATCCCACACGAGATCGACGAGGGCCTCATCCACTCCATCGAGCACGAGAATCTTCTGGCGGGCGTCGGCGGCGATGGTGGGGCCCATACCGCAACCCGGGGCCGTGAGCGTCATTTTCACCTTCACCGTGGTCTGGCCGTTGTCGTCGCGTTCGACGGCACAGTCGTAAATCAGGCCGAGATCCACGACGTTGACCGGGATTTCCGGGTCGAAAACCGTCTTGAGCTGGTTCCACACCGCCTCCTCGAGCGAGCCCTCGACCGCCTTCTTCTCCTGGCGGATTTCCGACGGGTCGATGCCGAGGGCGTCGGCATCCTTTTCATCGACGCGGGCGAGGCCCGCCTGGGTGGCGATCGTGTAGGTGCCGCCGAGCGACTGCGTCACGATGACCGTGGTGCCGGCTGGCAGGACGATCGGATTGCCACTCGGGATCTGGATGGCGTCGCAGTCGCGGGTAAGGGTGAGCTCTCGGGAATCCATGGCTTGGGAAATGGGGCGGCGCGGAATTACTTCTGCAGTTTGATCTTTACGGTCTTGGGGGCGTTCAGCTGGTCGAAAAGCGTCGGGCTCTGCTGGCCCTGTGCCGGTGCCTCGCCGGTCTGGGTCGACTGGGGATCCAGCGCATTGCGCAGCGCGCCTTCGACGAGCTGGGCGCAATGGATCTTCATGGGCGGGAGCGGGCCGAGCGGGGCGGAGAGGTCTTCGCCCGACATGGCGAGGGCCTCGTCGGCGGTTTTTCCGCGAATGAGATCGGTCGCCATGCTGGCCACCGCGATCGCGGTCTGGCAACCGAAGGTCTGGAACGTCGCCTTGTCGATGACCTTGCGGCCGTTCTCCTCTTTGAACTTCACCCACATGCGCAGCATGTCGCCGCAATCCGCGCTGCCGACCGTGCCCACGGCGTCGGCGTCGGCCATTTCGCCGAGGTTCTTCGGATTGCTGACCGCGGCCTGGATTCTGGCTTCGAGATCGTCGCTCATTCGATGGTGTAACGGGGCAGGGAGGGATCGACCTCCAGACTCCATGCGTCGATGCCGCCGCGCAGCGCGCGCACGTTGGTGAAGCCGTGACCGGCGAAATACGCCGCGGCGTCGAGCCCGCGGGCGCCCTGGTGGTCCACGAGAATCACCAGAGCATCCTTGGGCCACTCGCCCATGATCGTCTGGAGCAGTTCCTGCGTGAAATGCTGGGCCTGCGGAAGGTGCACGGCTTCGAATTCCTCGCGGGTGCGAATATCGAGCACGCGTGCATTGGGGTCGGCCGCCAGGGCAGCGGCGGCCTCCTTGGGCTCGATGAGCATCTTTGCGTCCTCCGCGCAGGCGGCCTCGACTTCCTCGAGGACCTTCACCGGGTCGAGGTTGCCATTGCGGGCGCACACCTCCGCGATTGTCTCGTCCGGACGAAATCCGCAGCTGGCGCACCCGCCGATGTGATGCAGCCGAAACAATGCCCGCTGGGCGCCCGGCAGCGCCTGGAGCAATTCCTGCATCGTGGAGTCGGGCGAAAGCGTCGCGGTCATTTGGGAATGATACGAGGTTGCCGCCATCTGGCAAGGCGGGCCGGATCCCGTGTCAGCGCTTCCGGCGTTTGGTGACGCCGAACCGCATGCCCTTGTGCGTGCGCACGCCCTTCGCGCCCTTGAGCAGGGCTTCGACCCGCGCCTCGTCGAAAACGGCGGAGTAAATGTAATTGAAGCCCTCGAGTTTCGTGCGCTCCACCTTCTGGCCGATGAACCGCTCGATCTCCTTCACATACGGCAGCTCCTCGGCCGTCATGATCGTGAAGGCATCGCCGGTCGCCTCCGCGCGGCCCGTGCGCCCGATGCGGTGCACGTAGTCCTCGGGATGTTGCGGCACGTCGTAGTTGATCACGTGGCTCACGCCCGCGATGTCGATGCCTCGCGCCGCGATGTCCGTGGCGACCATCACCTCGTATTTGCCGCTCTTGAATCCCTCCAGCGCGTCGATGCGCTCCTGCTGGGTGCGGTTGCTGTGCAGCGTGGTGACGGAGTGCTTCTCCTCCTTGAGCTTGCGGGTGATGCGGTCCGCACCCTCCTTGGTGCGCGTGAAAATGAGCACGCTCTGGTAATGTGTCGCCTCGAGCAGCGCCAGCAGCAGGTCAAACTTCTGGTCCGCCGCCACCGGGTAGATCGCGTGCTTCACGCTCTCGGCGGGCGAGCGTCGCGCGCCGATCTCGATCTTCTCGGGATCGCGCAGACACCAGTTCGCGAGCGACTGGATTTCATTCGGAACGGTCGCCGAGTAGAGCAGCGTCTGCCGCTCCTTCGGGCATTGCTGAATGATGCGCCGCACGTCGGGTAGGAAGCCCATGTCGAGCATGCGGTCCACCTCGTCGAGGACGAGGATTTCAATGCGGTTCAGCTTCACCTCGCCCTGCTCCATGAAGTCGAGCAGCCGGCCCGGTGTCGCACAAATGATGTCCGGTCCTCTCTTGAGTTCCTCGCGCTGCTTCCCGTAGCCCACGCCGCCGAACAGGCAGGTGATCTCGATGTGCATGAACCGCGCGTAGTCGCGAAATGCCGTCTCCACCTGCATGGCCAGCTCGCGGGTCGGCTCCAGCACCAGGCAGCGCGGATACCCGAGCTCGTGCTTGAGCCGCGTGAGAATCGGCAGCGCAAAGGCCGCCGTCTTGCCCGTGCCCGTCTGGGCGGAGGCAATCAGGTCCTTTCCTGCAAGGACGACCGGAAACGAACGGAGCTGAATGGGACTTGGATCGACGTAGCCCATTCGCTGTGCCCCGTGCACAACTTCGTCGGAGAGCCCTAAATCTTGAAACGACATGAATTGCGAGGTGGGAATCTGCCGCGCCTTGCCGGGGGTGTCGAAGGAAAAATCAACCCCGACTTGAGGCGCCACCATCCCGGGGGCAGGTTGAGGGGATGCCCGACGCGTTTGACCTCCTCGAATTGCCCCGCCGCCCGTGGCTGGATCCGCATGACGTGCGCCGGGCCTTCCAGGAGCGCGCCCGCAGCCTCCACCCCGACTCCGCCACCGGCGACGCCGAACAATTCGCCGCCCTCAATGCCGCCCAGCAGACCCTCGCCGACCCCGCCGCGCGCCTGCGCCTCCTTGCCGGCGATGCTCCCGTCCCCGCTACGCCGCCCGATGCCGAGCTGGGATTCCGCATCGGCACCGCCCTGCAAAACGCCGACACCGCGCTCACGAAGCACGCCCGCGCAACCCATCCGCTGGCCCGCGCGCTGGTCGTCACCGAGATCGCCCGTGCGCGCAGCGCGATCGACGCCCTCCTCATGGCGGTCGTCGCGCACCAGCGGGACCTCGAGAAGTCCCTCAAAGCCCTCGACGAGCGCTGGCCCGACGTCACGCCCGGGGAGATCGCCACCCTCGCCGGCGCGGCCACCTTCCTCGCCCGCTGGCGCCGCCAGCTCGAGGAATCCCGCCTCGCCCTCGACATCGCCTCTCCGATGCCCACCCGCTGACGGCCCCCGTCATTTCCACGGGTAGGTCGTGAAGGTCACCGTCGACGTCCACCCGACCATGGTCTGGTATTCCTCGTGGTCCGGGGTTGGCCGTATCGCCCACTGCACACCGGCTTTCCAGAGATCCGTGGATCCGATTCGTTTCTCCAGCTCGCGGCGGGCCACTCGAATGCACCCTCCTCCGTGTTGTTCGGCGGGGCAGCCGCGGCATTTCGATGGTTGCCGCGGTGGAGACGGCGGACGCCCTTATCTGGAAAGAACATCCGCGACATATATCGCAACACGATATATTTTCCCGCGAGCATGAGTTTTCCGTTTCTTCGAATCACCCGGGTCTGTCTCCTGGCCATGGCCTTGGGGGCCGTGATGGCCGTTGTCGCGCAGTTTCTCCTCTGGCTCATCGAGTTCATCACCGCGCTCGCGTTCTACGGCAGGGTGGGGGTTGCCTCGCCGGCGGAGAATTCCCTGGGGTTGGCGGTGATTTTCGTGCCGGCGGCGGGAGGGTTGATCGTGGGGCTGATGGCGAAGTTCGGCTCTCCGGCGATTCGCGGGCACGGCATCCCGGAGGCGATGGAGCAGGTGCTGGAAAATGCGAGCCGCATCCCGGCGCGGCTCACGTGGCTGAAGCCGCTCTCGGCCGCCATCTCGATCGGCACGGGCGGGCCGTTTGGAGCGGAGGGGCCCATCATTGCCACGGGCGGGGCCGGCGGGTCGCTGGTGGGGCAGATTCTGCCTTCCTCGGCGACGGAGCGCAAAACGCTGCTGGCGGCTGGCGCGGCGGCCGGCATGGCGGCGACTTTCGGGAGTCCGCTCTCGGCAATCCTGCTCGCGATCGAGTTGCTGCTCTTCGAATTCAAGGCGCGGTCGCTCATCCCGGTGGCGCTGGCGGTGAGCGTGGCCACGGCGTTGCGGGCCGCCTGGATCGGGTCGGCGCCCGTGTTTGCCATGCCGGAGGTCGCGGCGCCGACGATTGCGGCGTTTGGCGGATGCCTGCTGGTCGCGGGAATCATGGGGGTGGCGGCGTTCGGGATCGGTCGCGCGGTGTATTTCGTCGAGGATTTGTTCGAGAAACTGCCGGTGCACTGGATGTGGTGGCCGGCGCTGGGCGGGCTGGTCGTCGGCGCGGTCGGGTATGTGGAACCCCGCACTCTCGGCGTCGGCTACGACAACATCACGCTGAACCTCGCGGGCAACGGCACCGTGCTCGCGATCCTGTGCCTGTGCGGGCTCAAGTTTCTCTCGTGGAGCGTGGCGCTGGGCAGCGGCACCTCGGGCGGGACGCTTGCGCCGTTGCTCACGATCGGCAGTGCGCTTGGGTGGGTCGCCGGTGCGCTGCTGCAGCCCTTCATTCCCGCGCTCGACCCGCACCTTGTCGCGCTGGTGGGGATGGCGTGCATCTTCAGCGGAGCGTCGCAGGCGTTGCTGGCATCGGCCGTGTTTGCCTACGAGACGACGGGGCAGGACGCGGCGCTCTTTTCCCTGCTCGCGTGTTGCGCGGTGTCGGTGATGGTGGCACGGGCGCTGGGACGCACGTCGATCATGACCGAGAAAATCGAACGTCGCGGCGTGACCGTGCCGTCGCAATACAGCGCGGATGTCTTCGAGCACACGCAGGTCGGCGCGGTGATGGATCGAAACCCGGTCGCGCTGGCCGCCGCGATGCCGCTGGACGAGCTGGCGGGCAGGATCGCGGCGCGGGATTCGTCTCTGGGGCCGCACCAGGCGCATCCGGTGCTCGATGCCGACGGGCGTCTCGCGGGCATCGTGACGCGTGGGGATGTGATTCGTGGCATCGAGTGCGCGGTGAAGGGTGCGGTGGTGGGCGATTACGCGACGACGAGCCTCGTGACCGTTCGCGCCCGCGACACGCTGCACGACGCCATCCAGAAACTGCTCACGCACGATATCGGGCGTCTGCCCGTGGTGGCGGAGGAGGACGACCGGAAACTGATCGGCTACCTCGACCGCCGGGCGATCCTGGCCGCGCGGTGGAAGGCGATTCGCGAGGAATTTCCAGAGGCGCCCTCGTGGCCCTTCGCAAAGGGTGCGGGGCGGATGTGAGGCGGTTTTGCAGCCTCCCCGACTTTGCTTGGCAGGTTAGCAAAGGGGCGTATAAGCCTCTTACACGGACAAATGGCTATTCCCCTAAAAGTAGCTCTTGATTCTTCAAGCTGTATTGTAGTGCTTCTTTCTGCTTTTCTAATTCGGTAATCAAAGAGATTTGCGTGTTCAAGGAGTCGTGAAGTTGCGCTTGTTTGGAGATCGTGGTTTCCCAGGACTCAAGGAGCTTGCTAAGTTCAGAGGAACATTCCGCATACACTGGAACCCGTTCCGTAATGGCGTTTCCTTCGCGAAACTCGAGTGTAATATCTGTCTCGCCATCGGGGCTGACCCATCGCCGAACCTCCCGGGTATCCATGGTTGCCACGCTATGCGATGCAAAAATTGAGTTGGCGTTAGCTTGTGTTACTGCTTGGTAAACGTGTGGCGATTGTTGATATAGGTTTTCAAATTCACTCTTCGGCAATTTTCGAACAAGGTAAAAAGATCGCTTTTCGATATGTTCGAGATTTGGGCCGGCAAGCTCTCTTATAAACGTTGGGTCTTTCCTAGATTACACAGCTCCAAGCCGTCTAATCTAGGAAAGACCCTCAGCAATTTCCGGCCTTGCCGTGTCCCACGCGCTGCGCTTGTAGAGAAGCAGGCCTTGGGCGAGCCCGCCGTGTATAGATACTGATGCAAGGGCAATTGCTAACCAGAAGAGCCGAATCGAGACAACACATGCACCCATTAGGGGCCGTTGTTTATCACATGCAATTTAGGTTTCAAGTGTTAGGAAGTGGAATGCAAACATCGGGAGGGTTGCTTTTTCTCTGTTTCTGGCCGATGGTTGGGCGCTGTGAACGCTTGTCCGTCCTCCGTCTCTCCCGCCGCTTCGGGCGTGGTGTGCCCCGGTGCACCGATGGGGCATCCGAGGCGTTCGCGGGACGTGTTGAGTCTCGTCTTTATGACGCAGGCGGGCGCCGTTCGTGCGGTGGCAGCCTGAGCTGATTCCCGCCGACAGCAGCCCGCTTCCCCCGGTCGAGTCCCGCCTGTGAGGACTTCGCCTTTCCCGTTTGCGCATTGGCGCGCTGTTTTTCACCTCAACGACTTTCCCGAAAATGACCCTGCTTTTGACAAGTGACCTCAATGGCCATCCGCGCTGGTATGAATGGCTCGTGGGCGCGGCGAGCCGCGTGGACGCGATCTGCGTCGCCGGCGATTTGATCAACCCCATGGCTGGCGACCTCCGCGCACAACGCGAGATGGCGGAATTTGCCGCGTGGAAAATCGGCGCGAGCCGCGTGGCGTTTTTCGCGTGCGAGGGCGACCAGGATTTGTGGGGGTCGCGCTGGTATTGGCTGAAGTCGCTCTCCGGCACGCGCCGCCACGGGGAGGTGGCCGTAACATCGGTGCCGTGGAAGTGCGAGGACCCGGCGTTGTTTGAGAATCCCGCCCGGTGGACCCGGGAGACCGGCGGGTGCTGGCTCGTGCTGGAGCACGAACCGCTGCCCGGCGCGGCGGTCGCCGCGGGCGCCGCCACCGAACTGCTCGACGACTCGCTGGCGATGAAATACGCGCCCGACTTCCTGCTCTCGGGCCACATGCGTCGCGCTCCGTGGCAGGAGCGCGGCTCGTGGTGGGACCGGCGCGGGCGCACGTTCCTCTTCAACGCGGGGTTCGATCCCGACAGCCCGTTCCCGTGCCACATCCTGCTCGACACCACGCGGCGGCAGGCGATCTGGCAGCACGCGCGCGGCTACGAGCGCATCCGGCTCGATGCGTTTACCTCGCCGTTTCCAGTGGGACGGCCGCCGGTGCCCCGGGTCTCCGCCGGGCCGCTCGGCGCCGCGGTGTGATGCGCGCATTTGCGTCGCACCCGATTTTCCACGCAACGGAGCGGGGTTTTGTGCAATAGGATGGCCGCAATGATTGTCGGCATCGACCTTGGCACCACGAATTCACTGATCGGCGCAATGGACTCGGGATTTCCCGTGCTCTTTGCGGACGCGGACGGGCATCGGCTCACGCCGTCGGTGGTCGCGCGAAATGACGCGGGCGAGGTCGTGGTGGGGCGCGCGGCGCAGACGCTCGCGGCTCCGGTGCGGTCGGTGAAGCGGTTGATCGGCAGCGGAAAGAGCGTGGAACTGGGCGGCGTGCGCACGACGCCGGAGGAGGTGTCGGCGGAGATTCTGCGGCATCTCAAGCGCATCGCGGAGAAGGCGACCGGCGCGGAGGTGCGCGAGGCGGTGATCACGGTGCCGGCGTATTTTAACGACGCGCAACGCGCGGCCACGAAGCGCGCGGGGGAACTCGCGGGATTCGAGGTGCGGCGGTTGCTGGCGGAGCCGACCGCGGCGGCGCTGGCCTACGGGCTCGACAAGCTGGGCGAGCGCTCGAAGGTGGCGGTTTACGACCTCGGCGGGGGCACGTTCGACATTTCCATTCTCGAACTCGCGGAGGGCGTCTTCCAGGTGCTCTCGACGCATGGCGATACGCAGCTTGGCGGCGATGATTTCGACGCGGCGATTGCGGGGGAATTTGGCATCGATCGCGAGCTGGCGCGGAAGCGGAAGGAGGAGGCGCCGGATCCGCGCATGGATGCCGTGTGCCTGCCGGTGCTCGAGCGGACGCGCGCGCATTGCCTGCGGGCGCTGGCGGATGCGGGAATCGCCGCGGGCGATCTCGATGCGGTGGTTCTCGTGGGCGGGGCGACGCGCATGCCGATGGTGCGGCGGTTTATCGGGGAGATTTTCGGCCGCGAACCGAATACGAGCCAGCATCCCGACGAGGCGGTGGCTCTCGGCGCCGTGCTGCAGGCGGGCGTGCTGGAGGGCAGCGTGCGGGAGGTGACGTTGCTCGACGTGACGCCGCTGTCGCTGGGCATCGAGACGTTTGGCGGATTGATGAACGTGCTGATCCCGCGCAACACGACGATCCCGGTGAAAAAGGGCGAGATGTTCACGAACGCCGTGGCGAACCAGCGTTCGATGCGGATCACGGTGCTGCAGGGCGAGCGCGAGCTGGCGAAGGACAACTGGAAGCTGGGCGAGTTTGACATCGAGTTCACGCCGGCACCGAAGGGCCAGGCGCGGGTGGGGGTGCAGTTCGAAATCGACGCCAATGGCATTCTCCACGTGCTTGCGCGGGACATCGCCACCGGCAGGGACACGCGGGTGGAAATTCGCAGCGCGGTCGACGTGGCCGACGATGCGGTGGAGAAAATGATCGGCGAATCGGTCGAGCATGCCTTCGAGGACATGGCGGATCGTCAGCTCGCGGAGGCGAAGTTGAAGGCGGAGGAAATGCTGCCGGCGATCGATGCGGCCTACGCGCAGCTTGGTGATGAATTGCCGCCCGGGGAGCGCGAGCGGATCGACGCCATCGCGGAAAGCGTGAGAGCGGCAATGGCCGAAGGGCATCTCGCGAAGCTCAAGAAACGGCTCGCCGAACTCGACGAAGCGACGCAGGACCTCGCCACGCGCTTGCTCGAAAAGCTGATGGGGTGAGATTCCCCTTATGAAAATATTGATGGTCTTCGCGGTCGCGCTGGCGCCGATGTGCTTCGGTTGCGGGTGCGCGTCGGTCTCGAAGGAAAAGCGCGAGCAGGTGCAGCGTGCGCAGCAGACCGGCATTTACAGCTACCAGCGCATCCAGCGGCAAAAGGACGCGCAGGCGGCTGCCCGGCGGTATTGATTCACGCGCTCTCGCAGACGGGGGCTGACTGGCGCCTCAAGCCGCGGCGATCCAGTCGCACTCCATGGTTGTAAAGCCACTGGAAGCCGAGCAGGAGAATGCCGACCGCGGCCAGGGAGGCGACGAGGCCGGGAATCCCCAGCCGGGACCATTCGGTGGAAAGGGTCCACACGAACTGGCCGAGGCAGAGAAGCGAGACGAAGAAGAGCGTCGGAGCGCGGCCGATTCGATTGACGACAAAGGCGCCGAGCGGAGCGCCGAAAATGACGATCGGCGCGGCGGCGATCCAGTTTTCGAAGACACCCGGCTGGACGTCGTCGAGGAGGTTCTTGGTGGCGATGCCGACCAGCGAGGTCACGGCCATGATGATGACCGAGGAGGGAATGGCAATCTTGAGGTCCGCCTGGCAGAGAAGAACGAGCACGCAGTAAAGCACCATGTCGATGCCGACGCCGGTGATGGCGGCGACGGTGAGGCCCGAGAAAAAGCCGACGGCGAGGCCGGCCGTGCGGTCGAAGCGATGGGCGGCGGGAGCGAGGCCATTGTGCTGCGCAAACTCCCGGAGGCGGAACAAATGCAGAATGCCGAAGCTCGCCCAAACAACGGCGAAGAGGAGCTTGATGTAGAGCTCTGGAACAAACGGTGCGACGAAGAGGATGCCGAGCGGAGTGCCGACGAGCGTTCCCAGGATGGCCCAGCGGACCATGGGCCATTCCACCGGCTGCCGGTTGAGGATGATGAAGATGCTGGCGCTGGTCATGCCGATGCTTTGCACGGCAAAACTGAAGTCCCGCCCCAGGGTGGCGGGCTGGTCGAAGAGGAGGACAAGGATGGGGAATCCCACCGTGCCGCCGCCCATCGGAGTGGCCCCCGCGACATAGGAGCCGGCCGCCATTGCCACCGCGATCCCCCAGTGGCCCGCAAGGACCTGCCAGAGGTCCCGCGAGATGACCATGGAAAGCCAGACGGCGTAAAAGCCGGCCACCCACAGAAACCACGGCAGGAGTCGACGAAAATTCATGCCGCGATGAGATAGACAGGAAACATGAGCTGGGGCAATGGCTGACCCATTAGCTGCGGAAATTCGGTGGCATTTTGATCGTTAATCGGCACATTTGTTAGTCTCCCCTCGTCCGTATGTGCCGTCTGCTGTGTGTTTTGCTCCTGCTGTTCGCCGTCGACATGGGCCGGGCGGCGCCCGTCATCACGGAGTTCATGGCGGACAACGACGGGATCCTGAAGGATGAAGACGGCGACTACTCCGACTGGCTGGAGATTCACAATCCCGATCCCGAGCCGCTGAATCTCGAAGGGTGGTATCTGACCGACAGCGCCTCGAACCTGCGCAAATGGCAGTTTCCAGAGGTGACGATCCCGCCCGGGGGCTATCTCGTGGTCTTTGCGTCGAACAAAAACCGGCGTGTCCCGGGTGGAGAGCTTCACACAAATTTCGCGCTCTCCGCCTCCGGCGAATATCTGGGCCTGATCATGCCCGATGGCGTAACCCGGGTGAGCGAGTATGCGCCGGAGTTTCCGGCGCAGTATCGGGACATTTCCTATGGAATCGCGGCGCCGACCGTGACGGTGACGCTCGTGGCGCCTAACTCGCCGGTGAAAGCATTCGTGCCGACGAACGCAACCCTCGGCACAACATGGCGGCAGCGGGAGTTTGACGATTCAGGCTGGCTCACGGGACCGCAGGCGGTCGGCTTCTCCAATTACGGCAAGACATCGAATCCCGACGTGAGCGCGCTGCTCGGGCTCGACATCAAAAGCCAGATGGCCGGAAAGGCGACCAGTGCGTATGTGCGGCTGGCCTTCGACATCGAGGATCCGGCGAAGGTCCGGCAGTTGAAGCTGCGCGTGAATTACGACGACGGCTTCGCGGCGTTTTTGAATGGCGGGTTCGCGGTCTCGAGGAACTCGCCGCCCCGGGGCACGCTGGTCTACAATTCCCTGGCGCAGGGAGTGCGCAATCCCACGGAGACGGAGGAATTCGATCTTTCCGGGCAGGTTCAGGATCTCGTCGCCGGCACCAACGTTCTCGCCTTTCAGCTGCTCAACGAGTCGATTACCAGTTCCGACGTCTATCTGCTCGCGGAGGTGCGGGCCGTGGTGGAAAGCGACGATGTCGAGCCGATGGTCGGCTACTTCTCGGTGGCCACGCCCGGCGCCCGGAATGGCGGGCCCGACACACTGCGTCTTCCGCAAACGGTGAAGGTTTCCCGGGCCCCGGGGACGTTCACTGCGCCCTTCAACCTTACTCTCTCCGGTGCTGCGGCGGGTCAGCAGATTCGCTACGTGATGGTCGCGCCCTCCTCGAATCCCGGCGCGAACATCCCGGATCCGACGTTGTCCTCCACGCTTTACACGGGGCCGATCTCGATCAGCGCCAGCCGGCTTATTCGTGCGGCGGTCTTTGATCCCGTGACGGGTCAGAAAGGTGCCACGACGACCGTGCAATATCTCCTTCTCGAGACGGGCAGCAACAACAACACGTCGAACTTCACGTCCACACTGCCGATCGCCGTGCTCGACAGCCACGGGGGAGGCGCTCCGGATGCCTCAACTTACAAGACGGCAATACTCCATCTCTTCGAGCCGACAGGCGGGCCTGCTTCGTTGAGCGCGACGCCTTCGCTGTCGACGCGTGCGGGCTTTCGTGTGCGGGGATCGAGTTCCGCCAACTTCCCAAAGAAAAGCTACCGCATGGAGACATGGGACGAATGGAACGAAGATGCCTCGCACTCGCTGCTGGGAATGGCCGCGGATGGGGATTGGATTCTCACCGGCACGTGGGGATACGATGACACGCACATTCACAATGCCTTCGTCTTCGAGCTTTCGCGCCGGATGGGGTGGTGGGCACCGCGGACGCGGTTCGTGGAGATGTTCGTCAATACGAATGGCGGTAAACTCGATTATACCGACTACGCGGGCATCTACACGCTGACCGAGCGCATCGAATCCGACAAGGACCGGCTCGACATCGAGTCGATCGGACCACAGGACAATGCCGGCGACGCACTGACCGGCGGTTACATTTTCAAGATCGATCGATCGGATCCCGATGAAGTGAGCTGGCGGACAAATCGCGGCATCCCGAATCCGGAAAGTGGCCAGAGCCTGGTGATGGTGGAGCCGGATGCCGATGACGCCACCGACGAGCAGGTCGCCTACCTGAAGGGGCTCGTGCAGACGTTCGAGGATACGCTGCACAGTGAGCGAAGCGCCGGATTCGCGACGAGAAACTACCGGAGGTTCATCGACGTGCCGGCATGGATCGACCATCATGTGCTGTCGACCCTCGTTTACGATGTCGATGGGCTCCGGCTCAGCGCCTTTTTCCACAAGGATCGAAACGGGAAGATCAAGGCCGGCCCGGTGTGGGACTTCGACCGCTCGCTGGGCTCCGACGATGGCCGTGACCAGAATCCGCGTTCGTGGAACGCAATCGAGTATTTCTTCACCCGCGACTGGTGGGGATATTTGTTCCAGGACGCGGAATTCGTGCAGGAGTGGGTCGATCGCTGGTGGGAGCTGCGCGGCGATATCTTCTCGAACGAGAATCTCGAGGCGCTGGCCGATACGCTTGGCGCGCAGATTGGCAACACGATCGGTGCGCGGGACGCCGCTCGATGGCCAGGAAGCGGAAGCGGGGGCAATACGTTCGTAAGCGGAAGCCACTCCGGCGAGATTGCACGCATGAAGACATGGCTGATCTCGACAACCCCCGGCAATCTGGGGCGCGCGCCGTGGTTGGACACGCGGATTCCCGGACCGCCCTCGGCATCGCTCGAGAGCGGAGTCGTGCCGGCGGGGACGACGGTCACGTTGTCGGGCTCGAACACCATTCATTATCGCCTCGATGGAACCGATCCGCGCCCGTATGGCGGAAGCACGGCCACGACTGCGCCGGTTTATTCGGAACCGATCACGATTAATCAAACGACGGTGCTGCGAGCCCGGCGGAAGGGGAACTACGCGCCCTTCCCGGTGGCTGTGGTCACGAATTGGAGTGCGCCGTTGCTACGGGTGTATCTCGTGGACGAGGTGTTTGCGGTCGCTGGAGATGTGGCGATCAGCGAGATTCATTTCCGGCCGACGGAGCCGACGCCTGCGGAACGCGAGGCGTTGTTCGAGCCGACGGCGCAGGATTTCGAATTCATCGAGTTGAGGAACGTCGGCAATCGCACGGTGAACACGTTCGAGATGGTGCTCACCGACGGCGTTGGAGGTGGGTCGGGGGTGACCCTGGCACCGCTCACGCTCAAGCCTGGTGAGATTGCGCTGGTGGTCCGCGACCGCAGTGCTTTCGAGGCGCGTTACGGCACCGGGATGAGCGATCGAATCATTGGCGAGTGGAAGGAAGGGGCGTTGTCGGACAGCGGCGAAACGCTTCGCATCCTCGCTCGTGATGGCTCCGTGGTGCAGACGATGACCTACAGCACGGACGGCGTGCCGGAAGGGGCGTCGGTGAACCTTGTCGAAGGACAGTGGATTTCCGAGGCGCCATCGCCGGGAACCTACGGACCAACGTTTGATCAATGGACGAAATACCATTTCCCGGCGGGTGGTGAGGTCGGCGATCGGGATGCCGATCCGGATGAGGACCACGCGAGCAACTGGCGGGAATACGCCCGCGGCACGGAACCACTCGTTGCCGAGGACGAGCGCGAGTATGAGCCGACGTTCGATTGGATCGTGGATGGCGACGGGTCGGTTTTCCGGCTCACTTACAAGCGGCCGGTGAATCGCCCCGATGCGACGTATCAGCCGCAGAAGTCGGAGGACCTGAAACTCTGGGAGCCGGTTTCCGATGAGCGCGTCTCGGTGCAGGGCACCGTGGAGACCCGGAAGGTGGAGATTCCGGTGACGGATCCGCAATTGCCGCAGCGACTCTTCCTGCGCCTGGAAACCACGGTTGCAGAGTAAACGCGGCGGGATTGCGCGCGGCTGCGGGAGTCCGTAGAAGACCCCGATGCAGCCGCCATGCATCGATCTTCACCGACATCTCGACGGTTCCATCCGGCTCAGCACCATTCTCGAACTGGGTCTGGAGAATGGCCTGCCGCTTCCCGGCCGCACGCTCGATACGTTGCGTCCGCACGTGGTCGTGAGTGAGCCGCAGCCGGGGCTGATGGCGTTTCTGGCGAAGTTTGAATGGATGGTCGGCGTGCTGGTGAATGAAGAGGCGTGCCGCCGCGTCGCCTATGAAAACGTGGAGGACGCCAAACGCGAGGGACTCGATGCGCTGGAGCTGCGGTTCAGTCCGGTCTTCATGGCGCAGCCGCACGGACTCAACCCGCAGGCGGTCGTGGAGGCGGTGATGGATGGCGTGAACGCCGGGGTGCGGGATTTTGGAGTGCCGACGAAATTGATCGGCATCCTGAGCCGGACGTTTGGCGTGGAATCGTGCAAAAGGGAACTCGATGCGTTGCTCGCGTGTCGCGAGGGGCTGGTGGCAATCGATCTTGCGGGGGACGAAGGAAATTTTCCGCCGCAACTGTTCGTCGAGCATTTCCGGCGCGTGCGCGACGCGGGCCTCGGAGTGACGATCCATGCCGGCGAGGCGGCGGGACCGGAGAGCATCTGGTCGGCGATTCGTGACCTCGGCGCGACGCGAATCGGGCATGGCGTGCGCGCCGTCGAGGACCCGGCGTTGATGGATTATCTCGCCGAGCATCGCATCGGCCTCGAATGCAACCTGACGAGCAACGTGCAGACGAGCACGGTGCGCGGCTATGCGAGCCATCCGTTGAAGCAATTTCTCGAGCGCGGGCTGCTGGCAACAATCAACACGGACGACCCGGGCATCAGCGGCATCGACCTCGCCTACGAATACGATGTCGCAGCGCCGGCGGCGGGATTAAGCGTCGGGGAAGTCGCTCAGGCGCGGCAAAATGCCATGGAGATCGCGTTTTAGTTGGAGGCGCGATTGCAGATTGAGGGCTGCCAGACGGTCCTCGAACCATACGGCGTGGCAGCCCGGCCTTTCAATTTATCTGTTACCCCTCAGCCCGGGGTCAACGAGTCGAGCGGGTCTGGACGGCGTTGATTGCCTGGGTGCGAAGCGCGGCCTGCGTGGTGCTGAGCTGATGTTCGAAGCGTCGCTGATTGAGAGTCCCGGTGATCTGGTTCATCACGGCCTGGTTGCTGCTCGATGTGGAGTTGGTGAGCGGAGAAACGACGGCCGGTCTGGGTGCGGGTTGCACAATGACGACCGGCGGGTTTGCCCACGCGGTGCCGACCGCGAGCGCGGCGGCGGCTGCAAGCGCCTTTTTCATACGAGAACGCTAACCTCGAATTGCCTCGCATCAAAGTGGCGATTCCTTGCACACCGGTTTCGCCGGGCAATGTGAGCGGTCAGCGCGATTTTTTGGAAGAGCGGCGCAGGTAGATCGCGAGGCCGAGCACGCTGATTGCGAGGAGGAAAGTGATGAGGTTTGCGAGGATGAGCGGCAGGTCATTCCTCAGCACTCCGTAGACCAGCCACAGGAAAACGCCGGTCGCGAAGATGCTGAAAGCGGGCAGCGAAATGTCCTCCGCTTGGCGGGTGCGCCAGATCTTCACGACCTGCGGGACGAACGAGAACGTTGTCAGCGTGGCGGCGGCGAGGCCGATTACTTGATTGTCGGGCATGGCTGTTGTTCGAGCATTTCCACGGCGCGAGCGAAAGCATTTCCCGCATCGCCGGCGGGGGCAATGGATCGCGCAGCCTGGCGGGCGGCGCGGCTTCCGTGCGGCATGGCGAAGGAATGACCCGCCCAGCGGAAGAGCGGGATGTCGTTGTCCCCGTCGCCAAACGCGACGACTTCCGCGGCCGCGATGCCGAGGCGTTCCGCGACCGCGGCGACTCCGAGAGCCTTCGACGCCTCCGACGGCAAAAACTCGTAGACGTGCTCGTGCGAGCGGACGTGGTAGAGCGGGAGGTCCGCGATTTCCGGGAGTTCCGGCAGGCGGGTGATCGATTCGGACGAGCCGAGCCAGATGACCTTGTGCGTGCGAATGCGGGCCAGCTCGGAAAGCTGCATCGGCACCGGCGCTCCCCCGCCGATGCGCGCGTAGAGATCGGTCATGGCGTTGAGTTGCGGAGCGCGAATGATGTCCTCCGCGTAGATGATGCTCGTGTATCCGAGCCGGGTGCCGAGATCGACGAGAAGCCGCGACTCCGCAGGCGTGAGAAAGGCGGAGTGGATTGCGGTGCGGTTCTCCAGATCGAGCACCGAAGCGCCCTGGCAGGTTACGGCCCAGCGTGCGCGACGGATTTTTGCAAGATAAGGGGCGATTCGTGTGATGTGCCGACCCGTGGCGATGAGAATTTCGATGCCCTGCGCCTCCAGATGCTGCAGGGCGGCGAGATTTGCCGGGCTGATTTGATGGTCCGGCCCAAGCAGGGTGCCGTCGAGGTCGATCGCGGCGAGTCTGATGCTGTTCTTCATTCTTTTCACTTAACAAAGCGCATATATCGGCGTAATCAAATAAAAAACCGCAAAAACACGCATGCTGCAGGAGCAACGCCTCGAAGAAATCCTCAAGCGATTGGCCGCAGATGGCCGGGTGCTATCCGCCGAGCTGGCCGCGGCGTTGAAGGTGTCGGAAGACACGGTGCGTCGCGATCTGGCCGAGCTGGCGGGGCGGGGGCAGTTGCGGCGGGTGCATGGAGGCGCGGTGCCGATTTCCACGACGCATCCCGATTTCCGCGTGCGCTCGCGGGAGCATGTCGGGGAGAAACACCGGATCGCGGCGGCGGCGGCAAAATTGATTCGACCCGGGCAGGTTATCTTTCTGGATGCGGGAACGACCGTGCTGGAACTCGCCCGGCAAATGCCCCGGACGTTTGCCCTGACGGTGATCACCCATTGCACGGCGACGGCGACGGCGGTCGCGGAGTTTTCCAACATTGAGATTCAGCTCATCGGCGGCCGGCTTCTCAAATCGAGTCTCACCGCAGTCGGGGCCGATACCGTGGCCGCCTACCAGCGAATCCATGCCGACCTTTGCTTTCTGGGGGTGTGCTCGATTCATGCGGAGTTCGGGGTCACGGATCTGACCTACGAGGAGAGCTTGGTGAAGCAGGCGATGATCCGGCATGCCTCGCAGACGATCGTGCTGGCGACCGGGGAGAAACTTGGCGCGACCGCGAACTTCGAAGTGGCGCCGGTGTCGGAAGTCGATCGCGTGTTCACCGACGAGACGGCCGCGGAGAAGGCCATCGAGGAACTGCGCACCGCCGGAGTGGCTGTCGAACGGGTGCGGTAAGTTGTTGACAAGTCTGACAAATGTAGTCAGTATCGCCTACATTCGTAGGAGATAACCGTGCCGCGTCCCCCGTCGATTTCGGAAAGTGAATGGCTCGTCGCCGACGTGCTTTGGGCGGAGCCCGGGCTTACGGCGGTGGAGGTTGCCGAGCGGCTGCCGCATTCCGGCTGGAAGCAGAAGACGGTGAACACATTTCTCGCGCGACTGGTTTCAAAAGGCGTGCTCACCGCGAAACGTGAGGGCCGGGCATTTCGCTACTCGCCGAGAATTCCGCGGGAACGGTGCGTGAAGGCGGAGGCCGACTCGTTTTTGAAGCGCGTGTTTCGTGGGGCGACGGCCCCGTTGCTCATGCATTTTTGCGAGACCGCTCCGCTGTCGGAGGACGAAATCGTCCGCCTCCGGCAGATCCTCGACGATCGATCACGGAATCAACCGGGTGCCCGAAAAGGAGGAAGATGATGAAGGGGATTCCTTGGGTAACGATTTTCGGGATTTGCTGACAGGGGTGCTCCATGCGGAAAGGATGCCGACGGTGGAGATCGACGCCTGCGTCGTGCGTGCGACACCGGGACAGATGATGGAGGCATGCGAGTTTGGGGATACGAATGGGATCGGAGTGCTTAATGCGGATGAGAGTCGGGAGGTGCTTCAACGTCTCAAGGATGCAGGGGCGGAGTTCCTTGATCGGCCACGAGCGGTGGTTCAGTCGGCGGTAAACGCCAAATTGGAGGCGGTTTTCGTGAGTTTCGCTATCCGATCAAATTTGAGTCGTCGGATGGGGAGGCGATACCGGTGGAGTTCCAGACAAAGAACCTCGGTTTGACGTTGCATTGCACCCCTGTTGTGGATGCGGATGGTGAAACCATTCACCTGCAGTTTGATGGCGAATACACGCTCTTTATTGGGTTCTCCGATCCGGAAGCCGAAGGCTCATCGGTTTCCTTGCCTCAATTTTCGACACGGCGGATTCAATCAACCGTCACCATTGAAGACGGGCAAGCGGTCGTGCTGAGTTATGGCAACCCACCAGCCCTTGGGTTTTCGGATGATGAGCAACCCCCTTCGATGGCCGAAGATCAGATTCTTCTGATCTGCCGTCTCAAGATCCTGAGAAAGGAATAACGCCATGGTGCGACCTGGGACCCTGATCGAGTGGCTGCTGTATGCGAATGGACTCGGATCCGTGGCCATTTTGCTCGTGTGGTTGATCAGGCCCTGGCTGCGGCGACGCTTCGGAGCAGGGGTCGTGTTTGCCATTTGGACGCTCGTGATGGTGCGGATGATGATTCCTGTATTTCCGCATTTCCCATGGCTGACGCTGCCGGCAGAGGTGCCGACCTACCGTGCAACGATTCGCATCGAGGAATCCGCACCGGAGAGGTCTCGGGAGCCGGAAGTGGCAGAATTTGCCGATGCTCGAGTGACGTCACCCCACCGAATGGATTGGTCCGGGGTTTTCCTGGGGGTGTGGGGCATCGGTATACTCGCAGTCTTCGGGCCTCCTGTTTTCGGGGCCATTCGTGGGCGCCGATTGATCGAACGTGCGACCGACCGGACGCGTGAGGTTGCGGTGAAGGTGCCCGGGTTGCCTTCGCGGGTTCGTGTGCTGGTGACCGGAGAAGTTGCCGGTCCGGCTTTGTGTGGATGGCTGAATCCGGTGATCCTTTTGCCGGCGGATGGGATTGAAACCTGGAGCGCCGGACAGCTTCGCCACGTGATCCAACACGAGCTGGGACATCTCCATCGGGCGGATCTGTGGTGGCGATGGTGGCCTGCCCCCGAAAAAGTGGACGGTTCAAAAGTAGAGTTCTGGGGGGTAG